>Ga0137463_1000031_pt1 | contig 61232 bp, 48 predicted proteins | sample EasRivERMGT800_2_FD_102333 | JGI IMG/M metagenome (GOLD analysis project Ga0137463, IMG submission 102333) | Soil microbial communities from meander-bound floodplain in the East River, Colorado, USA - East River MetaG ERMGT800_2 | ecosystem: Environmental > Terrestrial > Soil > Floodplain ...
TGATCCGCGGGCCGAAAATGCGGCGCAGTTCGGCAGCGCGGTGTTCGCGATCGAACTGCTCGATGCCGCTCCAGACCTTTTCATAAAAGCGGGGAACCGAATTCATCCACATCGGCTGAATCTCAGCCAGGTTGGTCACCAGCGTATCGACCGATTCGGCCAGCGCCAGCGTGCTGCCGGCCGCCGTCGTCAGGTAATGATCGACAGTCCGCGCATAGATGTGGCTGTAAGGGAGCCAGCTCAACTGAACGTCGCCGGGCTGGATGTCAGACAGGTCCCGGGTCGCTTCGGCATTCGACAGCAGATTGCCATGCGTCAGCATGACCCCTTTGGGATTGCCCGTCGTACCACTGGTGTAGATCAGAGTCGCCAGATCGTGCGCGGTGAGGGCCGCCTCGCGCTGGAGTATCTCGGGGAGCGGGACGGCGCCGGCCTGCCGGCCGCGCTCGAGCAATTCGTCCCAGGTCAGACAGGAAAGCTTCGTCGGAGCAGAAATCGGCTCGAACGAAATCAGGAATTCCACCGCCGGCAACTGATCGAGGACAGCCAGAATCTTATCAGCCTGCGCCTGATTGCTGACAATGACGCCACGCGCGTCACTGTGAACAAGCTGGTAGGCGACCTGCTGTGGGCTCAACGGAGCGTGCAGCGGAACGTTGACGGCGCCGGTGCTCAAGATCGCGTGGTCGGCGATCAGCCATTCAGAGCGATTCTCCGAGAGGAGCGCCACGCGGTCGCCTGGCTTGATCCCCAGCCCGATCAGTCCGGCTGCCCCGTAATCGGCCTGCCAGCGGTAGTCGGTCCAGCTGAGATCGGTGTAACGTCCGGCCCGTTTGAAGCGCAGGGCACAATCCGTTCCCAACCGCCGGCACGCTTCACGATGCAAGGTCGCGAGATTCTGCGGCGTCATGCGCTCTTCACCAGACAGGTTTCGGGATCGCACACCGGCTCGATACTGCGGAGCTGATGATAGCGACTTTCAGCGGCGACCCCAACGTCACATGGTTCGCCTGGTAACAGAGCCAAAGCGGAACTCGAAAATGACGAATGCCGAATGACGAAAGAAATCCGAATGACGAAATCCGAAAAGTGTGCCGCCGGGCTGCTTAGTTATTCGAGCTTCGTCATTCGTGCTTCATTAGACATTCGTCATTGGTCATTCGTCATTTCATGTGGCGCAGTTCTCGAAAACCGTGGCAACTCCCTGCCCCTGCCCGACGCAGAGCGTGGCGATTCCGTAACGAGCGCCGGAATCGCGCATCCGATACAGGAGGGTGGTGGCGATCCGCGCGCCGCTGGCGCCCAGGGGGTGCCCCAGCGCAATCGCGCCGCCGCGCGTGTTGACTTTCTCTTCGTTCAGCTTCAGAAGTTTCAGCACCGACAAAACCTGCACGGAAAAGGCTTCGTTGATCTCGAAGCAATCGATATCAGCCAGCTTCAAACCGGCCCGGGCCAGCGCCTTGTTGATCGCCGGAACCGGACCGATGCCCATTTCGCACGGGTCGACGCCGGCGACAGCCATCGCCTTGATGCGCGCCAGGGGCTTCATCCCGAGTTCTTTCGCTTTGTCTTCCGACATCACCAGGAGCGCCGCGGCTCCTACGCTGACCTGGGAACTGTTGCCGGCGGTCACCGAGCCCCCTTTCGGGTTAAACGCCGGGGGCAAACCGGCCAGCGCCTCGGCTGACGTGTCGGGGCGAATTCCCTGATCGCGGGTGAGCTGGATCTTCCGCCCTTCAACGTCGTGCCCCCAGGTGGGGGTGATCTCGGTTGCGAACGCACCAGACTCGGTCGCCTGGGCGGCGAGTTGATGGCTGCGGAGCGCGAAATCGTCCTGCTTTTTCCGATTAACGCCGTACTTGGCCGCCAGGAACTCGGCCGTCAGCCCCATCTGCATCACGGCTTCGCTGAAGCGCCGCATGAGACCGGGAGATGGATCGTAGCCCTTGGTCATCGGGATGTGCTCCATGTGTTCGACGCCGCCGGCGATTTGCACGTCTTCGCAACCGGCGGCAATATTCAACGCACAGTCGTTGAGCGCCTGGAGCCCCGAAGCGCAGTTGCGGTTGATCGTGACGCCCCCCGTTTCGATCGGCAGATCGGCCGCCAGGAGAGCGATACGGGCAATGTCGATTCCCTGCTCTCCCTGCTGCATGACGCAGCCCCAGCGCACGTCTTCGATCAGGTGCGGATCGATGCCGGTGCGATTGACCAGCGCCCGCATGCAGCGTGCCGACAAATCGTCGGCCCGCGTCGATCGATAATATCCCGATTCGCTCGACGCCTTGCCGATCGGCGTGCGGAGCGCGTCAATAATTACTGCCTGTCGCATGATCGCCTTTCCTCCTCGCAATTCAGCCGCGGAACCAAGGCCTCGCGTCTGAAACATGCCCCGCGGACGGGGCCACTGAAATGTACGAGTCCTCGCACGAAGAACGACCCGCTACATGGTCATCTTCGGATAAAATCTGGCATTATTTTTCGCCATCGAAACGAACTGGTCGGTCGGCTGAAACCGCTTGCCGAGCGCTGCATATTTTGCAGCCCGCTCGAGAATCTTCTGCGCCCCGATATTGTCGCACCACCGCAGCAGGCCCCCTTTCATCGGCGGGAAACCGATCCCCAGGATCAGCCCCATGTCGACGTGCATCGGCTCGCGAACGATCTTTTCTTCGAGCACGCGCACCGCCTCGAACAACATCGCCAGGACGAGCCGCTGTTCGACTTCCTCGTCGCTGATCTGTCGGCTGGCCGTGCGGTTGCGTTCCAGAAACGGCAGAAATTCGGGATCGTCGGCGGGGGTTTGCTTCTTGCCCACGAATTTGCGGAAGCCCGAACCTGATTTCTTTCCTAGCCGGCCCGCCTGGACCAATTGGCCAAGTAACGGCGTGGCGACGGTCCGGTCGCGATAGCCGGCGATCATCACCTGGCCCGCGTAGAACGCCGTATCCAGCCCCACCAGATCATGGAGCGCGATCGGACCCATCGGGAAGCCGAAACGCGTGGCGACTTTGTCGATCTGGTCCATCGCCGCCCCTTCGAGCAGGAGCAGGACCGACTCGTTCATGTAGGGGAGCAGGATACGGTTGACGAGGAAACCGGGGCAGTCGTTGCAGACGATGGGAGTCTTGCGGAGTTTGCGGGCCAGTTCGACGACCGTGACCACCGTTTCATCGCTCGTCTGATCTCCACGGATGACCTCCACCAGTTGCATGCGATCGACCGGGAAGAAAAAGTGCATTCCCACGAATCGCTCGGGATTCTTCACCGACTTCGACATGCGACTGATCGAGATGGTCGACGTATTGCTTGCGAGAATGGCGTCGGGGCGGATCACCCCGGTAATCTTCCCGTAGGCTTCGGTCTTGAGCGCCTCGTTCTCGGTGATCGCCTCGACGACGATGTCGGCATCGGCAAACACGGCGTGGGAGATCGAAGTGTTCAAGTGACTGAGCATCTGCACCATGTCGGCCGGAGTCGCCCGGCCGATTTCGATCCGGCTTTCGATGACCTTGCTCGCGCGGGCCAGGCCGTCGGCCAGCCGCTCTTCGCTGACGTCCACCATGGCACAGGGGATGCCGCTGCGGGCATGCGTCGTCGCGATCCCGGCCCCCATCAGTCCCGAGCCGAGGACTCCCGCGCGCTGAATCGGCCTGGGCTGGAGGCTGTCATTTGCGACGCCGCGATCGCGTGCCAGCGCCGTATTCATGAAGAAAATGCCGATCAGATTGGCCGACGTTTCGCTGCCGATGACTTCTTCGGCCGTTTCACGTTCGAATGCCAACCCGTCATCGAGCGGCAACGTGAGCCCCCCCTGCATCGACTGGAGCGCCACGAGCGCCGAAGTGGGCTGCCCCTTCGCTTTCGATTTGACGAGCCCTTCGGCGCAGGCGAACGAGAACAGCAACTGGTCGAGGCTGTTGTCGATCGGAGCGCGGCGTTTCTCCCGCGACTTCTTCCAGTCCCCCGACTCGCGCAGGTATTCGACCAGCCGGCAGCCTTCGTCGAGAAGCTTTTCGGCGGGCACGGCGTCGAAGACCAGGCCAATGGCCGCCGCTTTCTGGGGAGTCACCGGTTCTCCCGAGCAGATCATTTCGATCGCGTAATTCAGCCCCACGAGCCGGGGCAAACGCTGTGTTCCCCCCCAGGCCGGAATCAGGCCGATCGTGATTTCGGGGAGCCCGATTCGTGTTTTGGGGTTGGTGGAGGCGATGCGTTCATCCATCGCCAGCGACAACTCGGTTCCGCCCCCCATGCAGGGTCCGTCGATGAGAGAGACCGTCGGGAACGGCAAATTGCTGACGCTGTCGAACAGCTGATGTCCTTCGGTCAGCGCCTTTCGCTTTTGTTCGGTGGTCAGGGAAACGAGGGCGCCGAGTTCGTTGAGGTCGGCGCCGGCGATGAACTGCCCGGGCTTGCCGCTGCGCAAAACCAGCCCGTGCAGGTCAGTCCGTTCTGCAAGCTGGGCCACCACCTGCCCCAGTTCTTCGAGCACAGCCCGACCGAGGGTGTTGACCTTCTTATCGGGAGTATCGAACGTCAGGACGGCGATCGGGCCAGGACGCTCTGAGAGCTGGAAGACGCTGGGCATGATGAGATCTCAACGGGCGGCAGAGAATGTACGGAATGCGGCTGAAAATCACTGCTCGTACGTCATCAGAATATCGGGCGCGTCGACGCCGGCGAGCGACTGGAAGCCCCCTTCGGCGATGTCGGCTCCCAGTTTTGTAACGGTGCGAAAATAGGCGTTCGTCGGCCGGGCGCCGGTCAGCCGCCGCCGCAGGTCCTGGCACAGTACGTCGGCGGCGCGGCGCACGAGGTCGTCTGCCTGTTTGCCGGCGTACAGGCTGGTCGTGAGCATCACCACCAGGTCCTGGATGCGCTGCGAAAGTTCGGCCATCGCGCACTGGCGGTCGGGTAACTTCAATTGATGGGTCGTCATCACCGCATCGATCCACAACCGGCTCTTCTGCAAACCGCGGGCGGCGAAGACGGCGTGCTTGCGTAAATTCGCCGGCAGCTTTGGAAGCTGGATCGATCCACCAGCGAACTGCTGTTTCAGCCGCCACATCCCATACGGAATCAGCGCCTGCCGCAACTTCCACGCGTGGATCGGGTTGGCCGGGTTGAAGGCCTTGATCCCGGTAGACTGCAAGGCGCGGCCGATCGGCTCGAAAAACTGCTTGCCATGCTCTTTGATGAGCGATTTGAGGAACGCCATCCCGAGCATTTCCCCTTCCCCTTCGTAGATGCAGGGGGCCAGGAACTCGTGAACTTCGTCGCCAAAAATATGCCCGTGCAGAAATGAGCGTCCGCCGTGCGTCTTCATCAAGAGTTCGATCGCGGCCTCTTTTTGCGATTCGCTGCCGAAGATCTTGGCGATGATGCATTCCATTTCACCCCGGTAACCTTCGTCGAGGAGCCAGGCGCACCAGTCGGTCATGGCGTCGCAGCCGACGATCAGGGCGGCGAGGCGACCGACACGCCGCCGCACGAGTTCGCGGGTCTCGATGGGAGCGGCGTAGGTGCGGCGGAATCGGGCCCAGGGGAGAATGCTGGCCAGCATCACCCGCATCGTTCCGGCGGCGTTCGCGCACAGCGCCACGCGCCCGCGGTTGAGTCCGTGGTAGGCGACCGTCAGGCCGTCCCCTCTTACCGGTTCGAGGAGATTCTCCCGTGGCACGCGGAAGTTGCGAAATAGCAGGCCGTTGTTGTGCGTCCGCTTGAGGGCGTACAGGCCGTACTTTTTCGTCTGGAAGTGCTCGTTCTCGGCCTCGGGCAGGTCGGCGATCAGAACAGCCGGCTTGTCGTCGATCAGGCACACCAGACCGATTGTGCGACCGGCGATCGCGTTTGTGATGAACAGCTTTTCGCCGTTCACGACGTAATCTCTGCCATCGAGCACGGCTCGCGTGCGGAGAGCCGTCAGATCGCTCCCGGCGCAGGGCTCGGTGAGGGCAAAGGCAGACAGGCGCTTGCCCGAAGCGAGCGTCGGCAGGAAGCGGCGCTTCTGCTCGAGACTTCCAAACGTCCGCAAGGGGTCAACGGCGCCGATGCACCCATGCACCGAGGCCAGCCCGGCAACCGTGGGGTCGACCGTCGCCATGCGTGTGAGAAATCGGGCGAACGACTGAAAGGAAACCGCCTGGCCCCCGTACTCGCGATCGACCAGGAGCCCGAAATAGCCGGCTGCCGACAGGGCTTCGAGCGACTGCGGCGAGACTTTACCCTGCGGATCATACAGTGTCTTCTGATTGCGCCGCGCGCGGACGAGATCGAGCGACTGCTGCATGACGGCCTCGGTGGCCGCGTCGGCCGGGCGATCTTTGCCGACGAACAGGTCACCGGGCAATTCTTTGTCCCAGACGGCGCGGTGCACGGGGCTGCCGGTCGTCTGATACTTGAGCGCGAATAACTTTTCGACCTGTTCATCAGCCCGGTCCAGGGCGCCGGTCGTGCGGGCCTCTTCGGCACTCTTCCCCGAGAGCTTCAGAGCCGTTTCGACGAACGTTTCGGATTCATGGTCGAGTTGGGGCGTCGGTACTGTGGCATCCATGGCAGACAGTTCCCGTTCAGATGTCAGGAGCGAAATTCGAGACGAATGAGTGCAGCAGACGATTGCACTATGTCATTATACGCCACAGAACAAACTGCGCCGCACGAATCGGCCGCGCTCATTCAGCCTAACCAATTGCCCCGGCAGCAGTTACTCGCGAAGTGTCGCGCCGATGGTAGCGGGGCGACGCGCAACGTGTCAAACGCCCGGACGGATTGTCCGGCCCGACAGGGAAACGCGGCGCCGGCAACACCTGAGAAAGTCCGCGCTACGGATCGAGGATCGTCGTCGGCTCGGCTGCGGAGACCGAGGTGCTGCTCAAGGCGCTGGTCAGGCTGGCGCGGAATTCGGCCTGGCCGCTCCGCAAGGCGTCAACCTCAACGGTATATGTCACCCGCGCACCGGGTTCGATCTGGTCGATCGGGTCAAAGACCAGTTTGTTCCCTGCTCCGGAAAACTTCAGTGAGATCTCGCGGTCGCCATTGCGCACGGTGGCGCTGCGGACCTTGAGGTTGTCGGTGGCCACCGTTTCCAGCATGACCCGGCGAGCCGCCTGAAGGCCGATGTTTTCGACTGTCACCTGATACGTTCCCGGCCGCCCGACTTCGAGAGGGTCCTGCCGGTCGCTGATCTGTAAATCGAGCGTTCCGGGAACGGGAATGACTTCAATGCACGATTCATCCTGGTCGCGGTCGAGGTTCGCCCCTTTGACTTCGACCGAGATACACGCGCGATGTGCCTGTGTCCGGCATTCGAACTCCACCTGCAATTGCACCTTTTCCAGCGGCGCCAGTGACCCGAGCCGCCAGGCGAGGCTGCCGGAACGTTGCTCGGCGCCGGCCGAGGCCTCCTTGGGAACGAGCGCTTTGTCGAACGAGATCAGCGCTTGTGCATTTTCGATGGTCTTGACGGACCGGTTGGTGAGCGTGACGTTGAATTCGGCACGGCTGCCTTCGGTGCGCTGGGCCGGCCCCGCGATGTCGATCTCGACGTGCCGCGTGGCGAACTCGACGCACACCTGGCGGGCGACGATTTCGGCGTCCTTATCGCCGTCGTTGCGCGTCAGTGTAAACCAGCAGCAGTGCGAGCCGGCCCCCGTACCCGTCAGACTCAAGGCCACGTCGCGAGTTTCGCCGGCCGACAATTGATCGAACCGCTGCAGGACTTCGCGGCGGTCTGATCCGGCGAAGACAAACCCGTCGTCAAACCGGCACCGGATCGCAATTCCGGTCTGGGGTCGATCTCCCGAATTCCGCAGCGACAGGCGAAAGGTCACGGCACTCCCCACCTGGCGTCGCGCCGGGGCCGAGATCGCCAGCTCCAGCGGTTCGGTCACTGTGACATCCTCGGGGACGATCCGCGGAACCGATTCGGCTTTCGGAATCGTGAGATCCTTCGGAACTGGGATCACTTGCCGGGCGGGAGGTCGATCAGGATCGGTGTCGGCCAGCGACGGACCTCCACTGCGGGCTTCGGTGTGCAGCTCGTCGGTCCTCAGTTGCGATGGTGCTGCACCGCGTAGCGGAGGGCTGATGGGGCGTTGTGTTTCGAACGTCTCTTGCGCACCGAGTGGCGCCGGCGTTTCTTCGATGGGCCGGAATGCCTGCCGCGCCTGCGGCGACATTGTCATGCAACCGGCCTGCATCAGTGCCAGGCAGACCGGGGGCAGACGGCCAAGTGATAGCAGTGATCTGCGAGGCGAATTACCCACGAGTTCCCATCCTGAATCGTTCTGAGGCGTCGATTTCACGCCTGGGCCGAACCGGCGAAATCGCGTGTTGATTCCGCTACAAAGAATCTACCACGCGAACAAGCACATGCCGGCACCAGACTGAAGAAATCACAATGGGCAAACTGGGGGCATTTTGGGCGGACTACGTTGAGTTCCTGATTTTGCGCCCGCAACATCGACGAAGATAGAGGTTGGACAGTTGCGGAAGCCGGCACGGATCGCCGGATCAGCATCGGGCGCACCCGCAAATCGTCAATAAGCTCGCAGCTTTTCAGGATACCAAGTCATGGATCGACGAACTGCACTTTGCGGGATTTCCGGGTTTTTGGTGTCATCATTGGCGGTTGGCGCCGGCGTATCAGCCAAGCCGCGTGTGACCCCCTATAACCCGCAAGAAGCTGCCCAGATTGCCGAATTCGGAGAAGCCGCACCTCCGATCACCTGGATGCACGACCTCAAGAAGGCCCGCAAGATCTCGGTTTCGACCGGCAAGCCGATGCTGATCGTGTTTGGCGGTCCGTGGTGCCAGTACTGCAAGAAGCTTGACAAGGAAGTTCTGGGCCATCCCACGGTCGCCCGGTATATCAACACCTCCTTCGTCCCGGTTCACCTCGACTCCGAGAAAGATCAGCGGGCTGCCCAGATCCTGGAGGTCAAGGCCCTGCCCACGACCGTGATTCTGAATTCCGATGCCGACCTGCTTGGTTCGATCGAGGGTTACGTCGCGGTTCGCGACTTTGCCCAGGTCCTCAAAGACTCGCTCGACTACCACAAAACGATGCAGCAGGAGAGTTCGGGGCCGATCCGGCAGACGCGGAGTAACCAGCCCGGCCTTCGCTAACTGTCAGGCACCGTTGCGGCGTTTGAACTTCAACCAGCCGTGGCTCGCTTCACCATGAACCTCCCTCTTGCGAAAGAGGGGGTGAGCGATTACCTTCCGGGTATGAATAGTTCATCGAGCCCGTCGAGTTCATCCAATTCCGGGGACCCTTGGGAGGAGCTTGCCGAAGACCTGTTTGGTCTTGAGTACGGCAAAGAGCATGGTGCGCGCGAACCGTCGCCTCCGAAAGTGAGTGAAACTCCGGCGCCTCGAACGCCTGAATCAGTTGCCAAGGTTGATCGCGCCCCTGAACCGGCTGCCGAAGCTGAAGCTCCGGCTTTTGCTTCGCCGACGCCAGACGTCGTCGAGCCTGAAATCGCCGATTCGGAATATGTGCAGTCCACGGACTCGGACCCCGCGCCGGCCCCCGCCACCGGAACGGGCTCAGCCCAGGATTCGTACTGGGATGCACTGGCCAACTGGAACTGGGACGACTCGGACGGTTCATCCAGCAAATCCAGGGGCGAAGCACCTCGCTCGTCGGGTGGCCCGCCTGGCCGCGGTGGATCGCGCGGGCGGGACGATCGCCGTGAGCGCCGCGGTGAAGACCGCCCGCAACGCCAGTCGGGCGGTTCCGCTCCGCCGGCTCCGCGACCTGCCGCCCCACCTGCCGGTGATGACTTTGGTCTGGGGCTCGAAGGAGAATCCGAGGTTGATTTTTCGGCGCCGGTCGAACCAGCACCCGTCGCGGAACGACACGAGCGTGCCGCCCCGCGTGAGCAGGCACCCTCCCAGGTGGCCGGCGCTCCGGGTCCGCGGTCTGACGCCGCCACCGATCGGGGGGGAAGCCGGTCAGGGAGCGGCGAGCGAACGGGCAGTTCCGAAAAGAGCGAAGACGGGGAGTTTCCGCGGAAGCGGCGCCGTCGCCGTCGGCGTCGATCGCGTGGAGGCGAACGTGAGACTCCGGGAACGCCGGCGCCTGCCTCGGCAGTTCCCGGCGGCGACTGGGATGATTCCGCCGGTCCTGAAGCCGATACTCCCGATGATGAGTCCATGCCGGCTGCCGAAGAAGCCCGCGAAGAGCCCGCGCGTGCTGGGGGTGGCGACCGGCCGCCTTCCCGACCGAATGGCCGCAATCGGGGACGCCGTCACGAAGAGGGCCCGCGCAGTCGAGCACCCGAACAGTCCGAAAATCGCGTCGAAGCCGACGCCGAAGAGCCCGAAGATGAGGTCCTGCTCGGCGGAGGTGAAGTCGCTGAAGGTGGCGACGACGATAGCGACGAATCGGGAGAGCCGTTTGTCAGTTACGAAGATGTCCCGACCTGGGAAGAGGCCATCTCGTACCTTCTCCATCCCAGCACGGTACAGGTTGAGGGTGGTTCCAGTTCTGGTTCCAGTCCGCCGCGCACGACGCCACCGGCTGATCAACCGCGACAGACGCGGCACGTGGGCCATCGCAAGCATCGTCGCTGAGTGACTGCGCCGGCGCTGGCCTTCCGGATTGCGGATGACTGTTGCGGCGCGAACGGGAGTTTCGGTGTGAATTCAGTGCTCCGGCGTGCCTGGGTGCGCCAAGTGAAGACCTGATCATGGAACCGACTCCGGTCGCAGAGCCCTGCCGGCGCGAGATCTTCTGGTCCCTGGCGCTCTTGGGCGTTGCCGCCCTGCTGCGGGCCGGAATCCTGTGGAACTACGGTTCCTTACTCAACGAAGATCGCGACCACTATCGGCGGATCGGCGACCGGATCGCCGCCGGAGAGGGATACGTCGATCCAAACACCGGATCGCCCACTGCGTATCGGCCTCCACTCTATCCGGTGCTGCTGGCGCTGCTGATTTTCTGCGGAGGGGGAACCGCGGCGATCAGCGTCTTCCAACTGCTGCTGGGTGTGGGCACGATCGGGCTGACAATGGCCTGCGCTCACCGCTTGAAATTGAAACGCGCCGCTCTGCTGGCCGGTCTGCTGGTCGCCGTCGATCCTCTGCTCCTGTACCAGACGGCTCTGGTGATGACGGAAACGACCGCCGCGTTTCTGGCCGTCCTGCTCTGGTGGTTGTGTCTCCAGGCTCCCTCCCGGATCCGGGATTTCAGTCTCGGCCTGGTCTTCGGGCTGGCTTGCCTGTGCCGGCCAACCTTCTGGGCGTGCGGTGCTCTCGCCGTTGTGGCCTGGCTTGCACGGCAACGCACGGCGCGCATGCGCACGCCGCAAACAGAGAATGTCAGCCGACACAGTAGTGCACTGCTGCTGTCCGGATTGCTGCTGGCGATCCTCCCCTGGACAATCCGCAACACGATCGTCATGGGCCGGCCGATCGTGACGACGACTCACGGAGGCTACACTCTGCTGCTGGCCCACAATCCGGCATATACGCAGGCTGTCGTCAACCAACCCTGGGGGAGCGTCTGGGAAGGGCCGGCGTTCGACTCGTGGTCAGCAGCTCTCGAAACAGAACTGGCGAACCAGGCACCACCACTCGATGCCGCCCACCTCACGCCGGCAACGGAACTGGCGCGCGACAGGTGGATGAACCGCACCGCCTGGGAATACATTTATGGCTCGCCGGTCACGGCCTTGAAAACCGCGGGCACGCTGCTGGGGAGATTCTGGAACGTGGCCCCGCTCGCTGCGGGCAGCGAAGGCCGGTCCCCGCGAGTGCGACTGGCGATCGGCGCGTTCTACACGGCATTGTTTGTACTGGTGGTGGCCGGGATGATTCGGCAGCCTGCCCTCGAGTGGCGATCCTGGCTGCCGGGTTTCGTGCTGATCGCCGGATTCACGGCAGTGCATCTCCTGTACTGGGCCGACATGCGGATGCGAACGCCGCTGGTTCCCGCGCTGGCTCTGATCGCCGCCCGCAACTTCGCGCGGCCGGGAGCCAGGTTGGCGCCGGAGCGCGACTCGTAGCCGACCGGCTGCCAACCACGCTATACTGCCGCGTGTGGCAGAATCCCGCGACTGTAAGCCACTGCAGGGGACCACGCTCTGGATCAATCGAGCCCTTTTCGGATGTCTGCCCACGGTCAATTTACGCGCACGTTGAAACGGATCTGGCCCGCCGCCAAGTGGGGCATGTTCGGTCTCGTCCTGATCTTCGTGGCGCGGCACGGCTGGAACCTGTGGCAGCAGGTCGGTAATCACAAAACGCAGATCCACTGGTTGCAATTGCTGCCGGCGGTCGTGGCTTCGATCGTGGCCTGGTTTCCCTCAATGTGGTATTGGCGCCGGCTGATCACGGCTTTCGGAACGACAGTCCCGTGGCCGACTCTGGCACGCGCCTACTACTGTGGGCATCTGGGAAAATACGTGCCCGGGAAGGGTGCGGCAGTGGTGATCCGCTCGGCAATGGTCAAGGACGCCGGTGTCACGCCGACAACCGCCGCCTTGACTGTGACGATTGAAGCGCTGACCTGCATGTGGGCCGGGACGCTGCTGGCGATCGGGTTGTCCCCGGTGCTGGCGCGGCACATCCCCGCTGAGTGGGCTGAGCGAACGGCCGACCCGGTCGTGCGGTGGGGCCTGTTTGCCATCGTTGTCTGTGGCGGCGCGCTGACGCTGGCGGCGCTGTTCCGCACGCACCACCCGCTCAGTCAATTCTTCCATCAGCAGGCCGACGCGCCCGCGGCGAACCGTGGACATCCCCCTTGGCGCAGCGTGCTGGCGGGAATGGTGTTCTTCCTCGGGGCGTGGTGGGTCCAGGGACTGGTTCTCGGCTTGACCATCCGCGCGATTTCGACGGAACCGCCGGCGTGGAGCGACTGGCCCTTCTGGACTGGTACGACGGCGCTGGCAATGGTCGGTGGGTTTGTCGCAGTATTTGCGCCCGGGGGCTTGGGCGTTCGCGAGGGATTGTTGATGGAACTCCTCCAGCATGAGCTGGGCCCGCACGATGCCGTCCTGGTGGCGCTCCTGTTGCGCGGCGTATCGCTGGCAGGTGAAATTCTGGCCGCTGGTCTCCTATACTATGGCGTGAAAGGGGGCAGAGCGGATGTTGACGATCGTGATCCCGGTGTTTAACGAGGCTGACAGCCTGCGCGAGCTCTACGGCGAAATCAGCAGTGTCTGCACGGGGCTCGGCACGGGGCACACGATTGACGCCGAAATCATTTTTGTGGACGACGGATCATCCGACGGAGCGTGGCAGATCGTGAATGATCTCGCTTCGCAAGACGCGCGTGTGCGGGGGATCCGGTTCCGGCGGAACTTCGGCAAAGCCGCCGCACTGTCGGCCGGGTTGCAGGCTGCCAGCGGCGAAATCCTGTGCATGCTCGATGCCGACCTCCAGGACGATCCCGCCGAAATTCCCGCCTTTCTCGCGAAGCTCGCGGAGGGCTTCGACGTCGTCAATGGGTGGAAGCGGCGGCGGCACGACCCGTGGCATAAGGTCTATCCCAGCCGAGTCTTCAACTACCTCGTCGGCCGGCTGACCGGTCTGCCACTGCACGACCACAACTGCGGGCTCAAATGCTTTCGGCGCGAAGTCGTCGACGAAATCCGACTGTATGGCGAACTGCACCGCTTCATCCCCGTGCTGGCCCACGCCCGCGGTTTCAAAGTCACCGAACTCGAAGTCCACCACCGCCCGCGAAAGTTCGGCCACAGCAAATATGGCGTCCACCGGTTTCTGCGGGGATTTCTGGACCTGTTAACCGTGAAATTCCTGACCGGCTACGGCCAGCGTCCGCAGCACGTGCTGGGGGCGCTGGGACTCGCATTTTTCGGCCTGGGCGCCTGCGGATTGCTGTTGCTGGCCGTGGAATGGTTGTTGACCAACGTCCCCCCGTACATCGTCAAATTCCCGCCGATCGGACCGCGGCCTCTGTTGGCGTATTCGGTCGTCTCACTGCTGCTGGGGGGGCAGTTGCTCTCGCTCGGTTTTCTGGCCGAACTGATCGTGGCCTACACCGGCCGAGACGCCAGTCATTACAGCATTGCCGAGCGGAAGAATTTCCCGGGTTGATTTCTGTCGCCCGCCCCGATTTTTCTGGGATTCCCGACAAGCGACTGATAGACTGACAGTGTGGCCGACGGGCAATTCAGGATGCGGCAATCTGCCGCGAGCAATCGGCTGTCCCAGTGCGGTGCCGGTGCGGGGAAAGAACCCGCCCAGTCGGAGACCAGAACATGCCCGACCCGTTCATTCACGCCGAAGAAGCCCCGCTGAACCTCGATACCGTTCGGGACGAACTGGGCCGGGTGCCGATCATCGGACCGTGTTCCGATCGCGAACTGTTTCTCGACCTGCCGGGGGCAGGATCAATCCGTCCCCGGATTTCCGAGAACTCGTCCCGCGTCGATCGTGAGTTTCTCGCCAACGATTTCGCGTACGGAATCTGACCGCGATCGTGGTAGTGGCCAACCGGAACCTCCGTTCGCCAAAAGATGCCGCGCGCCTGCCCGGGGGCCCGCACCAACAGAACGGCAGCCGTTACGACGGAGTGATTTCGCAACCGACGAGGAGCACGTCGTCGTCGATCGAATTACTCCCGAGATCGATCAACTGCCGCATCTGATCGGGAAACAGCAGATCGGCAGTCTGCTCGAGCTGCTGCGCGAGATCGGGCGCGGTGAGCCCCTTCAGATTCTGGCCGCGGACGACTTCACCGACGCCGTCGGTGAAGAAGAAAACCCGATCACCTGGTTTCAGCTGCACGAGGTGTTCGGTGTAGTGCTCGCCGATGGAGACACCCAGCGGCAACCCGCCAGCGGCTTCACCCAGGTTTTTGACCTTGCCATCGTGCAGAATGAGGGGCGGATGCTCGCCGGCCGTGGCGTACACCAGCGTGTGCGTCCGCGGAAACCAGGCTCCCACCGCGGCCGAGACATACAGGTCGTTGATCCCCAGCACGGTGAGTTCGGAATTGATCCACTGCAGGCAGCGCCCCGGCTCGGCCGTCAGCGCCACCCAGCGCTGCAATTCGGAGCGCAGGAGCATGCTGTTCATCGCCGCCTTGACGCCGTGCGTCATCGGGTCGAACAGCGAGATAATCCAGCGGTTGTTCAATTCGAAGGTGTCGAAACAATCACCCCCCAGCCGCCCGCTGGGATGATAGGCCACTTCGACAATCATGCCGGGCAGACTCATTCGTCGCGAAGGCGTCAATCGCTGATGAATGACCATCGCCAGGTGGCGCTCTTCGGCCCGCTGGTCGAGCAGCAGCACCCGGCTCGTGGGGCCGTCGGGAAGATCAATGGTACCCCGCAAGCGGTCTTTGTCTTCGAGGATCAGTTCGAACCGCCCGACGACGATCGTATCTCCCACGTTCAGTTTTTCGCGGTCGATCTTCAGGCCATTGACATAGGTGCCATTTGTGCTTCCGCAATCCTCCACATAGCACGCCATCCCCTCCTGCCAGAAGCGGCAGTGCTGGCGCGAGACTGACGAATGATCGAGACGGATTTGCGTGGACTCGCCGCGGCCGAGCGTTTTGGGAGATTCGAGAATATCCTCGGACCAGGTGTCGCCCGAGATATTGGCCAACTTCAACATATAAGTCATGCTTTGCATTATTCCCGGATGACAGCGGGATTCCAACAAAAAAGCCCCCGCATTCGCCGGGTGGCGGAGGATTCCGAAAATCGCGAAGAAAGCGGTTTTTATGTTTGCAATTCAATTTCTGGTTGTGTACGCTGTGTCAGTAGATGTGGGTTTTAAACCCATTTTGCTCTTTAACAAGTCGTTGCATGTGGGTTTTGGACCCTTTATGATGAACGGGTTGTCGGTCAGATTCCGATGCCGTCATCTGGAGTCACTCTCGTCCAGCGCACCATGCCCGCCTCCGGTTCACCACTGTTTCTGTCCGGAGAGTTCAAGCGGGTCGTTGACGACCGCTTTCGAATCACCCTGCCCCCCGAATTGGCCGAGCCAATTTCCGATGCGGAAGGGGACGTGATCCTCGCCAAGGAACGGGCTGGTTGTCTCAGTCTGTGGCGTGCCGCCGACTGGCAGCAACGGCTCGACGACGGAGTGAACCTGATCCGCCAGAAAATTCAGGCGGGTCGCATGGAGCAGAAGTGGGGAGAAGTGCAGCGCCTCGGGCGACTGCTGTCGACCCGATCGAGAACCGTTCGACTGGCCAACCGGTCGCGGCTCGTGATTCCCGAAGGATTTCGCGAGTTTCTCGATGTTCCCGTGGAGAGCGAAGTGATGCTCGTGGGAGCGGCAATCTGCGTCGAAATCTGGAACCCACAGGCGTGGCTCGAGCTTTTGCGCCAGGAAATGCCGGCGTTTGGCGGTCTGTTCAAAGAACTCTCTGACTGACCGGGCGAACGATTCCAGGCTGCCACTGGCCCACAAAAATCAAAAGCAAGCACCGCGCATGCCCGGCCTCGAGGAAAGAGCGAAGACTCACTCGGTTTCGGAATCCAGGCAATACCAAGCGTTCACGCACCAAGGACGGCTTGTTGGCATGGATGCCGCTATTTTCCCTGGCCGGGCATGCGTTTTTTTCTGGGGATTCAACCCCGTCGAGCTGCCCCACCGCAACCGGTTGCAATGACTATTCCCAGCGTGCCAGTTCGGCCGATTCTGTCGATTTCCACGGGCTGGCGCGTGGGCCGCGAACAAATTCGCTGGCTGACGGCACCTTGACGATAACACACAGGACGTGCGCCGGCGGTCGGGGCGCGCCTGGGCTCGTTTCCAGAGGTCCAACTCCAGACGTGCCGTTCTGGTCGGCAGCCTCGGGGAAAAGCCGAATCTGCCGGCAGGTCGCAACTTCGTGATTGACACCGGTTTTTTGCGGGGTTTATAATTTTCAGTGGGTTCTCCCACATCCTTTGCGACTCGGCGGATCCGCACTTTCCGAACTTTTCCAGTCACCGGGCAGCTACTCTGGGGAATTTGCGCAGATGACAAAGACCAGCAAAATCCTCACGATTGTAGTGACGGTCTTTTCGATCGTCTTCATGGGGATTGCGGCTGTCATGTCAACGGTGCGAACCGACTGGAAGGAGAAGGCGACGAAGGAGTTTCCAAAGGCCCGCATCAGCGAACAGATGACGCAGATCGGGGATCTCGACAAAGAGATCGCCGCCCTGAAGGCGCAGCAGGAATCCGCGGCCAAAAACATCGCCACCGACATCCAGGCCATTGTCGCCGAGCAGGTCGGGCGCGAGGCGCAGTTGCAGAAGGAATTGGCACAACTGGTCGAAGAGGCACATGCCCTCGCCGAACAGATCGAAGTTGACGGAAAGAAAGTTCAACTCAAGCAGGAAGAAGACAAGCGACTCCGCGAAGAGGTAACCCGGCTGAAAGCGCAGTACGACGATCTTGTGGCACAGCGATTCGAGGCGGTCGATACTGTCAAGCGACAGCGCGACCTCTTGTTTCAGGCACGCGGGGTTCTCGAGCGGGTGACTCGGCGGATGGAGTCGTTGCGGGCAGAACATGGAAAATCGGGTGAATACGAAGAGACCGCACCGGCCCGGGACGCTGCCGCATCGCGAACAACGAACACGTTCAAGTAGACACGAATCTCACGACGACCACCCTGGTCGCGAAGCGCTCGCGCAGGGCCGATCAACCATAACTTGCGAGTCATTTGAGGAGCCTGGTCGATGCATTTCGTCGGCAAAATTCTGGTCATCCTGCTGTTCGTGCTCAGCATCTTCTTTATGGCTTTCGCCGGCGTGGTGTACAACGCCCAGATGAACTGGAGGGCCAAGGCCATCAAGGAGGAGGGCAACGTCGCCAACGCGAAAAAGCAGCTCAGCGACGCCGAGCAGAGGATGGAGGGGGAGAAGACCGCCTGGGATCAGAAGGTCAAGATGGCTGAAGGACAAGCCACGGCCCTGGATGCTGCCAACCGCGGACTGCAGGCCGAAGTCGCCCGGCTCAAAAAGGAAGTCAACGATTACGCCGTGGCCCGCAAGACGGCCGGCGAGCAGGCCACGATCTCGGGAGAGGAAGCGGTGGCCCGCGTCGAGGAATCGCAGAATCTGCGCAAAATCAACCACGACCAGACCGACCAGCTCAACGCCAACTTTGAGGAAAAGACCAAGCTGGAAGACAAGCTCCATAGCCTCGAACAACAGCTCGAGCTGGCCAGCGCCAAGCAGAAAGACTCTCTGTTCCGGATTTCAGTCCTCACGCAGGCACTGGAAGCGAACGGCATCAGCTCCGATGTCAACGAGCTGGTGGGACGCAACAGTCCGCCCCCCGCCGTCGACGGAATCATCAAGCTGGTGAAGCCGGCAGCCCGCCTGGGAGCCAGTGAACTTGTCGAGATCTCTCTGGGCAGCGACATGGGGTTGAAAAAGGGACATGAATTGACGGTTTACCGCTCCGGACTCAAGGGGGGGCAACGGGCGAAATTCCTGGCGAAGATCGTGATCGTCGATACCGAACCGCACCGGGCAGTCGGGCAGGTCATTGAAAACAGCCGCAACGGCGTGATTCAGAAAGGCGACAATGTCACCACGAAGCTCTAGCCGAAAACCCAAGGGTCCCCCGCCGGCGCCCGACGTTTACGTCACATTGCTGTTCGTCGCGGTTGCGTCGCTGGTCGTCGGGATCTCCCTCTTGGCGATGGAGTTGAACCTCTACGAGTGGAAACTCCCCCCTGGCGGCTGAACGCCGGCTCTCCCCCCACGCGGGCCGCCGACTGAATCGGCGGCGCTCGACACTTGTCGTTATCCGCGTTTTGATGGATAATTTCTGAATGCCTGTTGGTATTCATTCATCAATTCCGGAGGGATCTGTGATGAACACTCGATTCGTAATTGCTGCAGCAGTTGCCGCCGGCATCTCAGCAATGGCGTTGTTTGCCCCGCGGACGTCGGCTCAGGACCTGCGCGAGAAGGGCCTGTTGACAACGCTCGCCGTCGGGCAGATGGTGGAACTGCGAAACGACGAGACGCTGGGACTGATCGTCACGACCTACGAGGACGCGGCGTTCAAAGCCAAAATGAACGCCAGAATCATCGAAATCGGGCCCGATTACATTGCCGTCGAGGGCCAGATCATCAACGAGTCGCAGACCGAGATGCGCTATCCGCTGCACTCGATTGCTGCCATCAGCCACGTCCACAAACGCGGAAACGCCAAAGCGGGAACGAAGAAGAAGGACGGCTGAAAGGCGTACTCGTAACCCGACGCACTCGCCTACGAGAGCAGCAGTTCCAGATCGTCGGCCGTCAGGTCGGTAATCAGGTCATTGTCGGCCTGCAGAATGGCGTCGGCCAGTTCTTTCTTCTTGACCTGCAGCTCGGCGATTTTTTCTTCGACGGTGTTGCGGCAGATCAGGCGGTAGGCGAACACCTGCCGTGTCTGGCCGATGCGGTGAGCCCGGTCGATCGCCTGCATTTCGACGGCCGGATTCCACCATGGATCGAGCAGAAACACGTAGTCGGCCGCCGTCAGGTTGAGTCCCAGCCCTCCGGCCTTGAGGCTGATCAGGAACACCCCGCACGCCGGGTCTGACTGGAAGTGCTCGATGCGCTCCTTGCGGTTGCGCGTCTGGCCGTCGAGATACTCGTAGGTGATGTGGCGTTGATCGAGATAACGGCGGACGATCGCCAGGTAACTGGTGAACTGCGAGAAGACGAGCGCCTTGTGTCCCTCTTCCAGGAGGTCCGACAGGTGCAGGCCAAGCACGTCGAGCTTGGCGCTGGGATCGTCGATGTGTTTGTCATCCAGCAGCGCGGGATGGCAGGCCGCCTGGCGCAGGCGCAGGAGCGCTTCCAGCACGTGGATCTTGGATTTGGCCAGTCCCTGCTTCTTGACCAGGCCCAAGAGTGAATTGCGGTAGTGATCGCGGAGCTCGGCATACAACTGCTCCTGCTGCTTGCCCATGTTGCAGACAATCGTCTGTTCCAGTTTTTCGGGCAGTTCCCGGGCGACTTCTTTCTTGGTGCGGCGGAGAATAAAGGGGCGCAGCGCCTGCGAGAGCAGCTTGCGCGACTCATCGTCGGCTCCGTCTGAAGTATGCAGCTTGAAGATCGACGCCCGGCCCAGCATCCCGGGATTCAGAAACTCGAAGATCGACCACAGGTCCCGCAGATGGTTTTCGATCGGCGTTCCGGTGAGCGCCAACCGATTCTGCGCCTGCAGCAGCCGCGCCGCCTTGGCCACCTGCGACGAGGGGTTTTTGATCGCCTGTGCTTCGTCGAGTACGACGTAGTCGAATTCCACTTCCTTCAGATGCAGAATATCACGGCGCACCGTGCCGTAGGTTGTGAGGACAACATCTGTCCGTGCCAGCTTCTTGCGCAGGCGGGCCCGCGCCAGGCCGGTGTATTCGACAACCGTCAGCTCCGGTGTGAACTTGGTGCACTCCTGGTGCCAGTTGAAAATCAGCGACTTGGGAACGACCACCAGTGAAGGCCGCTTGATCAACCCCTGCCGGTGACGGTCCTGCAACAGCGCCAGAAACTGAATGGTCTTGCCCAGACCCATATCGTCAGCCAGGCACCCGCCGAACCGAAAACTATTCAGGAATTCCAGCCAGCCCAGACCGGCTCGCTGATAGGGGCGCAATTCACCGACAAACCCGGGAGGTTCGGCGACGATTTGAATACCGGAAAACTCGCGCACCTTGGTTCGCAATTCGTCGAACCCGGCGTCAAAACTGACCGACTCCTGCGTGGCCAGGAGCGCATCGAGCAACCCGACCTGAGTCCTCGAAAAGCGCACATGATCACCTTCCGAGATTCCCAGGCCCGACAGGAGACCGTACTGACGCATCCATTCTTCAGGCACGATTCCCAGCGATCCGTCATCGAGTCGGACGGTGCAGTCCCCCCGAGCGAGCGCCGAGAGCAGTTCGGGAAAGGGAACGGACCGACCCTCAAAGTCCACCCGGGCCGAGAGTTCGAACCAGTCGATGCCCGACTTGATCTCGAAATTCAATGGGCCGGGCTGGTGCACCTGCTTCCCATCGGCATGGACTTGCCACCCCTGACGAAACAGACCCCGGACGACGTTACCCAGGGATTTCGCCGGGACTTCGACATCGCATCGACCGTGAAACACGTTCAGGAGCCGGCGCGCCCCGAAGTTGACGAGGTCGTTCCAGGCTCCTTCTTCACCGCCGCGGTCCCGTGTAATGCAGCGTCCCTGCTCGCGCTGCACGATGGCCCCCTGTGGGCTCGAACTGCGGATCAAAGTGCCTTCGTATTCAAACGCCACTTCACCCGGCAGTCGCTCATGCTGCCAGCGGATCCCTCGCGGTGTATGCAGCGTCAGATGCGGAACGGGCTTGGCGGTCACTTCGGCCAGACGCAGTTCGGCGGGTAATTCGAGACGGGGAAGCTGCGGCATGTCGAGCAGGCGATCAACCAGTTCCGGTCCCTCTTCAACCGGGACCTCGATGGTGCCTTCGTGGCGCAACAGTTCGACCCAGCCGAACGCACCGAAATCCTGGAGCCGCGCCACCTTGTTGCGCGTCAACACGAGTCCGCCGGGCAAGACGAGCCTGGCCTCGTCGAGCGCCAGCGAGTCGTCCGGCCGCGCCAGACGGCCGGAGACGACCCAGTGATCGCCGGCCTCATTGTGCGAGACTTCGACGCACAATTCCCACGCCGCGCCGTCGTCCCATTCCAGCGCCCGGGCCTTCTCACTCTCATCTCCCAGGATGACCGTCCGCCCGGTCCCGCACATCATGGGGAGCAGTACCTCAGCCAGGCCGTGCGACAGGCAGTACCGATGGGCGCTGGCCTGAGGGTCCGCCTGTGGAGCAACCCACGAGGTGCGCTCGGGTGTGCCCCCCGCCAGATACGCCATGATTCGCCGGTCGTCTTCCAGTTCGATGTCGTCGAGCTGGCCGGGGCGCACCTTAAGGGGCTTGCGCTTGCCCCACTGGCCGTTGGAGCGTCTTTGACGCTGTGAGGTCTGTACGATCAGTTGCTGCCGCTCGCGCCCCTGCGCGACATCAATTTCGAAAAAGATCTCCCGTTCCCGGACGGCGGCCGATACCGTCGTCGCCTCGACGTGCATCTCTTCACTCAGCTTCTGCAACTGCGATTTCCAGCCGGTCATCAGCGGAGCCAGCATCGCTCCGACCCGCGGCACCACCCGCTGCGAACTCGGGGGGGTATAAACGTCGCGATGCGCGTCCTGCTCCCAATAATCGTCGGCTGGCGGAAGCGACTCGAGATCGGCCGAGAACGGCGGAATATGGCCGGGGCGAATCGACCCTGCGATCAGCCCCCCGGCATCAACCGCCAGGATCGTCGCCCACAAATGCTTGCAGGCCGCCTGGGGACGGTCCCCCTGCGAACAGCCGCAGTACATCCGCAGGTCGTCCCCCTCACGCGACAGTTGGGTCTGGTAATCGACACCATCCTGCACGACGGCGAAAACACTTTCGGGCGTCACGCGGGTAATCGAAACCCGCTCGGCCTTCAGATAGGCGGCACCGCGAAAGCGAATATCACCGCGAAACTGTCCTTCGAAGACTTGCGCCAGCGTCATCTACAGGTCGATCCGTCAGAAGTGTTGCCAGGCGCGAATCAGCAATCAAAGCCGCGCGCAGGCCGGGGGCGGAAATCGCTAATTATAGAAGGCGGGCACCAGATTTTGAACAGCCGCGAGTCAACAAACGCACAAGCCCGGTCTTACCCGCTGGCAAACGACTGCTCTGCACGCAAGTCGTTGACTGAAGTTGCGAGTCAACCTCCACCGGAAATCATCCGAACGAAACACCCGATCTGATCACGACCTGGCCGACATTCACGCTTCTGCCGAGGGCACGGCAGGCGGTTCCTGCCGGGCTTGCTCTGAGTGAATGGCTGCATGAACCTCACTGCGATGAACGGGGACTTCCTTCGGGGCCTGAATCCCCAGCCGGACTTTGTCCCCCCGGATTTCCACCACAGTGACGACAATCGTGTCGTCAATCACGATGCTTTCGTTCTTCTTGCGCGAAAGAACCAACATTGCCGACTGCTCTCCAGCTTTCCAGGGAGTCTCACGGTACACTCGGGGAGCGATCTCGTGGATCGGGCACGTCCCCGTGTACGCTCGAACTCCGCCTCGCCGGGCGCCACTGCGCCAGGCACTCAATAAATTGTAGGGGGGCCAAAAACAGGGGTCAAGATCGTGTTTCGGCGAATCCGGGCCGGATGGTGAAGCCCCATAGCCTGCCGAAACGATTGCGCCGCCGGCTGGTTCAGTTGCGCCTCGCCCCTGGAAGCACCGTATCTCGTTGCATTATATGCCTTTGTGCCACAAGATCGTGCTCCCCCAACATCCCTGGAGCATGGTACGAGCGTTTGCCGAAATAGGCACGCTGTGCCTCGGCATTGCTCAGCACAGTCTTCGAATCACCGGAAACCAGCACCCGCCCCTCGCAAATGATGTAGTTTCGATCAGTGATTGTCAGCGTTTCCATCTCGCGATGGTCGGTCAGCAGAATGCCAATGCCGCTATCCCTTAGGCTGCGAATGATTTCCTGAATCCCCTGGATCGTCACCGGGTCGATACCGGTGAACGGTTCGTCCAGCAGAATCAATGTCGGCTTGCTCGCGAGGCAGCGGGCAATTTCCAGCCGACGCCGTTCGCCACCTGACAGCGTGGAGGCGATCGACCTGGTCAGTTTGGTCAGGCCGAACTGCTCCAGCAATCCGGCCGTGATCACCTTCCGCTCGCGGCGCCCGACATGCAGCAATTCGAGAATCGCCAGGATATTCTGCTCGACCGTGAGCTTGACAAACACACTCGATTCCTGGGCCAGGTATCCCATGCCCTGCTGCGCGCGCTTGTACATGGGCCAGTCGGTCACTTCGACTCCATCGAGCAGCACGCGGCCGGCTGTCGGGTTGATCATGCCGCACGTCATTCGAAATGACGTCGTTTTGCCCGCACCGTTCGGTCCCAGCAGCCCGACGATTTCGCCGCGCTCGACATGAAAGCCGACGTCATTGACGACGGTCCGGCCGCCGTAGACTTTTTTCAAGCCGGAACATTGCAATTGCGGCATCGCACAGTCCTCCATGACTGACAGCTGTGACACGTGATGAATTCGCTAACGAATCCGATGCATCCTGCCGACCTGCGGATAAAACGGCACGCTGAATTTCGGCAGCGGCGGGTGCGTCTCACCTCCGCCACGCGGCCGAGGCTCGGAATACTTCCCGATCGGATAACCCTTCCCGTTGTTCAAGAAGGGAACGCCATGCGGCCAGTAGACGTAAAACGCCTTGCCGATCAGCAGATGCCGGGGCACGGCGTGCGTCGTCTGCCAGAGCCGGCTGTCGTTGCTGCGCGGGCTGTTGTCCCCCAGCATCAGGAATTCGTCCTGGCTGTCATCGACGTCGTCTTTGAGCTCAAATTCGCGGTCGTGTCCCATCTGGCCGCCACCCGGGTCGTTGCGATAAAAAATATCCCGCTCCAGGAGCAGATGTGAAATCCGCAGACGGGCTCCCCTGGCCCCGATTCCGACCGGCGAAGTGTCCCGATCGGTCGGCAGGACGGGTGCTATCTGTGGTTGATAGCGATACTGCTCGTCGGGTTCGAAATTCAGAGTTTTGGCGAGGCGATCGTCAACCCAGAAACAGAGCCGATCGTCGACATTCGCGAAACTGACGACGTACTTACCTGGTTTGTTGAGCGCCGTCTCGAACGGGTCTCCCGCAGGCAGCAGGTGACTCCGTTCACGATCCATATCGTGCACGTAAGAGAACTGCCCTCTGCCTGTCGTCAGGTCGATGGTACAGAGGTACGACCGCGGGCCTTCAATGAGTTCGAATACCAGCTCACCGCCGGCGGCAAGCAACTCGACTTCGCAGGTCACAGTCAGGTCGCCAACCCATTGATCGGGGTCGGTGGACGGCGGATACAATTCGGGAAGTTCGCCGCGCCGCAGGGCGTCGTCCGCCTCTTTGACGGTGATGCGGCTGTTGTAAGCATAGAAATCCATAATTTTCTGCGGGACGGGCGCGAGCGCCGATTTGCCCGCGAGGGCGCGGCTCCAGTCGGCCGACGTCGGCGCATAGTGCGTATAGCGCAACCAGTGGGTGTGTTCGGAATCGGCTCCATCGGCATCAACGCGAAACGCTCTCGCCTTCGCGTCGGCCGCCCAGGCAGTCGTTTCCCCCTGGGGGGTCCAGGCTTCAGGCCAGCCGGTCCCCAGCAATTCACGCGCGGGGCTGTCGTTATCGTGTACCAGGAGCTGCAGCTCTCTCTGTTTTTCGGGGGATTTGCGGGCGATGTGATACAGGTCATTGGAACCGATCGGTTTGACCTTGATGTCCCCGTTTTCGATCTTCAGGTTTTCGCCCGGCAGCCCCACGAGCCGCTTGATGTAATTCGTTTTCGCCTGTTCGGGAAATTTGAATACGACGACGTCCCAGCGCTGCGGATCACCGAACTCGAAAGGAAACTTGTTGACCAGAATGCGGTCGCCCGCAAACATTTCGTCTTCCAGAACGTCGTTGGGAAAGCGGCAATTCGCATTCGGACAGATCGCAAAATGCGATCGGTACAGCGGGACGATCATCCCGTCACGGATCTCGGCATCAGGCGAGGGAAGTGAATTGACCCCGACGGCAAACCGGGTCCCGCACTGGCTGCAGTACACGTCGCGGTGCTGACCATACAGCGTGGGGGCCATCGATCCGGTAGGAATGACGAAGGCTTCAGCCTCAAATGTGCGAAACAGAAACGCCAGGACAAACGCCACGACGATTGACTCGATCGTTTCCCGCCAGTTATCAGGCTGCGGCGCATTGGAACCGCGCGACGCTCCGTTCCCTCGGGCGGCTTTCGAACCGGTTGACGTTTCTGATTTCACTGGAGCCTCGATTCTCTTCTGTTCGCTCTCTGCCCGGATGTCACGCGAGCGGCGCAACGCGGCAATTGTTTTCGTCGCATCCCGCGTTGGCTTGACCGGCGCCCGAGAATGATCGCCTTCGGCCTGTGCTATCCGCCGCCTGGCGAACCGGGACGGCCATCTTCTGGATTTGAAAAAATCGTAACGCTCTCGCAAGGTTCGAGATTCGCCGTTCAGCGACGGCCAATCTCGCAAAGCTGCAAAGTTCGTTGACTGTGCAAACTGCATTTTGCGTCAGTGAATATAGCGAATTCGCGAAACTTCGGGAATGCGGATCTCGGTTTGCCAACTGCCAAAGTGAAACCGCCTTTTGCGGCTTGGCAAATGCACCACCAGCGGTTTTCCCAACAGCATCTCGCCAGTCAGCACGGTCGCGTTCGTCCAGCTGCGACTGTCTTTGGAAACGGGGCTGTTGTCGCCCAGAACGAAGTATTCGTTCGACTTGAGCTGCGCCGCACCATCGATGGCGCGGCGGCCGACATCATCAGTGTAATAAACATCGCGAAACAGCTTCAGCGAGCTGACTTCGACCGGCACGCCCCGAGCGCCAAACCCCACCGGCCGCCAGGGGGTCGGGCCGCGTTCGGTTGGCGCCGAGTAACTCCATGGTTCAAAGAGGAGTTTCTCTCCCACAGCCACCAGCACTTGCCGGTCCATCAGCGACATCTCGACGGTCACCGGCCCATCGAACAGCGATGCATCGAGCGCCGCGGTCCGCATCGCCCGACCGGTGCGCGTATCAATCAGCCGCACTTTCCGGTCGGGGATGTCGAAGACGCAGCGAAATTCCTCGGTTCCGTCAGTCATCGCCAAAGCGAATTCGCCGGGCCCCTCAGGCAATCGGATTTGTGCCGAGAACATCAGATCGCGCACTTCGTATCGGCCCTGTCCCTCGCGCCCCCAGTTGTAGCCGTACGTATCTGAAATCGGAGCGATATGCGATGCCTCGTAGAGCCGCTCGATGGCACGGCGCGATTCGTCATCATCGACCGCTCTCAGCAACTGGTCCCGCAGTTCGGCCGTCAGTGCACCGCGGCAGACCAGCGTCTGTACGTCGGCATCGTACCGCAGCGGTCCGAATCCGGACTGCGGCCGGTTCATCGATTCGGGCCAGCGGGCCAGCGGTACACTCGTGGCGTGAAAACCTCCGCTGCGGATCCAGTGCCGATACCTCACCCATTCCGTCGCGCCGCTGCCTCCCTCGCCGGCAGGGGTGTAACGAAACGAACCGCCGGTCGATTGCCAGCCCTGGGCAGGCGGTTCAACGATCCAGCGCGGCTGCCAGTCGGGATCGTCGGCCGGAGGACGATAGTCATGGTCGTACACGGGGATCCGCAATCCGCGCTGCGTCTGGTAACCCTTCGCCTGAATCTCCCCCGCGATGAAAACATCTCCCCCTTCAATATGGACTGCCTCCCCCGGCAGCGCCACCAGCCGCTTGACATACGCCTGTGTCGGCTTGTTGGGGTTGCGGAACACGATCACTTCCCAGCGGCGCGGCCGGCGAAAGTCGAATTCCCCCCGGTGGACCAGCAGATGATCACCGTCGTTTTGCGACAGACTCTCGACCGGGATCTTCCCACGACCGCAATTCGGGCAGACGGCTTTCATCGACATACCCGTCCCTTCAACGGCAAACCGGAACCGGCAACTCGGGCAGATCGCCTGGCGATGCACCCCCAGCAGGCACGGGGCCATGGAGCCGGTCTCGATCATGTATCCGCCCGCCAGGAACGTTCTGAAGATCACGACCAGAATGACGAGGCAGATCCCCATCTCGATTGCGGTGCGCAAGTGCCCCGAGCCGAGTCGTTCCGGCGGCTGGGCAGGTCCTGCGGGGATGTTTGTCGCGTCACCCATCAAATGCCTGTCGGAGAGTCTTCCGCGGTGCACCCATGATCGGAGCGTCAGCCGATTCTATGAAAAGAACACCGCGCCAATCCAGAGCGTCTACGCTGCGCCGGCAGCAGAACGACAGCCTGCACGCGGCGAAATGGACGTCCGCCGGCGTGGTGTCACCGTATTTGGCGATAGGCGGGTCGAGCTGTGGCGCGCTGGAACGACGCCTGCCTGGCACAGCCCAACTCCCCGACGAGCATCGGTCGGCCGGTCGCCGGCCTTAGCCCCAGAACCGCTCGCCGTGCCAGTTCACGTCGGGTTGCGTTTCGACCTCGATGTCGCCGTTGACGCGGGCCTTGCACGCCAGCCGCAGATCCTGCTCGTGACCCAGCCGGGCGAAGAACGTAATCGGGCCGCCGATCAACCGCGCCTTCTCGAAAATCCCCTGCTGGCTGACGTTTTCCACGCCTTTGGTGATGTGCACCCGACAACTGGCACAGTGTCCCCACCCGTGGCAATTCGCAAACCAGTTCTTGTGAATTCCCGGATACAGCTCGATGCCAGCGTTCATCGCGGCCTGGCGCAGATTCGCACCCGCTTCGACTTCGATCTCTTTCTTCTCTTTGACGAACTTGATCTTCGGCATGGAATACGGTTCCGCAAGATTGGGAAAGCTGGATTCGGCAAGGACTTTTCCGTGCGCCGCGTCATGATAAACACACGACATGCGGATTTCCAGAGCCGCCGGCTGTCCATTCAGGGGCCAATGCATCTTGCGAATTCGGCCCGGTTCCGTTTGAATGAGGTCGATTTTCCGGAACTCGAGAGACGCACCTCATGACTGTTCAATTGGCAACGACACCGTGGATCGAGGTGGCCGGAGACTGGCTGATCGTCGGTCTCCCCGAAGGATTTGACCTTTCCGGCCCGGTCGAAACTCTCAACGTGGCTCTGGGAGGGCAACTTTCGCGGCTGCGAGAAGCCCAGGATTTCACCGGCAAAGCGGCCGAAACAGTATCATTGCCGGCCCCCCCTGGGATCCGCGCCGGCCGGTTGCTGCTGGTGGGCCTCGGACCGGCAGACAAATTGACCGACGCCGGTCTGTACAAGGCGCTGCTGACTGCCGCGCGATTTGTTTCCACAAAGAAAACCTCTCGTATCGCCATTGCGGTGCCGGGTCCCGGGGCGTCCGAGCTGACGCTCGCGCGGCGCGTTCAGATTGCCGCGACTGCCCTGACCGTCGGCTGCGTCGGACAGGACCTGTACCGCGCTGAGAAGAAACGGTTTCCATTCGAGAATCTCGACCTGCTCGTCGAGCCGGGACAAACCACGCCCGAATTGAGCAAGGCGCTGGAGACCGGGACGATTCTCGGCGACTCGATCAATCTCGCACGCGAACTCGTCAATCAGCCGGCGAAGGTCATTTATCCTGCCAGCTTTGCCCAGCGTGCTGCCGACCTCGCCCGGCAGCACGCTCTCGACTGCGAAATCCTCGACCAGGCGGCGCTCGAAGCCGAAAAGATGGGTTCGCTGCTGGCCGTGTCAGCGGGGAGCGACCAGCCACCACGACTTGTGTTACTCGAGTACCGTGGCACCGGCGCGAAAGGCCCGGTGCTGGCGCTCATCGGCAAAGGAGTCACGTTTGACAGCGGCGGACTTTCGATCAAGCCCAACGACAGCATGCTCACCATGAAGTGCGACATGGCCGGAGCGGCGACAGTGCTGGCAACGATGGTGGCCATCGCCCGGCTCAAGCTGCCGGTGCGCGTCATGGGTGTCATGGGGCTGGTGGAGAATCTCACCGGCGGTTCGGCGATGAAGCTGGGCGATGTTCTGACAGCCCGCAGCGGCGTCACGATTGAAGTCCAGAATACCGATGCCGAAGGACGACTCGTTCTGGCCGACGTGCTGGACTACGCGATCTCGAAGGGGGCCGACCGCCTGATTGATCTGGCGACGCTGACAGGTGCGTGCGTCGTGGCGCTGGGTGAAGACGTCGTCGGAGCGATGACCAATAATCAGCCGTGGTGCGACAAAGTGCTGGCGGGAGCCAGGGCCGCCGGTGAAGACATCTGGCAACTTCCCATGTTCGGCCTGTACGACGAACTGATCAAAAGCGATGTGGCCGACATTCGCAACGTGGGGGGACGCTGGGGAGGTGCCATCACCGCGGCGAAGTTTCTGGAACGGTTCGTCAAGGACAAACCCTGGGTGCATCTGGACATCGCCGGTCCGGCATTTGCGTCGAGCGACAAACCACACCGCGAAGGAGGAGCCACCGGCTGCATGGTGCGGACGCTGGTGGAGGTGGTACAGAGTACTGGGGACCGGGGACCGGGGACCGGGGACTCGGCGAAAACCTGAACGTTTCCGAATCACTAAAAGCGACTTCCGCAACGTCAGTGAATTCATTCGAAAGTTGATTATATGCCTGCGTCCTCCTCTCCTGCCTCCTCTGCCGTCGGCGTGGTCTGGAATCTCAATGATCTGTATACCGGCGTCGACGATCCGAAGATTGAAGCGGATCTGAAAGAATGCACGACGCTTTGCACGGCGTTTGCCGAAAAGTATCGGGGGCTGTTCGACCCGGCCGTGCTGACGGCGGCCGCTTTGAAAGGGGCGCTCATCGACTATGAGCGGATCGCCGAATTGATGAGTCGGCTCGGCTCGTACGCCGGCCTGCTGACAGCGGCCGACACAGCCAGCGATCCCTATCGCCGGCTCGAGGATCGTCTGCAACAGGCACTGGTCGAACGCGAAAACCAGCTCACGTTTTTCGAATTGAGCTGGCTGGCGGTCGATGATGCGCGGGCTCAAACAATGATCGACGATGCGGAACTAGCCAATTACCGGCACCATCTGGCGTCGGGCAGGCGCTATAAGCCGCACACCCGCAGCGAACCCGAGGAACTGCTCCTCAACCAGAAATCGCTGACGGCCCGCGCCGCGTGGACGACGCTATTCGACGAATTCGTCGCCTCGCTCGAATACACGCTCGATTACAACGGTCAGAAACGCACGCTGACCCAACCGGCCGTTCTGGCGCTGAACTACGATTCTGATCGCAACCTGCGGAAGGCGGCCCAGACCTGTTTCTTCAACGAGCTGTCGCGGCACGAACTGGTGCTGACCAACATTTTCAACACGATCGCCCAGGATCACGCGATCAACGACCAGATCCGGAAATACGATTCGCCGATGGCCAGCCGGCACCTGGCCAACGAAGTCGCCCCCGACGTCGTGGCCCGCATGCAGGAGGCGGTGGAGGCCAACTACTCGATTGCCCACGAGTATTATCGGCTGAAAGCGAAACTGCTGGGCCTTCCCAAAATGGCCACGTACGACCAGTACGCTCCCGTTGCCAACGATATGCCAGCCTGTGAATACAGCGCCGGTAGCGAAACGGTGCTGGCCGCATTTGAAAAGTTCCACCCCAGCCTGCAGGCGGTTGCGAAAAAGTTCTTCGAGCAGCACTGGATTGACGCCGAAGTCCGTCCGGGCAAGCGCGGCGGTGCGTTCAGTGCCAGCACGGTACCGGGAGTGCATCCTTACATCCTGCTCAACTGGACCGACAAACTCCGTGACGTCTCGACGATGGCGCACGAACTGGGGCACGGCATCCACCAGTACCTGTCGCGCAAACAGACTTATCTCAACTTCCATCACCCATTGACGATTGCCGAAACGGCCAGCGTCTTCGGCGAGTTCCTGACTTTCGACTACGTGATGGAAACGACGAAGGATCCCGACGTAAAACGGGGGCTGTTGTGCAGCAAGATTGAAGACGCGTTCGCCACGGTTTTCCGACAGAATGTCCTGACCCGGTTCGAGCAGACGACTCACGCCGCACGCCGTAAGGAAAAGCTCGCCACCGGCGAGATCTGTGACCACTGGTGGCAGGCCAACGCCGCTCTTTACGGCGACGCGGTCGAAATGTTCAACCTCTACCGCTGGGGCTGGTCGTACATCCCGCACTTCATCCACACGCCGTTCTACTGCTACGCGTATGTGTTTGGCGAATTGCTCGTGCTGTCGCTGTACCGGATGTACCAGGAAGAAGGGGCGGCGTTTGTACCGCGCTACCTGCAACTGCTCGAATCGGGCTCGAGCGCGTCGCCCGAAACATTGCTGAAACGAGTCGGCGCCGATATCGCCGACCCGGCTTTCTGGCAGAAGGGGTTGGACGTTTTGCGCGACATGGTGCACAAGGCGATCGAACTGGCGGGCAAATCGTAACGATGACGGTCCGCCTGCGACGACCCCCGGCAAACCGGGTACAATCAGGGCATGTCTGCATCCGAACCAGTCGACTCGGCAGGAGAACTGACGCTCGCGCTGGCGGCGGCGGCTGCCGGCGAACCGGAGGCGACTGAGAAACTGCTGCCCCTCGTGTACGATGAATTGCGGCGCGTCGCATCCAGGCAATTGGCCCGGGAAAGCCCCGGCCATACTCTGCAGGCGACGGCGCTCGTGCACGAAGCGTACTTGCGGCTGGTTGTGCCGGGCCAGGACGCACCCTGGGAAAATCGGCGGCACTTCTTCGCCGCCGCCGCTGAGGCGATGCGGCGGATTCTCGTCGAAAGCGCCCGCCGCAAGGGGCGGCTGCGCCATGGTGGCGATCGCGACCGCATCGACCTCGAGGAGCACGAGATCCCGATCGAGTCACCGCACGACGATATTCTGGCGTTGAACGAGGCAGTCGAACAATTTGCCACAGAGGAGCCCCAGAAGGCCGAATTGGTCAAACTCCGTTTTTTCGCCGGCCTGGAGGAACAGGAAGCGGCCGACGTGCTGGGAATCTCGCGGACGACCGCCGCGCGGCACTGGGCCTATGCCCGGGCCTGGCTCTATGATCGATTGCGAGACCAGGATTCTTCCTGAAATTCTGGATTTCCCTGGAGCGCCGCGCTTCTGGACGTCGCATGGAGAGATAGACGGCCAATTACGCGACAATTCAGGAAATCTCCCATGTCCGAAACCGACCAAATTCAACCCGAACCGCCCCCTCTCGATCCCAACGATTCCATGAACGTCGACCGGCAATCGATTGAAGGGATCTTTGTCGAAGCACTCGGCAAAACGACGCCCGACGAACGGCGAGCATTGCTCGACGCGGCCTGCGAGGGAAGCCCCGACCGCCGTCTGCGGGTCGAAGCGCTCCTCAAGGCCTACGATGACGCTGGCAGCTTCCTCCAGCAGCCGGCGGGAGACTGGCGAAACCCACCCAGTACGGCTGCGGCTGGAGCATCCGGGGAACCGTCGGTCGATATTCACGGAATTCCGAACGGGCTGCTCGAGCCCAGCGACAAACCCGGTTGCCTCGGAACTCTCGGACCCTACGAAGTACAGGAGTTCCTCGGCCGGGGTGGAATGGGGGTCGTGATGCGGGCCCTGGATCCCAAGCTCAACCGGGTGGTCGCGATCAAGGTGCTGGCGCCGGAACTCGGAGCCCAGGTCACTTCGCGTCGGCGCTTTTTGCGCGAAGCCCAGGCGGCTGCCGCCATCAGCCATCCGCACGTCGTCACGATTCACGCCGTCGAGGAAGGCAAGCTGCCATATCTCGTCATGGAGTGCATCGTCGGTCGCACACTGCAGCAGAAAATCGACCAGACCGGTCCCCTGAAGCTCACCGAGATCCTGCGGATTGGAACCCAGGTCGCCGAGGGGCTCGCGGCAGCCCACAAGCACGGCCTGGTTCACCGCGATATCAAGCCGGCCAACATTCTGCTCGAGAACGGCGTCGAGCGCGTGAAGATTACCGACTTCGGCCTGGCCCGCAGCGTCGATAATACCGACATCACGCGCACGGGTGAAGTTTCGGGAACGCCGCAGTTCATGTCTCCCGAGCAGGCGCAGGGGCAGCGGGTCGATCACCGCAGCGATCTGTTCAGCCTGGGCTGCGTGCTGTATGCGATGTGCACCGGTCGGTCTCCGTTCCGCGGCGAGAACCTGGCAGTCGTGGTCCGCCGGATTTGCGACGATACGCCCCGGCCCATTCACGAGAGCAATTCCGAAATTCCTGGCTGGCTGGTTGAAACGGTCAACCGCCTGCTGTCGAAAGACCCGGCGCAGCGCTTTCAGAGCGCTGCCGAAGTGGCGGAACGCCTGTCGAGCGAACTGGCCTTCGCCCAACAGCCTGCCGGCGTGCGTGTCACGCCGGCGCCGCGAGTCGCCACACGGCAGAAATTCTCTGACCGTTTTGCGGCGTTCTGGCCCGCCACGATCACGCCGGCCCACGCGCCGGGCAACTGGCTCGTCCTCGCGGCGCTCGCAGTGGCTGGATTCTTCGCCGGGCGGATCGCGCGGTTCCCGGATTTCGATGGTTTCCTCCTTTATCTGATTCTAGGGCTTGGCCTCCCGATCTACGTCTTCGTCAATCGTGGGAGAGCGGGACTTTGGACCACATCGCGGACCGTTGGCTGGATCGTGGGCGCCGTTGCCGCAACATTCGTGGCCGACGTGATCGGCAGCGAGGTCGGTTTCCAGCGCCACGGGATGGTGGGATTCAGCGATTTCCTGATTTTCCTGCTGGGAATTGCGCTTCTTGCGTCGGTCTGGCGCCGGGGGATACTGCGGGTTCCGCAAGAGCCTTCGATCGTCCCGCCGCGGTCGGGCGGTTCAGGTGAGGCTCAAGCCGAACCGGCGCAAGTCGCGGCCGCGCGGCCCTGGAAAACGGCCGGCTGGCTCGTCGTCGTGCTACTGGCGGGGGCCATCCTGTTCCCCATCCTGATCGGGATCGGACTTATCGTGCCGTGGATGCTCGCGCGAGAGGATGCCACCGCGCGGCAGCAGCGGCTCAACCAGCAGCGCCTTTCGGCAGCGATTCAGGAATCGAGTTCGGATCGCACCGGAAACGGAAGCCTGTCGGTCGACTGGGACAGCGACACACCTGTCCGGAGGATCGTTGTCCGTGATGTCACATCGCAGGCTGACGAAGTGTTCCAGAACCCGGCGAACCCATTCGTTCTCAGGCATCCTCCCGGAACCTACCACCTCTCCATCGTCTACAAAGATGGCCGGACGTTTGTTGAGGAAGTCACCCTCTCCGCGGGGCACAACCCCCATCTCGATCTGCGTCGCAACAAGCGCCCGACAAAAGTCGATCAACCGGACGCTAACCACGGCTATCTGTCGGTCGATTGGGACGCAGCCATGCCTGTCGCGCACATCAACGTTGGCTCCAAGGTTATGGGCGGTTACGAGGGATTTTCCAATCCGTCGAAACCATTCGCCATTCGTCGCCCTCCTGGGACTTACGATCTGACGATTGTCTACACCAATGGCCGTACCGTTCGAAAGCAAGTCGCACTCGAGGCAAACAAGGACGTTCACGTCGATCTGGGCGAATACGACAGCAACATGAAGCCTCCGGCGAACCAGCCCGAGTTCGAAGCGAAACCATGAACCCGTAGCGGCTCGACTACCTATCGGACGATGGCATTAATGCCCGGGCCAGAGCGGCGGTCGACCAGCCGGTCGCCGCGATCGAAATGAACTGGCTCTTGCCATGCGGGTCGCCGTTGTCAAAGAAAACCTGGACCGGCTTGGCGCGGGTCTCGACGAACCACGAACCGTCGTCTTTCTGATTCTTCAGCAGGAAATCAATCGCGCGCGCGACGTGCGCGTCGCCCGTCGCCAGCCCCCCATCGAGCAGAACGAAAAGCGTTGTTCCAGTCGCGTAGCCGTCGCTCTCCATTTCAGCCGTCTGTCCCCAGCCGCCATCTTCCCTCTGGGCTGCGAACACAGTTCCGCGAGCCGCCGACAATTCGGCATCAGTGGCCCCGAGCAAGCGGCAACTCCACAGCCGCGCAACTTTGTCTTCCTGCGATTCCAGTTTCGCCGCCATGATCCATTCCCTGGCTTTGGCGATCGCCGCGTCGGCCGCCTCGCGCTGCGACTCGCGAACCTGCGCTTTGAGCGCTCGGACGGCCAGCACCGTGCACATGATCAGCGACTCCTCAGCCGGTGCCCGGATGCTGTGCAACTCCCAGTGACCGTTGGCGTCCTGCGTCTTGAGCAGATAGGTAACCATCGCCTCGGCGAGATCATCAGATGGCGCCTCGGCCAGGTGCAGTGTCCACAGGCCGTATCCGACGGTGAGGCCCTTGCCTCCGATGTTCTCGCCGGCCTTCAGATCATTGATCTTTCCACGAAACGACTGGCTCGTGAAATCGAGTATTTCGGCCGGGAGCTTTTCGTCTGTCTTGATTCCAGCCCGCCGTGCTTCAGCGACGCCCAGAAGGGGCATTGTCTGATGGTGGCAGGCGAAGCATTTTCGGTGCGTGGGATAGCTGCGAACCGCTTTTTCCAGCAACGGCACGCTGCGTTCGACCGCCGCGACGATCCTCTGCCGCGACTCAGCAGCTGTTTCCTCAGCTCGCAGCACCATTTGGGGCATCGCAATTGAGGCTGTGATCAAGACTCCACGGAGTACGAACTTCATAGTCTCATCTCCACACCAGGAACACGGTACGCGACCGCGGACCGTGCGCACTTAGCGATTGCTCGATTTTCGATCGTTTAACCCGGAGCTGTGTCGTTCAACCGTGGCGACGCCCTTTCATGGTGGGGCCTCGCCGTTGGCTCGGGGTTAAACAAATACTCCCTCCATGAAATTCACTTGGATCATTGAGCCACTTTGAGGCGTTACTCACTTCTGGGTATTCAGCTCCCTACCAGAAAGACCGTGTGCGACCGCGGGCCATGAGCGCCGATCACCAGCGACTGCTCGATGTCGGCCGTCTTCGACGGACCCGAAATGAACGCCCCGAACCCCGGACCAGTAAACTTGAGCCGTTCATACGCCTGATGCATGTTATCAACGACCTGACCTCGCGGCACGACCAGCACCAGGTGTTGCGTAATAAACAGCACCGCGCGGTGTTTAATTCCCGCATCAGTCACCCAGACTGCCCCGTTCTCAGCGACTGCGAACTGGCCGCAGGCGATGGCCACGTCGACATCCTCGAGCTCGTGCGGGTCGCGGACCTGTTCCAGATCAAATGTCGGCTGACACGCCTCGGGAACCAGCGAGCAGATCTTTTTGGCCGTGGCCATCGGTGGCAGGCGCGACAGCTCCTCGCGCAACTGGCTTTCGTCGCGGACTTCGCAGCACTTCCCACCGACTCCCTGAAGCGTCTCGGCGAAGTGGCGGACGCTGTCGGGATACGTGATCCAGCCGCCGTCCAATGACGGCAATTCGGCATGAACTACCTGTCGATTGCGGACCGCGTGCAGGATTTCAGTTCTGCTGGTGTTGGCGTCGGGCATACAGCTCGCGAAAACTCTGCGGGGGAACCGGCGGCAATTCGCGCTGCCGGCCCCAGGAATTGAACCGATTGTAGAGCAACCACTTTGGTGTCAGCGACATGATGCGCCGCCCCACGCGCCCGGCAAAACTGTACAACCACGGACGCCTGAAAACAAAGGCCATCAACTTCATCGGAAGTGTTTTGGAGAGAGGCAACAGGCCCCGCCGGCCGATTTCGCCGCGCCACGTCAGCAGCTGATGATGCAGATCGATCTTCACCGGGCAGACATCGGTACACGAACCGCACAGGCTGCACGCGTGCGGCAGTCCTGCGAAGAGCTTCGCATCGCGTGCGGGAGCCAGGATCGAGCCGATCGGTCCGGGGACGGTCGTGCCGTAGCTGTGCCCTCCTGACCGACGATACACGGGGCAGGTGTTCATGCACGCGCCGCAGCGGATGCAGTTGAGCGAGCGGCGGAATTCATCGCTCTTCAGGATCTCGGAACGACCGTTATCAACGAGGACAATGTGCAGTTCGCCCCCCGCAACCGGACCATGGAAGTGCGAAGAATAGGTCGTGATCGGTTGCCCCGTCGCGGACCGCGCCAGAAGTCGCAAAAAAACGCCCAGGTCTCTGGCCCGCGGAATCAGCTTTTCGATTCCCATGCAGGCGATGTGCAGTTTCGGCAACGAGACCCCCAGGTCGGCGTTCCCTTCGTTCGTGCAGACGACGAAACCGCCCGTCTCGGCGATCGCAAAATTCACACCGGTGATCCCTGCGTCCCCCTGCATGAATTTCTGGCGCAGGTGGTGCCGAGCGGCTTCGGTCAGGTAAATGGGGTCAGAAGCCCCTTTGTCGGTCCCGAGAAACCGATGAAAGATCTCCCCCACGTCCTCTTTTTTCTTATGGATGGCGGGAAGCACGATGTGGCTGGGCGGTTCGCCGGCCAGTTGCACGATCCATTCTCCCAGGTCGGTGTCAACAACTTCGATGCCGTGCCGTTCGAGGAACGGATTGAGATGACACTCTTCGGTGAGCATCGACTTGCTTTTGACGACTTTCTTGACGGAATGCGACTGAAGGATCGAGAGAACGATGGCGTTGTGCTCGGCCGCGTCGCGCGCCCAATGGATTTTGGCCCCCAGAGCCGTCGCCTGCTGTTCAAATTCTTCGAGGTAGTCTCCCAGCCGCGACATGGTATGCGCCTTGATGGCTCCAGCCGTGTCGCGCAGCGTCTCCCATTCGGGAAGCGACTGGGCCATTCGGTCGCGCTTGACCCGCACGAACCACAGCGCCTGATCGTGCCAGTGCGCGCGCTCGCTGTCGGCGACGAATTCGGCGGCGCGAAGGGCGTGATCAGTTGGCATCGCTTGCAGCTTCTCTGTTTCGATTTTCAGACGGCGCGGCCCGCCAGGATTTCGGCGATGTGCATGACCCGCATCTTCTTGCCATCGCGGCGGATCAAACCATCGAGGTGCATCAGACACGACATGTCCAGAGCCGTCAGCACTTCCGTCCCGGCCCGCTCATGGTCGAAAATCCGGTCTCGCCCCATCATGCAGGACACGGCTTCTTCCGCAACGGCGAACGTCCCACCGAAACCGCAGCATTCGTCGGGTCGGGTCAATTGCGACAGCGAGATCCCTTCGAGTGATCCGAGCAGCTTGTGTGCCTTGCTGAACGGTTCTCCGACGAGTTCGCTTGATTTCCCCAGCCGAAGTTCCCGCAATCCGTGACAACTCTGGTGCAGTCCCACACGATAGGGGAATCGCCCCGCAATACGATCGACCTTCAAAACATCTATAAGAAACTCGCACAGTTCAAAGACGCGATGCGTGAACTCGTGAAACTTGGGGTCATCAGGGAAGAACTGGTCGTAATGGTGCCGCACCATCGACGTACAGCTCCCCGACGGGCAGACGACGTATTCGTATTTTTCGAAGATTTGCACGAAATTCTGAGCCAGCGAGCGGGCCTCTTCGAGGCAGCCGGTATTTGCCAGCGGCTGGCCGCAGCAGGTCTGGGCTGTCGGAAAATCAATTTCGACGCCGTGACGTTCCAGAACCTCCACCGTCGCGAGTCCGACCTGGGGATAGAACTGGTCGATGTAACAGGGGATGAACAGGCCGACACGCATGAATGCTTCTCAGGTTCGTCGATCGAGCGTTTCACCCATCATACTGAAAGGCAGCCCATCGCGCAAACGGACCGCTCTGGGCAAACTGGGGGAAATTCACTAAAACGCGGGCGCCGCGAGCTTCACGACCTTCCGCAATGACTTTCATTTCTATGGAACTCGACGTACTGATTTTCGGTGGCGGGGCGGCCGGGCTGTGGCTGCTCGATCAGCTCGCGGGCCGCGGCCATCGCGTGCTCCTGCTCGAAGCGGGAGCACTCGGGCAGGGCCAGACCGTTGCCTCGCAGGGGATCATTCACGGCGGGCTCAAATACACGCTCCAGGGGCTGCTGACCCCCGCCGCGAGAGAAATCCGGGAGATGCCCGGAATCTGGCGCGAGTGCCTGATGGGGCTGCGAACACCCGACCTGAGTCACACGAAACTGCGTGCGAACGTCTGCCACTTGTGGCGCAGCGATTCGCTCCGTTCCCGACTGGGGATGTTCGGCGCCCGCGTCGGCCTGCATGTCGCCCCGCAGGAACTAACAGATCGCGAGCGCCCCCCCCTCTTTGCCGGCTGTCCCGGGTCGGTTTCCCGGCTCGACGAACAGGTGATCGATCCGGCCAGTTTCATCGCCGATCTGGCAAACCAGCACCAATCCCGGATCCTGCAATTCGACGCGCCTGGATTGAAATTCGATCTCGCCAAAGCCGGATCGGTCGGCCGCGTCATCGTCGCGAGTCCGGACGGCCGCCAGAACTGCGAGTTCTCGCCGCGGCATGTCGTATTCACCGCAGGCGCCGGCAATGCCCGCCTGCGCGAACTCTGTCAGCAGCCGGCCGATCAGATGCAGCGCCGGCCGCTGCACATGGTCCTGGTCCGGGGACAACTGCCCATGCTCAACGGGCACTGTGTCGACGGAGCCCGGACTCGCGTTACGATCACCAGCGATGTCGATGCAGCCGGCAGAACCGTGTGGCAGGTCGGCGGGCAGATCGCCGAAGAGGGTGTCGGTCTCGATCACACGGCGCTGCTGCACCGCGCACAGGATGAACTGACAGCCGTATTGCCTCAAGTCGATTTCTCGCAGGCCGAGTGGTCGACGTACCGCGTCGACCGGGCCGAGCGTGCCAGTCGGCGCGGCGGTCGCCCCGACACGGCGACGGTGATTTGCGAAGGAAACGTGATCACCGCCTGGCCGACAAAACTGGCCCTCGCGCCCCAACTGGCGCGGATGGTCGAATCGCACCTGCCCAAGCCTGCCGGTGGCACGCTCGATCTGTCGCAACTTGCCGATTGGCCGCGCCCCGCCGTCGCCCCCCTTCCCTGGGAAACACCACTCGTCTGGCAGCGCCTCGATCCGGCCTTCCGATCCCCTCAAGCCGCCTGAACAGGAACCCGGTCATGACGCCGCGACCTCTGGGAAAGACCGGCCGGTGCGTCAGCCCGATCGGCTTCGGCGCGTTCAAAATCGGACGCAATGAAAAGACGAAATACGCCGGGAGTTATTTGCTGCCCGACGAACGCGCCGCCGCCGGCTTGCTCAACGCGGTCCTCGATCTGGGGATCAGCCACATCGATACGGCCCCCGCTTACGGTCTCAGCGAAGAGCGCATCGGCCGATCGATCGCCCACCGCCGGCATGAATTTGTCCTCTCGACAAAAGTGGGCGAGATCTTCGAAAACGGCCAGTCCCGTTACGATTTCTCAGCCGCTGCCGTGCGGGCGAGCGTCGAACGCAGTCTCGCCCGGCTGCACTCCGACATACTCGACGTCGTGTTCATCCACTCGAACGGCGATGACCTCGAGATTCAACGCAACACCGGCGCTGTCGCCACCCTCGTCGATCTGAAACAGCGCGGGCTCGTGCGGGCGATCGGCCTGTCAGGCAAGACCGAGGCCGGCGCTCGGCTGGCTCTCGACTGGGCCGACGTGCTGATGATCGAGTACCACCTCGAAGATCAGTCGCACGCCGGCGTGATCGCTGACGCAGGCGAGCGCGGGGTGGGGGTGATCGTCAAGAAGGGCCTGGCCTCCGGGAAAATCCCGGCTGCCGGCGGGATCGAGTTCGTGCTCGGCAACCCGGGCATCGCCAACCTCGTCATTGGCGGCCTCAATATCGACCACATCCAGAGCAACGTCGCCGCCGCTGAGCGAGCGATCGCCCGCTTTGGTCGCTAGATCCAGTCGCCGAAGCGAACAGAGACCACTTGACAATTTGATCGGGAAATGTTTTGATTAATCAAAATAATAGATTTGATGTTCATATCACTGAGTATGTGAGTCTTAAAATATGTGGATTCGGAAACTGAAACAGCTCGTTGCGAGGCGCCTCAGCAGCACGCCGTGCGGTGTTCGCCGCGGCTTCACGCTGATCGAGCTCTTGGTGGTCATCGCGATCATCGCCGTTCTCGTGTCGCTGCTGTTGCCTGCAGTGCAACAGGCGCGCGAAGCGGCGCGGCTGTCGCAATGCCGGAACAATCTCAAACAGATCGGGCTGGCACTCCAGAATTACGAGGGCCGGTATCGGGTCTATCCGCCCGGTTACGTGAGCGGGCCGCAGATTCCCGCGATGGGACCTGTGGACCCCCAATTCAACGATGCAGGGCAGGGTTGGGGCTGGCTGACCCAGGTCTTACCCGATCTCGAGCAAACTGCGATCTACAACGCCTTGAACCTGAGCCTGCCGTGTTATGCCCCGGCCAATTCGGCAACCGTCCGCATTCCGGTGAATCTCTTCCGCTGCCCCTCCGATGCGGGGGGGCAGAATCCGGCGTATGGCGAGACGGTCAACGTCGTCGACGTCAACGACAACACGCTGGTGGTCTTCGGGCGGTCGAATTACGTCGCCAACGTCGGCAACAGCACGTTGTGGTGCAGTTGGCCCGTCACCCTGGAGCCGAACGGCGCCCTGTTCCGGAACAGTCGGGTCAAAGTTTCCGACGTGGTCGACGGCCTGAGCAACACGGTTTTCGTCGGGGAACGATCGTCGAACCTCGGCGATTCGACCTGGCCCGGCGCCGTTCCGTTTTCCACGCATTTTTCCTGGCCCCCGTTCGCCAGCATCGGCACCGGCGGCACGAACAGACAGTACGACGGTCCTGGGGCATTTGTCGGTGCACACGCCGGTCCGTGCCCGTATGAAGATCCGGTCGTCATTCATCCTCCGAACAGCCCCCTGGGCCATAGCGACCAGATGCAATCGACGCACTCCGGCGCGGTCGCCGGCCTCCTGATGGGAGACGGCAGCGTACGGGTGATCGGCGCGTCGATCAACCTCGGAATCTGGGCGGGCCTGTGCAGTCGGAATGGTGCGGAGGTGCTGGGTGACTACTGATCCCAAAGCATTCCCGAGCCTGCTGCCGCGCATCGTCGCCTTGATCGGCGTCGTTCTGGTGGTCGTGTTTTGCTGGCCGATTCTGCGAATGCAGCGGGGACCGCGCGCCGCGGACCGTCTCCCGGGGAAAGTCACGGCACCACCGGCCGGCCATCGAAGCGGAGCGACGCAATTTGACCTGCTGGCAAAGTACCTCGCCGATGATCGTCGTCATCGCGACCAGAGCGCCGTCATTAAGGCCGTTTCAGATCCGGAATCGGGATTCCGCATCGCCTCACAAGAGCATGCCTTGCGCGGCCAGCCCGCGCCGTCATTCACGCTCTTCGATCAACACGGTCAGGCGTGGAACCTCGCAGAGAAGCTGCGGCAGGGCCCGGTGGTACTGGTGTTTTATCGAAACTATCGTTGCGACGCCTGTGTCAGCCGGCTGTTCGAATTGAGCGCGGATATCGGCCTGTTTCAGTCGCTGGGGGCCGAGGTGGCGGCGATCAGTGATGATCCCGCCGAACTGACGCGGAGCCGGTCGCAGCGCTTCGGTGAGTTTTCGTTTGCGGTTTTGTCCGATCCGGACCACACGATCACCCGGACCTACATGCTTTCCCGGTCGGCGCTGGCGAACGAACCCGAACAATTCCTGCACGGAACTTTTGTGATCGACAGGACAGGTGACGTCACGTGGGCACAAACGGGCGATTCGCCCTTCAGTCCTGATACGGCCACGCTCTGCGAACTGGCGCGCCTCGAACGCGCGCGTTCCCAGGGAAATCCAGAATGCTCGCGAGATCGATTCAAAGGATCACCATGAGAAACTTCCTGCAGCAAAGTTTCCGAGTTGAGCGCGTCCGGTTCCTGCTGCTGGCCCTGGCTCTCGGGGCCTGCGGCTGCTCGGGTCCGTCGGAAGCCGACCGCCACAATCGCCGGCTGGTCGACGCGATCCTGACCGCGATCACCATGAAGAATGTGCACTGGCTGGACGATGACGCCGTCCTCGCCGAGTCAGGTCTTGCCGCCGGCGAGCTCTCGGAAGAGGACTACGAGGAACTGGTGTCGATCATCGAACTGGCCCGCCAGGGGGACTGGCAGGCCGCGGAAAAAACCGGCTACGAATTCCGTCTGACGCACCCGTTTGTCCGGGATGGCGAGTGAGGAAATCGAATCAGTTTGCCCGGGCGGGCTTGATCTTTTCGAGGTCGTCCGCCGTCGGCTGCTGTGATTCGGCGAGTGTGAATGCGTCGTGCTGCGCGCCGGACCAGTCTCCGGAGCGGGCCTTCGCGACGATCTTCTGAAAAACCTCGTACTCGCCGTCGTCCATTTCTCCTGCGGAATACTTCTCTTCAATCAATTTGACAGTCGCATCGAGCCACTCAACCTTGCGCGACGAGACGGCCGTCTGCAATCCTTGCATGGCACGCCGATTGACCGGCGCGATCTGCGGGGCGCGCCCGCATCCGGTGACGAGAACTGCCAGCACAATAAGTAACGCCTGCCGTCGCATGTCTGCTCCGTATTACAAAATGGGAATTCTGATTTAAGTGGTATCGGCAACCGACCTGTTTTGGATTCAGGTCGGCCACAGAGGATGATCAATAGTCTCCGACCTGATCCTGCCCGGCCCGTGTGTTCAGTGCCGCCCAGGTGGGTCCGTTAAGAAACTTGGAGATGAACTTGACGCTCCCATCGCCGAACAGGACGTTGCCCCCGGAATTGTGCATCGAATTCATTTCGTCGGTGAATTGAAAACAGCCCGGTGGAAAGATCAGGGGTGGGACCTCATTGGGACCGCCGGGGCCCGAATGAACGTTGACCTGAGCCGGCCCCAGGTCGCAACCGGCGGCCGCGAACCGTGGCGTCGGGCAGGTTGTCGCTCCGGGAACGACTCCGACCCACGTGGAATCGCTGTGATACGGCGTTTTCTCACCGGCGAAGACCGTCTGGCTCAATCCATCGGTGATTTCGGCGAATCGCGTGCGACTGTTGCGGTAGAAAACACCGTTCGCGATTTTTGTCAGGTCGGGTGACGGATCATTCCAAATTCCGAAATTGCCGGCGCTCACGACATAGTTGCCGCGGGAGAAGAGGGCCAGCGTGGTCCCGCTGCTGTTGACCACGTTATAGGTCGGCCCTGGGTTTGTTGACGACGGGCAAGTGTAAACCGGCAGCGCCGTCTGCACCGGAATGGCGTTCTTCGGATCCCAGCAGGGAACGTTGACGTTAAACGAGTTGTAGAGCGGGGTCTGATCGATCTGCGGAAGAATCAGCATGCCCCAGGCCCAGCCCGGCCCGGCATCGCCGTTCACCGGATCGGGAGGCCCCTGCAGGCCCCCCCCTCCAGGGAGATACAGGTAGGACGGCGGCAGGACTCTGAACGTCTCGTGATAATTGTGCAGGGCCAATCCGATCTGCTTGAGATTGTTCTTACACTGGCTCATGCGCGCCGCCTCGCGCGCCTGCTGAACCGCCGGCAAAAGCAGCGCCACGAGAACGGCAATGATGGCAATCACCACCAGCAGCTCGATTAAAGTAAAGCCGCTTCTTCGACAGCGCACGGGTATGCACCTTTCTGAATCGAAGTCCACAATTGACCGGCCGGGGCTCAATGTTCGGCAGCAATGCCGGGAGCACCAAACCGATCAGATACCCCGGATGGTGCCAGTCGCCATCGCCGAGGCCGGCACGCGTCGGTCGAAGCCGGCGCGCCGGGGCGCAAGATGACCGCGGGCACACATCGTGGGACGCTGGAGCGTTAGCTCAGCGTCGGCGGGCCGCGGGCCAGATGAATTTGAACAGTCGCGCTGGCGACCCGTTCAATGGATGCCGGGACGAGCGTCGGAATCGCCTCGCCGGCAGCCAGCAGCTCGGCTATGGGAGCAACCAGCGGGGCCAGTGCGAGGAAGTCGCACACCACGCAATGGTGAGGCGAGGGCGACTCATCGCCGTCGGTACCGGGCTGCTTGTCGTGGTCGTGGGTCTGGTCGTGACAGTGATGATGTCCGTGGCAGGCAGTCGCGCCATGCGCATGGTGATGGACATGTTTCGCGGCGTTGGATTTCTTGCAGCATTCGTGCGCCCCGTGGGTGTGCCACGACGCGGCGAGCGTATTGGCGAACAGATAGCTCGCCAGCACGACCCACACCGAAATCTGCCGAAATACGCGCATTTCCGATACCTGAATTAAGACAACCTCACCAACCTAAGCCTGTTCTACGAGTCTAAGTGGGGTTCTGTGGGAATGCAATCTGGGAAAGTGGCGCGATTGTCGCGATTTCACCAGAATCCGATCGGCCTTGCACTGCCCAAAAATGCAACCGGGACCGGAGTACGGCAGTACCCGGTCCAGAGTACTCAGTTCTGTGTACGTACTGCGTACCGGATCTTGCGCAACGATCCCTCGATCCTGTGATGTTGCTGCATGAAGTCCGCAGGCCCCCGGCGTCCGCCGGCAAAACGAACCGGGCCGGTCCTGCGACCGGCCCGGGCGAGTCAAGTTGTCAATCATGTGCTTGCCGAATATTTCATCCGACCGCCAGAAGTCATTTCGCACCTGCGGCGGCTGGTTTGTCGGCGACGACTGGCAGCGCTTCGTAGATGCGAACTTCCGGGCCTGCCGTGCCGTCCTGCTTCGGAACACCCAGGTACAGCTTTCCCGACTTCCAGGCACAGGTCCGCGAATCCTTCGGCGTATCGAGCCGGGTGACGATTTCGTATTTGCTTCCCTGTTTTTCAATCACCACCAGGGCGCTGTCGCTGCATGAGGCGTACAGGCGATTGCGCTTCGAGTCAAAGTGCAGATCATCGATCCCGGCGGGGATCTCGACACTTCCCAATTCCTTGCCGGTCTTGCTGTCGAAAATGACCACCATTGGCTGCTTCTTCGGGCACCCCACGAACAGCAAACCGTTGTCGGCATCCTGAGCGATCGGGCTGCCGGCGTCAGAGAGCGTCAGCGGATACTTCTCGATCACTTCGTTTTTGGCGATATCGACCACTGCCAGCAAGTTCGGCTTTGTCAGCACGGCATAGATCTTTCCCGCCTTCTTGTCGATTTTGAAACCGTGTACTGCGCCGGGCAACTTGATCGCCGTTTTGACTTCGCCGGTCTTCGCATCGAGCACCGAGAGGATTTCGTCCTGCCCCACGTAAACCAGCTTCAGATCAGAGTGATAGTGGACGTTGTCGGCATTCGGGGCGGGGGTCGAGAAGGCCAGTTTGTAATCCTTGCCGCTGAATGCGTTGCAGGTTCCCGCGCCGTTTCCCACGTAGATCATGTCGAGATCGCTGGCGTAGGCCACGCCCGACACCTTTCCCTGGTCGGGAATCTGTTTGACGAGCTTGCCGGTCTTCAGATCGACGATATCGAGCGTGTTGTTCGGCTTGTTGGCAACGAACAGGCGCGCTCCATCGGCATCGACGGCGAGATGGTCGAGTTTGCCCGGCACGCCCTGCAGGGGAATTGTCTGTTTGAGCACGAGCGCGTCGGATGCGACAGCGCGAGTAGCAATCAACATCAAAACGGCGGTGGCCTTCCAGACTTGCATGCGGTTCATGGCAGTCCTTTTGAGTGAACATCGAACAGTGACATTTCCAGCGCGCGCCACAGGATAGCACTGCATCGTGGTGCGAATGATGAAGATTGCGAGAGGATTTGCCCGCCTGAATCGGAACCGCCTGGTTCCTGCTCGCAGAGCCCCTGGCCACTGTCCCCCTCAAAATCAAAACGCCCCGGTCCACCAGGACCGGGGCGTGTCGCGTCAAGTTCTCATTCAGCTCGATCAACGGCCGGTGTCAGTTCAAACGGGCGGGGCGTTGATGCGCAGCGTGCCGTCCAGCGTGAAAATCAGGTCAAATCCGCCGTTCGGACTCTGATGCAGCTCGAGGAACAGGTTTCCGTGCCCCTTCCAGCCCGAGAATTGCCCCGAGCCGCCGTCAAACTTCAGCTTGGCGTTGAGTCTCTCGGTGTTCTTGGTCAGGTCGGCATTGTACTTGATCGTCAGCGTGCTGCCGTCTCCCAGATTCAACACCAGCGTCCCCTTGGTCGGCGTGTTCCCCTTCTTGTCGGGCTTGCTGAAGAACAACTGCCCCGACGCCACGACGTTGCCGAGTCCTGGAACCTGGTTGAGGCCCTGGAACACAGCTCCATTCGGTGTGAACGCTGTCGACAGGTCGTTGACGTGGATCGTCAAACCGAAGTTCACCTTGACGACGGCGTCGGCCGCTGTGGCCGGGGTTTCGTGTCCCATCGCCGCCAGTCCGGCGCAGACGCATGCCAGGATCGAGTTTCTCACTAGACGCATCAGGAAGCTCCTCTTCAGATTCAGTCGATTTTTCCAGAAATTGCCCGACGAGATTCAGCCCGCAGTACCAACAATCCCTGGAACTTCGGCACACAATGGCGCCTCGGAACGCGCTCTACGCCACAGCCTGGCCACCTGAATTCCACCCTGCGTCGGCCGCGCGTGCCGAAAACCGGTGTCGGCAGCCCAAGAATATGGGCCGCATCCAAGCTCAGCGTTAACTTATGCGAGTTTGGCAAGTCGGCAACAACTGGTCAAGCGAGCGCAGCTTTGCCAGGCAGAATTCGCGAGCGAGTCGCGCGAGGCTGAGCCTGTCCCGACTGCGTCAGCCCCGAGCGACGGCGTCAGAAAGATCTGGCCATTGAGAACCCCGCCGGCCGTGAGGCCCGATCGGGGAATTCATTCAGCAAAACAATCAGCGTCGCCGCAAGTCTGTCACGACGGGGCAGGCTCGTTGCGGCACAGCAGAGCACCGACGCGAATCCGGGTTGAACGGAGCAGTTCTTCGATCCGAAATCGAAGGCGTTGGCGTTGCAGAACTCCCCAGATTTGCGGCTCCATTTCCTGGCCCAGGCTGCGCTTATACTGGCTGTCGCCGGCCAGAAAGTCGTACGTCGTGCTCCCCAGCTCCCGGTTGAATTCAATGGCCAGCGTGTGGCAGACGAGCCCCGGCTTCAACTTCGGGTTTTCTTCGTACAGGAACCCCGATTGATAAAAGGCCACGTGCCCGTCGAGCGCGAAATTATAGAGCGCTCCGATCAACTGCTCCCCGGCGCGAATCTGCAGGAGTTGGATTTCGCCGCGCGGAAAACATGTCTCGATGAGGCGGCGATGAAAACCGTCGAGCCAGTCGCCTGAAAAAGCGCCCGATTCGCCGCGCGCCTTCCAGGTTGCCGAGTGCAGCACCTTCAGTTCCTCGTAGAAGCACAACGCTTCGCCCACGTCGCGCGGAGCGACCGTTGTCAGCGGACCACGCTCTTCATACAGGCGGATCGCCTTGCGCACATTCGCCCGGGTCGAGCTTCCAAGAGTCGAGAGAAAATCCTGCCCGCTCTTCCGGAGGGCGGCCAGATCAACCATGTAACAGGGGCGTTGCTTGTCAACGAGGAACCGACAACCGGGTCGCTCTTCCTGCATGACTCGGGCCAGCGGAGAACCGGCGTCGACCCCCGAGAGATACAGCTCGTCCCAATCCGGGCATTCGCTGCACAGGAAGTCGATCATCGCCCGTTGGACCGCTTCTTCCAGGCCTCTTTCAACGAGGAATCCATTGTGCTCGATCGTCAGTGAATCGCGGACACAATCGCCTGTCTCGTGCAGAAACAGCGCCCGCAACGAAGTGATCTTTCCCCGCCAGACTCGTTTCCGGTTGACGAAACCCAATCCGACGATTCCGGATCGATTCTGGGCGATCAAGAGCTGCGGCCGGATGGCAACCGGCAATTGCGAGAGCCAGCAGCCGATCCAGCCCCATGAAGTGAAGAACGAATACCGGCTGCGCACCTGCAAGTAACTCCAGAGCCGTCCTGCCTCTTCGAGATCGTCGACTTCGGTCAGGGAGACGTGAATGGGCGCCAACCCTGCGGCGGTGTCGCGGTCTGATGTTGTGAGCGGCGGCTCCAGCAGGGCCGTCGAGTCGTCAACGATCAACTGGGTTTGCATGTCGCCTGTTCCGGAGATCGCAACGCTTCGTTTCTTCAGCTCAGTCGGAATTGCTCGCCGCCTGACCCCCCACGCGAAAGCCGGGTCTGGTGCCTCAGAATCTCAGTCGGGAGAATCCAACCCAAAACTATAGACCACGAACAGATGGGGCGAGCCCGCTTTCACGGACTGGCGTGGTCATTCACGGATTCATTCATCCTTCGGGAAGACTCCTGCGGCATCGAAGACCGGCATGTCGTTAAGACCCGCACAGGCAGATCATCCCGCAGAATCGTCGCGACCCGTTCCGCGCGCCTGCCGGCGAGCGCCGCAGAATGCAACAGGCAATCGACTCGCAACGCAGCCTGCGTACGGCGCTGATCTCGAATCGTGACCTAAACTTAACCCGAAGAGTTTCTGCGGAAGATCCGCTCTCAAAGGGGAAAGTCCGGCTCGAAATGAGTTTCCGTTCTTCAATCAAATTCAGCCTGTGTGCCAGCTGGGTCGCCCACGGCGTCTCACTGCTGGTCGGCTTTTTCCTGATGCCTTACGTGCTGCACACGTTGGGCAAAGGACAGTACGGCACCTGGATCTTCATCAGCTCGTTCGTGAGCTATACGGGCCTGATGTACCTCGGGCTGGGCGAAGCGATCAAGAAATTCGTCGCGACGTACCACGCCCGCCAGGACTGGGACAAGCTCAACGGGACAGTCAACGTCACTCTCGCCGTGTTCGCGGTAATGTCGACGGTCGTCATGTCGGCGGCCGGCGTGCTGTGCTGGCTCGCCCCGCGATTTCGCGAGTGGGAAGGAAACTCTCTCTTCGAGATCCGGCTCGTAATCGTCACGCTGGGCTTCAATGTCGCCTGCGGCATGCTGGGAAGCGTCTTCGGCGGAGTGCTGCTCGGCATTCAACGCTTCGATCTGCAGCGGGGCGTGACGATCGGCGCCGATCTGCTGAGAGTCAGTCTGACGTTGCTGATCCTGCGAACCGAGTGGGGATTGCTGACGCTGGCCGGCATCCTGATGACCGTCTCGCTCTGTGAGAACCTGGCGTATCTCCTGCTCGCATTTGGCCATGTGAAAGCGCTGTCGATCCGCGCTCGCTATTTGAGCGTCGCGACGCTGCGTGAATGCCTTGGCTTCAGCCTGTTCGCCCTGATCGGCGGCATGGCCTGGCAGCTCATCAACGCCACCGACACGATCATCATCGGCATCGTGCTCGGAACCGAGGCGATTGTGCCGTACTTCATTGCCCAGCGCCTCTGCCAGTTCATCCAGAAGCCGCTGCTGCAGATCGGCGAAGTGTGCATGCCCAAGGCGGGCGAACTGCACGGCCGGTCTGACGCCACCGGACTCCAGGGTCTTACGTTCCAGGGGATGGGTCTGGCCTTCCTGCTGGCTGCGGGGCTGTTGATCGGGGCGGCGTTCTTCGGCGACGCGCTGATTCTGACCTGGGTTAAAGAGTCTTACACCGAAAGCCATACGATTCTGCTGGTCCTGCTGTCGGCACAACTGATCTCGTCGCCCGTGGGAGTCCTGCGATCGATCATTTTCGGCGCCGGCCACGCCCGAGCCCCCGCTCTGATCTACCTGGCCGAAGCTGTCGCCAATGTCGTTCTCAGCCTGATCCTGATCCGCCCCTTCGGCATTCTGGGAGTTGCCCTGGGAACGACCATTCCCATCGTCGTGATCGAACTGGGGCTCCTGCTGCCGTATGCGGCGAGGAGGCTGCAGTTCGAGTTCATGGGCATGCTGCGGGCCGTCGTCGGGCCACAGGTGCTTCCGCTCCTGGCGCTCGCGACCTACTGCTTCTGGGTCGAAACCAATTTCGACATCGCGCGCGGCTGGGAGAAGCTGATCGCCGTCACGATCGGCGGAGGCGCCGTTCTGGGAACCGTGTGGGGAACCAGTTTCCTGCTCAAACGAAACGCCCGTTCTGTGAAGCCGGCGGTGAGTCCGGTAAGTGCTCCGGTTGTGGTCCGATGATGTACAAGATCGACAAGAAAGCGCTGCTGGCCAGGTGCCTGGTTTCGGGGCGCATGCTCGCCCCCCTGGCACGGATCCGCTCCGCCTGCCGCGCCGACGTGCCGATCCTGGCCTACCACCGCATCTGGGACATCCGTTGTGAAGACGCCTTTCCGTTCGACGTCGAACTGGTCAGCGCGAGCGTCGCCGAGTTCCGCTGGCAGATGGAATACGTGAGGGAAAACTTCGACCCGATCACGTTTGCGGCGCTACTCGACATCCTGGAGGGAATCACCCCGGCTCCGCCACGGCCGATCATCATCACGTTTGACGATGGCTTCGAAGACAATTTCGAGAACGCATTCCCGATCCTGAGCGCACTCGAGATTCCCGCGACGATCTTCCTGTCCACAGGTTACATCGCTTCGCAGCAGACGTTCTGGTACGACCGGCTCGCCCACATGCTGCTCTTGGCCCCCGAACGCGAGCTGACGGCCAAAGGGTTTGCCGAAACAATTCAGCTCGGTCCCGACGCAAAATCGCGCCGCCGGGCGCTGCGGAAGGTGCTGGCCGAACTGAAACTGATGCCGAATCAGTGTCGGCTGGAAGTCCTCGGGCATCTGGAATTCGAACTGGGCCCGCTGTCGGAGGATCGACCGTCGCTCGAAAGCCGGCCCCTCAACTGGGATCAGGTGCGCGAGATGGCGCAGGCCGGCATTGAGTTTGGCTCGCACACTGTGACGCACCCGATCCTGGCGAACCTGACCGATGACGAACTCGAGTTCGAGCTGGCCGAATCGCGCCGCGCCATCGAAATGCAGACAGGAAAACCGGTCACCACGATCTCGTACCCGGTCGGCGGCCGAAACGCGTTCAACGATCGCGTGCGCCAGGAAGTGCAACGAGCCGGTTACCGCCTGGGAGTTTCGTACATTCCCGGAACGAACCCGCTGTCAGGCCTCGATCACTACGGCCTCCGCCGGCAGCATGTCGAGCGTTACACCGAGCGCTCCTACTTCGCCGCCATGCTCGGCCTGCCGGAAGTGTTTCGGTAAAGCTGGGCTACAGCAGATCCGCAGCCGTCAGGTACCAGCGGTTCCGATCGCAGAGCATTGAAAAGGGCAGTTCCTCTTCGTTCGCCCAGACAAAAAGTTGCTTCGGCTCGGGGCGCTGCATGAAGCCGTTCCTCTTGAGGGCCGACGGGAGCGTCCCCTTACCGAAGTAGGGCACATGCACTGTGCGAGCCGCGGGGCACGATTTGCGCACCTGACGCAACACCTCGACGATCAGGATCTCCAGATCTTCGGGGCGACCTGAGAGCAGGTCCGAGAGTTCGACAGTGAAGCCATCGTTCCGATAGACGGCATACCCCGCCAGTTCGCCGTTCGCGTCGCACAGGCACAACGTGTGATACCGGTCGTCGCTGCACTCGCGGAATCGCCAGTCCAGGAATTTCGAACTCCGCTCGGTGACGATGGCAAACTGAGCCGCGGCCCGCTCCCAGAGCCGATCGAACCGCTCATCGAACCGTTCCGCGATTTCAACCTTCCATCCACGCGGCCGGCGGCAGCGGGCCTCGGGCGACACGCCCCACAGGGCGACGTCCAGACCGAACCCGACACACTTCGCAAGCGCCGGTACTTTCAGGTACTGCTGCAATTTCGATTCGGTACGCAGGATCTTTGTCCATTGTTCCAGCGGGCCCAGGTGGTGATACCCCGCCCGCTTCTGAACGGCCGCCGCGCGCTCGGTGATCCCGCACACCATCGAATGCCCGCTGCTGCGCGCGTGATCCAGTACGGCCCGCTGCAACTGAATCGCCGGGCCTGCGGTCCGGTACTGCGGGTCGATCGCCAGGTTGACCGCATGCCCGGCACGGTGCGAGTGACCGTCGATCACCATCAAGCACGTGTGCAGGCCGCCGGTACCGATCACATTCCCGCCGTTTGACCGCAGCACCCAGATTGCCCCCGGCTCCGCCGGATTGTCGAAATAGCAGGGGAACCTGTGCGTGTCGGCCGAGAAGTGCTCGGTCCAGAACTGCTCAATCGCCACCTGGTCGGCAACGGGATCGGCGCAATCCAGGATGGGCGCAGGAGCCGGTGACGGAGCGTTCTTGAGCGCGGGCGCGGGTGTCGCGATGGCGATTTCCTGATTGGGTGCCACTGATCAGTCCCCGACTTCGTCCACTGGATCGACCAGCATCGGCCGTCGGTGCAGGTAATTGGTCGCGCTCCGCTTGGCGTCGATGTCGGCGAAGACCCGCTCGGCCTGTTCGACGGTCAGGCCGACCCGCTCTGCGACTTCCGCCGCGGGAATTCCCTGATTCTTGGCGCACAGGCAAACGTCGAGTTTGTGGTACGGAAGCGAGAAGAAGAACTCTTCCTGCGACTGTTCGAGCGAGTAGGTATCGGTCGTGGGAGGCCGCGAGCGAATCTCTTCAGGGATGCCGAGTGCCTCGGCCAACTGGTACACCTGCGTCTTGTACAAGTGGGCGATCGGTTTGATGTCGGCGGCGCCGTCGCCGTTCTTCACGAAAAAGCCCTGGTCGTATTCGAGCCGGTTGGGGGTCCCGACCACCGCATACCGCAGGCGATCGGCGTGGAAGTATTCAGTCATCTTGCGGACGCGCTGCTTGTAGTTCGTCGCGGCGACGATCGTCTGATACGCCTCCAGCGGCAAACGCGCCTTGATCTCGCTTCCGTCAGCACGCCGGACGACCACCGAGAACACGCGATACACTCCACCGTCGAGCAGATTCGAAAGCACGATCTTGCTCTTATCATCCGGTCCATAGTCAGGCACGACACTGCGGATCGCGTCGTCCCGCCGGCGATAGCAGCCGGCCGCCTCGAGCACGGGTCCCAGCGTTTCCAGAATGCATTCGATTCCCAGGTGCTGGGCGAGGAACCGTCCCAGCCGTTCGCTGTCGGACGACGAATCGTGCTCGGGCATCATGATTCCCAGAACCCGCTTCGGTCCCAGCGCCCGGACGCAAAGCGCGGCCGCCACGCTGCTGTCGATGCCCCCCGAGAGGCCGATCACGACCCCCTTGCGACGCAGTCGGACGGACACCTGGTCGCGCACCGCAGTCGCGATGCGGCCGATTTCGGCTTCGGCGTCCAGCCCCAACAGGTTCTCAGTCATCTCGGCGGTCAGGCTCATGGATCAGGCGTCCGTTAGAAAAAGAAAGTTCAGATCTCAGCCAACATCGACTCCGGCGGCAGGGTTTGAATCGCCGCTTACGCACCAACTCCTGCGAGTTCTCGTTTGTTGATCTTGCCGTTGCTGGTCTTGGGAAGCGTGTCGCGGATCTCCACGATCTGCGGGACCATGAAGTCTTCGAGGTGCTGCGCACAGTACCGCAACACGTCTTTCTCAGTGGCCTGTGCGTCGCTCCTCAGTGCCACGATCGCCTTGATCGCTTCACCCAGAACCGGGTCGGGCACTCCGATCACCGCCGCTTCCGCAATCGCCGGATGGCTGCACAGGACATTTTCCACTTCCTTGGGGCTCACCTTCTCGCCGCGGCTCTTGATGATGTCGTCCTTGCGACCCACGAAGTACAGGTAGCCCTCGTCGTCGGTTCGGAACAGGTCGCCCGTGTAGAGCATCATCTCGCCGGGAACCGGCCCGGGACGCAGTTTCTTCGCCGTCTCTTCGGGAAGCTGCCAGTATCCCTTCATCACGTTCGCGCCACGGACGACCAGTTCGCCGATCACTTCGGCAGGAACCCGGCGGCCCGCGTCGTCAACCACGAACACTTCTTCATTGGGCATCCCCTTCCCGACCGAACCGGGACGGATGTCCAACTGGTCCGGCGGCAGATACGACACCCGCTTGCACTCCGTCAGGCCGTACATCGAGAACAGCGTCACGTGCGGGAACAGACCCCGCAGCTTGCGGATGTGCTCGACCGGCAAAGCGGCAGCAGTGTTGGTCACGTACCGCAGCGACGAAAAGTCGTATTTCGACAAGTCCATCTGCAGCAGGATCGCCGCCATTGTCGGCACGAGCGGAAAGCCGGTGATCTTTTCGCGAACGACCCGCTCGAGGACCGCGTGCGGATAGGTGAACGAGCGTTCGAGCACCAGCGTGCCGCCGATCTTGAACGCCATCAGCGCCTGGTACAGACCGTAATCGAACGACAGCGGCAACACGCTGAGGATGATGTCATTCTCGCGGTTTTCGAGATACGTCGTGATCGAAGTGGCCGCCGAGACCATGTTCAGATGCGTGAGCATGACCCCCTTGGGATTCCCCGTGGAACCCGAGGTATAGACGAGGGCCGCCAGATCAATGTCGATCGCCCGTTTGGCGGGCGCCTGCGCGCTTCCAGCTTGCTGGCCGGTGAGTTCGTCCAGATTGTAGAACTGCTTGGCAGCGTTCCCCGAGACGCTCGCATTGCGCCCCGTCAGAAAAACACTTGCCAGATGCGGCGTCTGGCTCCAGCAGTCATCAAGCACCCCGAGCTTCTGAGCGGGAGCCACGAGCGCCTTCGCCTGGCAGTTGTTGAGAATCCAGGTCAGCTTTTCGACCTTCGTCGTGGGGTTCACCATGACGAAGACGGCCCCCGCCTTGAGGACCGCGAAGACCGAGATCACCGCCTCGACCGAGTTGTCGAGGTAGATCGCCACGCGATCTCCCCGTTCGACTCCCGCCGCCAGCAGCCCATGCGCCAGCCGGTTGCAGCGGGCTTCGACTTCTGCGTACGTCAGCCGCTGCTCGCCAAAGACCAGTGCCGACTTCTGCGGCAACCGACGTGCGCTTTGTTCCAGAAATGCTTCGAGTTGCAAGGCGTGCTCCGTGGATCAGGCAGGTTGATTGACTTCTTCCAGCTTCCGCTCGATGAACCGCTCCAGGCTGTCGATCGAGTCCAGGTTCTCCGGAACCAGCTCGCTGTCGGCAATCTTGATGACGAAGCGATCTTCGATGAACGTCACCAGCTCCAATACGCCCGTGGAGTCGATGATCCCCTGCTCGAGGAACGAATCCTCTCGCGTCAGGCCGTCTGTTCCCTGACCGAACAGGAAGTTGTCGTTAATGAACTCGCGGAGAAGGTGTTCAATGGTTTGCACTGCGTTTTCCCTTGTGAAACAGAGTTTCCGTTGACCAACTGGTCGACGAGCAATTGCGTTGAAAGTATCCCCACCAGCGCCATGTTGTCGCGCGTTCCGCCGGCCGTTCCCCGGCGCAGCTTCTTCACCAGCCGATCGACCGCCTCCGGCTGGAACAATCCATCGCTCTGCACCCGTTCGGGGCTCAAGAGTTCCTCGACATAGTCGAAATACAGCGGGTTCCCCGCACTGCCGAAGAAGCTTTTCGAATCGGGCGCGCGGTACGGCTGCTTCGGCCGGTTCAGGACCGACTGCGGAACAAATTCGGCGGCCACCTTCTTGAGCAGGTACTTTTCGTTCAGCCCCCGCATTTTCATGCCCGGCGGGAGCTTCGAGGCGAATTCGACGAGCCGGTAATCGAGGAACGGGAAGCGCCCTTCGACGGCGTGCGCCATCCCCATGCGGTCCCCCTGCGACGACAGAATGTAACCCGGCAAGAGATACGATTTCTCGAGGTACTGCGCCTGGCAGAACGGCTCCCATTGTGCGTAGTCGGGCGGCAGCAGCCGGCGCACTTCATCGCACGCGCTGTACCCTGCCAGTTCGCTGCGGACGGCTTCCGAAAAGAAGAGTTGCAGCTTCGAGGCCGTATCCCACCGCGGCAGGTGCGAAAACAGCGGGTCGGCCCGGTCTTCCTCGCGAATGTGAAAGAACGCCTGCCGGTACGCGTCGGACTGCGCCTGGACGTTCGGCAGATAGGGATAGAGCCGGTTAAGCAGCCGCGGCCGGATCTTCGAGCCCGGTTGGCGCGCCCAGAAGCGCCGGATCTTGGCTTCCTTGAAGATGTCGTACCCGCCGAGAACTTCGTCGGCCCCTTCCCCCGTGACGACCACCTTGCAGCCGTCGTCATTTACCAGCCGGCTCAAGAGAAACAGCGGCGCGGGGGCCGTTCGCAGCATCGGCTTCTCGGTGTGCCAGACAACGCTGGGAAAGGCCTTGCCGATGTCGGCATACGAGCAGCGGAGCCACTGGTGCCGGCCTCCAAGTTTGCGCGTGACGTCGGCCTGAAACCGGCTCTCGTCGAACTCGGGATCGTCGAACGCCACCGAATAAGTCGTGAGGCTCGAATCAGTGAATCGCCGCACCAGGGCCGACGTCAACGACGAGTCGAGCCCGCCGCTCAAATAGGCCCCAACCGGAACATCCGACCGCAGACGCAAGCGCGTCGCGTCGACGAGCAGGTCCAGCAGTTCGTCGGCATAGTCCTGTTCGCTGCGAGGCTGGGGATCGACCTGGTAGTCGGGGCTCCAGTACTGCTTTGTCTGGAGCGTGCCGTTCGCCAGAGTTAAAGAGTGCCCGGGGGGCAGTTCCTGCACACCGCGAAACATCGTCCGCGGCGGAATCGTCGTCCACAGCGTGAAGAGCTGGCCCAACGCCACCGGATCGATCGCGCGCAGCACGTCGGGATGTTCGAAGATCGCCTTGATTTCCGAGGCGAACACGAACTGGCTCCCCGCCTGCGTGTAGAAAAAGGGACGCACCCCCAGGCGGTCGCGCGAGGCAAACAATTTGCGCTGGCGCGAATCCCAGATCGCGAACGACCATTGCCCGTTGAAACGCTGCACGCATTCTTCGCCGTATTCTTCGTAAGCGTGCAGAATGACTTCGGTGTCGCACCGCGATGCGAACTGATGCCCGCGCTGCTTCAGGTCGGCCATCAGCTCGATGTAGTTGAAGATCTCGCCGTTGAACGTGATCCACAAAGTTTTGTCTTCATTGTGCATCGGCTGCGAGCCGCCACCGACGTCGATGATGCTGAGCCGCACGTGCCCCAGCACGGCTCCCCGGTCGCGGTAGATGCCGTTCCCGTCCGGGCCGCGATGCGCGATCCGGCCGAGCATCCGTTCCACGAGTTCAGGACTCGCGTGCCCCTCGAAGTCGACGATTCCGGAAATTCCACACATTCGGTAGCACCTGTCCCCAGACGATGAACTCACCCGCAGTCGATGCGGCCGCCGTTTCGCAGGCGCAGCGACGGCGCCCGGAATTGATGCGAAAGTCTAAACCCCACTCGGTGCATGTCAAATTAATTCGTTAGGGGCCTTCTCCCGGTTTTTGTCGGTTTGATCGAATCTGCCGAACGCTCTGACGGCGCCCGGTTCTGCGCGATGGACCCGTCGCGCCGAATGTGCCGGTGGCTCCGTTCGGGATTGAAGGCCACCAAACATTTTCCCTCTCCAGACTCGTGCGAATCGACGCAACACCAGCAACGCCGCAACGTGATTGGCGCCACAAGATTCCTTCCCCCTTGATGGGGGAAGGTCAGGATGGGGGTGGGAACGTCAATCGACGCTCGCCCCCCCACCCCGGCCCTCCCCCACGGAGTGGGGAGGGTGAATATTCGATTTCAGCTCGATCTGAAATGAAGCGATCCATGCCCCTCGGTGCGGGAGAATCCTGTCGCGCCGAATGTGCCGGCGGTTCGGGAACCCGCTCCCCTTTTTTGACTTCTCCGCCGGCCGGTGTAAGTTTCATTCCAGAAATTCATTTCGGCGGACGCAATGTCTCACGCGTCGGCCAACTGACGGCGTATTGAATAAGGGGACTGGCTCCGACCGATTTTCCGGGGGCCTCGAGGAAATGCGGGCCAGGAGGTGCCAATCCCCTTTTTCAATACGCTTTCGGCGGCGGCATCGCCCGCATGACCCACAGACGACAACCACAGGAGCCCAGGATGAATCTGGTTGAATCGCCCATCGCGACATTGGAGAAATGCAATACGGCCCTCTCGGAATTCGATCAGAAGACGGCCGCCGCGGGGGGCGCCTTTGCACCGGGCTGGTCGATCGGCCTCAAGCGATTGCTGGGGGAATCGGTCTGCCGGCAACTGGGGATTTACGAGCTCCCCGAAGACTTCGTCCTGTCGGTGGTGATCCCCGTCTATAACGAAGAAAAGACGCTCCGTGACCTGGTCGTTCGCGTCGCCGCGGTCCCGATCCGCAAGGAAATCATTCTCGTCGACGATTGCAGCCGCGATCGTTCGTTCGATGCCATTCGGGCGATTGCCGAAGAACTCCAGGACGAAAACAACCGCTTCGTCACCGATCACCACGAGAAGAACCACGGCAAGGGAGCTGCCCTGCGAACCGGCTTCGCCAAAGCGACCGGCAACGTGGTCATCATTCAGGATGCGGACCTCGAGTACGATCCGTCGGAATACCCGCGGCTGCTCCAGCCGCTCGTCGAAGGCAAGGCCGACGTCGTCTTCGGCAGCCGCTTCCTCGGCGATCACCCGCACCGCGTTCTCTACTTCTGGCACTACCTGGGGAACAAGTTCCTGACGCTTCTCTCGAACTGTTTCACCAACCTGAACCTCACCGACATGGAGACCTGCTACAAGGTCTTCCGCCGCGAGGTGATCGCCGACGTTCTCCCGACCTTGAGGCAGGACCGCTTCGGCTTCGAACCCGAAGTGACGGCCAAAGTGGCTCGCCGCGGCTACCGCACGTTCGAAATGTCGATCAGCTATTCGGGGCGGACCTACGCCCAGGGAAAAAAGATCGGCTGGCGCGACGGTTTCAAAGCCCTGTGGTGCATCGTCCGCTACGGGCTGGCTGACTGATGAATTTGTTTGGGCAACGAAGCGTTCCCCCCTCTCCCTCTGGGCATAGGTATCTACACATCGCAGTTTGAGGCGAATTCAAACATTCTCCCTCCCCCCGTTGTGGGGGAGGGCCGGGGTGGGGGGGGCGAGCGTCAATTGACTCTTCCCACCCCCATCCTAACCTTCCCCCATCGAGGGGGAAGGAATCAATTTCTGCAGGTCCCCATTTGACTTGTGTAGATACCTATGCCCTCTGGGAGAGGGCCGGCGTGAGGGCCGAGGGTTCACTGCAGTCGCCCTCACCCTGACCCTCTCCCTCGGCGTGCATCCGTTCCTGAGACTGCCTTTCCATCGAGGAGCCGGCCATCACTGCACCAGCACTCACCATCGAAACGGCCGCACCAGCGGCTCGCTCGTCAGACCCGGCACGTCCGGATTGGTGGCGCATCGCGCGGTACACAACGCTCGCGATTGTCTTCGTCTTCTTTGCGTCGACGATTCGTCATGGACACTATTGGGGGGACGACTTTGCCCAGTATCTCCTGCAGGCCGTCAACATCGCCCAGCTCAACCCTTCGGCCGACACTGGCTACATCTACAATCCACAGAATGCGATTGTAGGACCGAGGGCGTATCCGTCCGGTTATCCGGCTGTCTTGGCGCCGGTCGCGGCCGTATGGGGCGCCAACCTGAATGCGTATAAGATCCTGGATGTCGTTCTATTTCTCATCGGGCTCCTGGCTGCCAACAGGCTGTTCTCGGTCGACCTGAACCGGCGAGATTCCTGGATCTGTCTGACGATCGTCGGCTTCTCTCCCGTCTTCTGGGACGCCAAGGATTTCATTGTTTCAGAACACCTGTTTCTGCCGCTGTGGTATGCGGCTCTGGTCGTGGCGGACGACTGGTATCGCCAGCGAAGAATTTACAAAAGCGAAATCCTGCACGGTCTTATCCTCGGCTCATTGATCTTTCTGACCGCCGCGACGCGATCGATCGGGATCGTCCTGTTGCCGGTTGTCGTGGTCTGCGAGGCCTGTGTCGCCCGTCGAGTAACGCGGGTCGGACTCAGCGCCGTCGCGACGTCGATCGCTCTGCTGGGCCTGCAGCGGGTCCTGCTTCCCACCTCGGGGGCCGGATATCTCGAACAGCTCCGGGACATGACTGCGGGAACTGTGCTGGCGAATCTGTATTCCGATGCAACTTCCTTCTCGCTGATCTGGCAGAACCGCCATTGGGAAGGCGTACGAAA
>Ga0137463_1000032_pt1 | contig 60290 bp, 45 predicted proteins | sample EasRivERMGT800_2_FD_102333 | JGI IMG/M metagenome (GOLD analysis project Ga0137463, IMG submission 102333) | Soil microbial communities from meander-bound floodplain in the East River, Colorado, USA - East River MetaG ERMGT800_2 | ecosystem: Environmental > Terrestrial > Soil > Floodplain ...
CGCATGCTCGACTGGCTTGCCCAAGCCGTCAGTGCGCTACTTCACGATGGCTCCGAGCCTTACGTCATTTTCGACCCTTAGCCAGAACTTGGAACTACTGACATTACGAGACGCCCACCGGGCGCCGGTACGGCCCGGTTCAGCCGATCAACTCTTTGATCGGCGTACCGCCGTTGGCGATTTTCATCGGGCGGCCGTTGCGGGTGGTGTGGATCGTTTCGAGCGAGATGCCCAGAGCGTGCGAGACGGTTGCCCACAGATCGCCGGGAAGATATGTCTGCCCGACGCAGTTCGTGCCGTCGCGGTCGGTTTCGCCCACGGTGATCCCGCCGCGGAGTCCGCCGCCACCGATCAGCACCGACCACGCGGTGGCGAAATGATCGCGCCCCGCGTTGGGGTTGATGCGGGGTGTGCGGCCGAACTCCCCCATGCAGATGATGGTGGTGTCTTTGAGCAATCCGCGGCGGTCGAGGTCGATCGTCAAACCCGAGATCGCCTGATCGAGAACGGGGAAGTAGAAGTTGCGCAGGGTATCGAAACCGTTGGCGTGCAGGTCCCAGCTTCCCGGAGGCGAGACGACTTCGATGAACGGGACGCCGACTTCGACAAGGCGCCGGGCCATCAGGCAGCCCATGCTGAAGGGATTGCGGGCACCGTTCCCGGCGTACAGTTCGATCGTTTCCTGATTTTCGTCGCCGACCTGAAAGGCCTGCATCTGCCGAGAGGTCATCAGATTCATCGCCCGCTTGTAAACCTGGCGATGATCTTTGGACAACTGGCCGCGGTTGGAATTGATGAATTCGGTCTCGATCGAATCGAGCATATTGCGGCGCCGGTCCAGTCGCTCGTCGCCCAGTTCATTCCGCAGCGCGGTGTCTTTGATGTCGCCGTCGCCGGGAACCTGGAAGGCGGCATGCGACATGCCGATAAAACCGGGCGCTTCGCCGGGACCGCCGATTGAGATGAACGCGGGAATTTCCAGATCCGTCCGCTTCGTACCCAATTCCAGACTGACCACCGACCCGAACGTGGGGTGCACGATGGCCGGATTGGGAACGTTTGCCGTGTGCATGTAGTACCGCCCTCGGCCGTGATCAGCCTCACGGGTGCTCATCGAGCGGATCACCGAGAGGTGCTTCATCACCGTCGCGGTTTTGGGGAGATGCTCGCAGATCTGCAAGTCCCCCGCGGTGCTGATCGGCTTGAACTCGCCGCCGTTGGGCGAACCGGGCTTGAGGTCCCACATATCGATCGTCGGCGGACCGCCGCTCATCCAGAGCAGAATGCACGCTTTCTGACGCTTGCGGATTTCGGCGGCGTGCGTCTCAACGCCATTCAGGAAATTCCAGCCAGGAATCGCGAGGGCGCTCAGCGCGGCATGCTGCAGCCAATGCCGGCGCGACAGCTGTGAAGCGGCGGTGGGAAATGCAGCCGTGGGGCGGCAATCACCGGGTGCAGAGACAAAATCGCCTGCGGAGCGCAGGCGGCGCAGCCTGCGCGTAAGATAACTCGAGATGACGGCCCTCACCTGGCAAACGAGAGATTCGATGTCAAGATCGTCGATCTTGACGACGAACTCCACCGTTCTGGAATCGACTGTAGCTCTGCGTCGGCCGGACCGCCAGACTGATGTGCGAAATCCATCGGGATTTCGTGTTATTGTTTGTCGGTGGATAGTAGGCAGGACTCCAGCGCTGGAGTACAGGTTTTAGCCTGCGCCGCTGGACGGAGTCTGCAATTTTCATCCGTCGAGACAGGGTGGTGCGCTCGGCGGGAGCAATTGTGTTATTGCTCATCAATCTGCGCAGGCTGAAGCCTGCACTGCAGCGCTAAGGCACTTCCAGTTTGCAGGTGGGGCTTTCGGGGTCGAAGATTTCCAGGCTGGTGAAAATCTGCCTGGCGAATTCGCGGTGGCCGATGTAATTCGGATGAATGCTTTCGTCATCGAGCCATTTCAGCAGCGCGTCCTGCGACGGCTTGGCCTGTTCCCAATGGGTGTAATGGTCGATGAGAATGGCCTTTGTTCCGAGCGCCACGTCGCGAACAACCTGCACGTAGCCGGGAAGATCGGCCCGTGTCTCTGCGTTTTTCACAATGACCGTGTTGGGCGTATTCAGGATCGGGATCGCGCCGGCTGCCATGACTTTCGTGACGATCGCCGTCAGGTTCTTGCGGAAGAGCTGGCGCGCCACCTCTCCTGCCGTGCAATCTTCCATTCCCAGCATGATCGACACGGCATCGGGCTTCAGATGCAGGACGCGCCAATCCAGATCGGCCAGCAGCTCTTTGGCTTGCTCGCCGCTGACGCCCGTATTCACGACGATGTCTCGCATCCGCTTGAGCTCCCAGCGGACGCGTTCGGCGAAATGTTCGGGGTAGCTCCGCCACCCCTTGGTGTGAAGTGCACCATGCGTGATGCTGTCGCCGGTGAAGACCCAGGTCGCCGGTTCCTTCCGGGCGAGAATTTGCTTGATCCCCTCGACTCCCGAACTGGGGCCAGCCCCCTTTTTTTTCGGCGGAGCGGGATTCTGGGCCTCGGCTGTGGCGGCGGCTTCTGCCACGATGACGCCGGCGCAAAGCGTTTGTCCCAGGTGAGCCAGAAAGGTCCGGCGATCGGAGGCCGCGTCTGATGCGACTGCGGGATGGGTCGAGTGACGATTGGACATGCAGGCGGCTCCCGATGCGAGCTGTTCGAGATGGAAAATCGGTCGAGACGTCGACCTTTCGAGTATACCGGCGGTGCGTCTGGAGAGCTATTTGCCGGAATTATGCGGCTTGCAGCGAAATTGCCGGAAACCTAGAATTACAAACAGCTTCAGCCCCTTTGGATTCGATGGACCTCGCCCGGACTCATGGACAGAATTGCCGTCTTAGGCTCGACGGGCTCGATCGGCACCAGCAGCCTCGAGGTCATCGGAGCGCTTCCCGAGCGATTGGCGCTGCGGGGGGTGGCGGCGCGATCGAGCTGGCAACTGCTGGGGCAGCAAACCGAGCGGTTTGCCCCCCGCTGGGCGGTCCTCAGCGACTCCTCGCTGAAAGGGGTCGTTCCACGGAGCGCGTTTTCATCGAAAACCGAGCTGTTGTTCGGTCCGGAAGGGATCGAACAGGTCGCGGCTGATCCCGAAACGAACGTGATCGTCACGGGGATTGTGGGTTTCGCCGGCCTCGCCGGAACCTGGGCGGCACTCGAAGCGGGAAAACGAGTCTGCATCGCCAACAAAGAGACGCTGGTGGTTGCCGGGCCATTGGTGATGGATCTGGCCCGCCGGCGCGGGGCTCAGGTGCTGCCGGTCGACAGCGAACACAGCGCGATTTTTCAGGCGCTGCAGTCGGGACGCAAGGCCGAAGTGCGGCGGATCGTGCTGACCGCGAGCGGCGGCCCGTTTCGCAATCTGTCGGCGGCCGAACTCGAAAACGTGACTCCCGCGATGGCACTGGCCCATCCCACCTGGAACATGGGGCGGAAAATCACTGTCGATTCGGCGACGATGATGAACAAGGCACTCGAAGTGATCGAGGCCAAATGGCTGTTCGGGCTGGAAGTCGACCAGATCGAAGTGGTCGTGCATCCGCAGTCGGTCGTCCATTCGTTCGTCGAATTCGTCGACGGCTCGGTGGTCGGCCAGTTGTCGCCTCCCGACATGAAGCTCCCCATTCAATATGCGCTCACCTGGCCCGACCGGATGCCCGGGGTCAGCCCGAAGTTCGACTGGACGAAGCGTTTTCAATTTGATTTCGAGCCCCCCGATCTCGAGCGTTTTCCGGCGCTGGCTCTGGGGTTCGAAGTGGCGCGGCGGGGCGGCACCTGCGGCGCGGTGCTCAACGCCGCCAACGAAGCCGCCGTCGAGCGGTTTCTGAACAATGATTTGCGATTTTGTGACATCCCGCGCGCCTGTCGCGCGGTCCTGGAAGCACATGACTACGACCCGTCGCCGACGCTGACTGAACTGTCTGCGCACGACAAGCGGGCTCGAGAGGAGATTCAGCGGTGGAAATCCTAGCAGCGATTACAGTCGCCAAGGCCATTAACGTCCTCTACGCCGCGCTCGGCCTGGGGCTGGTCATTTTTATTCACGAACTGGGTCACTTCGCGGTCGCCAAATGGTGCGGCGTGAAGGTGGAACGCTTCAGCATCGGCTTCGGCCCGATCCTGTGGAAAGTCACGCGGGGCGAAACAGAATACGCCCTGTCGGTGATTCCCTTCGGGGGCTATGTCAAAATGCTCGGCCAGGACGACGCCGATCCGGCCCAGATGGCGGATACGACCGTCGCCAAAGATCCCCGTTCGTACACCGCCAAGTCGGTTCCGCAGCGGATCGCGATCATTTCGGCCGGCGTGATCAACAACATGGTCTCAGCGGTCATCTTTTTCATCATTGCCTTCATGCTGGGGGTGAAGTATCAGCCGGCGGTCGTGGGGGGAGTGGCCCCCGGAATGCCCGCCTGGGAGGCCGGGTTGCGGCAGGGAGACAAGATCACCCGCATCGGCAGTCGCGAAGATCCGAAGCTGAGTTTCACCGACGTGCGGCTGGCAGTGGCCCTGTCGCGGGCCGATGAGCAGATCGAAATCATGGGACTGCGGAATGGCAAGCCGTTTACGACCTGGGTCAAACCGGTCGTCATCGACAAGCAACTGGTCCCCACGATCTTCGTCGAAGCCGAACAGGGACTCACGCTGCCCGACAAAGAGGAAGACGACGACAACTTCAGCCTCACCAGTCCGGGGCTCGCGGCCGCGCTGGCCAGTCCGCCATTTCAGCCGGGAGACGAACTCAAGCAACTCGACGGCGTGGCTCTCGACGATTTCGCCGACCTGGCCCGGGAACTGGCCAACCGCCGCGATAAAACGGTCGAATTCGGCGTCCGCCGCAAGGGGGCGGCCAAGGATGCGCCGTTGACGCAAATCTCTGTCGGTCCCAATCATTTCCGCACGCTCGGGCTGCGGATGGCGATCGGCCAGATCAAGGCGATTCAACGCGGTTCGCCGGCGGACGGCAAACTCAGAGCCGGAGACACGATTACGCACATTCTGGAACCCGAGCAGCGGGTGATTGGCGTCGACCTCGACCCCATGCGATTGCCCGATTACTTTGCCGGCCTGGCCGGTCAGGAAGTGAAAGTGCGGTATAAGCGCGAAGTCCCGGGCGGGAATCCGACAGTGGACGAAGCGATATTTACCCCTGAAGCCCGCGCCGGCTGGTCAGAGCGGCCGAGCCTCGACGAGGACTGCCCGTTGTCGATTCCGTCAATCGGCGTGGCGGTGCACGTGCTGCATCACGTCGTCGATGTCGAAAAGGACAGCCCTGCCGAGAAGGCCGGGATCCGCAAGGACGACAACATCGTCAAGATCGAATACGTCCTTCCCAAAGACGCGAAAGGGGACGATTCGACAAAGGCCAGCATCGAGATCCCGTTCAAGGACGACCAGCGCAACTGGCCGCTGGCGTTCTGGCTGATGCAGATGTATCCCCAGCGCACGATCAAGCTGACGGTCAAGTCGCAGGGGGCCGATCAGGAGACGACGGCGGAACTCGTGCCCAATCCCGATCCCGACTGGTACATGCCGATGCGCGGCCTGCGGATGCAGGTGCGATCCGACGAGCGCAAGGCCGAAAACATCGGCGAAGCAATTTCGCTCGGGTTCCGGCGCACGCGGGATTCGGTCATTGAAATGTGGTTTACAGTCCACGGCCTGTTTTCGCAGCGGATCTCCCCCAAGGCTCTGGGAGGGCCGATCCGGATCTTCGATACCGCGATGTACTTCAGCAAACAGGGACTGCCGAACCTGATCCTGTTCCTGGGAATTCTGTCGGTCAGCCTGGCGGTCCTCAATTTTCTGCCGATCCCGGTTCTCGACGGCGGGCATTTCGCGTTCCTGTGCTGGGAGGGGATTCGCGGGAAACCCCCGAGCGAGCGCGTGGTGGTGGCGGCAACCTACGTCGGCCTGGCGTTTGTGCTGAGCCTGATGGTGTGGGTACTGTATATGGATATCAGTTCGTTCTTCATTTCCAAGTAGCCCGATCGCCGGGGCACCGTCGCCCCGGCTCTGGTTGGGCTCGCCAGACCGAATTTGTGGCTGCCGGGAATTCCGACCATGCGTCAACAGCACGATCATCGCGAAGGGAATCGGGCCGTGGCCCTCCTGGCGACGTGCGTGGTGGTTCTGTTAGGCGCACTGAGCTGCGCGGCGATTGCCATCGCCGCCGATCCGCAGAATCCGCGCCCGACGCTGTACCGGGCCGGTGCGACGATGGCGGGGATCGTGTTTCTCCTGTGGATGCTTCGGGAGCGGCCACCCGAAAATCAAACTCGCGTTCTCTGGGGCTGGCTGGGGCGCCGGCGGAAGCGAGTCGCCTATCACTTGAGGCCGAAGCTCCCGCCGACCGAACGCTCGTCGCCCCCGCAGGGGCCGCCCACCGCCGAATCGATTCGGGCCGTCAACTCCGGGACGTCCACCTGGGTGCCTTCGTCGACGGCGCCCCCGCCGCGTCGCAATACGCGGCCCGGGGATCTGCCATGGGGCGAAATGCGGCGGGGGGACTGATCCCGGATCAGGCTGGGAGGCGATTGCGATGGCGGTGCAGTGGACGGTTCTGGCGAGCGGCAGCAGCGGGAATGCCAGCCTCCTCGACGTGGACGGTTCCGGGCTTCTGGTCGATCTCGGGCTGGGACCGCGGCAATTCGACAAGCGGCTGCGGGGCATCGGCTACGACTGGAGCCGGATTCGCGGGGTGCTGCTGTCGCACACCCACTCCGACCACTGGCACGACCGCAGCCTCGCGCGACTGGCCGAATGCCGGATCCCGCTGTATTGCCACGGCGGGCACGTGCGGCGGTTGCAACTGGATTGCACTGAGTTTCAAAAGCTGCAGTTTGCCGGGCTGGTCAAGAACTATCTGCCCGGGCGCCAATTCGTACCGGTCCGCGGGGTGCGGTGCCGGCCGGTGGAACTCAAGCACGATGGTGGTCCGACGTTTGGATTTCGGATCGAAGACGATTCTGCGGCGGCAGCCGGAGGCTGGGCAGTCGGTTATGCGGCCGACCTGGGTTCCTGGGACCCGGGGTTGCCGCACGCGCTGGCCGATGTTGACCTGCTCGCACTCGAATTCAACCACGATGTCGAAATGCAATTGGCGAGCCGGCGGGTGCGCTGGTTAATCCATCGCGTGCTCGGTGAATTCGGGCATCTGTCAAACGCGCAGGGAGCCAGGCTGCTCGAAGAGTGCGTTACCCGCTCGCCGCGCCGGCGGCTGCGGCACGTGATTCAGCTGCACCTCAGCCGCGAATGCAATCGGCCCGCCCTGGCGGTGGCTGCGGCCCGCGAAGTTCTGAGCCGTCTGCAGCTTGACGCCCAATTGTACACTGCAACGCAGGATGCACCGGCACCGACGATCTTGTTGACCGAACCGCCGGCGGGCGACGGCGACCAGATTGTTCTGCGCTTTGCCGACTGATTGCGCATGCCACCGGACTCAGAACGCCCACCGCCGTTCAGGCAGGGAGTTCTGTTTCAATTCGTGAGCCGCCGCGCTCCCGCGACACCTGGTTTTCTTCAGTTTCAAACTGAGCTTGGCTGCGCGCCAGCAGGGCTTCCCAGGCGATTCCCTGCCGCCGGCAGATGTGCATGATGTCAGTGATGATCTCGGTCAGAGCCTCGGCGGGGGGTTCGCCGGCCAAACCCTCACCCAGCCAACTGTAGTGTTGCGACCGAATCACCTGATCGACGTGACGGGGCCAACTGGAGCGACCTTGAACAGACATGGCAGCCTCCTCGACGGGAATCAGGCCCGCACCCGGGAATTGAATCGGCGCACAGGATGTGTGCGTGTGAGATGCTGCCGCCATTATACCCGCCCGCGGCGAGATGCCCAGCCTCGGCATTCAGGATTTGCCAGCGGGATCTTACTCGGTACGGTCAGTACCCGATTCCCTCAGGTTTTGACGGCAATCGCAGCCTATTTCGCGTGAACCGGCTCTTCGTCGCGGACGGTGTCGGGCGGAGTGAACCGGAAGTTTTTCGCCTGACGGAAGAATTCGAGCGGGTTGTCGTAGACGACCTTCTTGATCTTCGAGTCGGGATGGCCGCGGCGCCGCATCTCCATGATGAAATCGGGAACCGCCAGCGGATTCGAGGGCCCCCAGTCGCCCGCCGAATTGACCATGATCCGCTCGTGGCCGTACATCTCGATGATGTCGGCCGCCCGGGCCGGCGTGCACTTGGTCAGGGGGTACAGCGTCATGGCGCACCAGAAACCGTCTTCCTTCGCGACGCGCACCGTGTGTTCTTCGACGTGGTCAATCAGGACTCGCTCCGGTTCGACCCGGTCGTCTTCGAGGAGCATGTCGACGATCATCCGGGTCCCTTTGTATTTATCCTTCAGATGCGGGGTGTGGATCAGGATCAGTTCGCGGGTCTTCATCGCCAGGTTGACCTGCTCGCGAAAGATCGTCGATTCGTTGGGTGTGTTCTTGTTGAGGCCAATTTCGCCAATCCCCAGCACGTTGGGCTTGTCGAGGAATTCGGGAATGACCGAAATCACTTCCCGCGACAGGGGAATGTTTTCGGCTTCCTTGGCATTGATGCACAGCCAGGTAAAGTGCTGAATGCCCACGGCCGCGGCGCGGGTCGGTTCGAACTCGGTGAGCTGGCGGAAGTAATCGCGAAAGCTCTCGGCGCTGCCGCGGTCGAATCCTGCCCAGAAGGCCGGTTCGCTGATGCCCACGCAACCCATCCGCGCCATCCGCTCGTAGTCGTCGGTGACGCGCGAAATCATGTGCACGTGCGGGTCGATGTAGTACATGGTGTGTCTTTCGATTCCGGTTTCAGGAACAAACGCCGTATCGCTCAGTGGCTCCCGGCGCCGTTGGAAGCGGACCTTTCGCGACGGTTCCAGTTGGCAATGTAGTCGTCACTGAACAGCATCTGGATGCGTTCGGCCCGATCGGACCCGGCCTGTGTCAGAATGCCGATCCCCTTCGCGATCTGCGTCAGCCGGGGATCAGATTGCACGGAGGCGAATCCCTCGGCCCGGGCGACACGGTCGAGGCAGGCGGCGACGTCGAGCAGCTTGCAGCGGACCTCGAGGTAGACGCGGTCGAGAGCGGTAGCGGCAGAAAGCGGGGAGGACATGGCGGGGTTCCTCGGAGTGCGGCGCGAGGGCCTGAGCGAGGCTGTTTTCTCAAGCTTTCAGTGTCCCCGGTTTCACCGGGGAAATCAAGCGGCGAAATCGAGCAGTGCGGTCCGGTTGTATCACTTTCAACGGCTCATGGCAGCGGTTGTGACGACTGATTGCCGCCACCGGAAGGGGCTTGAGAGCCACCGTCTGCATTCTCGATAAGATGATGGGGTCAGGGCCGCGCAGCCGCCCCGGGAACCAGTCTGCGGCCGGAGGCGCGCCAGGCTGCAACCTTCGAATTGTCGATTGCCGCCGGGTCTGATTCATGCCGCCGTCGCCGCTCACCAAAACGTTCGATTTCCTCGCCGGAACGGCCAACCTGGCCGCCGTCGAGCTGATGATCGCCGGGCTGGACGTCGCCGACGAAGGGGTCCAGCTTCTGGCCGTGGCCGGGATCCTCAAGCGCTGCCCGATCCTGGGAATCGTCGAAATCATCCGCCGGGCGCAGATCCTGTCGCGCCCGGCCCGCGAGCTGATGGACAAGAACGCGCCGCTCTTCAGCCGCGGATTGCGCGATGCGCTCCTCTCGCCAGATTCTGCTCTCAGAGCCAATGCCCTGGAACTGATCCGTCAATTCGAGGATTTTTCGGAATTTGCGGCTCTGATCCGGCTGCTCGAGCAGAAAACGATCCATGACCGGGAGGGGGTCGAAGGGGTGATTTTTGATCTCATCAACCGGCTGTTCGAGCACCTGCAGTTCGGCCGCGAGCATGACGAACCAGGCGGATTTCTGCGCGACGCACAGCGCATCCGGCACCAGGTGCTGGCGGCTCTGGAAAGCACCTGCCACCGATTTTCGATCCATCGGTCCCGCCGCGTGATCGAAGGGCTGCTCATTCTCAGCGATTCCGAGAACATCTATCTGAAAAAGTTATTTCAGGAATCTTCTGACGAAGTCCGGGGGATTGCCGCTGACCTGTTCCAGTCGAGCCGGCACCCCGGCGTGCTGACGCTGGCTCTGGGGTCGATGGGTCAGAACTATCCGCTGGCGGCGGCGTTTGCGGCCTTTGAGCGGCGGACCGATCCCGAGTTCATCTGCCACATCCTGCGACACTGGCCGCGGCAGTTGACCCCCTTTCAGCAGAAGAACTTCCAGGACCTCAGATCGGTCGCATGGCTGGAGCCCGACGACATGCACCTCGATCTGGTCCCCGCCGCGCTGCACCCCAGCGTTATCGCCTTTCTGATGGCCACGGGGCTTTCGCAGCCGCAGAAGCTGGCCGTCCTGGAATGGATGGTGCGCTACGGCAGCGCCGCGGGGCGGCTGGCGGCAACGGAAGTGCTGATGGAAATCGACGACGACCGGGTCCAGGACGTCGTGCTCGAAAGCCTGGAATCCAAGGAGCCCGACGTGCAGGCCTGGGCCACCAGCCAGCTCCGGGCCTGGTCGATCCCCAACGCCATGGAATTGCTGCTCGAGCGGATTGACAGCCCCGTGCCGGAAGTGCGTGAGGCAGCGCGCCGCGAACTGGCCGGGTTCGACATTTACCGGGCCCTCGAGATTTTCGGCCATCTCGATCTCACGATGCAGAAGGCCGTCGGGAATCTGGTGCAGAAGATCGATCCCGACACACCGCACAAGCTCAGAAACGAAATCCTGCACGCGATCCGCAGCAAGCGGATTCGTGCAGCCCGCGCGGCGGTGTCGATGAACCTCCAGATGCAGCTTGCCGACGCTTTTCTCATCATGGCGCGAGATTCCGATAATCACGTCCGACGCACGGCGACAGAAGTTCTGGGGACAATCCGCTCGCGCGAAGCAGTTGAACTATTGCTCGAATTGACTCACGACCCGAGCCCGCGGGTGCGAGACGCGGCCGTTGTGGCAGTGGCCGGCCTGCAGGGGGAGCGGGGGACGGCAACAGCTGGTGAAGAAATCACCCCCAGCCCCGAGGAGGTCTGGCGGTGATGCCCCCGAACTTGTTCGACAGCGTCCCCATCGTTGCTTACGGAGAATTCTGGTCGGGCTGGGACCTCCAGACGATCCTGTTCCATTCTTCGGTCGTGGCGGTCGCGGGATTTCTGCTGTGGCTGGGCGTGACGGCGGTCGGACGAATGCGTGAGAATCGCCAGCGCTACGGGCGGTCACCGCAAGCGCTGTTTCTCGATCTGTGCCGGGTCCACAAACTGTCGCGCATCGAGCGGCAGATGCTGACGGTGGTCTCGCAATCGTTGCCGACCGAGCGGTGCTGCCGTGTCTTCGTCGACGCGCAGATTCTGCAACACTTCGCTCATGCTCACCCGGGTGACGCCGAAGAATGTTCACAACTCGTCCGCCGCCTGTTCGGCGCGGCCTGAGAGGCCTCGTCCCCGGATCCCTCGCCTGGTCCCGCGAAAGGCGCAGCACGGCGGATTGCCTCACGATCCGGGCCTACAGGATTCCCTGAAACGCGTCGGGAATACGCTGGACGTCGCCGGCCCGATTGACGCAGGCCAGGATGCTGCGGGCTTCGGTGAGGAGTTCGCCGTCGCGATACAGCCGATACTCGTGCTCGAGCTTCGCGGGGGTGACTCTGGCAATCCGCGTTTTCAGGGTCAACACGTCGTCGTAGCGTGCCGGTCTGCGATATTTGCACTCGATGCTGACGACGACCATGAACAGCCCCTCGTCCTCCATGCGACGGTAGTTGCCCCCTTGCGAGCGAAGCAGTTCCGTCCGGCCCATTTCGAAGTAGGCGAAGTAGTTGCCGTGGTGCAGAAAGCCCATGGCGTCGGTCTCGTTGTAGCGGACCCGGATCTCGATTTCGTGCTCAGGAAGCATTCAAGTTCTGGCGCCCGTCGTCAGCGGGGTGGCTTCGTACGTGCGATTCCCTGCGATTTCGCCGTCGCCGGAGTGGTCGAGGGCGATCTGATACAGCCGGCGGCCTGCCGAGGTGGGGTAGCGGCCGTCGATGCACGCCTGGCACAGATGATCGCGGTGTTTTTCGACGCAGCGGGCAATGGCCTCGATCGGGAGGTAATGCAGGCTGTCGGCACCGAGCGCCTGGGCCATCCGTCGCTCGACCGCCTCGGACATTTCCGTCCCTTCGAGAAACTTCGGGGCGAACAGTTCTTCGACGGTCGACATGTCGATCCCGTAAAAGCACGGTGCGACGATCGGCGGGCAGGCGACCCGCACGTGCACCTCGCGGGCCAGCCCCCGCGTACGGAGCTGTGAAATCAGGACTTTCATCGTGGTCGAGCGCACGATCGTGTCTTCGACCAGCAGCACGCGCTTGTCCTGCAGCACTTCGGGAAGCGGCGTGTACTTGAGACGCGCTTTGTCGGTCCGGTTTTTGCCTTCGATAAACGTGCGTCCGACGTAGCGGTTGCGCATCAGACCTTCGAGGCAGGGCACACCCAGTTCAAAGGCCATGCTGGCGGCAGCCGCCTTCGCCGTATCGGGAACCGGCACGACGATCGTATCGCTGTCGATGGGGACGGTTTCCATCTCGGCCAGTTCCTTGCCCAGCGCTTTGCGCGTGAGATACACGCTGCGGTCGTCGAGCGTGCTGGCGACGTTGGCGAAATAGATCCATTCGAAGAAGCAATGCGCCTGTCGCGGACTGACGGCGAACTTGCGGATCGACAGTTGGCCGTTCTGGATGATGATCGCGTGTCCCGGTTCCAGGCTCTTGATGCTGTCGCGCTCGAAGCCCAGGTTGGCCAGCGCCACGCTTTCGCTGGCGGCGGCAAACAGCGGGCCTTCGACCGCGTAGCACAGCGGCCTGATTCCCAGCGGGTCGCGGGCGACGAACATGTCTCCCACGGCGTTGAGGAAGACGATGTTGTAGGCCCCGTCGAAGCGCCGGCTCAAAGCGGCCAGGAGTTCGACGATCGTGGGCCGCTTGTCGCCCGACAATTCGCTGCAGATCGAATGCATCAGAATTTCGGTGTCGGTCTCGCGCGCCAGGTGGAAATCGGGCTGCGACATCAGCTCTTCGCGAAGTTCGGGATAGTTTGCCAGTTGCCCGTTGAATGCGAAGCTGAACCACTTGGGTTTTTCGATGTGGTGCCGCTCGAACGGCTGGGCGTAGCTGCGGTCGTCCTTGCCGCAGGTGGCGTAGCGCACGTGACCGATGGCCGCAGGACCGGCATACCGCACCATGAGCTTGTCGTATTCGGCCGCGTGGTTGAGGTGGAACACTTCGGCGACCGAGCCGACCTCTTTGTGCGTGTCGATGAGCTGGTTGCGCTCGACGTTGTACGTCGTGATTCCCGCGGCGAGCTGGCCGCGGTTCTGTACGTCCAGCAGCATCCGGGGGATCAAACGGCTGGCCTGGCTGGGATCAGGCACCGGCAGGAGCGGGCTGACCTCCCGGCCGGGGAGGTGATAGATCGCAACGATCCCGCATTCGTGGTGCAGTTCAGCCATAGTCCTTCTCGAGGTACCGGGGGAGGTCGGGGAGAGCCAGCACGGCGTCTATCATAGTGGCCCCGACCGGCCGATACCAATGCTGGCGCTTGGAATCCCTGCTGGAATCCGCACCCCGGCAGAGTCTGTGCCGTCTGTATCTCGTGCTGACAGAAGGTGATCGGTTCCCTATCATGGTTTCATGTCACCCTCAGTCAATCTCGTTCGCCGCGAAATCGTCACGACGGCGCGGACCCTGGTCGTCAAAATCGGGACGAACGTCCTGTCGAAAGAGGACGACACGCTCGACGACAGCCGATTCGACGCGCTGGCCGCCGAAGTCCACCAGATTCGTCAATCGGGACGACGCGTGGTCCTCGTTTCCAGCGGGGCGATCGGCGCCGGGATCGGTCTCTTGGGGTTGACTCGGCGGCCCGACGACCTGCCGCACCTGCAGGCGGCGGCGGCAGTCGGACAGGCGCACCTGATTCACCGCTACGACGACGCCCTACACCGCTACGGCTACCGCGCCGCGCAGTTACTGCTGACGGCCAACGATTTTCGCCGGCGGGCCCGCTATCTCAACGTGCGCAACACGTTGCGGACGCTGTTTGAATACAACGCCGTACCGATCATCAACGAAAACGACACGGTCAGCGTCGACGAGATCCGGTTCGGCGACAACGACCGCCTGGCCGCCCTGGTCACCAATCTCCTCGATTACCCGCTCCTGGTGATTCTGTCGGTGATCGACGGACTGTACGACGGCGATCCGGCGCAACCTTCCAGCCGGCTGATTCCTCTCGTCGAATCGTGGAACGAATCCCTGCTCGACCTGGCAACGGCCAGCCGCAGCACGCGCGGGACGGGAGGCATGCAAAGCAAGCTGGAAGCGGCGCGCAGCGCGACTGCCGTCGGGGAGAGCGTGATCATCGCCAACGGACGCACTCCAAACGTGCTGGGGAGAATCCTGGCGGGAGAAGAGATCGGCACGCTGTTTCTGGCCCAGGGGGAGTCGATCCCGGCGTGGAAGCGGTGGATCGGCTACTCGCTTCCGCCGCGAGGCCAATACCTCCTCGACGATGGCGCCCGCAAAGCGATCGCGCAGCGCGGCCGCTCACTCCTGGCGATCGGCATCACCGCGGTGCAGGGTGAGTTTTCGAAAGGGGAAGTCGTTTCCCTCGTCGACAACAAAGGGGTCGAGTTCGCTCGTGGCCTGACGAATTTCGGGGCTCACGACGCGCGGCGGATCGCCGGTAAACGAACCGAGCAGATTGCCGAAATCCTGGGATCACTCCCCTACGATGAAGTGATCCACTGCGACAATCTGGTGGTCACCGGTTGACTGCGGGCCCGGCAATCCGGGCTTTTTCCTGCCGCTCACATGGGCGCAGGACACCGCGCCAAAGCCATCTTTCAATCGGCGATTGAGACGTGTAGCAATTGTGCCGATCGTACGGGGCTCGCCGCAGCACGCATCCCGGAATCAGCGGCGGTTTGTTGAGGTTTGTGAGCTAGATTTGCTGAAGGGCAGAGACGCCTGCCGCCAGATACCCCCCCCGGATCCTGCCATGCAAATCGTCTGGGACCACCTGCACTTCTACCAATCGTTCCTGCTCAAGTCCTGGAACAATATGTCCCCGATGCAGTACGGCTACCTGCTGGTCTCCATCGCCGTCGTCGGCTGGGCATGCATGAAAAGCGGCGGCCGCTGAACGCGATCAGCCGAGCTTGGCCATCGCCTGCTGGACGTTCTGCAGGCAGATCTCGAGATCAGGAACGGGGTTCTGCGGGTTCTCTTCGTATTCGAGAGCCAGGCAGTACTTGTACTTGATCTTGTCGAGCACCTTGAGGCAGCCCACGATGTCGAGATCCCCTTCACCGAGGATCTTGAAAATCTTGGCATCCTTCACATCCTTGAGGTGCACCCCGAAGACGCGGTCCTTGAGACGCTCCAGGGCCTCGACCGGGTTTTCCTTGCTCCGCAGGTAATGCCCCGTATCGACACAGGCGCCGATGCGCGGGTGGTGGTCTTTCACGGCGTTGACGACGTCGTCGATCTTGTCGTACAGGGCTCCCGGGCCATGATTGTGGATCGCGATGCTGATTCCGTATTCTTCCACCAGCTTGTCGAGCAGCTTGAACGTGGCTTCGTTCTTGTTCGGATTGGCGCTGATCGACTCGATCCCGATTCCCTTGGCGAAATCAAACACCTCGCGGGCTTTGGATTCGTTGCCGTCGAAGCTGACGACTCCGAAGGCGATCAACTTGATGCCGGCCGCATCGAGCATCGCCTTCTGTTCGGCGATGTGCTTGGGTACGGCGCCTACCGGAATGTGCCCCGGAAACGATTCCCAGTACGTGAGCCCGAGTTTCTTCGAAATCTCAAGGGCCTGTACGACCTTGAAATCGCGGAGCGTGTAGCTCTGGATCCCCATCTTGAAGCCGCGGTACGGCCCGGAAACGTCATCGGCGGCGCGTAACCAGCCGGGCCCCGCACAAACGGCGGCGGTCGCCGCGGCGCCGGCGCGCAGAAAATCGCGACGTGAAAAATTCGAGGAGAAAAGCATGATCTGCTCCTGAAGGACCCGGACGAGGTTGGGTAGTTGCTGCATCCCATCCGTGGCCGGCCCCCCGACAGCAGGGGTTCCTCAAGCGGCGCGGTCCCCTCCAGGGGTTTGGCCGCCAAACGTCACCGCCGGACGAGAGGTCCGAGGATTCCGCTTAGTGTTTTGCCGCCTGGGGCTTTTTGGCAAGGGCGCTCAATCGCGATTTGAGACGCGCCGCCTTGTTTTTGTGAATGAACTTCTTCGAGGCGGCCTGGTCCAGCTTCTTGACGGCGGTCTTAAAGGCCGCTTCGAAGGCTCCGGCGTCACTGGTGGCGACGGCTTCATGGACTTTGCGGACGACGGTCCGCATCGAAGTGCGGGCGGCGCGGTTCCGCAAGCGGCGCTTGTTGGCCTGACGCATCGCCTTGGCGGCATTTCTGTTGTTGGGCATGGCTCGACGAAAAACGGTTCCTGGATACGTGAAAACTTCAGAACCCGAAAGTGTAGCGACCCGGGCCAGAGTCTGCCAGCCTGTCAGGACGACTGGCAACAGGCAGCACCGAGATGGGGAGGGCTCGACGCGACTTTAGCGGTATCCCTGCGGTGCGAAATAGCCGGTCCGGTCGATTCCGGTCTGACGATCATCGAGCTGCGGTCCGCGACGATCGATCGGTTCTTCAATTTCGGTCCAGCCTCCCGGACCAGCGTTGGAGGCGCCGCCCGGAAGCACATTGTCGCGAGCCGGGGGTGCGGCCCGGGAAGTGTCTGCGGCCGGCATGGAATTCGTTCCGCGACCGTAGCCCACGAAGCGATTCGGCGCTGCGGTGTGAGGCGGCTGACGATAGGTCGTCGCGGCCGGAGGCACCCCCCGCGGCATGACCGGAACGGCCGGCGCCATGGGCGTGCCGGCCGAGGGGATCGAGCCGCGCGAATCGGGGCGCTGGCAGTTGTAATTGTCGTTCATGCGCCGCCAGCACGATTGGTGCCAGCCCCAATCGGTCTGGCAGTAGGGAGCCGATCGGGGGTAATAAGTCTGGTGGCACTGGCGGCGATGAAACTCGAGCCACCCCTGATGCGGATCGCATTCGCCGCAATTGAAGCAGGCGGCCGGACTGTGCCCCCAGCCAGGGCCGCTATCGGATGCGGCGGCAGGAGGAGTGGAATACCCGGCGCCCGGTTGCCAGGTCGTCGGCGCGGGAGATATGGCGTAGCCGCCAACGGGCGACTGAGCCCGGGAGACCTGATCGGTCGAGGCCGGATGCAGAAAATCGAATACGCCGGCGAGGGTCGGGTCGGCGCCGAGCGACAAACTCGAAAGCGTAACGATCGCTCCGACAATGAAATTTGTGGATTTCAGCATAATCCCCCCTCTCTGGTTCAAACTCGCAATTTCTCGGGTTGCTTCGGGACGCAATCGGGTCCTGCGTGCCGTCCTGCCTCGGCAATGGATTTCGAGCCGTTTTCGCCGACGCTGTTCTCGATCCGGCGGCTCCGTCGATTGATTTCAGTGTCGGCCGCCACCGCCGCCGCCACGACCGCCCCCCATCTGGTAATACCTTCCATAATTCAAAAAGGCGGCGCTGTGACCGGTCTTACCGAGCCCGGTTTTGATTTCCACTTCCTGTTCGCTGATCTGGTTCTGCAGATCCTCAAAGTTGCGGTTCGTCTGGGAGTTCGCTTTGAGAAACTGTTCCTGCGGCAATTGGCGCATCAGAAACTGTCCACTGAAGCTGGTGGCCACTTCCGGCAGGAGGTTCAGCGCCGGGCTGAGGGCCGGAGCGTTGCTACGGTGTAACTTTCGCCGGGGGCGTGGGGCCGCGCGCTGCGTTCCGGGGGGCGCGGGCATGCCGTTCTGGGCCTCTGCAGGCCGGTCGACGACGACCAGACTGCCTGACAAGGCAAGCAGGCAAATTGTAAATCGACGCATGTGTCAGGCCTCCCCTGTGATGAAGTCAAACATGGTTAAAAGAATCCACCACCCGACGTCGAGGTTTTGCCGTTCACGGCACGGCCTGCGCCATTCGCCAGCAGCGTGAATCCCAGGATGCGGGACATGGGGACCGTGAACTTGGCAATGAACGTGTCGGTCGCGATCATCGGATCGGCCTTGATGTAGATCCGATCGCCGGGCAGCAATTGGTAGTTGGTCGTGACGACCGCGTCTCGTGTGATGGCCCGCCAGTCGACCGGCATCGTCTGGGCCACCTGGCACCCCGGCGGACCGGGCCGCGCGACCCAGATATTCTTCGATGAGACTTCCGAGAGCCCATCGATCTGAGACATGGCGTCGAGCACCGTTTCATTGCCGGTAAAGGGCAGCCGGACAACCGATTCGCCGCTGCCCCCGCCGTCGGTGAGAACGTAAATCACTTTGCTGTTATAGGCCAGAACGTCAACCAGGACTTCCGGCTGATGGATCGAACGCGCCAGGTGTTCTTCGATTGTCAATTTGACTTCGTCGAGCGTCATCCCGTTGACGTACACGCTGCCATAAATTCCGAGAGAGACGGTGCCGTCGGGGCGAATCATGTGCTCGCCGGAAATCATCTGCTTGCCGTTGACGTTGGGCAGCGAGACGGCGACCTTCGGATCATTCAGACCGGCGTCTTCGCGGAGGTGCCGGTCGATGGCGATCTTGGCGTCTCTGACGGTCAGCCCTTCGACGACGACCGAGCCATATTCGGGTCCCAGGTCAACGGTGCCGTCGGTCTGCACGCGATACGAGCCGCTGATTTGCTTGAATTCGTTCTGAACCGGGTCGGCGGTGGGATCGGGAGGGAGGGTGTTGCTGGCGCGGATGAACAGATCATCTCCAGCCCGCAATGGATCTCTTGCGGGTCGGATGTTATTGACCGATTCGATCGACAGAATATCGGGCGCCTCGACGCGATAGGCGGGAATACTGACCTTGTTCAGTTCCCGCGGAATGTCGGTCATGGCGACATCGGCCGTCATCTCGCGAAGTCCCAGCGGTGTGCAGCACCCGGAACCCGAAAACGCTGCAACCATCGTGGCGACCAGGCAGAAAGCCCGGGCACGCCAACGACTTGCATTCGTCGGGGCAGCGAGTTTCGTATCAATCATTGGAGCCGACGCAGACCGGGAACCAGACGGTATATTTCCACCAGTCTTTATAATCGGCAAATCTTAACATCCCTCTTGACGGTAAATTGGGGAAACTGTACGGCCGGCCGCAGGCGCGAAGCACGTCCGATGACCACCAGGGTTGTTTGCCCCCGAGTCGATCGGGGGGGCCACAAAGTGTGACGCGGGCTACCTTTGACGCAAAGGGAAAGTTGCTTCGGCGCCAGGAGCGTCCCCTACTTCATATCGTCGAGCTCGACCGGCCGGAGCGACGCCCCACCCAACTCCCCCTGCACTGCGACCAATGCCTGCAATTGCTCTCGCAGGCGGCGCATTTCGGAGAGTTCATCCGCCAAATCGACATTAGCGGCTTCGAGGAATCCCTGGTGAATTTCGCCGAGGCCAGCCTGCTCTGGGATTGCCTGCGCAAAGCCGGAGTCGCTCGTTGCCGCGAAGAGCTGGTTCCCGAGCGGCGCGAGTCCAGCAGGATTGATGAACCGCGCCAGACGAATCGTGCCGATTTCAATGGAACCTGGTATTTCAACAGGCAGGACCGAGACGACTCCCTTTCGCGAAATGACGATCTTCGTCGCGTCGTGGGGCACGCTGATGGCCGGTTCGAGCAGGTGACTCCTGCCATTGACGACGAGCACAATCTGGCCGTTCTTGTTTGTTGAGAAACTACCCGCTCGGGTGTAGACGAGTTGCTTTCCATCGTTGATCTGAAAGTAGCCCTCTCCCTCGATCGCTAGATCATACGCCTGCTTCGTTTGCCGAAGCCGACCCTGTGAATGATCGACCTGTGTACCAGCGAGCCGGGTCCCGGTACCGATTGCCAGACCTACCGCTACGGTGCCTCCAGGCTGCGCGCCCTCCTCCCGATCGGTGGCTGGGCGCTGCGATTCCTCACTGAATACCGGCCGACTGCGCTTGAAGCCGATGGTGCTGGCATTGGCGATGTTGTTCAGAATCACCTGTTCAGCCGATTCGATCGCCCGGATGGAGGACTCGATGAGCGCCGCTGTGTGTGCCGGCTTACGGCCGCGCGGGGAAGCCTCGCCGTCCAACAGGCGCTTTGGCTTCGGAGCTTCAGCCGAGCTCAGTTCAATCTTTTCGGAAACAAGTGCGGGGGGAACGGGCCACATCCGGCGATGAAGCGAGAGAATCTCGCGGATCTGGTCCGGCGTGCGTTGCTTGAGTTCGGCATACCAGATCTCCCTTTCTTCCGGAGTGGCGTCGCGGAGTTCATTTTGGATTACTGCGAGGGCGGCGGAGTTGTCAACTGGGGCAGCGGGCTGAGCGTCAGCGTCTGGCGAATCAGTTGTCGGCCAGAGCGCGCCGGGCGGATCGATGCTGCCCAGATCAGGTTCGGCCAGATCCCTCGTTTGCCGATCGCCGAAGCGGAGTTGGATCTGATGCCGCAGTGCCAGCGCTGCGGTTGCGGCGATTGCGACCAGGCAGGCGACCGTCAACATCCGGAACAGCAGTTTGCCCAAAACATTCATGCTCGATTCCCTTCGAGACTGCGCTCCGTTGCCGATCCACGCCGCGGAGCGTAGCCGATGCTGCGGCGACGCTCAAGGGGATTCACCTTTTGTCGAAGCCGCTATCCGGGACGCCTGCGACCTGCAACCGATTTGCACCGGGCACAGGGTCGACGTGATTTGCCGCTGATGCCTTGTCGTCGATGGCTGTCGCACGGCCTAACTGCCAGTTTGACATCGTCGGGTGCGACCGGCGAAAGTACTGAGTTTTCGTGTCAATTTGGCAGCAGCCTGAGGAATGCAGCGTTCACTGGCAATGAACCGTCAAATTGACCTATCCTCCGGCTCAACTGCGAGTTGTGCCTCGTCGCCCGGTCGGGACGCCCTCTCACAGGCCGCACCGGAAACGCGGTACGCTGTTTGCTTTGTAATGGTTCGATGGGAATGGAACCCCAGCCAGGCTGTGTCAGGGAGGCGAGTTCCTCAGGTCCCGTGCGGATTTGGTTGAGACGAGGTACCCCGTTATGCCCGTTTTTCGCTGGCGTGAGTCGTGGGAACCGCTGCGCGATCTGGAACGGCAGGTGGATCGACTCCTGGAGACCCTCCCCTTCCCGTTTCCCGTGATCCGCTTCGAGCGGCAATATCCTCCCGTCAACTTGTATGAACTCGATGACGAGTACATGCTGACCGCCGAGCTTCCCGGAACGCTGTCTGAGGACCTCGAATTGACGGTCACCGGTGGCGTGCTGACTCTCAAAGGGAAGCGCCCTGGTCCGGCTGGAGTCACTGATGACCGCTTCCGCCGGCATGAGCGCGTCTGGGGAAGCTGGGAGCGTTCGCTGAATGTTCCGGAGCGAGTTCAGGGAGATAAAGTCTCAGCCGAATTCAACGACGGAATTTTGAAGATTCACCTGCCCAAGGCGCCCGAAACAAAGCCACGTCAGATCCAGGTCATTCAGGGGACGAACCCGTGAATACCGACCCGCACGGAACAACGCAGATTCCAGTCAATCAGGCCCGGCCGGAGCCGGTCCCTGTTGTTCGCGATGCTCCGCCTGCCGATCGCGTCCTGTTCACTCCGCCGATCGACATCTACGAGACTGACGAAGGACTCGTATTGATCGCCGATCTTCCCGGTGTTTCGGTGAAGAGCCTCGAACTGCAGGTGCAGAATAACAAGCTGACGCTGCTGGGGCGGGTACCGGGCATCATTCCCGCCAATGCCCGCTTGCTGCACAAGGAGTACGAAGAGGGAGATTTTCTGCGCTCGTTCATCCTCAGCGAAGACGTCGATCACGAGCGCGTCACCGCCCGACTCAATAACGGCGTCCTCGAAGTCGTATTGCCACGGGCGGCAAAATCGGCTCCCCGTCGCATCCAGGTGAATACTGATTAAATCGGCATGTCACTGCGGGCCATGAGCCGGCTGGTCCATTGACGATCGCACTTTGTTCCCCGAACAGGACCTGATCCATGCCTGAAACATCCCATCCGAACGATGCAGCTGGGGAATCTCCGGCCGAGAAAATCCGGGACGTCGTGGCCGGGTGGATCGACGTCGTCGCCAACCAGGGAGAGCGGGCGATCGACGCCTTTGGAATCCGCGGTCTCGGCAAGGCTCGGGTTCCGCAGGTCGATATCATCGAAACCGACGATCAGGTCGTCGTGATCGTTGATTTGCCGGGCGTTGATCCGGCAAAGGTCGATCTTGTCCTGGTGGGAAACATGCTGACGGTCAAAGGGGAGCAGACTGCCGACGGCGCGCGGGGCGGCGGAACGGTGCATCGCCGCGAACGCCCGATCGGACCTTTTGCCCGATCGATTCCGCTCCCGGTTCCGGTCGATCCCGAGAAAGTCTCGGCTGAGTCGAAGCACGGCGTCTTGACGATCACACTCGCCCGGCAGGAGACGGTCCAATCGCGACAGATCCCGATCGGCGTCAAGCCAGGAGTGTAGCGCCGGAGTGAATCGAGCTGTCAGGGAGCGCCCGGTGATTTGGCGTCGGGGAGCGGCACGGCACCGGGCGGAGGTGTTCCCTTGCCGTCGCGGATATAGTCGGCCCGCAGCCGCGCGTATTCTTCCGGTGTCACCGCATCCGGGCTGACGACCTGGCCCGATTGAGCCTCTTCGAAATATCGCTTCAGAAACGGGACACACCAGCCGCAGCCGGTCCCCGCGCCGCCGCATTCACTGATCTGACTGGCGCGGCGCGGCTTGTGGATCCGGATAAAATTGAGAATCTTCCGCTTGCGAACGTGGAAGCAGTAACAGATCGTGTCGTCGATTTGCACGTGACGCGTGTCCCCAGGCTGTCGGCTTAGTTTCAAGCGATCGTGCGACGCCGGGCACGACCTGTCCCTTGTTTGATAATACCTCGCCAGCCGGGAGAGATAAACCTGAGGATTTCTGACACTCGCCAGCACAGCGAATCGAGCCCAGGTTTCGGTCAGGAATGTGATCGTGCGCGCCGTTCAATCGTGTGGGCAAATCGCCCTCGCATTCCTGATCGGCAACGGGTAGGCTGACGGGCGAGGTCTCCAACGGTTGTATCCAGATCCGCCACGTGGCAGGTCCCACCATGAATCGCTGTCTGCGGCTGATGGCAATCTGCTTTGTGGTTGTTGTGCTCGCAGTGACGACCGTCGGACTGTCTGCCCCGACCGACGCTCCCCAGCCTGCGACACCGACTGCCGGGCTGGACATCGGGTCGCTCGTCACGCGCGGTGACGTGCTGATCGACGTGATCCTCGACCACCACATCGATCCGCCAAAGCGGCAGGAACTGTGGTTAGGGGGCATTCAGGAAATGCTGCTGCGGGCGAGGATGCCATCACGACCCGGGGCTGAGACCAGGGCCCGCAGAGCCATTGATCCCAGACTTGATGCGCGGCTCAATCGGGTTTCCGAGCTCGCGACGCGCGATCAGTTTGTTGAATTCGTGAAAGAAATCTGGTCGACGGAGTCTCGGTCCGAAGATCAGCCGCTCGAGGGCGAACTCGAGGAAGCATTCATCGACGGAATCCTGTCCTCTGTCCCGGGAGGAGCGCGGCTGATCTCGGCCAAGGAAGCGCCGGTTCAGGAACAACTGCGCGGCAACCGCTACATCGGCACCGGGATCGCGCTCGGTTACGACGAGAAAGACGAGTATCCACGTATCGCCGCTGTGATTCCCGGAGGACCGATCGAGCGCGCCGGCGGGAAGACCAATGATCTGATTGTGAAGATTGATGACCGCGACGCGCATCGCATCAAGGTCCTGGAAATGGTCGACCTGCTCCGCGGGGCGGAAGGGACGGTGGTGACGCTCGTTGTGAAATCCGCCGAGGGCGCGGTCCGGACATTGACGGTCACTCGCGGGCCGGTTGTGTTCGCTACGTTGGGAGGACACGGCAAAGACTCCGACTACCGCATCCCGGCAGCGAGCAAGATTCGTTATGTCAAGATCCTGCAGATCAACGGCAGCACTGTGCATGACTTGCGCAATCTGGAACGCCAATTCAAGTCCGAAGACGCCGCTGCTGTAATTCTCGATTTCCGCCACGCAAGTTCGCGAACCGACCCGCATCATTCCGTACTGCTGGCCGATGCATTGCTCGATGGTGGACTGATCGGTCGTCTGCGAACGAAAAATCATGTCCAGGAGTTTCGAGCCGATCGGGATCGCCTGTTTCGCGACTGGCCGGTGGCAATTCTGACCGATCAGAGGACACAGGCGGGGCCGGAATGGATCGCCGCCGCGCTGCAGGACAACCATGCCGCGACGCTTGTCGGCGACGCGACTGGCGGATTCGCGTTTGCTCTGGAGAGCATCAAGATCCCAGGGAGCAATGAGTACCTGGAACTGGCGACCGGAATCTACGAGCGTCCCAGCGGTCAGGCGTTCCACGTGCCGCAGGCGTCTTACCGGCACACCGAGTTGATCAAACGAACAAGGCGAGTCGAACAGGTTGATACTGTTCGAGGGGGCGTTCGTCCGGATATCCAACTCGACGTCGCCACGCTGAAGATTGTCGATTCGCGAAGGCGCGAATTGCAATCAGGTAACGCCGAGCCCTTTCCGCAGCAGCCGGGACTTCTTGATCCGATGATTGCGGTCGCAGTCCGGGCGTTGGAAGCACAACTGGCCGGCCGCGCATCGGGAGGTCGCACTGCACAATGATGATCAACGGTTCCCTGATCCGCCGAGTCAATCCGGTCGGGATGCCGATCGCCGCAATGCTCGTCCTGGTTCCGGTCTTGCTGGTAGCATTGCAGGCCGACGACTCGGGATTGAACAAGGAGGAGCGGCAGTTCCGTGGTCCGGTGGCGCTGGCCCTGGTCGATGATGGGAAACTGCTGCTCACCGCCAATCGCCGATCGGGTACCGTTTCGGTCATTGATCTGGAGTCTGATCAGGTGCGGGGCGAGTATCAGGTCGGGAAGAAGCTGTCGGCCCTGGTCGCGATACCGGATGGCAAACTGCTCCTGGCGACCGACGAAGAGGCGCACGAGCTGGTGCTCCTGACGCGGAACGACCAGAAGTTGCATGTCCTGTCGCGGCTGGCGGTCCCTCACTACCCGGTCAGTGTCACCGTCAGCCCCGACGGTCGTCTCTGTTACGTCGCCTCGCTCTGGTCGCGCCGGCTGTCGGTGATTGAGATCCAACCTTTAGCAGCGGGAACTGCCGGGCTCAAATTGGCGCAGGCGATTTCCCTCCCTTTCGCGCCACGGCGAATGCTGTTGATTGACGAGGGGCAACGGCTGGTCGTTGCCGACGGGTTCGGGGGCCAGCTTGCGGCCATCGACACGTCGCGAGGCAATGTCGAATCGGTGCGCGAATTTCCGGCGCACAACATTCGCGGACTGTCGCTCAACGCCGATGGGAGCCGGTTGCTGGTTTCGCACCAGATCCTCAACGCGCTGGCCCGCACCACCCCCGACGACGTGCATTGGGGGATGCTGATGGGCAACGTCGTCCGCGCGCTGAAACTCGATCACGTCCGCGATCCGAAGGCCGATCTGCTGCGCGAAAGCGTCGTCCATCCCGTGGGAGAGGCCGGGAACGCAGCCGCTGATCCGGCCGAGGTTGAACCAGCCACATACAGCCGCGTGGTGGTCGCACTCTCGGGTGTCGGAGAGATCGGCATCTTCCCCGAAGATGATTCTGAATTCCACCGCGTCGACGTCGGCGGTCGACCGACCGCTCTGGCGCTCACTGCCGGCTGCAGTCGAGCCTATGCGGCGGACGAACTGGGCGATTGCGTGAGTGTTGTCGATTTGAAAACCGCCAGCAAACTGGCCACGATTTCGCTCGGGCCGCGGCCTGAGTTAACTCTTGCCGACCGCGGCGAGCGGCTGTTCTACGACGGCCGATTGTCGCACCAGGGCTGGATGAGCTGCCACAGTTGCCACACCGACGGGCACAGCAACGGGCTGCTCAACGACAACCTGGGTGACGGCGCGTTTGGTGCGCCGAAGCGCGTGTTGTCGCTGGGGGGTGTGGCACAGACGGGCCCGTGGGCCTGGAACGGCCAGATGGCGAATCTCGAACAGCAGATCCGAAAGTCAGTGGACACCACGATGCGCGGGAAAGGGCTGCGGGATGAGCAGGCACAGGCGCTCGTCGCGTTTCTGCAAACGCTCAGTTTCGTTCCCCCCGGTGAATTCGACGAAACCGCCGTCGAGCGGGGCCGCCTGGTATTCGAAGCTCAGAACTGCAAGCATTGCCACGCTCCCCCGTTTTTTACATCACCGGCCGCTTACGACGTAGGGCTTAAGGACGAGCTGGACGCGGCGCAATTCAATCCACCATCGCTCCGCGGCGTCAGCCAGCGCGACGCGCTGTTCCACGACAACCGGGCCCGCTCACTCACCGAAGTCTTCAGCCGCTTCCGACATCAGTTGCGCGACGAGTTACCTGAGCGGGATCTGGCCGATCTGGTGGCATATTTGCGCAGTCTGTGACCGGCTGGTCGAGCAAGTCGCCTGCCTGCTTGTGATCGAAAGGCGGCCCGTCGGGCGTTTCGCCGGCCTACTTTCAGCGCGCTCCCCCTGCTAAACTGAGGATGAGTTGAGCGCATCCTCCACTTGAGATTCCGGCATTGCCATGCAGACAAGCACTTCGACACCTTCCCCCTGGATCATGGACGGAACCGAGCAGAACTTCGAGAGCGAAGTCCTGGCGCGGTCGAATGAACTCCTTGTCGTCGTCGACTTCTGGGCCCCCTGGTGCGCCCCGTGTCGCGAACTGGGACCGGTGCTCGAGCGGCTGGCGACAGAAAATGCCGGGCAGTTCCTGCTCGTCAAAGTCGACATCGATCAGCAGCCGGGGCTGGCGCAGGCCTTTGGCGTCCGGTCGATCCCGCACGTGTTTGCACTGCGCAACGGCCAGCTCGCCGACCAGTTCATGGGCGCCCTGCCTGAGGATCAGATCCGGGAATGGCTGGCGCAGTTCCAGCCATCGCCGGCCGAACTGCTTGTGCTCGAAGCCCGCAAGCTCGAGCAGGAGGATTCGGCCGCCGCCGAGGCAAAGTATCGCGAGGCGCTGGAACTGGTTCCGCAGGATGATCGCATTCGCATTCAGCTCGCGCGGTTGCTCCTCAAGCAGCATCGCAACGCCGACTGTCGGGACATTCTCACGCAACTCGAAGCCCGCGGATTTCTCGAACCCGAGGCTGAAAATATCAAGGCCGAACTCGATTTGCGCGCGGCAGCCGCCGAAGCGGGCGGTGTCGGCGAATGCCGGGCCGCTCTGGCTGCGAGTCCCGACGATCCGCAGCTCAAGATGAAGCTTGCCGAAGCGTTGGGTGCGGCGCAGCAATTCCAGGAAGCACTCGATCTCTGCCTCGTCGTCGCGCAGGCGGCGACAGGCGATCTGCGCAACGAAGCCCGCACGACGATGGTGAACCTGTTTCACATGCTCGGGCCGGAAGCCGAACTCACCAAAACCTATCGCCGCAAACTGGCGACGGCGCTCTACTAACCGTGGGCTGAAGGCGAGGTCGCCGCGCCGTTCAGGAAGACATCGGCGGTGCGCGTCTCTTCCGCGTCGTCGTTGTCGTCGAGTTCCTGCAGCCGCCGGATGTTGCGATGATGCGCCGAGTTCAAATACAGGACCCCGGCGTGCCAGTCCCGACTGACCTGCCCCGGGTCGCGGGCGGCATGATCGTGAATGGGCTGATTCAGCATCGCTGACAGTCGCGAGTAGACGCAACCCGAAACGAACAATTCCATCGCCGTGTCGCCGAGGCGGGCCAGTACGAATTGCTGATTGATGACGTCTTCGCGGTGCCGCATCAGGGCGATCTGGCACTTGCGGGCGAAGCGCGCGATCTGACGCGAGAGCCGGGCGATCGCCGGCTGCAGGCTGGCGTTCGGAACCGGAATTGCCGGGCTGGGGCGCCGCAACAATCCCAGCCTCCACGGATGCCGCGAGACTTCGAGCATCTCCTGCCCGAGATGCCTTAAGCCCACGCCGGCGATAAAGCTGCGCAGCACATCGTTGGCCCCTTCGCCGATCATGTTGATCCGCGCGTCCCGCATCATGCGCTCGAACGGCTGATCGTTGAAGTACCCGGCCCCGCCGTAGATCTGGAGCGTGTCATTGACGATCGTCCACAGCGCATCGCTGGCAAACACCTTGAGCATGGCCGTTTCGAGCATGAAGTCTTCGGCGCCGCGGTCGATGAGCGCTGCCGTGTGCCACGTCGCGCTCTGCATGGCAAACGTGTTGGCCGCTGCCTGCGCGATTTTCTGCTTGACGAGATGGAACTCGCCGAGCGTCCGGCCGAACTGTTTGCGGTGGTTGGCGTGCTCGACTGCCTTCTCGACGCAGAACCTGGCGGCTCCGGTGCAACTGGCGCCGAACGTTGTGCGGCCGAAATCCAGCACTGTCAGGGCCACGCGCAGGCCTTTGCCGAACGGGCCGAGAATGTTTTCCCGCGGCACGAACATGTCTCGAAATGCCAGCTTCGCCGTCGCCGTGCCGCGAATGCCGCACTTGGGCATTCTGGCCTCCACAACTTCAAACCCCGGCATGTCGGGCGTGACGAGAAACGCGGTGACCTTTCCGTCCGGGTCGCCGGGATCCGGCGTTCGCGCCATCACCGTGAGGACCTGCGCGATCCCGCCGTTCGTGATGTAGCGCTTCTGCCCGTTGAGGACGAAGCCGCGACCGTCGGCGGACGGCGTGGCCGTTGTCCGGACGTTGGCGGCGTCTGACCCGGCTTCGGGTTCAGTGAGCGCGAACGCGGCGATCTTTTCACCTGCGGCCAGGGGCTTCATCCACGTCTGCTTCTGCGCTTCACTGCCGAACAGGGCGAGTGCCCGCAGGCCGATCGAGTGGTGCGCATTGACGAACACGGCCGTCGCGGCGCAGTGGCCGCCGATGGCTTCCATCACGCGGCAGTAATTGCGCTGCGACAATCCCCGGCCGCCGTATTCGGGACTCACCGTCGCACCCAGCACGCCGACGCGGCCGAGCCCAAGGATCGTCTCCCGCGGAATGTCGGCCTCGCGATCGATCCGGTCGGGATCAATCTGGGCGGCGAGGAATTGCCGCACCTGGGCGACGGCGGCGTCTCCCGCTTCACGCTCCTCGCGCGACAGACCGGGATACGGCAGAATCGCCTCCTGCCGGAAGCGCCCGAAGAACAGCTCTTTCGCGAAGCCGACTTCCTGCGGCCCGGAAAACAGCAGCTCTTCGGCCTGCCGCATCTGCTTTTGCTGCAACTCGTCGAGGTGGTGCGCCATGTTGAGGTGTCCTTTCCGCCGGCTGATCTGATGATCCGAGTTCGGCGTGAGTGTACACAATCAACCGGCGTCTGTCTCGGAGTCAGTAGCGCTTCTCGAACGACACGCCGGTGACGTTGTTCTGAGGGTCGTAGTAGGGCGAGACCTGCATGTCGAGGGCCCGCTCGATATGCGCGCCGGCCACGGTTTTCCCGATGACCACGCCGAGAACGGCCCCGAACAGGACGTCGGCCAGGTCGTGCTCGCGCTGATCGATGCGGCTCCAGCCAACAAGCCCCGCAACCGTGTAAGCCGGCAGGCCGATCGTCCAGCCGTAATACTCGTCGAGAACGGCGGCAATCGTAAACGTGCTCGACGTGTGATACGACGGAAAGCCGTAGTGCCCATTCTGCACCTCAGTCGTCGGCCGCTGCGTATTCAAAGCCTCCTTGAGGATCACGGTGGCCGCCGCATTGAGACCGTAGGCCGACAGAACGGCCTTGGAGAATTCGTGGCAGTGGTCGTTCTCGGTCCACAAGCTCAGTCCGTAGACACCCGCCAGAACCGGAACCTGGTACTGGAACTCGCCGAATTGACGCAGGACGTCGTCTCCGGCTCCCCACCGCTTCGGATGCTCGGCAGTATAATTTCGCACCGGCGTGTTGAGGTTATCGCGAATGGCGACCGAAGCCCCGCCGGCCACTCCCAGCACGAGGGCGTTCTGCCAGGTGAAGAGCGCCTTGGTGTCGTTCCAGAACATCGAAGGAAGCCGCCGAGCGTCTCCTCTCAAGCTGTTCGGCTCCGGTTCTTTGGCCTGTACGGGCAAACCACCGAAGTTGTCAAATTCGGGTTCCATTTCATCAGGAATATCAGGTTCGTCGGCAGGAGGCAGACCGAGCGCCGGTCCCGGATCGTCGTTCACCCCCCCTGGCCCGTCACTCGAAATGGGTGTCGAACGCCCGCGCAGAAACGGCGGAGACTGTTCGTCAACTGGCCAGGTCACACCGCGAAACGACCGATCGGCTTGCCTGGTCGACTCGGTGTCTTCATCGATCTCCACCTCGCGGATGATCTTCAGACGCGGGCGTCGCGTTCCAGTCACCGACGCCGATCCGGCCGGCTCGACTCTTCGGGCCACAGGCATCAGCACCGCGGACGAAGCCGACCACTGCCTGCCGGTCGTGCTCTGGCAGCCGACGGCAAGGTACGTGGTTGCCGTCCCCAGGAGTGTCAGGGCAACCGATCGAACGATTCTGGACATTTTCCACTTCGCAAAGCACGTGGACCGCGGACCCAGTCACACCTTGGCCGGAGCACGGCGCTGCTTATTCGTTCGAACCGATACAGACCGGTCATCCATTAAAATCGGATTACAAATGCAGGTTCACGCCAAGAATCGGCAGTTAGAGAAGATGGCGATGATGGGAAATCCATTGATCGTTCGGTGAACCACTCAGACTGTAACCTCCACCGCTGCATTGATTTATCGCTGTAGATCAGGCATATCACAACGCGTCTGCCATGCCCCCCTCTTCGTCACGTCTCATTTCGTTCAACTCCGGTGTTAAGTTGGGTCGATATTGATGATTATGACGAAAACAGGGATTATCCCCCCCCGTCGCGCGGAGCCTGCCGCGCCGCACTCCGGCGAACTGCCGGTGCGCGCATCGCACGAGGGGAGTTCCGGCGACCGTTTGCAGAAGGAATGACAGGATGTCATCTGCGTCAACACAGAAATCTGCACCTTTGAATCACACGCCGGCGGCCCACGAGGCGAAAGGAGGAGAGCCGACTCTGCTTTCCTCGTTGAGTCTGGGTCCTCTGCTAGCTCTCACGTTTTACGGGTTATTGTCCCAGTTGCCCCCGGGCACCGCGAGTTTTGCCCGCTACTTTACGGGGACCTGGATCGCATACCTTGAGACGGCCACCTTCTTCGTCGGTGTGGCTTTGCTGTTGCGCAAGGCGCTCGGGTTAATCCACGACCATCGGGCACTCAAGCAGATCGTGGTCGACGCCGATTCGCTGGATGGGATCGATGCGGCTGCCGAACGGGCCACGGCGCTCCTGTCGGCGACAGCCACGGTTCCCGCCGCGATGCGGCGCAGCAAAGTTGTCTCTCGAATTGACCGCGTCTGTGAATACGTGGCCTCGCGCGAAACCGATGCGGGGCTCGAAGACCATCTGCGGTACCTGGCTGATCTGGCCGTCGAAGCATCGACCGGCAGTTTCGGGCTCGTCCGCACAATCACCTGGTGCGTTCCCGTGCTGGGGGTGCTGGGACTTGTGCTGGGGCTGACCCAGGCCTTTCACGCCGTCGATCCCCAGGATCTCGACGCGTCGATGCCCGTGGCAATCGCCGGCATTGCGCTGGCGTTCGAGCCTCTGGCGGCAGCGCTGTCGCTGTCGATGGTCTTGCTGTTCGGACGATTCGTCGTGGAGCGGGGTGAGAGCCAGGTCCTGACTGAGGTCGAGCACTTTGGGTTCAACCAGCTCGCGCTCTGTTTCAATTGCACACAGGAACCCCGCGACACAAGTCCGCTGGCCGAGGCTCAGACCCAGGCAGCCGAACACCTGATCGAACGCACCGAAGCCCTCGTCACCCACCAGACTGCCGCCTGGCAGGAAGCTCTGGAAGATCTCCGCAATCGCTGGGTCGCCACGCTCCAGTCGCAGCAGGCGCAGCTCGCTGCGGTGCTGGGCGAAGGGATGTCGGCGACGCTCGCCGGCCACGGTCAACAGCTCGAGGAGGCCCGCGGCGAATTTCTGAAGGGCTTTCGAGCGGTGGGACTGGAACTGTCGCGCGTGACCGCCGGCCTCCAGCAGATGGGCGAGGAACACCAGTCCCTGTTTCTGAAGCAGGTGACCGAAGTCTGGCAGGCCCTGCAGACCGAGATGACCGCCGACCGCGACCAGCGCCAGATCCAGATCGAGCGTTCGATCGCGTCGTTCGAGCAGGCCGCCCGCAACTGGCACGCCGACCTGACGGCGACGACCGCGGCCCTGACGGCGCAGCTCGCCGAGTTGCAGCAGAACCGCGAAGCGCTCCACGGAATCGCCGGCCAGGAAGAAGAATTGATTCGCCTGCAGGGGACGCTGACGCACAATTTGCAATCGGTCCGTGCCGTCGAGGCGTTCGAAGAATCCATTCACAGCCTGAACGCAGCCGTGCACATGCTGACGATTCGGGCCAAGGCCCACGCGGCGTAACGGGCGACACGAGGCGGGACAACTTACAACGTTCGGAATTGCTGCATGCGTCGTCGCCAGAATTCGCAATCGCCGATGTCGTTGTTTCCGTTCCTCGACACGCTCGTGTGCACCATGGGATCGCTGATCCTGATGCTGCTCGCGATGACGCCGAAGATCAAGGAACGGGTCGAGGCGCGCGAACTGGCCCGCCTGGCGGCACTCGCACCGGTCGAGGTCGCCGAGCCCGAGCCCGAACCGGAGCCCGTCGCCGCGCCGCCCGAAGCGACCCGCGCCCCGGTTGTCGATCTGGCCGCGATCAACGCCGCCCATGATGCCGAACGCAGGAAACGCCGGGCAGCCTGGTATCGGTCGGTCGAAGAAGCCCGCGCGGCGCTGGCGAAGAAGCAGGCCGAACTCCGCCGCGAGCGCGAACTGCTCAAGCAGGCCGACGCCCAGGTCAAACAGATCGAAGACCAGACACTCCAGGCGCGGCTGAACTCGGAAGCGGCCGCCGAGGCCACCCAGTCGCTCGCCGAACGCAAAGCCCAGCTCGACGCACAGGAGGCCCAGATCGCGCAGGCCATTGCAACAACCCGCAAAAACATCGATCTGGCCAATCGGCAGCAGGCGTCGGCCAAGAACGAATTTTCGCTCGTGCCTTACGACGGCACGTCGGGAACAGTCCGCCGGCCGATCTACATCGAATGCACCGCGCGAGGTTTCCGTTTCCTCCCCGAGGACGAAACCGTCAGCCCGATCGACCTCCAGGAGTTTCGCGCCAGTTACAATCCGCTGCTGACCGGCACCCAGCAACTGGTCCGGTACTGGTCGCGGCGCCGACGCAGCACTGGAGGCGACGAACCCGAGCCCTACGTTCTGCTGCTCGTTCGCCCGACCGGGGCGCTCAACTACTACGTCGCCCGCGAGTTTCTTTCGTCGCTGGGGCTCAACTTCGGCTATGAGTTGATCGAAGAAGACTGGAAGCTCAGTCTGCCTGAAGCCGATCCGATCGCCAAATCTGTCCTCAAGGAAACCCTGGACCTGACGGTCCAGACGCGCCGACCGGGGGGCGAATCGCTGGCCGACTCCCGCCGGGACGGTGGCCTACTCGACGAACTGCAGCGGGCGCAGTTGGCGAAAGCGTACCCTTCGCGCGCCGGCGGCACCGGATCGGGAGAACCGGGATCCGAAAATGGTGCCGGGGCTCGTAAGTCGCCGATTCATTATGGCCCCGCCACGCGCGCGGCGCGCGATCGTGCGTTCGATCCAGCGGATGACGGACTCGCCGATTCGGCGGCCGGTAGCGGCGGCGCGACTGGCGGCGGCACCGGAATGGGATCTCGCTCCCGAGGAACCGCCGGCCTCGCTGGCCGGACGGGCCGGGGCGGCCCGGCGGGGATCAGCGGCCGAGGAGCCGACGATTCTGGTCCCGCCGGTGCAGGTGGCGGTGGGGGCCAGTTCCCCGCGCGCTCAGGAACGCGCGGTTCCGGCGATGGAGATTCGGGTAATTCAGAACTTGCCGATGCTTTGACGCCTGGTGGATCCGCAGGGGGCGCCGGCGGTCGCGGAGGTCCGGGTGGTCTCGCGGGCGGCAGTCGATTACGGGGGAACGGTCGCGGCGGCGCCCGCCCGGCGACACTGAGTGGTTCGGCCGCTGAGCCCGGCGGCGAAGGAACAGGTGACGGCGACGACCTGCCTCCCGAATTGACGTCGGACTATGTTCCCGGCAGGTTGCGCGGGCTCGACGGGCGCGGTACACCCGGAGGTGATCCCGACGGAGACCCCACCGGCCTTGCCGGCGGCATCCCCTCGCGCTCGCGTAAGGGACAGACCTCGCTGGCCGACGGCGCGACATCCCGATCAGCGAACAGTTCCGACCTCGCTGATTCCGGCGCGGACGGTTCATCGTCGGCCGACACGGGAACGCCCGGTTCCGCCGGCGGCGGCCAGTCGTCCAGCAAAGTGCAGATGGGAGGCCCGGGAGTCAACGTGAGCCTCGGCGGTAAAAAGAGAAAGGTGACCGACAAGGAAGATCCGGACGACGGGCCCCGGATCGCCGAAGACAACGCCAGGTCGGGCGGGTTCTCCGGGCGCGCCAGCGGCCCGCGGAAATGGGGCCAGGCGCATCGCAAAGCGAGCATCGGGTTCGAGAAGAAAATCGTCATTCGCGTCTCCTCCCGTCGCATCGTGATCGGAAATAACGACGCCGTGATCGGCGTCGGTCGCGCCGATTCCAACGACGACATCGTGCATCAGGTCGTCGCCGGGATCGACCATACGGCCGACGGCTGGGGTGAACCGCCGAACAATTTCTACTGGGTTCCGGTGGCTAAATTCATCGTTGCTCCCGACGGCAGCGCCAACTACGAAAAGCTGCACAACGTCCTCGAGCAGAAATGGGGCATCAGTTCGACCGTCGAATATGAGTCCGAGACAAAGGGCGGCAAGCCCGCCGGCGGAGGACGCCCATGAGCCGCCGCCGCCATGAGGAAGAACCGTTCGGCTCCGATTCATTTCTCGACGTGCTGGCCAACATCGTCGGGATTCTGATCATCCTGATCGTGTCGGCTGCGGCACGGATGGGCCGCGCGCCCGACCCGGTCGCGGCAGCGCCCGCCAGAATCTCGCACGAGAGCAGCGTCCCGATCGCCGCCGCCACTCCCCCACCGGCGCCGATTGAGCCCCAGCCGATTCCGGAACTGGAGCCCGATCGAGCCCCCACGGAAGTGACTGCCGAATTAATGAGGCTGACCGAAAAGGGGGCCGCGCTCGATGCCAGGGCGCGCGAGATCCGCAGCAGATTGCAGGCGCTGCAGGCGCAGGCCCGCTCCGCCGGAGAAAGCCTGTCTGCCGAGGAACAGGCCGCCGCCAAGCGCGCTGGAAAAGTCAAACAGGGACAGATGCACCTGGCGCGTCTCGAAGAAGCGCTGGGAGAACGCAAGCAGACACTGACCGGCCTGCTTGCCGAGTTCGAAGAAGCCAAAGGTTCCAAGCCGCCGGCCATTGAGGTCAAGCACCGCCTGACCCCCGTCAGCCAGGAGGTCGCCGGTGAAGAGTTGTACTTCCGCGTGGCCCGCGGGCGGGTTGCGGTCGTCCCGATGACGGCCCTCGTCGAGCGGGTGAAGGGCCAGATCGAACGGCAGAAGGGCTTTGTCACCAGCCGCGGGCGCCACGAATCGGTCGTCGGGCCGGTCGACGGCTTCACGATGCATTACCTCCTCGAACGGCAGGAACTGTCGGCCCGGGATCTCAATCGGCTCGGTTACGGCGCCTACAAGTTTGGCGTCACCCGGTGGGAAGTAATCCCCGAGCCCGACCTGTTCAGTGAAACTCCCGAGCAGGCTCTGCACCGCGGATCCCGATTCGGTCTGGCGGTTCGCAACGCTCCCGACCATGCCACGCTCACGTTCTTCGTCTATCCCGACAGCTTTCACGCGTTTCGAGTGTTGCAGGCCGCCTGCCAGGCCGAGGGTTTCATCGTCGCCGGCCGGCCCCTTCCGGAAGGCATCGCCATCACGGGGGGCCCCGACGGCAGCCGATCCGCCGGGCAGTAATCGGCACACCGTACCGACGAGCGGCCTGCCCATTCACTCGATCGCAGGCACACGAAAGACATACACGTTGCCGTCGCCTCCCAGCGCCGCGATGTGCCGACCTTCGGGCGTGAACACCAGTTGAACCGCCGAGAGCTCGCCGTGCCCGAGCGAGAACTGTGCGGCACGGTCACCGTGCGCCACATTGTAGAGATGCACCTCGCTCCCGGTTTCAGCCGCCAGCAGATCACCCGTGGGGCTGAAAGCAAAGGGGCCGGTCCCCGTAAAGTAGGTCCGTTCGTTGCCGCGCGCCAGATCCCAGAACTTGACACCCAGCGACAGGTGGCCGCTGGCCAGGATCTTGTCGTCAGCCCCGAAGCTGAGAAACAACGCCTGGCCAATCGGGGCCTCGATCGTTTTCTTTTCTCGTCCACTTTCGACATCGAAGAGTTTGAATGAAGTCAGCGCTCCGCCCGCAAAGTGCCCTGCGGCCAGCAGGTTGCCGGTAGAATTGAATGCCACAGCAGAGACGGCGCCTGCCATTTGGCCGTCGTACACCTTCAACAGTCCCCGCGTCTCGAGGTTCCAGAGCCTCGTCCGGCCGTCCGTGCCGCCGATCGCCAGATTGCGGGCGTCCGGGCTGAACGCCAGGCTGTAACTCCCTGCGGGAAGGTTGTCCATCACGTACAGTGCAGTACCGTCGGTCACGTCCCACATGTGCACCGCCGCTGTCGAACCTTCAATCGACGCCAGCCGTCGCCCGTCAGGGCTGACAGCCATGGCCCAGACGCCGTACTTGTGTCCGCGCAACGTGAAAGCGACCTTGCGGGACGCGATGTCCCACAGGTCGATCGTTCCATCGAGGGATCCCAATGCCAGCCAGCGGCCATCGGGACTGGCGGCGATCTGCGCCATCCGCGGGGCCGGGGTGACTGGTTCGTCACCCGACTCGAGGTCGCACACGTGCACTGTCTGCCCGGCGCCCGCCACAGCCGCCCGCGAACTGCGATGCGCCAGTGCAAGCGTCCAGGTCCCCGGCTCGTCGCAGTGCAATTGCTTCTCGAGCCGGCCGGATTCGGCGTCGCGAAGTTCCAGGTTTCCGTCCACCCCTCCCCCAAGTCCCAGAACAATTGTCCGTCCACCCGCGCGAAACCGGAGCGAGGTGACTGGGGAACTGGGGGCTCGGGGGATCGAAAGCAACGGCCTGCCCGATTCGACATCCCAGGTCTTCAGCGTGGCGTCATAGCCGCTCGTCGCCAGGCGCTTTCCGTCGGGACTGAACTCAACCGCCAGCACCTGGTGCTCGTGACCGGTGAGTCGGTGCCGAATTTCTCCGGAGTCAACGTCGATGATCGACGCCTCATAGGGGTCGTAATAGCCGGCCGCCAGCCGGCTGCCGTCAGGGCTGAACGCCAGCGACGCCACAGTGCCGGGGAGTTTGTCGATCGTGCGGATCACTTTGCCATCGTCGGGATTCCAGAGCATGATGGTGGGGTCAATCCCGGCCGCCGCCACTTGATCGCCGTTCGGGCTCCAGACCACAGTCCGCACCTGGTTGGGATATCCCCGCAGCGTGCGCAGCTCGCGCAGCGACGAAGTTTCCCAGACGCGGGCGAATGTGTCGTAACTCCCGGTCACGAGCCTTTTGCCGTCCGGGCTGAATGCCAGGCCGATGATCGATGTGTCATGAATCTTCGCCGACCTCAGCTCTTCGCCCGTCTCAGGATTCCAGAGCTTGAGCCAGCCGGATCCATCGACCGCCGCGACGATCGAATCATCGGGACTGTAAGCCACCGTCCAGATGGCACCGGAATGGCGGAAGCGCCCGTCGCCGATTGCCGCGACGAGGCCCTGCGGAACCGGTTGCTGCTCCGGCTGTCCCGGCAAACGCAACTCCGGTTCAAATCCCACCGACGTGCCCAGAGTATCGGCGGGAGCGGGCAGACGGCGGAGCCAGCCTGCCGCCTGAACCGACTCGGGTGTCATCAGCCAGCGGCTGCGGAAATCGTCGATGCGCGTCCGCAAAGCGGCGATTTTCGGATCAAACGCCGGCCGGGCTTTGCCCCGCCCTGTCGGAACCGCCCGGTCAACTTCGGTTTTGAGAGCCGCCAGATCTCGCCGGCGAACCGTCTGCGGGAGCGGAACCCATTCGGGCCGGAACGAGATCACCTCGCCGCGACTCATTGAAAACTCTTTTTCAATCGGCTCATAACCCTTCCGCGTCATCTCGACGCGGCGCTTCCCCGGCCGGCCGCTGAAGGCCAGCTTCGCTCCCAGGATCGGCTCGCGGCCGTCGAGTTCGAAGGTCGCTCCCTTGCGCTCGTTCTCCGGCCAGTCAATCTCGAGGCGGGTGGCCCCCGACTGATACCAGACGGCGAAACCGGCGGCGGCAACGGCCAACAGCGCTCCCAGCGCAGCGACGACCACCCGCGGAGCAGTCTTTTTCCGGGCCGTCGTTGGCTGGTTCAACGTCGTCCGCCGCGGCTTTCGACCCGCTCCTGGTTTCTTCGCCTCCCGGGCGTCCGACAGCGTTGCGCCGCTCCCCGATCCGATCACGGCCGCGCGGGTCGTGTCGATCAGGGCCGAGTCGGAACCTTCCCCCTTCGCTTCGTCCGCCAGGACCGCCAGAAACTGCTCCATCTCGCGATCGGGAGGCGCCAGGAGATCGAGCGGCTGGACAAGCCGGGAAGCACTGCCGCTTACGCCCACTCCCGGCAGAGACAGTGCCGGCACCGATTTGGCCGCCAGCGACTGGAGCCTGGTGGCCACTTCTTGAGCCGTTTGAAAGCGCTTTTCCGGTTCGCGGGCCAGCATCCGCGCGATACATTCATCGACTTCCCCAGGCAGATCGGGGCAGATCGAACGGGCCCGCGGAGCTTCGTCGAGCGCGCGGGCCATCAGTTTTTCCATGACCGACTGCCGCACAAACGGGACCTGCCCCGTCACCAGTCGAAACAGCGTGCAACCCAGGCTGTAGATATCGCTGCGGGCGTCGGCTGCCTTCGTGTCGCGCGCCTGTTCGGGCGCGATATAATCGGGAGTCCCCATGATCTGTCCGGTCTGCGTCAACTCGGTGTCGCCGTGTGCATCGGTCGTGAGGCGGGCCAGACCAAAGTCGAGAATCTTGACCACCGGCAGGCTCGGGGCGTTTTCTGCGGCTCCTTCCGCCGACGCGCGATCGCCCTGGGCCGCAAACCCGATGAGCAGGTTGGCCGGCTTGATGTCGCGATGCACCATTTTGCGGTCGTGCGCATGCGCCAGGCCCAGCGCCGCCTGACGCACATATTCGCACGCCTCGCTCACGGGTAAGCGACCGCGCCGCTTGGCCAGCACGTCGAGGTTTTCCCCCGCCATGTACTCCATCACGAGAAAATGTTTCCCCATGAAACAATCCGCGTCGAAGGTCGAGACGATATTCGGATGCTCCAGAGCGGCGGCCGATTGAATCTCGCGATGAAACCGGGCGACCGCCTGCTCGTTCTCCAGCAGTTTGTCGGCCATCACTTTGAGCGCCACGACCCGCGAAAGGCCCGGCTGCCAGGCGGTGTAGACGGAGCCCATCCCACCGGCCCCGAGCAGGTCCAGCAACTTGTACTTGCCAAAAAAGAAGGTCTTCCGCCCCGACATCAGCATCCGCGCCTGCCAGCGCGTCACCAGGTTCTGCTCGACGAGCCACCAGGCGAGCGGGCCCGGTTCGCCGTGCTCAGCCTGGGCGGAATGCTGCTCGACGCGGGCCAATTGCTCGGCCGTCAGGAGATTCCCCGACCGCAACAGGTCGAGAAATGTTTCGAGAGTGATCGTCGTCGCAGGCTTCACAGATTATCGAGACACGCCGGCAAGAAACGGACGGACCCGGGCCCTATGTTCCTGTTGTACTTGCGCGGGAGGCTGCCTGCCACCCTGACGCCGAAGTCGACCGACTGTCGCCGCAAATTGACGCGAATAGTCGCTTTTTAAGTCAGGTTGTGTCCGCAGCGGGGCACGCGAAGTTCGAGACGCGGCTTTAACCCGCCGGCCGGCAACCCACGGGCCCGCGAGAGACCCCCGAATCCCGCCCGATCCGCGGACCACCTCTGCGGGGCGGAAACCGACGAATCCGGCAGCTCGCTTTCGGAGTTTGAATTCCCGGAGCAGGAAGAGGAGTTGCCTGGCCGGCACGGACCAGAGTCGCCATTCAGCAATTTGCTGATGGCAACTTTTTTGCCTCGTGGCGATCTATTTTCCTCGCAGCGATCTGGTTGACAGAATGCACGGCCCGAGAGATGATACGATCCGGTTGAAGGCTGCTGATGATCGGGCAGGTGTCAACCTGGTTGGGAAAGGTCTCCTGCACGGAAGGCGGGCGGCAGGATTTTTTTTGATTGGCATTTTGGATCGGCTATGACAGCCCCCACTGTGCAAATGGCACGGCGCCGGGGTTATTTTGATTCCTGGACGATGGCAAGCCGCCCTCCTGTTGGTCGATTGCCTGCCGGGGATGAACCTGGCGTCAGGTCTGATCAAGGCGATCAGTCATACGGTGTCGGTTTTACCGAATCTTCATGTGACAGACATGAAATCCGAAAGGCCGATTCCCTACATTCGCCGGGAACTGTCGGCGATTTACGGAACCGATCGCGATTTCGGCAGTAATACAGGCGATTTGAACGGAAACTTAAAAGTTGCATCAGAGAGAGTCGGCACGATACAATGCGGTCGTACTTCGAATTTGCCGTTTGAAGCTCCGGAAGCGACCGCCGGACGTGTCAGGCTCTCGTGATTGACCGCGGGGAGTGCATGCCACAAGAGGCGAGAAAACATAGGCTGCGGCGCTGCGAAAAGTGCGGCACCTCATTCGTCGACCGGAATGAGCAGGCCCGGTTCTGCACGGAATGCCAGAACGCGCATGATTTGCCCGAAGAGCATGTGCTCGGGGGAGAACGCGTGGTCGCTGTCGGCGCCGTCGAAGAGATTTCATGCGAAAGCGACACCTGGTCGTCGAGTTCTGAGATTTCGATCGCCGAACTGAATCAGCTTTCCGCAACTCAGGTGGAGCCGGTCGAGCCCCCCAAGCCGGTCGAACAGCCTCCCAAGACGACCTGGAAGTCGGCTCCGTTCCCGGTGCATTACGTGGGGTCGAAATCGAAGGGTTCGCTGCCGGCCATCAAACAAGTCGTCGATCCCCGTTCGGGAAGACAAGAGAATTCGCAGCCAGCTTCCGCCGTGATGCCCAGGCCCGAGTGGGACGATCCCCAGCCCGAAACCCACCACGGACGGACCTTCCTGTGGCTGCTCCTCGTGGCGGCGCTGCTGGGACTGGCCGCACTCTTTTATTTCTATCCGAACTGGCATGTCGAGGTCCGGCGCCGCTGGGCTGCCGACGGCCAAGTTCCCTCTCCCGTCGTCGCGTCGATCCCGGCCGTTTTGCCGGCCGTTTGAACGTTCGGTAGAGACGTTCGCTAGCGCCATCGGCTGAAAAACTGCCGACCGGCGATGCCGGTCCGGGAATTCTGGACACGAATTCCGGATCACAGGCCATCGAATCCTGAAATTGGTTCGTTCCTCAAGATCCGGCGCCCGCTGCCGCGGCATTGCGGCGCTGATTTTCGATCGCCACGGCGCCCATCAGGTGAGCGTGCGACGACTGGCCGCGCACCGAGACGATCGAAGTCACGCCGGTGCCGCAACCTTTGGTGTCGTTGTTCCAGAGCAACTCGCCCGAACCCGGGTCGAGGCAATACATGTAGCCGTTGACCGAAACGATCAGGCGGTCGCCATCCAGCATGAGCGTGACAAACCCGCCGCTGCGCGGCTTGGGGGCCACCCACGACCAGACCCCGTCACCGCTGTCGCGATCAAGCGCCAGCACGCGAGAATTGAAGCCGACGAAAACGAGATTGTCGAACGACATGGTTTGCACCTTTTGCAAGGAACCGAAGAGTCGACGCCAGTTTCAACGCACGGCAACTCAAAACGCCACCAAACGTTTCCCCTCTCCCTCTGGGAGAGGGTCAGGGTGAGGGCAAACGGCACAGTCGAGGTCGAAACAAATACGTCTGCCTCGGCACGCAATCACAATCCTCACGAGTCAGAACGGATTCGCCCGGTCCTCGGTTCAAAGATTCTGACGGCATTCCGGCACGACTCAACGCTTCTTCTTCCGGCGTTTCGGCTTCAGGCGAAAACGATGCGGATCGACCTTCTTGACGGCCCCGTCTTCCCACAGGATCAACGGTGTCCCTGTCTGCTTCGCCCGTTCAATGACTACCTTGGCGGCCTGTCGGAACGCAGCTTCAGCCAACTCGGTCAAATCTGGCTTCAGGCGATTTCTTCATGCGATGCGTCTCTGATGTCCTCTACGTTCACTCTAACGCGTTTCGCCAACTCGTCAACGGGGTGTGTTCTGACTAAAACACAATCCGCATATGCTCTTTCGCGATCCCTCCCTCCAGGATCACCGAGCGGACTTCCCGCAGTGCGTCGCGGTCTCCTGGCCACATCAGGCGTTGTTCCGCCTCTTCCAGATCGATCCACTCAAACGCCGTATGCTCGGCATTGATCCGTATGTTCCATCCTGGTCGTCGAGAGCCTTTCGACTTGTCGCCATTCAGGCACAGTACGCCGTGTAAGCCAACAGAGCGCTGGGAATACTGATCAGCAAGGCAACGGCGACAATCAGCATCCTGTGGCTGCGACACCCGAGCCACGTCAATCCAACCATCATGATTAGCGTGCTGGCGGCCATTGTCGAGAATTCGAGCCCGTCGTTGGGATGGAACAGCAGCGCTCCCGGGAGAAAGCCGGGCAGAAACAGCCAACTTAATCGGTAATCGTCCCAGCCTCCTTCCATCGGCACGAGCCAACTGAAGGGGAGCCAAAGGCAGGCCCCGACGATCAGTGCCGGCACGACAACTTTCGGCAGGCGGTGCGTATTGACGAACCGGATCAGGCACCAGACGACGAATGCGGCGGCCGCCGTGCCGATCACTGTCGCTGCGATTCCAGACGCATCGTTCATGAGAGTCTCGGGACTGATTCAGTTGGATTCAGCCGGTGGGTCGGGAGACTCATCCCGATTTCCCGAAATCGCATTGACTGCGGGGACCACGTTACTATGGTAGCCCGACGCGTCAGCGAGGGTCGAGTCAGTATGTGGCAAAGCAAGCATCTTTCGCGCGGCACGTCCCTCGCTCCCGCGTCGGGCTACCAAGCTCTCGGCCATGCGTCGGATGACAAGTGGCCCTCGCATTCATTTGCCGTCGGACGCGGGCGCGTCAACTTTCGCGGGGGTCGGGCGGCCCAACTGCTGGTCGGCCCATTTGACGAAGTGTTCGATGTTCGGACCGTCGGTGTGGCCGCCGTCGTGCTGCCGCCAGGCGAGTTTCCCCTCCAGCAGGCCCGCGTTCACCGCCGGCATTTTTTCATTCTTGTAATCGTCAGTGGTCCCCAGGTCTTTGGCCCCCAGCAGCCGGAAGACCGGACCGGCGGCGACGCTCGCCATGTAACTCCCCTGCTGGTCGAGCCACTTGGCGTCCCCTTTTTCCGGAATGCCGTAACTGATGAACGTCAGCCGCGGGGCGCACAGAGCGATCAACTCGTGCGAATCGACCGGCAAGTCCCCCGCCGTTTTGCTGCCGAACGTGGATTCGGCCGTTCCGTACTTCAGGAAGTTGCCCGCCATCCAGTGATACTCTCCCGAGCCGGTCAGGTTCTCGACCGCCTCGCCGAAATTGCGGCGATGCAGCTTCGCCCCCCCTTCTCCGGATGAGCCAACCAGGACCATCGCGAACCGCGGGTCGAACGCCATCGTCACCAGGGCCGCTTTGCCGTAACGGGAAACCCCTTCGATGCCGACCTGCTTCGCGTCAACCGCGGCATCGGTTTCCAGATAATCCAGAGCGCGCGAAGCGCCCCAGCCCCAGGCGCGGAGCGATCCCCAGTCGTCGGGCTTGCGCGGCTGTCCCTTGTTGGTCAGGCCAACGATCCCGCGCGTGAGCCCCGCGCCGTTGTCGGCCTGAATGCTGTTGGGCGGAATGATGGCCACACCCCAGCCGGCTTTGAGCAGAATTTCGTTTCGGTTGGGACCGGGAGGCCCGAATCCGCGCGGCGGTGCCGCTCCCGGCGGGGGACCGCCCCGACGGGCACCGAAGGAAAATCCGAACATCATCAGCACCGGGACGCGCCCGGTGGCATTCTTAGGGGTCGTCACGACCAGTGGAATCTTGACTTCGATCGACGGGCAGCCCGAATTGTCCACCACTCCCTGGACCTGCTTCTCGATCGCGGCCACGTCGCCAACCATCGTCTCGCGCGTCTCAGTCACCGTCCAGGTGACGCTGGGAACGTGCTTGGGAATCCGCCCGTAAACTTCCCGATCGAAATCCTCAACGATCTCAGGTCGGCGCTGCTTCCACCACATCTCGGCAGTGGAGACCCGCTGGCCGTCGTTGAGCGACAGCACGGGGGGCAGTTCGGGATAGGGGTTGGCCAGCGATTCGTCGTAGTTGGCGTGATTCGGCACATTTTCGTTGCCGTTCGGACCGGGGCGCAATTTGGTGATCCCCAGTTGCTCCATCATGTTCTTGTGATCTTCCTGCGTCGTAAACGTGACCGGCGCCGGCGTTGACGCCGCGGCGGGTTCATCGGAATGAACGAAGCGGGAAGAAACGGCGACAATCAATCCGCCGAACACAAGACCGATCAGAGCGCGCTGCATGGTGATTTCCTTGAGCCGGAATTGCGTGCTGCGGAGATTTGAGACGCCGCCGCGATGCGGTCGAGTGCATTCATTATGCCCTGTTCGCCCCTCGACTCAAGTCACCCGTCTCGGGAGGGAGTGTGCTCCCGACCGGCTGGTCGGCGGGGCGGGGTGGCAACGACGTGGTGACGGTCTGATCCTGTGAACGCTGAAAGCGTTCCATTCCAAAGCCCAGGGTTCGGCGCGTCGCCGAACCCTGGGAATGTCTCCCTCCTCATCGAAGACAACTCTGAAGGAGTTGCACCCGCCTCGGGGAACGAGGTGGAACTCCTTCAGAGTTCTGGCTCGCTGTGGGGCCGTTAACCCAGGGTAGGTCGATTCATCGACCAACCCTGGGCTTTGGAGTGGAATCCCGGCGCGCCGGGATTGGCGTTCGGTCCAACTCCGGGCTGGGCTGCGTTCTTCTTTCAGGGGGGACGAGATTTCGGATGAGCTGACACGCCGCGCACGAATTACTAGTCCGTCCCGGGATCAATGTCAGTCGGAATTTTCACGAATTCCGCTACCGACGGAACGTAGCGGAATTTGTAAGAATTCCGTGGCTGACATTTGGTGCTTGTCGAACCATTACTTCAACGATTGCAAATACGCGATCAGGTCTGCCAGTTGATCCGGTGTCAGGTTGGCCGTCAATCCTTCGGGCATCGCCGAGAGTTTTTGTTGCAGTTTCTCTTCCACCTGTTCGTTTTTCAGTTCCCGCTGCACGCCGTTCGCCTCGCGGATGATGGTGGCATCGGCCCGCTGGCTGACGATGAAGCCCTGCACGATCAGCCCGTCGGTCGTCACGAACTGGTACATCTCGTACCCTTGCGCCAGCTTGAGGCTCGGCTTCAGGATCGACTCGACAAGCTCCTCCGGCTTGTACCGCTTGCCGATGTCCACCAGGTGCGGCCCTTTCGGGTTCTGGCCGTCGGCGGTGGTGTGACAGTTGCCGCACGACTGCGACTTGAAGATCGCTTCCCCCTTCTGCGGATCCCCTTTGGCCGCGAGAACCCGCCGCGCGGCGTTCTCATAAGTCAGGTTGCCGAGTTGGTTGGGATTGTTGGGATCGGCCTTGGGCAAGGTCAGCGGAGTTTCTTTCTCGACCTTGGCGGTCTCTGTCCCCACCGGAACACCGGCGAGCGACACCTGATGGCGGGCAAGTTCCCCCTTCAGGAACGTCACCGTCTCGGGATCGCCGTCGAGCACGGCAGCCGTCACGACCGAACCGATTCGCGGGGTCATTTCCCACGTGGCCCGATCGTAATAGGGACCGGTGCTGTCCGGCCGAATCCCCCACCACGATCCTTTATAGTCGGCTTCGCGGTGATAGAGACGGATCAGCGTCGCCAGAATCCCCCGACGCAGTTCCGAGTTGCGGACCGCGCCGAGTTTCTTGATCAGTCCCTCGACGGCGGTCGAGTTGTGCATGTACCGCAGTGCCCAGAGCGCTCCGGTCGCGGAGGGACCGTCGAGCGCCGCCAGGCACTCGTCGACCGCATTCAGCGCGACCAGCGTGCGGACTGCCAGGTGTGGAACGACGCGCCCGGGGTCGGGCTGGTTCTGGACAGGTTTCTGGGTCGGCAGCGCTGAACCGGCGGCGCGATTCGTCAGCGGAAGGACCGCTGCCGCAACCGACGGGTTCTTCAGCCGGTTCAAGCTGATCAGGGCCTGCGCCTGGACCCGCGGCGAACCGTCGGCCAGAGCCGCAACGAAGACCTGCGGATCGAGGTTGCCGATTTCCGGCAATCGATCGGTGAGTGCCCGCATCGCAAATTCGCGAACGGCGGCCGACTCCGCCAGCTTGAGCAGTGCCGGATGCGAACCGGCCCCGTCAAGCTGCTTGAGTGTGAAAATCGCCGTAGCGCGCCCCTCCAGCGGCGCTTTCTCATCCGCGGCGAGAGCTGTGAGCAGCCTGGTCATCTCGGCCGCCGGGCCGCGCGCCAGGATTTCTCCCTGGGCATGCAGCCGCGTGACGGCTCCAGGTGCAGCCAACAGACCGACCAGCGCGCCGGAATTCAATTCATTCAGGTTGGGAAACGGATCGGGCCGCGACCCCTTCGGTATGACGCTCGCCACAAACCCGACATTCGGGCCCACGAAAACGGCAGACTCGCCGCCGCGCCAGCTCGCCACATACAGCCGGCCGTTGGCGTCCATATCCATGCCGGTGGCACGCGGCAGCTTGAGGAACACTTCCTGATTGAGATCGAACGTCGGGCCGTTCGGCGTCAGCTTGTGCCGATAGACTTCGCTGCGCCCCCAATCCCCCGTGAGCAGCGTGTTGCGATACGTCTCGGGCCAGCGCGGGTCCTGAAGGAACAGGCCTCCTGTCCCGCCGCCGCCGCCAAACGTGCCGAGAGTCGGCATGATCTCGTCGGTAAAGTTGGCGAAGAGTTGCGTGTAGCCGTACAGGGCAGTCTGCCTGAGCAGGCTGACGCGCGTGTCCCATCCGGCGCCGTCGTTCGTATTGTCGCGCGTGAACAGGTTCATGAATGGGTCGATGGCCAGATCAAACGGATTTCGGAGCCCCGAACAATAGACTTCCAGCTCGGTCCCGTCGGGCCGCACGCGCACGATTCCGCCGCCGCGCTGTACGAGCTTCGTGCCATCCTTCCCCGTCGCCTCCTTGATTCCGTAGTCGCCGACTCCGATGTAGAGCCAGCCATCGATTCCCATGCGGACGCAATTGGTCGTGTGATCGCCGCCCCGGTCCGCAATCTGATTTGTCGTGAGACCGGTGACGAGCGTCTCCTCCCGATCGGAAACTCCATCGCCGTCGTCGTCGTGAAAGACCGAGAGGGTCGGCGGGTGCATGACCCACACCGAGCCGGCGCGGTACACGACTCCGCGGGGATGCTCGACCTTGGCAAACAGGGTCACGTCGTCCACCTTGCCGTCGCCGTCCCGATCGACGCAGCGCAGAATCTTTCCGCCCCCCGGCGTCCGTCCGAGCGAACCCTGTTCGTCCACGGCGACATAGATGACGCCGGTCGGCTCGGCCGCGATCGCAACCGGATAGCTGACTTTGGGTGGAGCGGCGAAGAGCGTCACGTCAAACTCCGACGGCGCCTGCACCGTCTCGCGGAACGTCATCTCGTTGATCGCCTGCGTGTTGTTGGCCGGACCCCGCGCGGGTGGGCCGCCGAAGTTGGGGGGTTGCGGCACGAAGCCGGTGCTCTTCCCCGCGAGCTGCGAGCTGATCGACGCGGCCCGCTTGTCGGCGAACGTGGTGAGGTCGGGGGGCTGCGGCACCTGAGGACCACCCGGACCGCCAAAGCCCGGCGGTGGTTCCTGGCGCGCCGCCACGGCCTTCGCTTCGCGTTCCAGCGGATCCTTCGTCGCCTGGCGGATCGCCTCGGCATCTTTCAGCAACTGGTCCTTCGTCAGGGCTGTCCGGAAAAGATCTTTCAGCAGACTGTCGTACTTCGCGCTGACCTGCTTGATGGCGAGCAACCGGTCGGCCAGCTTGCACTCGCCGGGATACGGCTTTTTGAGACTGAGGTCCAGCAGTTGATCGGCCGTACCCATCAGGAGGAAATTCGCCAGCGAGAACTCGAGGTCGCCGGCGATAAACGTGAACTTGTTGGTCTTCGAGTCCAGGTGCAGCGAGTAGTTGTTCCCCAGCGCGAAGAAACTCTCCAGGTTCGCCGTCAGCGCGTTGGCGGCTAGAAAGCGCAGGAACGCGTCAACGTCGAGATACGAATCGATCTGTTTCTCGAATTCGGCGTCGGTTCCCTGGTTGATCAGCTTCGCGAACCCGATGACCCGCAGCGCTTCCTTGCTGGAAGGCTCGAGGTGCGGCTGGTACTGGTCTTTGTAGCGCGCCCAGTCGTCACCGAGATAATCGACTCCCCGCATCCGAACCGGCTTCAGCAGCAATCCCAGATCGGAGCCGAAGCGGTCCTTGAGGAACGTCGCGTCCACATTTTCCACGATTGTGAACAGGCCGAGATTCGTTTTGTCGTGCTTCCCGGGGACGGTGAGCGTGACTTCGGCAAAGGCGGTCCGCGGCGCGACAACTCCGGCCGCGCGAAACACGGCAGACGCGAGCGCCTCGCGCCCCTTGGCGGGATCGAGCGGCATCGAATGGAGCTGAATCGCCGCCAGCCCGTTGAAATTCTGCGCCGTGAACTTGTCGAACGCGATCTTCAGCGGCCGCTTAAGGCCGCGGGTGGAGACGAAATAGGTAAAGTCGCCGGCATACCGGACCCCCACCTTCTTGAGCGTCGTGCCGTTGGCGGTGAAATCGGCTTCCACCCAGGCGAAGTCGGTGCCGAAGAAATTCTTCTCGGTGTCGCGCTGCTTATTGTCTTTCTTCGCTGGCGCCTGCGGTGGCTGCCCACCACCGAACCCGAACCCGGCGCCCGCCGGGGGCTGCATCGCATCGAATTCGTCGGCAGACAATTCCAGATTGACGGTCCACACCTTCGTCAGTCCGAACGGCGACAAACCGTCCCCCGCGTCCTTGGCCGCCGGCTTCGTATCGTCCGCCGCCAATCGACCGGCCAGAGGCCAACCACCAAGCATCAGCGCGACCGCGATCACGCTCCGAAAGATTACCCGTTGAAAAATGGCGATTTGCCGTGGGTGGCACGCCCTGACGGCAGGAAGGGCGTGGTGACTGGTCGGATGACATTGATCGCTTTCGGAATGGGAAATCCGTAAAGGCGCCCGTCCACGCCCTTCGCACGGCTCAGGGCGTGCCACCCGGTCGCGATCGTCCATCGTGGACCAAGTCGGGAATCGTCCGTTCATCGAAGTGACTCCGAAGATTGGCTGATTTGAACCGCAATCCCGGAATCGGGTTACGGCGCCTGCGGCACGCTTTCGAAAACCGTTTTGACAGGCCTGGCGGCGGGGCGCAACCACCGCACCTCACGACAACACAAGAGTGGCATTAGATAGTAACGGCCGGCATCTACAATCCGCCAACAATCAACGCCGGAACGAGCACTTTCGCGGCTTTGGACCGGTTCGAGTCGCTTGACCCTCCTCGGACGCAACACGATACTTCACGACCGGACTTTTCGCGTGGAAAGGTCCACTCGCACCCGTAGCTCAATTGGATAGAGCAACGGACTTCGGATCCGTAGGTTAGAGGTTCGACTCCTCTCGGGTGCGCTCTTTGTAGGCCTGTCCCTCATCCATGTCCTGCAGTGCGGTTTGGGGTTCGACTCCCTACAGGTGCGAGTTTCCTAAATGCTGACCCGCGAGTCCGCATTTCAGGCTCGTGCGCCCGTCGTCGTCACTATGTCGGGTCGGCTACTTCATCAGGTCAAAGCCGAACCCGATTTGCTCGAAAATGGGAATCGCCCTCCAGTTTGGTGGAGACTCGTAGTTTTCCAAAATGAAGGCTTCGACGGGCAACGTATGGTCGGCACGAAACGCATTATCTGGGTAGGGTGCACCACGATAATTAAAATCAATGTGCATCCGGCGATTGGCAACGTTTTCCATCCCAATTGAAACCTGCACTAGTCCAGGAAATTCGACACCGGCTCGACCGTAAAACTGCTTCGCAAGGCGAAAGGTCTGAGCCGCAAAAATGCAAACAGACTCGAAATTGATTAGATCGCGATTTCCCCGGTTTGGAATCAGAATTCGCGATGCAAAGACGTGTCCCTTACAATTTATGCTGCAGCATTCGAGAATTGGCTCGTCGTTTTCAACATATCCAGACGCAGCCAATTCTTCCGGGTATAGACTCCGGCGTCCAACGGCAAACGTTCCACCAGGCATCGTCTGAATTGGCCTGTGCGCAGCGTTGGCAAATAATCCGGCGTGCTGGTCATGAGTATCACGGCATTGGCCAATCGCGCAGATCTGTCTCCATGGGAAAAACGGGATGACAGAAACCCAAAGGCGGGGAATCGAGTATCTTGGCTCAGGAATGTGCCGCAGTGCGCGATTGATTGCACTTCCAATCATCGCCTCTCTCTCGGTTTCGATCGTTTGTCGCCGATTCAGCAGATGCTGGATTCTGTCGATGTCCGCCAACTTATGCGGATCGTTTTGGTTGTCGGTCCGCTCGTAAACGTATACCGACGTCCGGTTGTCAGTCGCGTGGGGCGCATCGTTGCTTTCGTCAACTCGCAAGACGATTAGCGAGTGCCCAGGCAGCCCCTCATTTGCGATGACAGGGCTCATCTCGATTCGAACCGGTGGATAGATCGCGTCTCGGGAGATCTGGACGATCTTTTCGGCAAGTCCCTTCGCATCGGGCATTCCGGCCACCGGCGGCCATATCGGTTCGTTCGTTCGCGGGTCGGAATTGACCCCGAGCAAGATCATCCCCCCCAAGGTATTCGCAAACGCCGCGATCGTCTTTTCAAGCTTGGCGGGAATTGTAACCTTGTAATCGAGCCGATGATTCTCCGGCTGCTTCGTCTGGCAGAACTCGTCGATGTCCGTGAACGTGATGTCCGACGGACTCTTAAACCAAAGGCTCATGGTGTTACCGCAACCGTTTACCAAAGAGAACGGCAACGCGTCGATTACCGGGTTGTCGACTCGGAGTTTTCGATCGCGGCAAGATTCATGGGCGAATTATACGACGTGCGGTCCTGCGAGGAAGGACCTTTTCCTCCGGAATAGCCGATACGCGTGCAGCCGATATTCCGAGGCTGTCGATGAAGTCCGACCCCGGCGAGGGGTCGCAGACATTAGTCGGGGGTTGAGTCCGCCTCGGGCGGACGATACCCCCGGTACGGGGTCAAAATATCGAACGGACCCCGGAGGGGTCCCAGCAGCGCCGAACATTTTTTGATTTCCATCAGGCCGAACCGGGCCGACCCAATGGCGGACCGCTACCAACCGAATTGAATCGTGCTGGCACACCCTCCGGGGTGCAGCTTTTTTTTTGCACCTGTACCGGGGGTGGTCGCGGTGCGACAACCCCCGGCTAATTGATGCCACCCCATCCGGGGTGGGGTTGAGCGCCATCTCGTTGGCATTTGGCGGGGCATTTGCGATAGGCACCGATGTGTGATCGCCGCGCGCGGCGGATTTGCATTCAAAACGGACCTTCAACCGCCGGACGAAGGGCGTCCGAATGGCCGGGGCGCACTCAATCTGGCATGATTCGACACAGGCGGTGGCGACAACTGGCGAAGGAGCCGACAATGCACTACTTATATGGTTCAAAGCCGGGAGTTACCCGCAGGCTCGTGGCCACGTTCGACAGCGAAGAGCAATTGCTGGCGTACGTGAACTGGGCGACCCTCTCGAGGAAGCCCGATGGTTCCTCGAAGTTTGAACAAGGGAGCGCGCTGGTCGGATTTCAAACGTGGGAACGGGCGTCCAAGCCGCTGACCGATGACGACGCGGCCGAGGTGGTCCATAATCCGTCCCCCAGCATGCTCTGAAAGCAGGCACTGCCGTGAGCGCTGACCGACGCAATTCAGGTGAACCGGCGGCGGAGAATGGCGCCCCGATCGATCAGAGCGCAAATCCGACGCGACGGAACAGCGCCGGGCCCGCCCGGGCCGGAGTGGTCCATCTGCGGCAAAATGTCATCCTCGCTCGGAATTCGCAATTCGTGTTCCCCTCTCCCTCAAGGGGCATAGGTATCTACACAAGTCAAAACGCGCGTCGCAGAAACTGATTCCTTCCCCCTCGATGGGGGAAGGTTAGGATGGGGGTGGCAAGAGTCAATTGACGCTCGCCCCCCCCACCCCGGCCCTCCCCCGCAAAGGGGGGAGGGAGACATTGTGTTTTCGCTCAGAACTGAGTTGTGTAGATACCGATGCACAAGGGGCGAGGGGAGAAGGTTGGCTTGGAGGATGACGTTTTCGCTTCGATGGACCAGGAGAGGCGGTTGTGAGTGACATTCCCAAGGGTCCGGCAGAACGCCCGCCAGCGAATGGTGCGGCTGGCGCGCGTGACGACGACATCTTGAACTCCCAGTCGCTGGAGTTTGTCGAAACCCGTTACGCCGATTTTCTGCACAATCCGCAGGCCGTTCCCGAAGACTGGCGCGCTTACTTCAGCCGATTCGCCGCGGCGGGAGCTGCCCGATTCGAGCCGCCGTCTGCGATTGGCTTTCAACGCCGCAGCCTGTTTCACTCACCGGCCCCCAGCGCCAGTCCTGGCCCCGCCGGTATCGCGACGCGCGACGGCAGCAGTGATGCATTGTTGCAGGAACGGATCGATCGCCTGATTCATGCCTTTCGGGTACGGGGCCACATCGTCGCGCATGTCGATCCGCTCGGTCCGCCGCACGACGAACCGCGCGAGCTGCAGCTCGACTACTACGGCCTGTCCGAGGCCGACCTCAAGCGGTCGGTGGCGGTCTCGACTCCCGGGGCGGCGGAAGTCCGGACGGTCGGGCAGATCGTGCGGCAGATGCGCGAGACCTATTGCCGGTCGATCGGCGTGCAGTTCATGCACATCGACGAGCTGTCGGTCCGGAAATGGCTGATGCGGCGCATGGAGTCGTCGCGGAATCGCCTGAAGGTCGCGCGTGCCGAACAGTTGCGGATTCTGACCCGGCTCATCGACGCCACCGTCTTCGAGGAGTTCCTGCAGAAGAAGTTCATCGGAGCCAAGAGCTTTTCGCTGGAGGGGGCCGAAAGCCTGATTCCGCTGCTCGATCTGCTCATCGAGCGGGCCGGGAATCAGGGGGTCGAAGAGATCGTGCTCGGCATGGCGCACCGCGGGCGTCTGAACGTGCTGGCGAACATCCTGGGCAAACTGCCACGCGCGATCTTCAGAGAATTCGAAGACGTCGATGCCGGGCTCCAGGCCGCGCACGGCGACGTCAAATACCACCTGGGGCACAGCAACGACTGGAAAACGTCGTCGGGCCGGCTGGTGCACCTGTCGCTGTGCTTCAACCCCAGTCACCTCGAGTACGTGAACACCGTCGCCATCGGGCGGATGCGCGCCAAGCAGGACCGCTTTGGCGATCGGGAGCGGCGGCGGGGAATGTCGCTGCTGATCCACGGCGACGCCGCGTTCGCCGGCGAAGGGATCATCCAGGAAATGCTGAACATGAGCGGCCTGGCGGCGTACGGCGTGGGGGGGACGATTCACGTGATCGTCAACAATCAGATCGGATTTACGACGCTGCCGGGTGACGGGCGGTCCAGCACCTACGCCAGCGACGTCGCCAAGATGCTGCAGATCCCGATTTTCCACGTCAACGGCGAGCATCCCGAAGCGGTGGCCCAGGTCGTGGAACTCGCGCTGGATTTCCGCCGCGAATTTCAGCGGGACGTCGTGATCGACATGTATTGTTACCGCCGGCGCGGGCACAACGAGGGAGATGAGCCGGCGCTCACGCAACCGCTGCTGTACCGCGCCATCGAAAGCAACGACCCGGTCGGGGACAATTACCTCGAGCAACTGCTGCTGCTCGGCGAGATCACGACCGACGAGGCCGCGCAGATTGGCCAGCAGCGCCGCGCCCTGCTCGAGCAGGAACTGGAACTGGCCCGTAGCGAAGAGTACGTTCCGGCGCCGGAACGCCGCGACGGAATCTGGACCAGCTATCTGGGGACGGAGGGCGCGGCCGAGGAGGGAGTGGAAACGGGTCTCGATCCAGCGCACCTGGCGCCGCTGCTGGCGAATCAGACACATCTCCCCGCCAACTTCCATCCGCACCCCAAAATCGAGCGCTGGCTGAATCTCCGCCGCGAGATGGCGGAGGGGAAACGGGGCCTCGACTGGTCGGCCGGCGAAGCGCTGGCGTTTGCCAGTCTGGCGGTTGCGGGGACGCGCCTGCGGCTCACGGGGCAGGACAGCGCGCGGGGAACGTTCAGCCAGCGGCACGCCGTGCTGCACGACGTGAACGACGGCCACACGTACACGCCCCTGCAACACCTGGCGGCCGAGCAGGCGCCGGTCGAGATCTGCAACAGTCCGTTGTCTGAGGCGGGCGTGCTGGGATTTGAATATGGCTACAGCCTCGATTGCCCCGACGGCCTGGTGATGTGGGAGGCGCAGTACGGCGACTTCTGCAACGCCGCCCAGGTGATCATCGACCAGTTCATCGTCAGTGCCGAGCAGAAGTGGCGACGCCAGAGCGGCATCGTGCTGTTGCTTCCGCACGGGCTGGAGGGGCAAGGGCCCGAGCATTCGAGCGCGCGTCTGGAGCGTTTTCTGGAACTCGCCGCCGACCACAATATTCAGATCGTCCAGCCGACGACACCGGCGCAGTACTTCCACGTTTTGCGCCGGCAGGTGCTGCGGCGGGGGCGCCAGCCGCTCGTCGTCATGACTCCCAAGAGCCTGCTGCGGAATCCGGCGGCGGTTTCGCCACTGGCGGACTTCGCCCGGCCGGAGTTTGCCGATATTCTTCCCGACGGACGGGGGAACGCTGCCCCGCCTGCCAGCCGCGTGTTGTTGTGCAGCGGAAAGGTGTACTACGATCTCGTGCGGCGGCGCGAAGAATTGCACCGCGAAGACGTCGCCGTGCTGCGGATCGAGCAATTGTATCCGCTGCCCAGCGAGGTCCTGCAATCGGCGCTGGCAGCATACGCCGATGGGACTCCGGTGATCTGGGTGCAGGAAGAGCCGGAGAACATGGGAGCCTGGAGATATTTGCGCGTCGCCTGGGGAGCGTCGCTGTTCGGGCGGCTGCCTTTTTCGGGAATCTTCCGGCCCGCCTCTTCGAGCCCGGCGACCGGATCGGGGGCCAGTCACAAACGGGAACAGGATCGAATTCTGAATGAAGCGTTCGGTGGGAGCTAGCTGCCCATGCATCGATAGAGTCATTTTCATCGACGCTTCGTGTTCCCCCCTCCCGTAGCGACCAATGGTATTTACACAAGTCAAAACTCGCGTCGGAGAAACTGATTCCTTCCCCCTCGATGGGGGAAGGTTAGGATGGGGGTGGCAAGCGTCAATCGGCACTCGCCCCCTCACCCCCGACCCCTCTCCCGCGAGGGGCGAGGGGAGAAAGTTTTCTCAAAGTGAGTCGGCGGAATCTGACATTCTTGCGTCGACACACCACAAGCGCGCATGGTGTGCTGATCGACATCCTGAATCTGGAGTGGAGTGAGCGACGGGCGCTGATCGGCCCCGGAGCTCAATTGTCAAAAAGGGGAAAGAGGACGATGGCAGGCGAACTGAAGATTCCGGCAGTGGGAGAATCGATTTCCGAGGTGATCATCGGCGCGTGGAGGAAGTCTGTCGGCGACCGGGTCGAGCGAGACGAAGCGGTCGTCGAATTGGAAACTGACAAAGCCACGTTCGATCTGCCAGCCCCGACCGCGGGGGTCGTCACAAAAATTCTCAAACAGGCGGGGGAGACGGCCAACGTCGGCGATGTGATCGGGTACGTGGGTGCCGCGGCGGAGAAGGCGCCGCAGAAATCGCCGCAAGACGGCTCGCAGCCATCGGAACCGGTCACCGCGGCGAAAGCGGCGCCGGCGGCGAACCAGACAGTTGCCGGCGGCTCCCAGGTTCAACGCGGAGGTCCGGTCAAGGAAGCGTTGCAGGAAGAGGACGACGGACAGGTGCTCCAGGATGCGGCGCCAAGTGCGCCGCCAAGTCGAGAAAGTGGTTCGTCACGATTCGCCGGCGAGACTTCGCTGGTGAAGGCAGCAGCAGTTCCCGGGTCCGGCCAGACTGCGGGGAAGGACCGCGAAGAGCGGGTCGTGCCGATGAGCCCCATCCGCCGGCGCATCGCGCAGCGGCTGGTTGCGGCCCAGAGTCAGGCGGCTTTGCTCACGACGTTCAACGAAATCGACATGTCGGCCGTGATGGCGATCCGCAAGGAGTACAAAGAGGCGTTTCAGAAAACTTACGGCGTCAAACTCGGGCTGATGTCGTTCTTCGTCAAGGCGGTTGTCGACGGGCTGGCGGCAACGCCCCAGATCAACGCCGAAATCCGCGGCAACGACATCGTCTTTCGCAACTACTTCGACATCGGGATCGCCATCGGCGGCGGCAAGGGGCTGGTCGTTCCCGTGCTGCGCAATGCCGATCGGCTGAGTTTTGCCGAGATTGAAAAAGCGATCGCTGATTTTTCGCACCGCGCCGGCGAGAACAAGCTGACAGTCGAGGAACTCCAGGGAGGGACGTTCACGATCAGCAACGGCGGAATTTATGGTTCGCTGCTGTCGACGCCGATCGTCAATCCGCCGCAATCGGGAGTCCTGGGGATGCATGCGATTCAGGACCGTCCGGTCGCCCGCGATGGCAACGTCGTGATCCGTCCGATGATGTACGTGGCGCTCACGTACGATCACCGTGTGGTGGATGGCCGCGAGGCAGTGACATTCCTCGCGCGAGTCCGTGAGATCGTCGAAGACCCCGCCCGGCTGCTGATCGAAGTTTGAGCGAGTCATGCCCGGCGCTGCGGAAACGCACCCGGCGGGGTCCCGGCGAACCGGATTTGATGTAGCGAGCCGCGGGGTTGATCCCCGCGGTGTCGGGTGACTCGCTCTTGCGGTTCAAATTGTCGTGCGACTTCCAATCTCGCGAAGCGCATGCGACGGTCGAGATGTTGCACGGTACTGTGTCTGCCATTGGACTCGATTCCGGTGGGATCAACCCACCGGCTCGCTGAGGCGAGCGCCGGCAGATCAATTGCCGGAGACTGGCCGGGCCGGCGCCCGTGGTACTTCCGGCACCGGCAGGTGCGTCAGCTTGTCGGGGTTTCGCACGATGTGTACGGCGGCGACCCGGCCGTCACTCGTGAATTCGAAATTCACGAGGGTGTCCACAAATCCGGGACCGCACATGAGCAGGCTGTAGACGCCGTTGACCGTGGCAAATCGCGTTTCGAAACCGACTGCCTTCTTTTTCGCCAGCCCCACCAGCGCCCGGGCCACCATGGCCGCTCCGCGGACGATCTTCCTGGCGGCCTGCGCTTTCCCGCCGCCGTCCGACACCATGACCGCGTCATCGACGAGCAACCGCGCCAGCGCGGCGACATCTCCCGAGCGGCACGTTTCCAGAAACTGGCCGAGGAGTGCCTGCTGCTGCGCCGGCTCGGGGCGGAACCGCGGGCGGCCGGCCGCCAGGTGCTGTTTGGCGCGCATCAGAATCTGCCGGCAGTTCTCGCGGCTCTTCTCCACCATGGCTGCGATGTCGTCGTGGCTGTACTGAAAGACTTCGTGCAGCAGGAACACGGCCCGCTCGACCGGCTGAAGTTTTTCGAGGAGCGTCAGAAACGCCAGCGACAGCGACTCGGCCATCTCGGCGCATTCGTCGGCGCTGTCATCGGTGAGGAGCGGCTCGGGGAGCCACGGGCCGACGTACGTTTCCCGCTCGCGCTTCCGCCGCCGCAATTGATCCAGCGCCAGCCGCGTGGCGACCGTTACCAGAAACGCTTTGGGGGACTGCACGTCGCCGCGGTCGGCTGCCTGCCAGCGGAGGTACGATTCCTGCACGACGTCTTCGGCGTCGGCGACGCTCCCCAGCATCCGGTACGCCAGGCCAAACAGCACGGGCCGCTGCTCTTCGAAGACTGTTTCGATGTTTTCGGTCGTGGTCACGCGGCACCAATATTTCGCCTGATTTTCCCGGCGCGGCCCTTTGGCCGCAACCAAATCAATGAGCCACAGATGGACCCAGATGAACACGGATAAAAGCGGACGGACAAAGGGGAACACTAATCGACGCTCATTGTCACTAATCGATTAGCGTCGATTAGTCCCGGCGCGCCGGGAATTAGTGTTCCAAACGTGCTTTCTTTTGCTCTCATTCTCTTTTCCGAACTGAGAATCCTTGCGGCACGGGAAGAATTGAAACGTTTGTAAGATGGAGAGAAATCTTGCTTAACGCGGTGCTGCGTCGTTCAACTGCGACGACACCGTTTCGCGGCGGGGCCTGGCTACAGTTGAACGAAACGGCTCGGGGTCAAACGAACCGACTCCGTTCAATGTCGTCCGGGAAGTCCACTCACGCTCTTCCCGTTCCGAGCGGATCTGCGGTTCCAGACTGGGATTGAGAATCGACTGCGCGGCACGGCTGGCACTCGCCGCGGCGGCATCGGCCAGCATTCCTTCCGCCCCGACCCAGTCGCCCGCCAGGTAAGCGCCCGGCAGGCCGGGACACTCGACTCCGGGGCGCCCCGCCAGTCCGCCCCCCTTGGCCGTCACGACCTGATGTGTGGCGATCAGATGCGGCGCGAACCGTTCGTCGATGCGAAGGCCACGCCACCCCGGCTGACTGAGATCGAGCAGTTCTTCCAGCTCGCGCCGGATTGCCGCGGCGTCGGTCGCGGGCTCAGTGAGATACTTCATGACATGCACCAGGGCGCCGTTGTCGGGCGCCAGACTGGCCCAGTGCGAGTGTACTGAGAGATAGAGCGGCTTGTCGATCCCGAGGACGAACGTCCGCTGCGGATCGGACAGTCGCGACAGGGCCAGGTCGAGCGTCGCCACAACAGCGGGACGCAGCGACTGAAGCCGCGCGAGAAACTGCGGCTCTGCCGCGGGGACGAGTCGCCAGACGGTCGCCGGACTGGCGGCGATCACAACGTGCCGGGCCTCGAGCGGCAGGCGGTCGCGCAAGTGGACGAGAAAGCCGCCGCGCCGCGGCTCAACGAGCGTTGCCGAGGCACCGCACCGCGCTTCACCGCCGTACATCGCCAGCCGCGTGCGCAAGCCATCGACGAGCGTGGCCCACCCGCCGTCGAGATACCACACGCCGCTGAGTGCCAGGTTCACCTGCTGGAGGGCGGCCCCGGCGCTGAGCCGGTCCATATCGGCACAATACGTGGAGACACGGATGATCGCTTCCAGCAACTGGCGGACGACGGTGCCGCGGACTGCGCCGTCGAGCCATGCGCGCACAGAGAGACCATCCAGCGGCGCGGTCTCGATGGCCGGCAACTGCGTCATGAGGCGCGCCAATTCGAATTTTTCGCGCAAGGGGAGCAGCTTCGTTCGCAGCAGCGACCAGAGGGACTTCGGTAGTTTGTGAATTTGTCCCCCGGCCAGACTGCCATCCCCGTCGGGTTCGGTCCCCTGGAAAGGAACCCCCAGATCGCTCAGGACGTCGGCGGCCCGCCCCGCGCGGTACAGAGCGTGCGGCCCCAGGTTAAAGAGAAACCGCTGGCGGCGCTGGGTTTGCGCCCGGCCGCCGAGTACGCGTCCTTTTTCGAGGACGACGACCCGCCGTCCGCCGCGGGCGAGCGTTACGCCGGCCGTCAGCCCTGCCAGTCCGCCGCCGACAACCACCGTGTCGTAGGAATTGTGTCGTTCCCTCATGATGTCCATCTCCTGAATTCCGGGTCGATTTATGGCCCTTCCATAAGAAGAAGACGAGCCGGCCACCGCGGCGTGACAGGTTCCCGAAGGATTTTTTCGGGAAATGCGGGAATGCCTGCTTTGGGGGCAGTCTTCGCAGAATTCCCTCTCGTCGCATGGCTCTCCACCGACCCCGCGTCGGTGGAAGCACGACTGACTGCTAAGGCGAGACCAAACGTATTCCCTCTCCCTCTGGGCATAGGTATCTACACATCGCAGTTTGAGCCGAATTCAAACATTCTCCTTCGCCATCGCAAAGTGGAGCGCCGGGTGGCACGCCCTGAGCCGTGCGAAGGGCGTGGTCGAGCATC
>Ga0137463_1000033_pt1 | contig 60065 bp, 42 predicted proteins | sample EasRivERMGT800_2_FD_102333 | JGI IMG/M metagenome (GOLD analysis project Ga0137463, IMG submission 102333) | Soil microbial communities from meander-bound floodplain in the East River, Colorado, USA - East River MetaG ERMGT800_2 | ecosystem: Environmental > Terrestrial > Soil > Floodplain ...
AGCGAACCGGCAGATGCAGGGTATCAATATGAAATCGCAACCATCGGAAAACCCGCTCAAGAGCCTCGATGACTGGGAAGATTTCGTCGAAGCGCGATATCCCGAGCCGGGCCAGAAGGCGAAGGAGGACTATCGCAATTACGACAACCCAGGCCGCGAGACAGTCCGCGAGTTTTATCGGCTGAACCACCGTTACCAGACGTACAAATTCGTGGAAACGAAGCGGCACGAATACCTCGGCCTGAAGCATCGGGAGATGACGGTCCTCGAAGCGATGGAGTTCCTCAACACGCTGGTCGACGATTCCGATCCCGACACCAGCCTGACGCAGCGCGAACATCTGCTCCAGACGTCCGAAGCAATCCGCGCCGACGGACACGAAGACTGGTTCGTCCTCACCGGGCTGATCCACGATCTGGGCAAGATCCTGTGCCTGTTCGGCGAGCCGCAATGGGGCGTCGTGGGGGACACCTTTCCGGTGGGGTGTGCCTTCAGCCGGCGGATCGTGTACCCCGAGTTCCTGGAAGCCAATCCCGACTGGGCCGACCCGCGCTACAACTCGGTGTGCGGCGTCTACGAACCTGGCTGCGGACTGCGAAACGTCTTCCTCTCGTGGGGGCACGACGAATACCTGTACCACGTCGTGCAGCAGTCGGGCTGCTCGCTGCCGGAACCGGCCCTGGCAATGATCCGCTATCACTCGTTTTACCCCTGGCACCGCGAAGAGGAATACGGCCATTTGCTGGACGACCACGATCGCCAGATGCTCCCCTGGGTGCGGAAGTTCAATCCGTACGATTTGTACTCAAAGACGCCACAGCGCCCCGACTGGAACAAACTCGCCCCCTACTACACAGCCCTGATCGACAAATACCTGCCGGGCCGGCTGCGGTGGTGAAGGGAGCGATGCGACATCTTTCGAACCGGTGAACACCGACGTCGTGGCGGATTATCCCGGAGTGTGCATCGCTCCATCGTCACGCAGCTCTTGAGTGAGGGAGGCATCTGATTTAACCAGTGACCGAGTGATTCGCGCTATCGAGTGCCGACCTCGTTCGTTTCCGGCGGCCGAGAGCCCCCCAGCTTCAAAAACAGATCCTCGAGGTTTTTCGGCGACATGATTGGTCGTAGCCGCTGCTCCGGAACTAAATTGCGAGGAATTTCCGCTTTCGGATCACGCGAAACCAGCGCAAGTTGCGGTGGGCGCGGCGGGCTGGTTCCACTTGGCGATTGTCCGAAGGCAGCGACGATCTGTCTGGCAACATCCAGATCTTCATCTTTGACGGGTACTGCAAACACCAGATAACGAAAGCCGAAATCCCGCAACAGCGAACCGGGCGGCTTACTAACCTGACTCAACTGGAGCACCTCGTCGAGCGCAAGGGCCAGCGCGGCATAACCCTTGATCGGCTTCCATCCGTGGATTGCCGACGTACCGACGATCAGTGCTGAAGGAACGTCCCCGTCGAGTTTACCCGAAGAGGAATCCGAGGTGGTTTCGAGCTTCCGCCGCTCATCGTCCGATACGGCACGCTGATGAAATTCCAGTTTGTTCGAGTTGCCGGCGTAGCCCCGCAGCTTCTCAACAATTGCACCAGGGAATCCAAGCGCCCGCAATGCCGGAACGGCCAGCCAGATCGGGCAGTGCTGCCTGTCCCCCTCGGGGCGATCGGACATCGCTCCGAGAAATGCGGCACTCCAGCTCCTCAGTGTCATTGACTTCCGGTCATGCTTCAGAAACAGCGACGGACCCTGCTCTGCCGCCGCGGCGACGAGCTCATCGGGAATCGGAAGAGTCAGTTTTCCCGAGTCCCCGGATTCGTTCCACAATCTCGTGTACCACTCGTTCCACGACTTCTCGACGCTGGTCCGAATGATTTTGTCATCCACTGTGGCAGTGCTCTGCAATCGACTGATTTGCTCCTTTGTCCGATTGACCCATTGCCCCTGGGGCCGGGGAGCCAGCACTGGAAAGCGCTGCATGGAAAGCTCGGTTCCCAGCAATGTGAACAGTTCTTTGAGCCGGGAAACAAGCTCATTGTCGATTGATGCCGTGGGACGACTGCGCAGCGAAAATTGCGTCACGATGGCGTCCAGCCCCTGAGTGATTCGCTTCTCACGAGGAAGCTTGGAGCGACACTGCCCCAGCAGAGCGGCAGCCATCAGGACCGTTGCCAGAACGCTTCCGCAATCTTTCAAATTCGCCACGAATAAGCGCAGTTCCTCGCGCGCTTCAGCATCGCTGTTTTCTGATGAGCCTGCTTTCCTGATTTGTCCAATCGCCCTCTGCACCGCGGGCCAACTGGGGATCGCCGAGAGCAGGTGAAATTTCGACAAAAACGGAACAGTGATTGCCGTCCCCGAAATCGACTTCAGAAACTCAACCATCGCTTCGATGAGTTGGATTTCTTCAAACGGCTCCAGTCCTTCGACGACGCCTGTGACGACCAGTGAACCTCCACCAACAGCGCGGAAGTACTGGTCGATTCGCCAGGTATAGGAATTGTCGGTGCCGGCGCTGATCAACGCCGGCATTGACGACGACACTTCCGCAAACAATTTCACAATTTGATCTACGTAGTTCTGCCAGGCAGGGGATGAGAAGCGCGTCGTCTTCTGACTGTCATCCCACTTGCCAGGCATGGAACCGGGCTTCTCAAGATACCTGGCCAGATCGACGACGCACTTGTGCCAGAAACTGACTTCATCGCTCTTGAAAACGTCCTGGCCCGCGACGCTCCCCGCCGATCCGCGGGCGGATTCTGCGCTCGCCGACCGCGCAGCCAGATAATCACCGAACCTGGAAAGTGCCTCCGGCCCCGTCAGAGTCCATTGATTCTCCCGACCGAGAACCTCCCTGGGGAGGAAATAGAGAGCGTCGTACGCGATTTGCAGGTTCACAGGATCCGATTCCATTCGAATGCGGACGTCGTCGGAAAGGAGCACCGTCTCGATGGCCAGTTGAAACACGAGCTCCGGCAGGAATCGCGCACTCCTCAAATCACCCGGCGCGAATCGGACGTTTCCGTTTTCATCGCGGATGGCGTGCAGGTGCTGCTGGAGCGACAGCATGTGCATCTGCGATCGAAACAGCAACACCTGCTGCAAGATCAAGCGGTCGAAGTCCACTTCATCCAGATGGGTATCGCCTTCACCCAGCCCCCCGTCCGAACTCGAACTCGAACTCGAACTCGAACTCGAACTCGAATTTGAATTTGAATTTGAATTTGAACTGGAATTTGAACTGGAAGGCGAGCTCGAACTCGGCCCCCCGCCGGGACGCCGGCCCGAACTCCCACCCGGGCCCCCGGCAGGCAGGTCTGCCGGACCAGGCCCGGGAGCATTACGCGTTTCGTCTTCGCCGCCACGATCGGGAGAATCAGACGGATTCGAATCCTGACCTGTCAACATGGCAACTCCGCAGGCACTTGGTGAGACACAGGGAAATTCCGAATGCTTGCCGCTGGCCGTCAATTTCAATCACGTTCGAATAGCGACCAGGACCTGGTCTAAATAATCGTGCAGGTCTTCCGGGAGCTGGACGACATACAATCGCTGACGATAAAGAGTCGCAGATTTCCGATGTCGTCCGTGACTCGTCTCTCCCAAAAGTTCGTGGTAATACTGGCGGTCGGCTGCGAAGCAAAAGAATCCGCGTTCGGAGAAGAGGACTTTCAGGTGCTTCAAAACGCGATAGAACTGCTCAGCCTTCTCGACCTTGTCGACCTCATCGATCAGAAAAATGGGATAAATGCCGGCGTCGATGAATCGGTCCAGCAGGCGCGGCAGTTCGCGGCGCAAGGTCTTTACGGTCAAGTCCCGTTCGAAGGAAGTGGAACGGGTGAGCGTGTGATCGTAAGAGCGACTGCTTCCTAACTTAAGACTGGCGGCGGTCAGCGTTCCGGTCACAAGTCCCAGCAAGCTGGCCGGCAGGCCATGGGAATCGAGAGCGAGGACCGCACCGCCCCCCACCAGGCTTCCCGAGATCAGCCCGACCAGCGGGAGGATGAGTTTCTTGAGATCGAATTCGGAATCAGCCTTCGCATCTTGCTTCAGGTCGGCTCCTTCCTTTTCTTTCTGTTCGTGACTGAAGGTGCCCGAGATTCGGCGGTAGTATTCCACGCTGCTGGCGACCAGCAACAATTCGCTCAAGCCTTGATTCTTTCGCGGTTTCCGCTTGTCTTTGCGGTCGCGCTCCCGCCAGAAGAGGACCCCTTTCTCCATGGCATTGATGCGATTCCAATAGGTGCGCAGTCTTGCCGGGGAAGGGAAGTCGTCCAATTCGCGCGTGAATTCGACGGCCAGCTCATGCAAAGCCGGCGATTCCGGCGCAGATTGCCGGACCGTCTCGCCGTAACCGACAGTGACTTCTCGCAACAGCGCCAGATGCAGGCCCATCATCAGATAAGTCAGCAGACGCTCTTCGTCGGTGACATCGTCGATGATCGGCCTCGGTGAGGGGACCTGAGCCGGCGATTCAGCAGCCGATGACGCGGCCGGAACTGTGCTCCCTGACGAGCTGCTTCCCTTGGCGCCGCCGCTCGAGGATGTTGAAGAACTTGATGGCGATGATGCTGGAAGGCCGTGAGATTCTGCTGGCGGCGCTCCGTCGCCCCCTTTGACCAGCGCCGGTGCGTGGAATTCGACGAGCAACAATTGTTTTTGCTTTTCGCCCTCGCGTGCCCTGCCTTTGCCTGGCTTAGCATCACCGGGCTTGGCATCACTCGGCTTGGCGTCAGGTGGCATGGCATCGCCCGACTCGGTGGCACCCGCCTTGACTTGGTCTGTTTTGCCGTCGCCTGAATGCTCCAGAGAATTGCCCGGCCGGCGGGCCAACGCACAGCTTGCCGAAAGAACGGCACTCGTCACCAGCGTGGTTTTGCCTGCCCCGCGATGGCCCGAAATCAGAACCGACGTTCCCCGCAGTTCGTCGTCCACGTAGCGGAGAATCTGCTTGCGCAAGATGTCAAATGCACCCGAGCGCGCATAAATGAGATGGTCGTCGTCAATTTGCTCCTGCTGAGTGAGCGCAAGCAATGCCGCCCGACTGAGCGGCTCCGGAACGTCTCTGATTCGAATCGTCATTCGCACACTCCCCCAGCTTGACTTTGGAATCAGTTGGTCAAGCAAAATTGACCGCTCCCACAAATCGGAGCGGCAAGCTGAAAACTGAGTCGATTGCCGTGGCCCGGATTTCCGTGTCGCTTACTTTTTTTCCATGCCGCCGTCTTTGGAATTCGACTTGTCTCGAAGCTCAACTCGAAGTGGATCGGTCGCCTGAAGTACGCTTTGAGTGAACGTCACCAGGACGCCAACGCTGATGAGCATGACAATAATCGCGATACCTAAACGCGACATCTTCCAGCAACTCACTCCCCCCCCGAAGCCGGCCCAACTCGACTCGAACAGGCCATGCTCCTCTGACACTACGATCAGGCCGCGACAGATCCGGCCTGTCACAATCGCGAGAGCCAGAAAAAACAGGTAGCTGGCAATTGTGATCCCGATCCGACCGTAGCCAAGGAACGTCGGTTCCTCGGGTTCCTTCGGTTCCTTTGTCTTTTGTTTGTCCAATTCGGATTTGAGTTGAACCTTGAGTGAATCCCGGTCAATGACAGTCGCATCGAGTTCGCTCTTCTGCGCCTCGAATTTCCTCGCCCACTCGTCGATCTTCTCCCCCTTCTGCACGATGATCAGCTTTGACGTGTTGACTTCGCCTTCCGTCCGGACCAGTTTGTTTTGGCTGGCTTGATACAAATCCGTCAACTTGAGCACTTCTTTCCGCGAATCCTTGAGGTCGGCTCGGAGTTGTTTTAATTCGTCGTTGAGACCTCCTTGCCGTTCCGCGAGGAGGTCGCGCTCTCCGGAAATCACCGTCAGGTCGGCATTCAGTTGTGAGAGTCTCCCTTTCAAATCCTGCACTTCGCCGCGATTCTTCTCCAATTGCTCATTGGCCAGCCGGCATTTTTCCTTGAGTTGCTGTTCGCGGCGCTCCAGCCAGCGATTCTGCAACTGCACCACGGCGGCGAGCAGGCTGAACCCCGGCGCGAGAGCGGCGCCCCCCGCCGTTTGCCCGCCGCAACAGGTGCACTCAATGTGAATGATGTCTTTCGGCGCTGCACCGTTGCCGTTGGCCGGCCTGGCCTGGCATTTGCAACTCGCGCAGCAGCGGCACGGCGCCAGCGGGGTTGGATTTTGAGCGTCGACCCGCGAACCAGGATCGGCCAGCCACGCCAGAGAGACCGCCGTCAACCAGAAATGTCGCGTCCGCGTGAAATCAATCATGCTTCAACTCCTGTTTACCGCAGGGAACTGCGCATCCCGGCACATCAACCTCTGAATGTGGAATCCCGATTGTCGAGCCACACCAGTCCTCGAGCGGCGGAACCACTGCAGCAGGTCCGCTTCGGCGGCAAACCCCACGGATCGGCTGACGTCGCCGGGAGCCAACAACGCCAGATCGCGACCGCCGGGCTCCGTCACGACGAAGAAACCAGGCGGCGTCAGTGGCAGTGGATTTGGCCTGGCAGAACCGCCGGCGGCTATCGTTGGTGCGCGCAACGAGACTGGTGTGCTCCGAAAGTCCGCTGCCCAGAAGCAACCCGAGATCGTTGTGCGACCGGCCGGTGCCGCGAAGGGGGTCGAGTCCGACGCCGCCGTGCCGACGTCCGGGCCATTTTCTCGGCCGCTGGACCGGGCCTCACGCGGCAATTGCAGGCCGCGGCTCTTCGCAATACCGGCAGCCCAAGGGCCGGCAGTCACAATCGACATCGTGGTCTATCTCGGGAGAATCTGGCCCGGCGCGTCCCAAGGTCACGTTGCAGCGACCCTCCTGAACGCATTCGGTTCCGAGTAAATACCGCGGTGGGTTGGCCCGCACCGCAACAGACTCCTCGCTCTGAACGGACGCACCGTCCCCGTTCGGGGTGCTGGCATCCCTGGATCCCACAACACCCCCTCACCTAATAGTTAATCGAAATCGTTCCGAAAATGAGGACACAAAAATTTCAATTTTTTGAAAATAACCTGACGACTCAAGACTGACGGTCGCAGATGGCACCGTTCAGCGGTTCCGAATGGCACTGAAAATCTCACCGATCCGGCAGAGCCTTTCGACAGCAGTCCGGCGGCAGATCCGCGAGCACCCGCGCCATGGAATCAGTTGTCACGGCAATAGAATTTGAAAACTTGACGCCCCAAACAATTGCGGGTATGTCTATATGTCAACTCTCAGTGCCGATTCCTGGCACAAATTTTTTGAAGCCCTTTTTTCTACTTCTCAGAAAGGGATCAAATGTCTCGCTATGTTTCACATCGATTGTCGCGCGGATTCACCCTCATTGAATTGCTGGTCGTCATTGCCATCATCGCCGTATTGGTCGCGTTGCTGCTTCCGGCCGTGCAGCAGGCGCGAGAGGCGGCCCGGCGGTCGCAGTGCAAAAACAACCTGAAGCAGCTGGGATTGGCCTTGTACAACTATCACGACTCACTTGGAACCTACCCGGTGAACTTTGCTGTGCGCGGAGGCGGCGGTGGGCAGGCCATTGCCGACACCGGGCACAGCTGGCTGACGATGATTCTGCCGTACGTGGATCAGGCCCCGCTTTACAATTCGATCAACCATAACGCGAATCTGTCGGGCACCCCAGGCAACATCGCGGCAGCGAACACCGTCATCTCTGTGTACCTCTGTGCTTCGGATGACGGCAACCAGAACGGCCGGATTGGCAATCGCTCCGACTACAACGTCAATCCCCCCGGGACATGGGCCGTAACGAATTATAAAGCCGTCGCCGGGAGCAACTGGGCATGGGGCATCGCAGCCTGGAACCCCGTCTCGACCACAGAAGGAAAAAACGCGGGTTCTACCGACGGCTTGAATGCCGGAAACGGTATCTTGTGCTCCAATCAACAGAACACAAACATACCGACGCGAGTACGCGACGTGACCGACGGGACAAGCAACACGTTTGCGATCGGCGAGAATTTACCCAATTACACGCAATGGTGCTGGTGGTATAACCCGAATGCCGTGACTGCGAACTGCGCCGAGCCCCTGAATGCACTGCTGAAACGGCCCATCAACGTGGGCGATTGGCCGAATAATTACTCGTTCGCGAGCAAGCACGTGGGGGGCGGTCATTTTGTAATGGCCGACGGCAGTGTCCGGTTCATCAGCGAGAACATCGACATCAATCTCTATCGTAGGCTGGCAACGATCAGCGGCAATGAGCTCTTAAGCGAGTTTTAACCTGCTGAGGACACATCGTATTCGATGGCTGGTCCATTCTGTGTCCAGCCGGGGTAAGTTGCTCATTCCCTCTCGATTGAAAGCGGTGGAGGAACCGGTGGAAATTCAAATGTTCGACCGAATTTGCGTCTTATTGGGGATTTCGGCCTGTCTTTATGGCTGCGGCGGTGGCAGCGATGCTCCCGTCACAGTTCCCGTCAAGGGAATTGTAAAATACCAGGGAAAGCCGATTCCGAAATTGTCAGTTTCGTTTATCCCCGATAAAGGGGTGCTGGCAACGGGAACGACAGACGCCAACGGAAAGTTCGAGCTGATGACGAACAAACCGGGCGACGGTGCGGTGCCGAACACATACAAAGTCGCGATCAGTTTCGCGCCTGATGAAATTCCTCCAATGCCGGGGCTGGAACCACCGGGCTATCAACCACCAGTGTCTCCGATCCCAGGCAAGTACGCCGACGTGAGCACGTCAGGTTTGACGAAGAGTGTCGAGAAGGACGCGTCGAAGAACAATTTCACATTCGAACTTACCGATTGACCGCTGACTGGGGCCTTAACCTGATAACACGGTTGCTCAAGCGGCGATACCGCAGCGACAGCAGCCGAAAGTGATTCGAAGGTTGACTCGCGATTTGCCAGTCCCCACTCATCGGGCCTGACGGCCAAGGTCGAGGAAAAGCAAACCGAGAAGGTCGTCTTTATCGTCGATTAGGGGGCACCCGCTGCCGTCGCCTGGTCGTGGGCCTGGCAGAGGTCACGCGGGTATCCACAAACCTCAACAGTTCGTCTTTCCAGGGGCCGGCATAGTCGATGCCGATCCGCTTTGTGATCATGATCTGCGGCTTGAAGGCCGGATCGCGCATCAGAAAGAGCTTGTCTCCCGTCAGATCGAGGGAGTTGAGCGCGCGGGTGATTTTCATTCCCCGGGCCAGTTTTCCCGGGCCCGACAGGTCGGCATCCCAGGCATCCAGAGGGAGCGCACCGCGGATCAAAACGGCCTGCGGATCGTCGACGTGGCTGGCGACGATATTAAACATATCGTACATCCCGTAGATCAGGTAGACGTACGCCCGCCCCGCCGGACCGAACATGACTTCCGTCCGCCGGGTACGTCCTTTGGCCGCGTGGCATGCCAGATCGTGCGAACCAACATAAGCTTCGGTTTCGACAATCTGCGCCTGGAACTCCCGACCGCGCAACCGTCGGACGAGAATCGTGCCGATCAAATCGCGTGCCAGCTCGATCGCCGGTCGCTTGTAAAATGAATGACCCAGTTTCTTGAGCGGGGGCATTAATGATCAATGCGTGACAGACCACGCCGGTTCAGCGATGCGGGGGTTGAGCAGTTTGGCGATCAATCCCGTCCAGCCGGTCTGGTGCGCCGCTCCCAGTCCCTGCCCGGTTTCGCCGTGAAAGTATTCTGAAAACCAGAGATAGTCGCGAAAGTGCGGATCCGTCTGTAATTTTTCGTGACTGCCAAAGACGGCCCGCCGCCCCCGGGAATCGCGCAGGAACAGACGCGACAGCCGTTGTGTCAGTTCGGTCGCCACGCCGTCAATCGTCATGAACCGGCCTGACCCGGTTGGGCACTCCACCTGGAATTCGTCTCCGTAGTAGTGGTGGAATCTCTGCAGCGATTCAATGATCAGGAAGTTGACCGGAAACCAGATCGGCCCGCGCCAGTTCGAATTGCCGCCGAACATATTCGAATCCGATTCACCCGGCTGATACGCGACGTGAACGGCGCTTCCGTCGCACCCGAACGTATAGGGCCGGTCGGCGTGCTGCTTCGACAGGGCGCGAATCCCGTAGTCCGACAGGAACTCGGTCTCATCCAGCATCCGCCGCAGGAGTTTTTTCATCCGGCTGCCGCGCAACAGCGAGAGCAGCCGGCGTTCGCCGACGCGCGGCTCATTCCACCGCGACACGAGCCGGGCCAGGTCGGTGCGATTGTTCAGAAACCATTCCAGCCGGCGTTTGAAGGCGGGCAGTTTGTCGAGCATCTGGGGCTCGAGGGTTTCGACGGCGAACAGAGGGATGAGGCCGACCATCGATCGCACTTTGAGCGAGATCTGCCGGCCGTCCGAAAGCTGGAGCGTATCGTAGTAGAACTGATCTTCCTCGTCCCAGAGACCGGACCCGCCGGCGTCCTCGCCCATGTTGGTCATGGCTTCGGCGATGTGCAGGAAGTGTTCGAAGAACTTGGTGGCGATGTCTTCGTAAACGTGGTTGTGCAGCGCCAGCTCCAGGGAAATCCGCAGCAGATTGAGGCAGTACATCGCCATCCAGCTGGTGCCGTCGGCCTGATTGATAAATCCCCCCGAGGGGAGCGGCGCGCTGCGGTCGAAGACGCCGATGTTGTCGAGCCCGAGGAAACCTCCCTGAAAGATATTGTGGCCGTGGACGTCCTTGCGGTTCACCCACCAGGTGAAATTCAACATCAACTTGTGGAACACGCGTTCGAGAAATGCGAGGTCGCCGCGATCGCCGCGCTGTTTGCGATCGATCTGAAACACGCGCCACGCCGCCCAGGCGTGCACGGGAGGATTGACGTCGCCGAAGTTCCATTCGTAGGCCGGCAGTTGTCCATTCGGGTGCATGTACCATTCGCGGGTCAGCAGCAAGAGCTGGTTCTTGGCGAATTCTGCATCAACCAGCGCCAGGGGGAGGCAATGGAACGCCAGGTCCCAGGCGGCGTACCACGGGTATTCCCATTTGTCGGGCATCGAAATGATGTCGGCGTTGTTCAAATGCCGCCAGTCGTTGTTGCGTCCGCGGCGGCGCTCGAGCGGCGGCGGAGGCTGCGCCGCGTCGCCGTCGAGCCAGATCGGAACGTCGTAGAAGAAGAACTGCTTGCTCCACAGCATGCCCGCCAGCGCCTGCCGCTGCACAAGCCGTGCGTCAGGATCGGCGATGTCGGACTGGAGCACCGTGTAGTATTCGTCGGCTTCGCGGCGACGCGCATCGAGGACCTGCGCAAAATCGGCGAAAGGCCGAGCAGCCGAAGTATTCATCAGCCGCAACCGGATCTCGACGGAACCTCCAGCAGGAACGCGGCGGACATAGTGCGCGGCCGCCTTGGTTCCTTTGCGCCCGGGGTTGACGGCCGAGCGCTCGCCGTGGACGACGTAGTCGTGAAAGGCATCTTTGAAGAAACCCGGCGCTGCTGCGGTGCCGAACAGGCGTGCCGCATTGGTGTCGTTATCGCAGAACAGAAGCTCGGGACCGTCGGCGACATACAGGCAATAGCGCCCCAGTTGCGGGTGAATCGCCTCGACCAGGCTGTTGCCGCTGCCAGTCAATTCGGGCCGGTGATCGCCATCGTCCCACGACCACGTGTTGCGGCACCAGAGGTGCGGCAGGAGATGAATCGGGGCCTCGTCGGGACCGCGATTGTGAACCGTCACCCGCATCAGGATGTCCTGCGTGGCGGCTTTGGCGTATTCGACGAAGACGTCGAAGTAGCGATCGTCGTCGAATATCCCCGTGTCGAGCAATTCAAACTCGGAGGTGGACTTCCCGCGCCGGGCATTTTCGTCCAGCAACCGTGCATACGGAAACTCGGCCTGCGGATACTTGTACAACATTTTCAGATAGGAATGCGTCGGCGTGGCGTCAAGGTAGTAATAGAGCTCCTTGACGTCCTCCCCGTGATTTCCCTGGGCGTTCGTCAATCCGAACAGTCGTTCCTTGAGGAACGGATCGCGACCGTTCCAAAGGGCCAGCGCCAGGCACAGCCGGCATTCCCGATCGCTGATCCCGGCAATTCCATCTTCCCCCCAGCGAAAGGCGCGGCTGCGCGCCATGTCGTGAGTGAAGTATTCCCACGCATTGCCGTTCGAGCTGTAATCTTCGCGGACCGTTCCCCATTGCCGCTCCGACAGGTAAGGCCCCCAGAATTTCCAGCTCGCCTTGCCGGCCGCAGCTTCGACCAGCCGCGAGCGCTCCGCCGTCCGGGTGGGACCAGACATCGGCGGAGCCGGGGGAGAAGGCTGCGGAGTGGGTGCTGGCATTCGAGGTGGGGCTCCAAACTGCCTTTAGACAGACGGCGCGGTCAGCTTCCTGGTCAGTTGCGGGCTGCAGAAAATGGCATTGGCCCAGCCCAGAAACCGATGGGGGCCGAAACGCTGCTGATAGATTCCAAACAACTGATAACGGCGTTCCTGGAGCCAGCCGCAAATCTCATGAAAATAACCCTGCTCGGCGTACATGGGCGCGAACAAAACCTCGGTGAAGACGAGATCAATCGCCTGGGCCGCGAAGAGCGCGGCCGCGCCGCGCAAGGCCAGGAGTTCGCTCCCCTGGATGTCCATCTTGAGAATGTCGATATGGGCGATCTTCCCGGCCGTGCAAAAATCGTCAAGGGTCACCCCTTCGACGTCGATCGTCGAGCCGGTCGCCGTCTTTTCCGGATTAATGAATTTGTGCGCCTGCCCGTCAAAAGGGAGGACGGAATTCATCGTCGAGCGTTCATTGCAGAAAAACTGGCGGGTCCCCGGCCGGTCGCAGACGGCCAGAGGCCGGGTGATCACCCGCTCGAGCCCCGCGCAGGCTGCCGTCAACTGCCGGTAGGAATCGGGAAACGGTTCAAAGGAGTAGATCGTCGCCTTGGGGAAGCGGCGATGGTATTCGCGGGCGGTCTGCCCGCGATTGGCGCCGACGTCGAAAATCGTGCCCACAACCTGCGAACGCAAAATCTGCTGCTGGGCGATAAACGGGTCGTCGCGCAGGGCCCGCTCGGTCGGCTGGCCACGCAGCACGCACCCCAGATCGTGCACAGCGCCCCGCACAACCTTCGACCCCCAAGACATTTCGACGACTCCGTTCGGGACTGTCCAGGCCGGGCGAACGTATCTTCCAGCCCCCGGGATCGTTAGCATAGAGACTGTCCGGCTGACATTCCATGTCTGCCCCGTAAAGGTACCCGGGCCGCAACCGGCAGACGGGCCGGGGTTTGTACCTCTTTTCAAGATGGCTGCGAAGCGTCGAAATCGGCGCTTCCTTAAATCTCCCTTATCCTCCGCCCGATCGCGTTTACACGCATGACGCCAATTCCCATACTCGTGCGAGAGAGTGGCAGCCCTGCGCTGCGTACACCGAATCGAGCCGGCGGGCTGGGGGCCTCCGCCACCTCCCATTCACGCCAGAGTCAGATGACCACAATGCAGTGTCTGCTTGTCGTCGAAGACCAAACGACGCTGCTGGGGAGCCTGTCGCGAGGACTGCGAGCCGAGGGCTACACGGTCCATGAAGCGACGACTGCCGAGGCGGCTCATCAGGTGATTCAGCAGCACCGGGTGGATGCCGTGCTGCTCGACCTGATGCTCCCTGGTGAAGACGGCCTGACGTTTCTGGCGCGGCTGAGGGAAGAGGGATTTTCCCGGCCGATCCTGGTCGTTACGGCGCGCGATACGGTCAAAGACCGCATTCACGGTCTCGACTCGGGGGCCGACGACTACCTGATCAAGCCGTTTTCGTTCGAAGAATTGCTGGCGCGGCTGCGGGCATTGTTTCGGCGGTCCACTCCCGATCGGAGCACCACGTTGCGGGCCGGCGATCTGGAACTCAATGTTCTCAACCGCCAGGTCACCCGTGCCGGTCGGCAGGTTGACCTCACCCAGCGGCAATTCGACCTCCTGGTGTGCCTGATGCAGCATGCCGGCGAAACTGTCAGCCGGCAGGTGATCGCCCAGGAGGTCTGGAAAGAAGCCACGGCGACCTGGACGAACGTGATTGAAGTGCAGATCAACCAGTTGCGGAAGAAACTCGAACGTCCCGACCAGCCGACGATCCTGCATACCATTCGCGGGGTCGGCTACTGCCTGGGAGAGGGCCGATGAGCCGTCTTAGCGTGCGCTGGCGCCTGACGCTCTGGTACGGAACAATCCTGGCGTGCGTCGTGACCTTTTTCGGTGCGACGGTGCTGTTTCTGAACAACCGCAACCTGCTGCGGCGCACCGATACCGAACTCCTGGAAGAAGCCGGCGAGCTGTCGCTCGAAGTGCAACTGGCCCGCAACCTGCCGGACTTGCAGCAACAACTGCGTGACCGGTTTTACGACCATGCACAATTCGACTTTCAGGTGACGACGGCGCGCGGTGCGGCGGTTTTCAAAAGTCAGCGGCTGGAAGAGGTGGGGCTTCCCGCCCCGCTCTCAGTTGAACCGGGAGAGCCGATTTTCGAATCGCGCCCGGTCGGTCCATTTGGCGACTCGCGCGTGGTCGGCCAGTTCGTTTCCGGACCGGCGGGCCCATTTGTCGTGCAGGTCCTCGTGCCGCTGGCTCCCAATCAACGCGAAGCTCGGGAACTGGCCGCAATTCTGCTGGCAACCGGGCCGATCGCCGTGATCCTGGCACTGGCAGGAGGCTACTGGCTGGCGCGGCGTGCGCTGGCGCCGGTCGATCGCATGGCCGCCGCCGCCGAGCAGATTTCGATGGCCCATCTTGATCGCCTGATCGACGTCGGCAATCCCGATGACGAACTGGGCCGGCTCGGCCGCACGCTGAACGGAATGATTGCCCGGTTGCGCGATGCGGTGCGGCAGATGCAGCAATTCACCGCCGACGCGGCCCACGAACTGCGGACGCCGCTGGCAGTGCTGCAAACCGAGGCCGAGGTGGCCCTGCGCACGGCCCGATCGGTCGACGATTATCGGAAAGTCGTCGAGTCCACCCTGCACGAATCGCAACGGCTGGCCCGACTCGCCGGCCAACTGCTGCAGTTGAGCCAATGCGACACTCAAGCGTTCGAAATCGTCCACGAAGAGGTGCCTCTCGATGCCGTCGTGGCCGATGTCGCCGAGCAATTGCAGACGCAGGCGGCGCGGCAGGGGATCAGGCTCGAAGTGGCAGCGCTCCACGAATGCAGCGTGACCGGCGACGACATTCAGCTCAGCCAGGTGTTCTTCAATCTGCTCGACAACGCGGTCAAATACACGCCCCGTGGAGGCCAGGTGCGCGTTTCGAGCGTCCGCAGCGAAGGCCAGGTCACGATCAACGTGGCCGACACCGGTCCGGGAATCGCCCAAGAGCACCTGCCGCACGTCTTCGACCGGTTCTACCGTGCCGATCGTTCGCGGACCGAAGCCACCGGCGGAGCAGGCCTGGGCCTGGCAATCTGCAAGGCGATCGTCGAGGCACACGGCGGGACGATCGCCGCCACCAGTTCGGTCGGCGCCGGGACGCAATTCCTGGTAACGCTGCCGTTGCTGAAAGTCCCGCCCCGCCCCGGGTCGCCGCCGGACGGCTCGCACGATTCCGGTGAGAACTCGAGCGTTCTGCAGGCTGTCACCGGGAAATCGATCGAAAACGGCCCTGCCTGATACCGCTCAAACTTGCTTGATTGCGGCCAGACCGCAATTTTCGACGCCGCGCGTAGACGAAACGCTCTGTTCGTCCGATCATGATGGGAAGGAGTCTTTCTGCCTTCGCCCCATCAATTTGCCCGCCCGAGATGCATCCCCGATTGACGAAATCCCGACTTTGGCTGCTGGTTCCGGCCCTTGCCGCGGCGGTCTATTGCGGCACCGCCTCGCACCGCGGCGCGGTGGCTGAGCCGGGCCAGTCGGATTCTTCGACCCCGCCGGAAAGAACCACGCGGCCAGCGGAAGGATTTCCCCGAAAGATCGCTTCCGACCTGAATGGTCTTCACAACCTCATCGAAGTGCAGCAGCGGATTTTTTCGGGGAGCGAGCCGCACGGAAAGGAAGCCTTCGCCAGCCTGCAAAAGCTGGGGGTCAAGACGATTGTCAGCGTGGATGGCGCCCGTCCCGACACCGAACTGGCTCGAAAGTTCGGCCTGCGCTATGTCCATATCCCGATTGGCTACGATCGAATTCCCGACGAGGCGACCGCTGCCCTCACCCGCGTCGTTCGGGAAATCGATGGGCCGATCTATTTCCATTGCCATCATGGGAAGCACCGCGGCCCGGCGGCAGCCGCGATCACTTGCCTGGCCAGCGGAAAAACCACCAGCCAAACGGCCATTGCATTTCTCGAACTCGCCGGGACGGGCAAGGAATACGCCGGCCTGTGGCGCGACGTCGCCGCGTTTCGCCCGCCGGCCGCCGACGCCCGGCTCCCCGAACTGGTCGAGCGGGCCGAGGTCGATTCCCTGCCGATGGCGATGGCGGGCCTCGATCGGCAATGGGACAACCTCAAACTGTGCCGCGACGCCGGCTGGAAAGCGCCGCAAGAGCACCCCGATCTCGATCCACGCCAGATGGCCCTGCTGGTTCGCGAGGCGTTCACCGAAGCGGTCCGCGGCCTCGGCGCCAATGCCAGTCCCGAATTGAGAAAATCGCTGACCGACGCCCAGTCGCTGGCGCACGCGATCGAAACCGACGTGGCCCAGGCACGCTACGAGCAGCTCGCACCAAAGCTGCAGACGCTCGAGCAATCGTGCAAGACCTGTCACGCGAAGTTTCGGAACTGACCGCGCTGCGCGAGAAGGGAGAAAGTACGCAAGTACTCACGTCCAAGTCATTCGACGCAGTCTCCTCTCACCTTTCTCCTTTCCCCTCTCTCGCGCAGCGCGGTACATTGGTTCCGGAACACTATGCCCGGACACGATGACCTTCCGCCAGACCGTGACGACGCCCGCGTGGGGCGCTACGCCTGGATCGTTGTGGCCCTCCTCGTTCCGGTGGCGCTCCTCAATTATCTCGACCGGCAGATGCTGGCGGCGATGAAGTCTTCGATGATGCACGATATCCCGGACATCGCCACCAAGGCCAACTGGGGAGTCGTGCTCGGCTGTTTCAAATGGGTGTATGCGATCTTAAGCCCCTTCGGCGGATACATCGCCGACCGTTACAGCCGGCGGCATGTGATCGCGGCCAGCCTGTTCGTGTGGTCGGCGGTGACCTGGGGGACGGGACACGTCGAGTCGTTTCAGCAGCTCGTGATTGCGCGGGGGATCATGGGGATCAGCGAGGCATTCTACATCCCGGCGGCACTGGCGCTGATCGCCGAATTCCATACGGGATCGACCCGCTCGCGCGCCGTCGGTTTACATCAGATGGGGATCTACGCCGGGATCATCGTCGGCGGCTTCACCGGATACGTCGCCGACGATCCGGCTCTCGGCTGGCGGTGGGCATTCGATGCCTGCGGCGTCGTGGGAGTCCTTTACGCCCTGCCCCTGTTTGCGCTGCTGCGCAATCCGCCCGTTGAGCGAAGCACTGACGTCGGTCTGACCAACATGCCCGCTCCGTTTGCCGCTGCCCGCGAGCTTGTGAGCAACCGCGAATTTCTCCTGCTGGTCCTGTACTTCACGCTCCCGGCGCTCGCAGGCTGGGTCGTCAAAGACTGGATGCCCGATATCCTCAAAGAGCAGTTCCAGCTCGGTCAGGGAAAGGCGGGCGTCTCAGCGGTCGTGTACGTGCAGTTCGCGTCGCTCATCGGCGTGGGACTCGGGGGCTGGCTGGCCGATCGCTGGATGCGACACACGATCCGCGGCCGCATCTTCGTCAGCGCCCTGGGGATGACGTTCTTTCTGCCGGCGCTGTTCGGCGTCGGCAACGCGGCGACATTGGGAATGGCGATCGCGTTCCTGATTCTGTTTGGCGTTGGCTGGGGTTTCTTCGACTGCAACAACATGCCGATTCTGTGCCAGATCGTGCAACCCCGCCTGCGGGCGACCGGCTACGGAATCATGAACCTCGTCAGCATCAGTTGCGGGGGGTTCGCCGACTGGGGTTTCGGCGCCCTGCGCGACCGGCATGTGCCGCTGAATGTGATTTTCGGCGTCTTTGCCGGTGTGGCGCTGTTATCGGTCGCGATCGTGCTCCAGATCCGCCCGCGGGCGAGTGACTTGAAGACTGGTGTATAATCGAGGCTCATTTTGAAGTGAATCCATGACTACGAAACTCCGCGGCATCATTCCTCCACTCGTCACCCCGCTCCGCGATCGCGATACGCTCGACCACGACGGTCTCGCGCGGCTGATCGAGCATGTGCTGTCAGGGGACGTGCACGGGATCTTCATTCTCGGCACCACCGGCGAAGCTCCGAGTCTGAGCTATCGCCTCCGCCAGGAGTTGATCGAGCGCGTTTGCACACTGGTCCGCGGCCGGGTGCCGGTGCTGGCTGGCATTACCGACACGGCGTTTGTCGAATCGGTGAAACTCGCGCGCTTTGCCGCCGAGGCCGGCGCGGCGGCGGTCGTCCTGTCGACCCCGTATTACTTCCCTGCCGGGCAGACCGAGTTGGCCGGGTACGTCGAGAACATCGTGCAGGAACTGCCGTTGCCCCTCGTACTCTACAACATGCCGAGTCTGACGAAAGTCTGGTTCGAGGTCGACACGCTGCGACGGCTGGCAGGGATCGAGCGAATCATTGGCATCAAAGACAGCGGCGGCGACCTGGCGTATTTTGAACGGCTGATGACACTCCGCAAATTGCGCCCCGACTGGTCGATCATGATCGGCCCCGAGGCGCTGCTCCAGGACGCGATGCGGCTCGGCGGAGACGGCGGCGTCGCCGGCGGCGCCAACGTCTTCCCCCGGCTGTTCGTTTCGTGCTACGACGCGTGCCTGGCGGGGGACGAAGCCCGGCTCAAGGCGACGCGCGACGCCATCAACGACTTCCAGCAGATCTACGAAATCGGCAAATACGCCTCGCGCTACATCAAAGCGACCAAGTGCGCGCTGTCGCTTCTCAGTATCTGCGACGACTTCATGGCCGAACCCTTCCATCGCTTTCACGCACCGGAGCGGGAGCGGGTCTGGAAGATCCTGGAGCCGCTGCGGGACCGAGTGGCGGGGGCCGGTTAGCTCGACCAGTTTTTCAAGACGTTTTCGATTCGCGGCTTCATCCCGGCGTCGTGAAACAGGCAGACTGGAATCTCTGGCCGAAGGTCATTCAGACGGGGCATTTGAGGTCGGCGCGGGAGCCTGGCCGGCTGGCTGCGGCTTTAAGGTGAACGCGACCGTGAGGTTCGTCCATTCCATCACCTTCTCTCCGCAAACCTGGCATTGGAATGATCCGGAGTTCTTTCGACCCGTAAGCCGGACAATGACTCCGTAGACGGCTCCGCAGTTTGGACAAGTTTCGTCAGGTCCCTGCTTTTCTAGACTTTGTGGCCTGTGGGCTGCTCCCCATCGATTGACGATCCGAAATACAAGCCAGGCGCAAAACACGGCCAATGCCGCGACGGCAGTGTTCAGATCGATCGACTCGAATTCGCCAGCCATCCCCCGAGTGTACGGGGTGAGCGAACGGTGGAAAAGCGGGAAGCGACCGCACCCCTGCTCGCCGATCTCCAACCCATTTCCTGCAGAGTCAGGAGTCAAAGATTTCCCTTTCCAGCAGCTGCGCGATATGTAGTTGCTTACCGTCCACGGCATGCGGACCGGGAACGTTCGGCGTCAATCAGGAATCTCTCAATGAAGTTCAAATCCACGAGATGGATTGCAATCGCCGTTTCAGCGATCATTTTTTCGCTGCTGAATCTGCACTGCTGGCAACCGGGGATCGGTGGACGGACCGACCTGACCGATGGGAAGCGGCCGCAGGGAACCGAACTCGAGTTATTCTATGGGTGGCCAGCCTGCTACCGGGCTGAATTACTGAGATCCGATGACAGCACCCTCTCCCATCGGATTCTTCAAAGTGCACCGTTCTTCCGGCCATCCGCCTGGGACATGCGTGTCGTTGCCCGTTATCGTGGCTGGCTTCCGGCACTCCTCGACGTGTCATTCGCGCTGGCTGCGACGGCTTTGGTGGCTTTGTACTTTGGTATCGACCGCTGGAACCGGGCAACTGCATCACTCGCGTTCGGCCTGTTGCTTTTCCTGGGAGCGGCATACTGGTTCGCGGATAGAGTCGAGGTACACTTATAGAGGCCAGTTTCGCTCGTGGTGCGGCTGCGGGAGGAGTTGCGGGAAAGGCCGATCGGATGAACCTCCAGGAATTGCTCGCAGTCATTGGCGCCGGACTGTGGGCTCTCCTCTGGGCCCCGTGCGGGCGAGTCTTTGGTGTGTGGGGGACTGTCACGGCAGTCGTCCTCGGCGGATTTGCCGGTTTGGTTCTGGGCTGGCTGTTCAGCGAGTGGCTCGACCGGCTGCGACCTGACACCAGGCGGCTGCGCACAGCCGTCGAGCTGACTGCGATCCTCGGCGCCTGCCTCACATTTATCGCCCTCCCGCTCTGGGTTCGAACGCTTCTTTCTCAGGGATAGTATGTCGCACGGGTTCCGATGGCAGGTGACCGGCAGAATCCAGGAGAGCGGTCGATGAAGATCGTGTTTCAATCTGGCGAAACCAAGCACGTCTTTGATTCGGACAGTGCAGGCGGGCCCATCCTGGCCGCCATTGCCAAAGCGCTGCCGCGGGAAGTCGCTGCGATCGCCCACAACGGCACGGCACGCCATCCCGAGATGACGACGCGCGACGAACTGCTCGCCGCAATCGGCGCCGTCCTGGGGCAGATTGAGGCCGATCCCGCGCTGCTGAATGCGTACTCCGTCTCGGTGAAGGCGCACGGCGACGATCGCCCGGCCGCGAAGAGCTTCGGGCGCGGAAGCGGGCTCAGCGGCATTCGCCTGCCGGATTCCCCCGCCGACCGAGTGTTTGCCCTGTGGTGCGGGCCCGCCCGCTGTGACCTGGTCGAAATGACAATCGGTCCTGACGGGCGCGGTATCGAGCAGGGAACGGTGGATCTGCGCGGGAAGCGCGAGCTGTTGACGGCGAACCTGGGTCCAATTCGAATTCACTCCCGGCGGGCGAAAACTCGGCTCCCGCAGGAATTGCAGCGGCTCCAGGAGGCCGTCGAGAGGTGGCCTCCTGGCGAAGTGGCCAAATTTGTCCGGATCAACGAGTAAGATGCGTGGCGATGCTGAACCAGCTACTTCTTCTGCCCGCGGCACGACGTCGCGTTTTTCTCGTTGACGCCTCCTGCCCGAGAGGCAAGTGATGTCCCCGTTTTTCAGGACGACACCATGTCCATTTCAAATTTCTTTCGAAATTTTATAGATCAATTCGCTGTCCCACTCGAGAGCGAATCGGAGCGCGCGTATCGCGAGCAGACGAAACAACGGCCCAGTCTCACCGACGACGCGTTTTATCAAACTTTTTACGCCGGCACAGAGATCCCGAAGGAGATTCCCATTCGCTTGAGGAACCTCTACCAGAAGATGCTCGGATACGATCTCTCCACCCTGCGCCCCGAGGACAATCAGGCAGTGATCTACGACGACGTGGATTTTGCCGATTTTATTTATCGCGTCGAGCGCGAATTCGGCGTGACCATACCCATCATACGCGGGCACATCAGTGAACAGTTCGGAGTCATTGACGGCACGTTTGACTCAGTCGTCCGCCACCTGCATCAGGCCCTGCAGAAGCGCCAGCAAACTTCCGGATGGTCGAGAATGGCGACGTTCCTAGGGACGTTGCGGAACCGGCCGAGTGATCCCGGTCGGGATGGCATTAAGACTTGGCGCGTCTAGACGCAGGGCCGGCCGGCGCGATCAGTTCCGCCAGCGGCATGACGCGGACCTGATCGGCCAGGTCGTACGAGCGCGTTCCCGGATAGACGACAATCAGCTCGTCGAGCCCGAGGTCGGTCAGGGCGGCTCGCATCGAGGGGGTCAGTGTCGGCGCATCCTGGCGCTTGCATTCGACACCGATCCGCCGCCCGCGCTGGAAGAGCAACAGATCGAGCTCGGCTCCATTGTGAGTCGCCCAGAAGTAGGCTTCGTCCGGCTCGAGCGCCTTGAGAATCTCTTCAACCACATAGCCTTCCCACGACGCGCCGACCTTGGGATGGAATTCGAGATCGCGGCGGCTTGCGATCCCAAGCAGGGCATGCAGCAGTCCGCTGTCACGAAGATAGACCTTGGGCGAACGGACCTGCCGCTTCCCCAGATTTTCGAACCAGGGAGGCAACTGACGGAGCATGAAAAAGCCCGTCATCAGATCGAGGTAGCGACGTACGGCGGCTTCTTTCATCGCCAGCCCGCGGGCGAGTTCGGCGCCGTTCCAGATTTGCCCGTGATAGTGGGCAACCATGTTCCAGAATCGATGCAGGGTCGTCGCGGGGATCCGCACGCCGAACATGGGGACGTCTCGCTCCAGAAACGTCTGCACGAACTGCCGCCGCCAGAGCAGCGAGTCGGCGTCCGTACGCATCGTGTACGACGTCGGCAGGCCGCCCCGCAGCCAATGACGATCGATCGCCGACGCTCCGAGGTCCGCGAGACGAAATCCCTCAAGGGGCACCATTTCGAGACGCCCGGCCAGGGACTCCGACGATTGGCGGAGCAACTCGACTGAGGCGCTCCCCAGAATCAGGAATCGGGTCGGCGCCGGTCGCCGATCTGCCAGCACGCGGAGCAGTGGAAACAGTTCAGGCCTGCGCTGGATCTCGTCGATAACGACCAGCCCGCGCAAGGGGCGCAGCGCCGTCTCAGGCTGTTCGAGCCGCGCCAGACTGGTGGGATCTTCGAGGTCGAAGTAATTTAGCGAATCGGCAGCGACGAGTTGCCTCGCGAGCGTTGTCTTCCCGCATTGGCGCGGCCCCAGGAGCGCCACAACGCGACTGCGTTTGAGGGCTCGCCGCACGCGTCCGAGATCCGTTCGACGATTAATCATACTCCGATTATATGCCACGAAATTCCACCATTCAATGGCGGAATTGCGTGGTCGCAGATTTTCGCTCGCAGAGCCCGTGAAACCAGCACGGCATTTCCAGGGGATTGCCTGACGCCGGAGACCTACTTCTTGCGGACCCACGTCGCGTCGATCAGGGTCTGCCAGCCGTTGTTTCCCTGAAGTTCGACCTTCCACGAATGGTGGTCGTTATCGAGAAAAGTGAGCGTCTGGCGGGTCTTGCCCGGGTGCTCGGGATCGAGGGGCGAGAAGTCAACCAGCAGAGTCTTGCCGTCTTTCGCTTCGATTTTGTGTTCCGTGAGGGACCCGTCGAATGTGAAATTGATCTCGTACAGGCACTTCCTGGCGGGATGCCAGGCCATCGTCGCCTCGTAGCGCTGATACTCCTTCTCGCCGTCGGTGATGTACGTGCGGGCGCGCAGCACCTTCCCCTCCAGGCCCCATTCGTACACGGCCCGGGCATGCAATTCATTCCCGCCGGTCCACTTGCCGTCAACCGTCCACTCCCCCTCGAACCGCGCCAGGGAGGCGAGTTTGGGATCGATCTTGAACGCCACCGTGTCTTTGTCGGCGGCGACCGCCACAAGAGCCAGCAGAATAGCGGGGACGAACACAGACAACATTCGGGCCGCGGACGGAAGCATGGCGAACCTTTCGATGGGCACTTTCCGGATGGGGTGAGCCGGCACTGGTAATCAGCCCAGCTTGCAAAACTCTTCGCGAAACTGCAACACTCACTGCTGTATTCCGGCAGATCATCGAGCAGAGACCTGATGACAGACGCCGCGAGCGGCCACCTGTACGTAAATCTGACGGCTTCCGCCGTCCGGCGCCGGCTCAAGGGGCACGGGTTTGGCGTGCGGCGGATCGAAGCCGCCGGGAAGGGACGGACCGTCATCGTCCACACCGCCACCGGAAAACATCTGCGACAACTGGAGGCCCTGTTTCAGGAGGCGGTCGATCCGGCAGGCGCGGGCGAGGCGCAGAATTAAGCGGAATACTTTAGCCTGCGGAACCGGCGCTCCTATCGGTGGTGCCCGCTGCAGGTCGTCGGCTTGCGTTCAGCCAGGCTCCGGAGGAACGACATAGAACGCTTCTATGCCGTCCCTCCGGGGCTGTCGCGGAGAATTCGTCGGCATTCCTGGGGCTGGCGCCACCAGGCTAAAATATGCCGCCGCATCCGCGGCTGACGTTTTGAAAGATCTAAAGGCAATTCGCAGCGTCTCGCATCGTGCGAAGGGCGTGGTTGAGCGTCTCGGTCACTTTCATTCGCGCATCGACCGGCCACTTACCACGCCATTCTTGACACCGCAGCGTGCCACCCGGCTGCGACTTCGCATTAGTGCTTGGGCGGCATCTTGGAGAAGGCGTCTTTCATCCCGGCCTGCATCTGGTCGGGGGTCAGATCCTTCTGGTGAGTCGCCAGGGACCATTTGTGACCGTAGGGATCGGTGATGACGCCGTAACGGTCACCCCAGAACATGTCGGCTGGCGGCATCTGAACCTTGGCGCCGGCGTCCTGCGCCCGCTTGATGGCCGCATCGACGTTTTCGACATAGTGGTGCATCGTGACCGGCGTTCCGGGGTTGGCCGTCGCCAGGTTCGACTTGCCGCCGCAGAATTCCGGAAAGTCGTCGACCAGGAATACGAAGCTTTTGCCGATGCGAATCTGGGCATGCATGATTTTGCGGCCATCGGGCGCCGGCATGCGGCTGACTTCCTCGGCTCCGAAGGCCTTCTTGTAGAACTCGATCGCTTCGCTGCACGGACTGCACACCAGGTGGGGAATCAGACCTTCCTGACCGGCGGGAATCGGTTTGACGGACGCGCTCATGGCTGTCTCCTCGAATAGGGGTTGAACTCAGACGGGGAAATCACGTTTGGACTTTTTTCGATCACGAATTCTTTGCGGCGGCCTGCTGCAGCGCCCGGATGTCGAGTTTCTTCATCGGCATCATCGCCTGTATGACGCGCTTCGCCTGCTCGGGGTCGGGGCTGCTCAGCAGCTCCGGAAGGATCGTCGGCACGATCTGCCACGTGAGGCCGAACTTGTCCTTGAGCCAGCCACACTGGATCTCGGTCCCTCCAGAGGAGAGCTTTTCCCAGTAAGTATCCACCTCGTCCTGCGTCTGACACTGGACGACAAAGGAGATCGCCTCGGTGAACTTGTAGATTGGGCCGCCGTTGAGGGCGGTAATCGATTGCCCGTCGAGTTGAAACTGGACGGTCATCACCGAGCCGGCCGGACCGGGGCCACCCGCGCCGTAGCGCACGACTTTGACAATCTTCGAGTTGGGAAAAACCGAGACATAAAAGTTCGCCGCCTCCTCGGCCTGGCGGTCGAACCACAGAAACGGAGTGATCTTCTGGCTCGGCACGGTTTTCTCCTTATCTTCGAAGACATCCGGGGTGCAAAATCTCTGCCACTGACCATTAGTCGAACAAGAAAAACGCGAATCGACAAGAATCTTCAGAATTATGAAGAACGTGAAAAGATCCGGCCTGAGCAGCATAATTCGTGCCATCGATTGTCCATCGGGGGTGCAAACACCAGGGAGTTTCAGCCCGCGACCAACGGAGCCTGAGACCGGCGGAAAATCGGATGCTTGACTCTCGTAAGATCGCGCGTAACACCGGATCTGATCCGCGTACTCGATGTCGCACTCCCTCGAAACGGGTTCAATTGACCTGCGCCCCCTCGCGCCTTACGCTTGAGGTCTCCTGCAACCGAGAATGCGATTCGCGTTGCAGATCGGAAACTTCTGAGTACGGCCCTCTCGTCTCACAGTGTGCCTGTCCAGGGGAACCTCGCCATGACCATGCGTGTTTCACGACGCCAGTTTCTGGGGACTTCTGCCGGATCCGCCGTCGCGCTGGCCTCCGGGCCGCTGCTCGCCCAGGCCAACGCTCTGCCCAGCCGGACAGTGACCGTCGGAATCATGGGGCTCAACCGCGGCATGCAGGTTGCCGCCGCACTGGAAAAGCAGCCGGGCGTGGTCATCAAGTACGTCTGTGACGTCGATTCGAAGCGGGCCGACCAGGGGAAGGCGCAACTGGAAAAGAGCGGCGACCAGCGTCCGCTGGCGGTCACCGATTTCAGAAAAATCCTGGACGACCGGGAAGTCGACGCCCTGTTTTGCGAAGCCCCCAACCACTGGCACGGCCCCGCCACGATTCTGGGGTGCGACGCCGGTAAACACGTGTACGTCGAAAAGCCGTGCAGTCACAATCCCTGGGAAGGGGAGCAGATGGTCGCCGCGGCGCGCAAGCACGACCGGGCGGTGCAGATGGGGGTGCAGCGGCGGAGCACTCCCGGCGTGATCGAAGCGGTCGCCAAACTGCAGCAGGGGATTATCGGCAACGTGTATTGTGCGCGCGGCTGGTACAACAACAACCGGCCCACTCTGGGAACCGGCAAGCAGACCGATCCGCCGGCGACGCTCGACTACAATCTCTGGCAGGGACCGGCGCCGCGCGCGCCCTATGTCGACAACCGGATCCACTACAACTGGCACTGGTTCTGGCAATGGGGCAACGGCGAACTCGGCAACAACGGAGTCCACACGCTCGACCTGTGTCGGTGGGGATTGAACGTGGATTTCCCGACGGTCGTTGCCTCTTCGGGCGGACGCTACCGTTACCAGGACGATCAGCAGACCCCCGACACGCATATCGCCAGCTACGAATTCCCGGGGGGCAAGCAGATCACCTGGCAGGGACTCAGTTGCAACAAGCACCAGGATTCCACCGGGTACGTTTCGTTCTACGGTGACAAGGGATCACTCTCGCTCGGCCAGTTCGGCGAGTACAAGATTTATGACGCGAACGATCGGCAGATCGAGGAACGCCCGGACGACACCGGTGGCGGCAACCCGTGGCTGGCGGTCGACACATTTCACACCGCGAATTTCATCGCGGCGATCCGGAGCGGCGACCACTTCGGCGTGAGCGCCCAGATCGAGAAAGGGCATCGCAGCACGCTCTTGTGCCATCTCGGCAACATCGCCTACCGGACGCAGCGCACTCTCAAGTGCGATCCGGAAAACGGCCACATCCGCGACGACGAACCGGCGATGGCCTTCTGGCAGCGCGAATACGAACCGGGCTGGAAGCCCGTCGTGTGAGCCGCGCCAGAACGTCAACACCTGCTGGAGAGTTGTTGGATGGCAATCGCTCCCCTGTTCACCTGATTTTTGCGCACGCCTGGCCTTGAACAAATCGCCGACAGTTCATTCTGTCTCGAATCCCGACGGGATCAGGTAGCCTTGAGCACAGAGCCAGCCTAACGTCTGAACGGATCGATCGAACGTCATTGTTTCCGACCAATGGCTCAACAGTTCCTGCGTTCGCCACTGGACACGAGGGGACGGCAGCAGGTCGGACAGACTTTCGTTCCCCAGCCAGGCAACCGGTTGTTGTGACGGCAATTGCAGGGCAGGTTGCCACGCGATGCGGTGATCACAGAGCACGGCTGTTTCTTTCCAGGTGGCGGAGGGGTTCAATCGGACCGCGTCACCGATCCGGGTGACGCTGACTGGCGGCGGACGAAGGATTGCCGGAATTTCAGCGGGGGCACGCATGCGCCAGAACTCGGTGGGTGTCACCTGCGCCTGTTGGCCGTAAAATTCGCCGGTGTGATCGAGGTGCCGCTTCGTCGATTCGTTCAGACAGTCGTGACAAAACGCCAGAGCGGCGGCTTGCGCGGCCGGCTCCGTCATGAGAGTGTACACAATGGCGGCGCCCTGTAATCCGCTGACGATTGCGCTTTGCACACCCTGCGACGACAACGGATCCACTGCCAGGGCGGCCTCGCCGATCTTGAGCCAATCGGCGCCGATCGGTTCCCGCACGCGAGTTGCTGCTGCCGAGATCACCTGCACCGAAGTCACCGGTTTTCCACCCAGACATCCGGACAGCAATTGAGACTGCGCAACCCATTGTCGATAGGCATTACCGACCGCCTTCGGCCTGGTGCTCAGCGTGGGATCAATGAACACAGTGATATTCGTGGTACCGTCAGGCAGTGGAGCGGCCCAGTACCACTGATCGGCTCCAGCCTCGACCCGCGTCTCGACACCGTCCAGCCCCGTGTCTTGCCAGTAAGCCGAATAGGCCAGGGTCGGCGGTTGCAGGCGAATTCGTTCGCCGGGCAGGAAACCTTTGCGACCTGTTGCGTCAACCACGAAGCGGCAGTGAACATTGCGAGCCTGCCCCCGATCGAGGACCGACAATCGCCAGTCTCCGTCCCGGGGATGCCTGAACTGAACGACCCGGGCCGGCTGTACGACCCTGACCCCCGCCCGTTGTGCCGCATCCAGCAGGATCATGTCAAACCGACCACGATCCACCTGGAAGCCGTTGGCAATGTCGGTCCGCAACCGCGTTTCCCCTGACCAGCGCACGATGGCGCCGCCGGGACGAAAAAAACGGGCGTCCTCGATTTCCTCGCGAATCCCCAATTCGTCGAACAAATGGGAAATTCTCGCCGGCAGCGATTCGCCCAGATGCGGTCGGGGGAAGGCCGCGGCTTCGAGAACGAGCACGTCAAAATTGAGGGCGGCCAGTCGGTGTGCAATTGTCGAACCGGCCGGACCGGCTCCGATCACGACCACATCAACGTCGCTGGGCAGTTCCTGTGTCATGGCGTTCGGACCGGCTACCTCAGGCCTTCAAAATACGCGGGGGCCTGCTCCTGCAAACGAACATAGGCTCCCAGACAATACTCCAGCCAGCCTCGAATATAGTGACATGCCGGTCGGCCCCGATGAATGACTTCGTGATGGCAACCCCCTCCGCACAAGTACCGCGCCCAGCAGGAAGAGCACGGCTCCTGCCGATGCACGTGACGATTCCCCAACCAGTGGTTCTGTCGCTCGGCATCGACGCCGCCGGCCAGGTCCCCCATCGAGCCCGCCTCATCACCGACGAATCGATGACACGCCGCCAGATCTCCGTCCGCCGAGACTCCCAGATAACCGGCCCCGGCCCCGCAAGGATACGGTCGATGGGTTCCGCGATGAATCTCAGCCATGGCGTTCGCCATGTTACTGAACGGAAATCGCTCTGGGCGGCATGTCCGTTCCTCAAACAGGCGACCGCAGTCCACCATCTGGATCAACATTTCTTCGAGACCTTCAGAATCCAGCTCTTCGCGACCGGTTGGGGACGCGAGCATCGGTGAAAAGCCGACCGAATGAAAACCCAGATTGACGAATTCGAGCAACGTTTGTGGAAGCTTGAGATTCCGCGGCGTGACCGTGACGCGGGCCGACACCTGCATCGGTCGCTGGCGCTCCAGCAGGGGACGAATGTTCTTGAGAATGGCAGCAAATGTACCCGAGCCGTTTTTGTGCGGGCGCAGTCGATCATGGATTTCTGCTCCGCCGTCGAGACTGACGGTGACGGCGAATCCATGCTTCGCAAAGAATTCGGCGTCGGCCTGTGTGACGAGCGTTCCGTTGGTGGTGATGGAAAAGCCGATTCTCACCTGGCGGATTTCGGCTTCGCGTTCTGCATATTCCACCGTTTCGCAGAGAATCTGTCGCGCCGTCAGCGGTTCGCCTCCTAAAAACGACAGGTTCACGCGATCGCCTGCCGCCGCCTGAGCCAGCAGAAAGTCGACGGCCCGAAAGGCCACTTCCTGCGGCATCGCTTTGGCGGGACCGCCGAAACTTCCCTCCTGCGCGTAACAATAGCTGCAAGCCAGATTGCATTTTTGCGAAATGGCGAGCGACAGCGCCCGCGTTTGGGGTGAACGGAGCGGCTCGTCGGTCACTCTTGCCTGAAAGGGAATTCCCAGACTGGTCAGCCTGGCGAACGGTTCGTCGTCGTGATCCGACGATTGCAAAACCGCGCGTGATTCGCCATCGAGTTCAAAGACCCGCGAACCGTCCGCCACGTACACGAACGAACGACCTTCTGTTTCGAACAGATGCCAACCGGCAGGGTCCGACCACGCGGGCACTGCCGAAGGCGCTCGGTCCAGGACTGGCAGTTCGATCATGGTCTTCCTCGTCTGGTTTAGAAGCCGCCGAAGGTGGCTGACAAGCCGGCGCGCCGGATCCGAGTTCGTTCAGGAATCGGGCGATCCGGTCATTCAAAAAACGGAACGCCGATTCCCTTTTTGGCTAACGCATCGGCATGAGTGTCCAGATCCGCCATCGCCTGGCGAGCTGCCGTGATATGGAAGCGGTCCGTCACGCTTCCGGTCTGGTAGGCTGCCGTCAGATTGTCGACGATGGCGGCATAGTCTTTGAGGGCCGCCTTCACCGCAGCAGTGCCGGGATCGCCCGGTGCGATCTGTCTCAACCACGGAGTTGTCGGGAGATATTGTCCCATGACGGCCTGAATATCACGGAACCGCTGGAAATGTTCCTGCCCGTCGTTGGCGATTCGAGAAGCCAGCTGGAACAATGACGGGGGATATTTACTGTCGGTCCGCAACGTCGCGACCACACGGGCATAGGCCCCTTCGATCTGGCCACTCGGCCGTTCGACGGCAATAAAATCGTTGAGCGTTGCCAGTTCCAGCGTTCGCAAGGCGCGCGGTCGCTCGACGCCTGCATCATTGACAGGCACCGTCAGCGAGACTCCCAGCGACGGCTTCGTAAATGTGCCCGGGGTCAGGAAGCCTCCTTCGCGCAGTTCCCACAACAGTTGGTTCGCCCAGCGCAAATGCTGCATTTCGCTGACGGCCACCAGTTGGATGAAATGCCGCATGAACTGCACGTCTTGTTTCAAGAACTCGGCTGAAGGGCCGGCGGGGATCTCATCCGGCGTGCGAATCGAGAAGTAGGCATAGAGGTACTCGAGGATCAGCACGTGCTCCAGAGTCGCGAGGTCAAACAGACTGGCAGCCATTTCATCAGCGCTTTCAAACGGCTGAGCCTTGTCGATTTCCCGCGGACGAAACAGCGTCGTCAGCTCCTTGTCGCCAATTACCATCGGCAGTTCCTGCCAGCGCAAATTGATTTCGTAGTGATCCATCTCCGTCGGTCGGTTGAGGCCGTACGACTCGCGCGCCTCGGACGATCGCTCGGGAGCACGGTCGGACCGCAACCAGCGCACACGCGTGACGGCACGATTCGGATCTTCCGATTGTCCACCGGGCAGCGTCGGATCACCGGGCAAGTCCTCGACGTGCACAACATCGGGATGATTCGACGCCCAGTAAAAGCAGCCGCAATCGCGAAAGTCGTGCGTCCACGGAGAGCAGAGACTTTGCGTCAGTTCGCCGGGTTGATAACTGGCCGACAACACGCCGGTCGCAGGGTCGGTGTAGCGCCGTCGCCAGCCGTTCAAGGTGATGGGATCGGGCAGCGGCGCATTATTCGGCATCGCGCGCGGGGTGAGCTCCGCATCGACGGGACCGGGCTCCAGACAGCGAACCAGGCGCCAGACGGTCAGTCCGTCAAAAGGCAGTCTGCGTCCCGCCGAATTGGGGCCCGCCATGTCGATATGCACCCCCTTTTGAATGATCGCGCTGATAAACCAGCTCTCCGCCGTGGGATCGATATTCAGGTCCGCGATCTGTTGTCGCAGCGCCGTGAGCGCGCTGCGCTCTTCCTGCGATGCCCCCGGGGCAGGCGACAAACCTGGATCGCCGGAATTCAGGTCCACCAGCCGGGCGCCGCGCAGTTGCACGGCCGCATCGGGACTATCGTCCCCCGACACGAACTCGACCACCAATCCCGGCAGGAACCGGCGATCGAGATTGCGATGATCGAATTCCAATCCGGGAAAGCAATTGCCAACTCCGCTTTCGAGACGGCTGGATTCCGGATTGCCGACCACCGCATAGTCGGCACGCGCGGTCAGATTGCGGGGAAATATTTTGCCCTTCGTCGCGCGGGGCGGCGGCGGCTTCGCGGTCGTCGGTCTGGCCGCTTGTGCTTTGACAGTCTCCTGCGAATGAATGAACTCGGTCACTCGACGACGGATGGGTGTATCCACATGAATCGGCGGCGCCACATTCGCCTTCAAATCCGTGGCCGCGGCAATCGTTCTGGCAAACGACTTCTGTTTCGCTTCCAGCAAATCCACCAGGTGCATCAGTTCGTCGTATTGGCTGTGCGTGATCGACATGGCCGAGGCGTCCGAGTCTCGCATGAACGGCGGCATGCGCATGTCGTACTGCGTGTCGCGGTCGATCCGGGGATCGCGGAAACGATCGTTGGGCTTGTCTGCCGGCAACGTGGAAAACTCTCGAAACCGACCGTACGGCGGACGCACGACCAGACGGATGCGATCGGCTTGTTCACGAAGCTTCGTGACCATCGAATTCAGATCGGCCAGTGGCCCGTGCGCCTCTGCGACCAGGTCGGTGCGCGGCAGCCGCGCATGGGGGACCGAAGCCGGCAACGCGTTGTCGGACAAGTCTGCGTAGGGCACGTCTCGATTCGTCATCATCCCGTTGTCGGTGCGGGGGGTACCGGCAACCTGGTCGGCACCGCCGTTGGTGGCGATCGCCCGCGCCCGATTGGCATCCACGTTGAACAGTCCCGCCACTTCCAGAGCGCGTTGAAACAGGTCGTTGATCCGCAGTTCGAGTTCGGCCTGGGTTTCCGCCTCGGGATGGGAAGTCGAGGCGCGGGCTGACGGTTCGTCGCGGTCTTTCAATTCGTCCGCCAGGGAGACGAACGGTCGACGGTCCGGTGCAAAATGCGGCGGCGAAACGGCGATGCGCGCCTGCGCCTGTCGGCGAACGCCTCCGATTACCAGATCGCACTCGACCAGGACGTCGCACGTGTCATCGACGACGCCCCACGATTGTTCCTGATCGGTATCGGCACCGTCATACGTGTCGCTCGGCTGGGGATTGCGGAACTGCTGGGAATTCGCGTCATAATGAGCCCACAGCGCCTGCGGATTGAGAATCTGGTTTTCGGGCTTAACGATCGTATGCGAGCGATTGGTTCCCGGCGCCTGTCCCACCGTTGCGGTTGGCGGGCCGTAGACTTCGCCGGCAGCGGGTGTAAACCGAACCCGCACCGCGCTCAGGTTGACGTTCATTTCCAGGACGTCGTTCCCATCTTTCCGGTGGAACGGACGGATCACCTGGAAGGTCCCCAGCGGGATCGGCCGGTCAAAGAGAACCAGCGGCTGGCTGTTGGGCCGATTCGGACTGATCGCCAGCAGCGGTTTTCGGGAATGATCAGTCCCAATTGCGATCACCTGGGCTCCAAAGCCACAGGCGGGCTCATTGCAGCGGCGTTCGGCTTTCTTGTTGGCGGCAGTGGCCCGGAATGTCAGGTTGGCCATCGACGCATTGGCCCGCTCCAGCAGATGGACAGTGACTTGCCGTTCGCTCTCCTGTCCGTTTTCGTTCACTCGAGCCCACAATTCCAGAAACGGCGCCACGGGACGAACATAAGTCCCGTCTCGAAAGCGAATGACCGACGGCAGGTAAGGTCGAATCGTACCGTCCTCGATCACATCAAACGAAATCGCCGGTTCTATCACCGTTTGTGCCCGACCCGCGATCGTGGGATCCTCAGCCCAGGTATAGCTTTCGAATGGCGTCGCACTTGCGCCCAGCCGCGCGACCGCATTCGGTGGATAAAAGAAAATCGCCCGGATTTCCACCGCTGGCGGCGAACCAGGAGCCGCGACCGGCTGCGGAGCGGCCGAGGGGGACGAGGCGGGCTGACCTTTGGATTCGCCAACATGCTGACGCAGCTTGGCGGTCGAACTCCTGCTCTTTCCCATAAGACACCTCTTTTCTGGTCTGCTTTCAAACTACGGGTTGTAATTTCTCGAAATTTGCCCGTGAGTTACCGTCGTCGGCCGGCGACAAGCCGACATCATTTCAACGCGATCACTGTCGATCCGCCCGAGTGAGTCAATTTGACTTCGATGAATTGCTGATCGGGACTGAACCGCCAGCATTCCGGCGTCGCATCAAAGGCTGGTGGCGAGGTCAGTTCGGGTTGCAGCACACCGCCAATACGGACTGCTGCCGGTTTTGCCGCATGGATTCTCAGCAGCACGGTTCGCGATACGGCGGAGTCAATTGTGATGCTGAGGCCATCTGCCCCGGTATCGCAGCGGACGTTCGTGCCGTCAAACAGCGCGACTTGAGAAGTTGCAGCCGGAAAGATCCGCAACTCCAGTCCGCCGGTCCAGGTTCGCACGGCTGCGTTGTTGACGTAATTGGCGTCGCAGAGTGTCTGGACGTCGTCTCCCTGAACCAGAGACACGATGGCCCCCTGTCGAGCAAACACAGGGATCTTCGACTTCGGAACGACGGGTGGATTGGGTTCGGTCCAGTCAATATTTTTTCCCCCGTCGTGACGTTCGCTGGTCCAGAAATCGAACCAGACCCCGTCCGGGAGATAGACCTGGCGCTTGTGGGAATTTGGCTGGATGATCGGGGCAACCAAGAGATCGCTGCCGAAGTAATACGTATGGCGAATCGAATACGTGTTTGGATCATCCGGGTGCATCAGAACGAGGGGCCGAATAATTGGCAGACCGGTTTCACTGGATTGCCTGGCATGCGTATACAGGTAAGGGAACAGTCTGGTATGCAGCGTCGCATAAAACCTGTAATTTTCGAGTGCGAGATTGTTGTCGGTCGATTCGCCCGGTCTGGCATATCCCCAGGGATATTGGCGCAGATCTCCATTGTTGACCTGCCGATGCATTTGCATGATCGGCGAAAAACATCCGAATTGTGTCCAGCGGATAAACAGGTCTGCGGGGGAGACTGTTGAAAAGTTGTGGTTGAGGTAGCCACCGACATCGTGACCCCAGATCGAGAACCCGCTCATCGCGGCCGAAAGACCGGCGACAATGACGCTCGGCAGCCCATTCTGTTCGCCAAAATTGGGTTCGTTGTCGCCTGCCCAGCAGCCCGGAAACGCCTGTGTCCCTGCGGTACCGCTTCGCGAAAAGATCAGTCCGTTGGCGCCAATCACACTGTACACCGTCCTCAGATATTCAAGCGCGAATCCATTCTGCATCTCAATGCCCCGTCGGCCGTCGCCGTATCTGGCATCGGCGGGGATATAGACACCCCCGGGATTATTGTTCGCGCCCGGGTTCGTCGCCGCCTCGCCGTCGTCCGTCTTGAAACCGCCAATCGCCGCCTCACGGCCTCCCGAATTTGTGACGACTTCGCTTTGTTTCAGCAGTCCCTGAAGTCTGTCCGTGAGGGCCTTGCGACCGGCATCGATCGTAACGTCGAATGGACTGCCGGTTCCCTTCCACCATCGGACTAACAGGGGCTTGCCATCGGCACCGCGGACGAACGCTCCCGCCGCAGCGATCGCATCGTAGTCGGCGACCGCCTTGTTCTGATTTCGGACTTCGGTCGTGTCGTTGATCATCGCCGTATTGGCGAATGGCGTCAGCCAGCAGATGACCTTCAACCCGTGTTGCTGGAAGAAGGCCATCATCTCGGGAACCGACTGAAATCCGGTGTAAGCCTTGTTCTCGAAAGTTCCGGGATGGCCAAATTGCGTCGTCTCATCACCGATGTTGAACTGGAAGTCGTTGTAGGCCACTTCCCATGGTGAATCGAAAACGAACGCCGATACCGGAATATTCCGCTGGCGGAACTGTTCGACGGCGTATCGAACTTCCCCTCCGTCGCGCCAGATATCGGACGAAATCCAGGGGCCGAACGCCCAGGGTGGAGGCAACGGCGGCCGACCGGTCAGTCCCGTGTAGCGAGAGAGCACATCGTCCAGTTTCGGCCCATAGACGACGTTGATTCTTAGCGCGCCAAACCGGTTCGTGATCGAATATCGGCCCATCGCGACTCGCATGTCGAAGACGCTCGGTGCGGTTGAATCCAGATGCAATCCATAGCCGCGCGTGCTGACAAACCAGGGAGCAGGCTTATAAGATCGATCCCCTTTGTTTCCAGGATTATCGAAGGCGAGTATCTCGACCACGTTGCCGGCCTGATCGAGCGTGTTGAACTTTTCACCAAAGCCGTAGAAATGCTCGTTGGCGGGGGAATTGCCGGAAATCGATGTGGAATCGGGAGGTGGTCCTTCCCAGTCGACGACCTCGTAGCGCAAGACCGATGCGGCGGGGAACGACAATCGCGCACGGACCTGTCGACCAGTCCCGAATTCCTGCACGACTTCCAGGCCGGCTGCCGTGGACGTCGATGAGATCACCTTGCCGATCGTCCGCGCCTGTCCAGCGATGATGGCCGTTGCCGGAGCGAAGGTAACGACGGTGCCGTTGGCGACGCCGGCCCGGTCAAGTCCGGCCAATTCGATATGTCCGGTCGGCTTGTGGATTCGACCTTGAATGGTGCCCGAATCAATCGTCAGCAGATTGGTTGCCATCAATGGCTGCTTTCACATTATTCGGACGGAGGATTTGCGCGGGGAAAGAATTCGCGGACTTCGACAGTCAGACCCTGTTTGGTCTTCAACAGCGGTCCAACGACCTGGACGCGTCGAACCTGGTTCTTCGACGAATCCTGTTGCCTCGTCGAAAGCTGGTCATAGGCATCGCGCTCATCGGGTTCAGGTTGTCGTGCAGCGCCCTTTTTCGAATTCCACTGCAACTTGTGCTCCAGTGGCCGAAGTGCGATGGGTTGCTCCAGACCCGGAACCTGCAGCGTCAGGCCCTGGTCATTTCTCGCCAGCGTTCCTTCAACGGCCACTTCGATCCCGCGGAAGATGTATGCCTGATCGACGTGCGATTTGAACTGCTCCGCCCATTTCTGGGGATCGGGGATCACACCTTCCTTCAATTGCAGGCGGGCGGTGCAATTGTATGTGTCCGGCGACGGCTCGACTTCGACGACGTTGTCCAGTCGCTTGAGCGCCTCGTAGGCGCCCGCCCAGCAGCCTTTGAGACCGTACGGACAAGTCGAAGTGATTCCGACGACGGCCTCGCTCACCTGGGCACTGGCTGGCTGTGGCGCGAGGAGAGTCAGCAGAAGCGCGGCGCCAAGTGGAATGGGCTGCCAGAACACGTTCATGAATTGCATGATCTTTACCTCGAAGAGTGAGACCTGCCGCAAGCGTCATGGCAGGCCGATGAGGCCGGGCCGGCGAACATGGTCATGCGGTGCGCGAGATCACGGGTGGACGCGAATGATTCTGGCGATCGATGGAACGCCGTCCTTGTTCAGCACGAACAGCATGTAGTGCCCGGGGGGACAGACATTTGCAGTGGCCGGCGCCGTCACCGAAAGCGAAGCTGCAGCGGGCGAGAACTTCAACTTGTTGAATCGCTGATTCATGTTGAACGAGTGTGTCACGGACGCAAGGCTGACCCAGTTGACTTGCCCGACTTGGTCAGGATGAGTCGTCCCGACCGTGAATCCCTGGCCGTAGCTGACATCGGCGGGAGCCGTTGTGATGTCGGGACGCGCGGCGCTGCTTCCATCAGCCTGGAAGAGATAGGGCGGCGAGAAGATCTGTGCGTCTTTGTGCGTATCCTGCGGAGGATTCGGGGTCACGCCATCCTCTGACGGACTGTACTCGCCTCCGCCGGCACTCAACACAGTCGCGTCAGGCAACAGCAGAGCGATGGAATGGTAGCAGCGGTCGACCGACGCTTTGTCGAGCCGCGTCCAGTGACCCGTCTTCGGGTTCCACAAATCCGCGGAACGGAGCGGCGCGCCGGGGGTGAGATCGTTGAAGCCCGGCGTTTTCGTGTGGCCTTGTGTCCCTTGCGTCCCTCCCATGACAATCACGGTGCCATCGGGCAGGATGGTCGCATTGTGCTGACGGCGGGGGAAGTGCATGTCGTCGACACTTTTCCAGACCGGCGGCGTCTGGTTGAGATCGAGTACTTCGGCTGCTTTGGTCGGGCCATTGCCACCGCCGATATACAGGATCTTGCCGGCATCGTCCGGCGTCTCCCGATACATGACCGATGGCGCGTAATCACGGAAGTTATTGATCCGATTGGAAAGCGGCGTCCAATTGCCCGTCCCGCTGGTGTCAAGAAACTGCGTGAGCGCCAGCGGGCCTGACATGAACACTCTCCCGTCGGCGACGACATGCAGCCTGGGGTAGTACGGCGCACCATTGAACGTCACGTTTGTCAGATCTCTCCAGGCATTGTCCTTGAAGACCTGGATCGTGCCGCGCTGATTCCCGGTTTGATCGCTGCCAAACATCACGACAACACCTCCATCGGGAAGCGTGGTCGCGGTCGGATACCATCGTCCGGTGTTCATCACCGGGATCACACCTGACGCCGACCAGGAATTCGCTTCCGGATCGTAAATCGTCGCGTGGGATTCTCCGTGAGTGTCCTCCAGGTGTCCACCCGCGACGAGCAGCCGGCCATCGGGAAGAAACGCGTGTCCGCTGCAGAACAGGTTGAATCCGGGCGTGTTTTGCGTCAACGAAAACGCGATTGCCCCTGTCCCCTTCGATGGATCCCAGATCCGGGGCTGACACTGATGCGGGTTCAGGCCTTCAGTCGCCTCGCGGCGGGACCAGAACAGGACCTTGCCGCTTGGCAAAACGCTCGCATGGATCATCACGTTCTGCGTGTCAAATACCGCAGACCACTTTCCGTGCGTCGCCGGTTGCGCGTGAGCTGGCGCAGAAGCCATTGCCGAAAGAATTGCCAGCAGTAGCGACAGCAGGCTGCCGCGTGCACTTCGCCAGGCGATGACGGAGGATGGCATTGTGGACTCCAGGGGATCGGAACCGCAGGGACACAGGGATCGGTCGAGTCTGCCGGCCGATTTGCCCTGCGCGAGATCGAACGCGACGCCGGGTTACACCACGTCTTTGGCCTGAAGTGCCTGGACGATCAGTTCGGCAATCCCGAAGTTGCCCGTCTTCCCCAGGAAGTCCTTTCGCGGTCTCCAGCCCTTTCCCTGGCTGAGGACTGAATGGGAATCGTGCAGCAGCAGCCCGACGAACACCTCACCCACGATTCGGCCGCCGACCGGTCCGAGGCGAATGGGCGTTTCGTTCTTTTTGAAGGCCAGTTGAGATTCAGCCAGAATGTAGTACCACAGGGGAGCGTTGTCTTCGAAGTCCTTCGAAATCTCGACCAGTAAGGGATTGGTGCCAAAATCATCCTCGTTGGCTTTGCCGACTCGCAATTTGTCGTCCGGGATCACAGGAATGCCCATGGCGCAGGCGACGGCCTGGCCGGAGGGAAGCTGCATTCGCAAACCGCGGAGCAAGTTTCGTTCTGCCAACGCGGGAAACTTCGCACCTCCAATCACGGATTCCGGCAGCTTGCCGAGGGGATTCACCAGTGACGTATCGATCTTATACGCCGGTTGAATCCGCTTTTTGCCGAATTCCGGGGCGTCACCCATGTCGAAATACAGACTCCAATCGACCGCCCAGGTGCTGGGGAATTCATTGAAGCCGACGAGACTCAACGATCCATCCGACGAAAAAATCGGCAGCCGGGGATCGACCTGACCGTCCGGGTGCCCCTCCTGTTCCGGGGTGATTTCATTCAGCCGGTATTGAGGCCGCACCATCGAGTGGCCGAAGCGATAAGCAGCCACTGAGAATTCCACGGGAATGAACGACTCTTTCCGCGGATGGTAGAATTTGAGGTTCGGCGGGAAATTCACGATCGAATCATTGTGCGCCAGATGCGGGAGGATCTCCTTCAGCATCGTCTCGCCGATAATCGTCTTGAGAAAGTCATGCACCACAGCCCATTGATAGTGCCAGCGGACCGTGCGCTGGACCTCGGCAAAATCATCCGGCGTCCTGGCTTTGAGTACGTCGGCGACTCGATTGTGGAATCGCAGAAACGTCGCTTGCAGTTGCGAGACAATGACGTTTTCGTCGTTGCGCGGGTCTCCGATGATGGCCCGGCCGGCTGCCGTGCGGGGAAGGTCGCGGGAAAGGCCGTCCCGCTTGTTCCCGGTCAATTGCCGACCCAGGCGCAGGCGCACGCCATCGTTGGCGTACATGTAGGGTTGATCGTCGGGTCCACGGCCATAGATATTGTCCAGATCGAATCGGGGAGTCCGATAGTCGACCAGTGAATCCGGATCGTTTGTCTTCTGTAAACTGCTGGCCGGATCGAACGTCAGATCGTGGTCGATAAACTGCCCCCAGTAGGTATAGCCGGCGGAGATCGCCGGATGTTTCCGGTCCGGCCCCCCGTTTTCCTCGTCGTCGGGCGCCGTTTCGGGGGTGACGTCGGTGGGCGGCTCGGGCTCGGCCGTGATTTTCCCCGCCAGGTCGTGCAGCGCAGCGGGCGAGAATGTGGCCGCCGGCAATGCGCGAAACATGCGGCCGAATCGGCCTTCAAATTGAGATGAGCTTCCGACGGAATCCAGGCCGCGAACCGTGCCGTGAATGCGATGAAACGGAGTGGGAATTTCCATGACAGTGTTTCCTGAAGGGAATGAACGCTTGACAGTTCCGCAGAGGGCCCGCACAAAGTTCAAACATCGTTGATGCAGCAGCGCCCGGATCGAAGAACGTCGAAACAGGATTCACAGGACAGGAACTCTGGAGTCGCGAGTCTTGTCCGATCTTCAGGCCCAGAGAAGGTGACCGGAGAACATGAAATCGGTCACCTGCCTTGATAATCGAAATCGTCGGGAAAAAGCGGACAACAAAATTGTCATTTTTTGACACACGAGTCGATCGGACTCGTTGTCAGGCCCCGGAAGCGATTGAACATTATCATCTTTACTGGCACATTTCGACTTGCAATGACCTAAACAGGCCATTTCATGAAGCGTTGATGAATTCAGCATGTCGATTTCGCTGTGCCCAGTTCCTGGCTGACCCATCGGAGCCAATTGCGCGTTTTTAAACTCCGGAAGGCTCGGCGGGGGGCTCCTGATGATCTTCTGAACACGGCAAGCGGTGCTCGGTGAGCACGCTGAGGCGCTGATTGATGTGGTGACCGATTGGATGTGAGGGGGAGAGGCAGGGACGCGAAGCGGGAGCTTCGCACGAGCCGTTCCCCAGCAGGAGCTGGGGAACAAGGGAAATAAAAACCCGGCAGGGAGTGGGCTGCCTGCCGGGTTCGGACTGGCTCGCGACTCGAGTGGTGTTCATCCTGAGGATGAGACTGGAGCCGCGGTCAGCGTCAGCCGTCGGTTATCCTGGTTGCTTTACGCCCAGAACTTCGAGGGGCTCAATGCCCGGGGCCCTGGCAAACAACGCGGGCGCCTTCGCCATGAGCGCTTTGGCAATCGGACCGTTCAGATGCGTCTGACGTCCGTTTTCGTCGGCAAACGCGTCGAAGACGCCGAACGTTCTCGGTCCCAGCCGTAAAGCGAACCAGAGGGGCGTCGTGGGCTCTTGTTTGGCCATTGCCAGCCCTGCTTCCAGGAACCTTGCGACTTCGTTTTCCTTGCCGGGCTTGGCTTCCAATCGTGCGAACAGAGCGACTTTGTACATTTCAATTCTCCTTGTCTGAGTGGGTAAAAAGGGACTTGGTACTGAACCACACTGTGAGGCAGCCGTGTCAGGCTGCAGTAACGCAGGCGCAAAGGGCCGGGGGCTTCAGGGAATCGGCTGGCCGTCGGCTTTATACGGCACGCTGGTGCGACCCGGTGGCCGGGCACGCCTCCGGTCCAAGCACGGTGTCGGGAACGATCATGCTGGCGCCAAACTGGACCTCGACTTCGGCGTGGCTCTTGCTCCAGCCATCGTACACCTGACTGGACACTGGTTCCGGGAAGATGTAGTTGTCCCCAGCCTCGACGCCGGCGAGCGTCGCGCTCGCGACTTCGCTCGCACGCGCCTTTGGCCGATCGATGCGTTTGGTCATGTCCGTGTCAATCGGGCCCGGGTATGCCCCATGGACGCTGATGCCCCGCTTGCTCAGTTCGCCGCGGAGGCCCAGCGTCAAGGAGTGAGCCGCGGCCTTTGAGGCCGAGTATCCACCCAGACCGGGGATGCTCACCAGCGAGACTACAGCGAGCACGTTCACGATCGCGCCGTTCTTGTTGGCCTCCAACGCCGGAACAAACGCGCGGGTCACCTGAAGAGTCCCGAAGTAGTTGGTCTCGAAGTCTCTTCGAATTCCCGCCAGATCGGCCGATACCTGGCTGCCAAACTCCAGTGCCCCCGCGTTGTTGATGAGCAACGTGGCGTCCTTTGCGGTTTTGGCCGCGGCAGCGATGCTGGCAGGATCGCTGAGGTCAATGTGGAGCGCCACAACGCGTCCGCCGCTGCTCGAAACAACGTGGCGCAGCCTGGACGGGTCTCGGGCGCCCGCGTAGACGCGCTTTGCCCCGCGAGCCAGCAACTGTTCCACGAATGCTCGACCAAGTCCACGGTTAGCACCGGTCACAACGGCAACAGAACCTTCAACCTTGTACATTGCAAACTCCTTCAAGAATCTGCCGGTCGTCCCGGCCAACGTGGCCGGCGACGATTGGGCAATGATAATACAGACAGGTCTGTCTACTGCACAAACACAAAAAAAGAGAGGGGTTACGCCCCCTTCTCCTGGCCCACCAGTTTCAACGCAGCGTCACGGGCCACGTCGGCCGCGTCCGGGTTCCCCTGGATCACGGTAGTCACGAGGGCTCCTTCCACCAGAATGGCCACGGCAGGGGCGACCTTCGCCGCCCCCTTGCCAACCACGTCTTCGATCAATCCTCGCAGAAACTCGCTGAAGCGCTGCTTGTGCCCGCGGACGAACTCGGTGCCAGGGTGGGTGGAATCGGCCAGTTCGACGGCGGCGTTCTGGAAGGGGCAGCCCCGGAACCCCGGCGACCCGAACAAGTCTTTCAAGGCGGCAAAGAAGGCCCGCAGCGGGTTCTTCGCCTTTTTGCCGTGCCGCTCCATCGCCGCGCGGAAGAACTCCAGCACCCCTTCTTCCCGGTGCTTCAGGACGGCCAGGATCAGGTCGTCCTTGGACGGGAAATGGTTATACAGGCTCATCTTGGCGACTCCGGCCTCGGCGATGATTCGGTCGATGCCGACGGCCCGGATGCCTGCCTGGTAGAACAGCCGGTCGGCGGTTTCCAGGATACGCTTGCGGGCCTCGGAGGTTTCTGGTTTGCGTTTCATGACAGAAATATACAGACCTGTCTGTTTACGTCAAGCCTAGGACCGGATTTTTTTCATTTTCCTCGTTCCCCAGCTCCCGCGTGGGAAGGCACCGTGCGAAGCTCCGGCTTTCGTTGACTTCGGCGGCAGCGCCCCGACGAATTTCACCGCTCGTTCGATCCAGCCATTCGGCCGGTCATCGCCCGCGACTCCTTCTGGCTCCCCCATCGCACCGGCCCTTCCTGATCACGCTCTCCGCGCCCCAAGCACCGATTATCGAGGCGGCAGCACCTTCAACTGGGTCTACTGCGATTGTGTCGGCACAGGACTAGCAGAGACTCATTTGCGGTACCGGTCGGCAGATCATCGTCTTCCGACAGCCAGATGGGGCAATATTATTCGAGACATGACCTGTTTAGGTCATTGTGGTCCAAAGTCCAGCGACGAGAATCAGTTTCGTGCCGATCGAGGCAGGCCTTTTGGAAAGGGTTTGAAGAAGGCCTTCATTTTGGAGTCCCCGTTTATCTGGCCGTTTCAAACGATTAAGGCGAGCAGATGTGTAGCGACCTGAAGGCAGTCACAAACGACCGCAAGATTCCGTCGTCTGCAAGTTGGGATCGACGGTCGGAATAATCTCAGTCTCTGGCGGTCGACAGAAGTATCTCAATTCTTCTACTCACGCACGGCAAGTCTGCAGGAGAGAACCGATGAAAACGCAACATTGTCTGAACGGCTGTCGGATACTCTCTCTCCTCGTCCTGGCATTCATGACCTCTCGTGCAGCAGCCCAAGGGCCTGACGTCCCCAAGGCATTTCGTTCACGGGCTGCGGGTACTGAATCATCCGTACCGAGTCCCGTAGCGGGCAGGTGGAGCTATCGCAGCTTCGTCAGCAACCCTGATCTCACCGTCGAGCCAAATCAATTGCTGTTCGGCAGTGGAACGATGGATTTGTCGGTGACTTCCCAAGATGACCTGACCGGTACGCTGGGTGGTGAAGGCTGGCAACTGATGCTCACGGGCAGGGTCGTTGGTGGCACGCCGACAGCCATTCGTTTTACAGGAAAGGGCATTATTGGTGGCGAGGAATGGATCTACGACTACCTGGGCTATGCCGTGCCAGCATGGCCCAATGGTGTCGATCAACGGCCCGCAATCGTGGGCACGATTGTCAGGACAAAGGCCCATTCGGCCGGTACCGCCAAGGCTGGCGTGGTCGCACAATGGATCGCCGTCAAACAGGATGCCGCACCGCCAACCCCCGCGCCATTGTGGAATGCCGGCGTACGAGGCCAACCCGCCGGCGAGATTCAGGGCGAGAGCGCTAAAGTTCTGTTGCAGGCTCTGGAAGCGAAATGGGCAGCGACCGTGGCGACAAATGACCCTGACCAGATTGGCAAGTTCTTCACCGACGATTTCCTGTTTGTGGGGGCAGGCGGAGTTCTGCAGGATCGTCAACAGCACCTAAACGACTTTAAGACGGGTCTGCTGAAGATCGATTCGGTGACAATCAAGGACTTCACACTTCATACCTATGCGAACTTTGCGGTGGTGAACACGTTGACGCACGTTGAAGGGAAGCTGGGCACACGCGACCTGAAGGGCGAATACCGCTTCATGGATACCTGGACATATCGGGGAGATCAGTGGCTGGCGATCGCTCGACAGCAGACGAAGGTGGCGCAGCCTTCGGCCGGCTCACCCCAGATACCATCAGATTCGCAGCTAACCCCTTACCAGCGGTTGCTGCGCGCAAAGTACCTGGAACAGGAACCACAAGCGATCCGGCGACTGGATTCGGCTCCGTTGAAGGTCCTTGGCTTTGCCGCCACCTCAGGCAGCCTGCGGCCGACGACAGTTCATTCAGCTGCTGGCCGGCTTGATGTAACTCTGGACGTGGCGTACGGGACCGTACGAATCGGGCAGGATGATGTGAAGCTCCGGATGTACAACGGGAAACTGGTCGGCCCCGTTTTGCGGGCCAGGGCGGGCGACCCCCTCTACATAACGCTCAACAACCGCCTGCCACTTGAGCCTGCTGGACCGCATGGGGGGAATGGCCATCATGAGTGGAACACAACAAACTTGCACTTCCACGGGCTGCATGTCGCACCTCAGGGGCCTGCCGGTGTGCCGGATGAGGAGAGTGACAATGTCCTGCTCGAATTGATGCCGAGCAATCCATTTGATCCCTCAGTGTCGACTCAGAAATACAAGGTGAAGATTCCGACGAGTCATGTCGCAGGCACTTTCTGGTACCACGCCCACAAACATGGAGCAGTGGCTGCTCAAGTGTCGAGTGGAATGGCGGGAGCGCTGATCATCGAACGTGACGATGACGCTCACAATCTGGACAGCCTGCCTGAAGTCGCTGCAGCCCGCGAAGAGATCATGGTTCTCCAGGAGATTCCGTACCTGAAGAAGTCCACGACTTTACCTGGAGAAATCGAACGGTCGCCGGATACGGATCCCGATCCAAATCAGCTCGAAATGTTCTCGCCTGGCCAATGGAAGGCGTTGAGGAGGTACATCACGGTCAATGGCGAAAAGATCCCGACGATTACCATGGCTCCAGGAGAGGTGCGACGGTTTCGGTTCATTCACACTGGCCAGCGTGAGTCGGTCAAACTACGGATCGAACGCGCACCTGGCGGCGCCGGTGCAGGACCTGGCGAGTTGCCATTGCATGAGATTGCCGTGGACGGTTTGCCGACAGGTACGATCCGTACGATTGACCGATCCCAGGCCGCTGCCAGGGACCAGATCCTGGAGCTGTTTCCAGGTTATCGTTCGGACGTCCTGGTCCAGGTGCCAGGAGCAGCTTCGGGCGAGTTTTATCTGGTTGATACCAGCTTCGACGTCAGCGGAACGCCGCGGCCGGACAAGGGGGCTGACGGATCCCCGGAGCCCGTGCGCCGTGTTGCGAGGATCGTCGTTGCGGGATCGCCGGTAACCATGAGCCTGCCGGCACCAGCCGCGCTGCTTCCGCATCGGCTCGACAATCTATTGCCGTCGGCAGCGACCGGCACACAGTACGCGTTCTATGGCCTGGATCTCACGGCCGCATCGATCGGATTCTTCATTTCGCGACGCGATTTGTCGGCCACGACCCAGTCCGTCAATCCCCTGTTGGACCAGGCTTATGATCCAAGCCATCCGCGCCAGCTCAGCCTGGGAAAAACCGAACGATGGCTGGTAGGGAGCCGGAACAGCGGGGCGAGTGTGACTCATCCGTTTCACATTCATGTCAATCCGTTCCTGATCACCAAGGTCACGAGTTTGATGGAAGCGTCAAGTCCCGGGTCTCCTCAAGACGTCACGGTCCGGGAGATCGGTTCGCCCACCTGGCGGGACACTCTGGCGATGAAACAGGGATACACTTACGAAGTGCTGACGCGCTACGACGATTACACTGGTTCGTTCGTCGACCACTGCCATATTCTCGACCACGAAGACAACGGGATGATGGAACTGGTGCGGATCGACTCGGCGAGCACTCCGCCGCCGACGCCGTTGGCAGATCGCCGGGACTCTGTGCAAGAGAATACGATCGCCTCAACAATCCCGATCCCGAACGGCAAACCGTCAGCCCTGTTCTTCGTACAGGGTTCACTTTGTCCGCATTGCATGACGCAATTGAACGAAATGGCGACGCTGCTGGCCCGACGGAAATTGCAAGTGGCAGTCGTCAGCGCCTCGACTGAGGCCGACCTGAGGAACTTTCCGAAGGTCCCGTTCCGCCTGGTTGCTGACCCGGAACTGAAATTGTTCAAGAAGTACGACGCGTTCGACGGCAAGGCCAGGCACGCGACCATCGTTCGAGACGGGTCGGGCGAGGAACTCTTCCGGAAGGTGGGAGATGAGCCGTTCATGGACGCCGGCGTTGTTCTGGCGTCTCTGGATCGAGCGTTACCTCGATACGTCGTTGCGGTTCGCAAGACCGACGATACAAAAGACGATTACCTCACCTGGGCTCCGACGCGGTGTCAGATTCGCATGGAGAATGGCGTCGCCGGCGGTCCCGATGTCATGGTGACTTTGACCAATGACTCGCCAACTGCAGTTCCGGACGGCGGCGATGTCCGGTTTGCAACGTCACTGGCAGTCGGAGCAACAGCGACGGCAGAAACGATTACCGTCAATCTGAAGCAAGACGGTACGCCGGTGGACTTCTTTGTTGCTGGATTCAAGGCCAGCAAGCTGACGCCGACCTCGCTGATGACGGGAGGTCGAGACGCAGTAATCGAGATTCATCAAGGCGGAGCCGCAGGCTCTCTGCTGGGCTCAACAGCGGTTATGGTACGCGTGCGGAAGCACCTCAAGACCATGAGTGACTTCGAGATTGCGGAGTTTCTGAAGGCCGTTCACGATCTCCACGTCGTGGACAATCGCTATGAGAAGTTCGTGCTTGTCCATCGTCAGGCGACCCAGCACAGCCCTTCCTTCGGGGATCCTCCCGGGGAGAATTGGCCTGACCAGGCACATGGAGGGGCGGGTTTTATCGCCTGGCACCGAGCGTTTCTGCTGCAGTTCGAACGAGAATTGCAATCGAAATTTCCTCACGTCGCACTCCCCTACTGGATCCAGGGACAAGCCGAAACTTTTTTTGCCGAGGATCAACTGGGCACGATGGACTCCGCGGGCGATGTCGTCAAGTTCAGCCGGTTGAGTCCAATCTGGGGATGGTCAATTTCCTTGCCTGGCGACCACGGAGGTCCGGCCGGCCCCATGGGAGTATTACGCCGCAATCCCAAAGACCACAACGACCCTTCAATTGCGTTCTATCGACAATGGAGCGACTTTCAGTCATTACCTCAGATCGAGCAGTTCAGCACGATGCGCCGACTCGAAGTTAATCCCCACAACAACGGCCATACGACCGTCGGTCCTCCGGGGATCTGGATGTCCCTTTGTCGCGAATCCAATGCGGACCCTGTCTTCTGGGTATTTCACAACAATCACGACTATCTGTGGGCGAAATGGCAGAGGATTTACAATCGTTTCCGGTCCGATGGCAGTGATCCAGCGCACTATTCTCCGAATGACGGCTTTGCCGATGCAGCTGCAAATCGCGGAATCCCGTTAGGCCATCATTTGAGAGACGAGATGTGGCCGTGGGATGGCACCACCAATCAGGTGATCGCAGGAGAGCCGAATTCCACTCGCCCCAATGCCAGCTACGGCCCATTTCCCGCTGCCACATTCCCATTTCAATGGCCGGCAGCACCCGCCAAGCCGCGCCCCGCGGATGTCATTGACTACCTCGGGATTAATTCCGGCGACAACGAATTTGGGTATTGTTATGACGACGTTCCATACGGAGCCCAACCTTTGACGACTCCGCTGGCGCCAAGCGTCGCCGTGACGGCCGCGGCGTCGCAGAACAAACTCAATTCGGCGATGTTCCTGCAAAAGGGCACTAGTCCCGATCTGCGGTTGGCTGCCGGAAGACAAATTCGGGAATCACCTATGGAACTAACGATCGAGTCATTGGTACCCCTGATCGGTGACAAACAAGAATCCGCCGATGTGCGAGCCGAGGCCTTGCGACATCTGTCCATCGTATCTCCAACGACCGCTCTGCAGGTGTCGTTGAAACTGCTCGAGGATCCGGATGTTCCCGCATCATTGGGAGTCAAAGCGGTCAGTGAAGCCGGTTCGAAGCTGCACTTTTCGCAGTTGTCTCACGATGACATGTCCGCGGCCTACGCCGGGCTGCGCCGGGCGTTAAGCGCCGAATGTGGTCCGGTTAAAGTTGCCGCGATTCGCCACCTGGCACCTGTCGGAGATGCGGGAGCAAAGGCGCTGCTGACGGGTTTCCTGAAGGATCCGTCGAAAGCACTCTTGCCCACCACGGAAATCGTATCACTCTTGCGGTTCTTTCCCGACCAGCATTCCGAAATTCGCGAACGGATTTCGTCGGCAAACGAGGACGTGGCAATCGCGGCCATCCAGGCTTTGCAAAAGGATGTGACGAGCGCGGCAGCGCGGCGCAGAGTGGCTTTGGATCAGCGTCGAGGAGTGAATTTGCGCAAGGCCGCGATTCAATCAATTATGCACGACGATTCAACTGCAGGGGCGTCGACCCTGGTCGATCTATTCTGCAATGCCAGCGAAGACCTCGAAGTGCGGGCTGAAGCGATCGCCGCAGCAAGGGTTTATTTCCAGCGTCAACAAAAAGCTCTCACGGATCCCGATCGGTCTGCGTGGGCTGCCAAGATCGACGCCGTTCCCACCGGCGCCCATGGAATAAGCGAACTCGGCACTCTGAAATCCCAGGCTCTTCAAATACTTGCTGGCGCGAAGTGACGACCTACAACCTCGATACTCCTTGTTCAGGAAATGCCATGTCCGCAGCAACCCCAAACTTTTGGGACGTTAAGGCGATTCTCGATTGGCTGACGAATCATCGTACGCCACAACAGCTACAGTCAATTCACGGCACACAGTTTAAATGGAAAACGCGAGACGACCTCGTCAATGCCGTCGTGCAACTCGAAGCGGTCTGCAATCTAAATGTCGATTGTTTCAAGTTGATCGATCCCAGCCTCGTGGGAGTCGGTCGTGGTGGCGAAAGTAATCTTGTTAAGGCACTCCGGGACACCAGCGGTGTGGCTGGCAATGGCCAAATGCCATTTGGAGGAAATGGAGACGGCCAATTCGCGACTCCGCTGCAGATCGAGACAATAATTGCATGGATCGATTTGGGCTGCCCGGCGTAACTCCGGATATGTCTGGCGGCTCAGAATAGGGCTTTCAGAGAAGCCGAGGAGTTCGACAGTCAGGTCTGATTTCCATGTACGGATCGAGCGGCCCGCTAAGGGGCGTCGCTGGTCTAAGCCACTGTGAGAATTGACTCTGTTCTGCGAATGCCCGGTACCGCGAATAACCATCCCCACGATCCGGCGCTCCACCGAACTTGCATCAGGAAGGACGCATCTCATGGCCAACCGAGAACTTGATACCAGGAAAACCGCTATCCAACGCGCCGCAATCGCTCCCGTAGCCAATGTAGCGCTCCCGCGAATCAATGCGCTGACGTCATCGCCTGTCAGCGTCCATGCCAACACAGCCGCACTTGGTGTGATACCACCCGCGGGCCAGCAATCGCATCTGGACATCGCTTTATCCTTTGTCAGCACGCATCGGGCGAATCTCGGCTTCGCCGGCAACGATGTGGCCGAATTCGTTCCCGACGCGGTCGTTCAGCGCACGAGTGCCGGAAGCGCTGTGGTCCACCTCCACCAGCGATACCGAGGTTTGCCAGTCTTCCAGATGTCGCGAACGGTTCGCTTCAATCCACAAAGTCAAATCGTGGATGCGACCGGCGACACTGCATCGATGCCCGAAGGCCTCAACATCGTCCCCAACCTGTCTGTCAATGACGCAGTTCTGAAAGCGGCGCAACATCTGGCGAGCACTGGCGGAACCTACTCGAACCAGTTCAAGGAGAGTTTTCAGCTTCCCGGCGTAGATTTGACTGATTTTCACCCGGAAGTCGTTTGCGGATTTCCGCTTCCCTCACAGCCTACGGTCCTTGATAAGGGACCGTTTGAAAACCTGATCCCAGCTTACCTGATGCTATTTGTCCAGCCGGCGGGACCGCGTTTGGCTTGGCACATCGTCATCACCTTTTGTGATTATGCAGATCAATATGTCGTGATCGTGTCTGCGGACGAGAAGGCGGGCGAGATTTTGTACTGCAAAAGCACCATTCACCGGGTTCATGCACGAGGCAACGTGTTTGAGTTCAGCCCAGGAGTCGCGAGCCGCCGAATGATCGACTTCCCCCGCCCCCTCGGTGACTTTCCCGCCGTGCCGACAGTACCACTCGTCGGCTTCCCGGGAGATTGGATCGATGCAGACAAAACCATCGGCAACTCCGCCCGCGCCACCCTGAATCTCGGCGCAACGACTCTCACGGGCGTTCTTCAAGGAGGCGGAATGGTCTTCGACCCGGCAGACCCGAACGGAGACGATCAGAAGCTGCTCAACATCTTCTATTTCTGCAACTACATGCACGATTTCCTGTACATTCTCGGCTTCGATGAGGCGACGGGGAATTTTCAACTGGTCAACTTCACACACCAGGGGTTGGGCAACGATCCCGTGCGAGCTCGGGCGCACAGCGGTGCAGTCACGGGCACTGCCAATATGTCAACGGCACCAGACGGCCAACCGCCACTGATGAACATGGGATTGGTTGTCTCGACCAGCAGACACACCGCGTTCGACGCTGATGTGGTTTTCCATGAATTCACTCACGGTCTGACCAATCGACTCGTGGGCGGTCCCGCGAATACCAGTGCTCTCGACAAACTTCAGAGTTCTGGAATGGGCGAGGGCTGGAGTGATTTCTTTGCGCTGACGATCCAGAACTTCTCCAGAACGCACGAAAAGTTCGTGTTAGGGGACTGGGTCGTGAACAACCCCGCGGGATTGCGCAGTGCCCCCTACGATGACAATTATCCCGTTAAATACGGCGGCCTTTCGAATCTTCCGATCGACCCGGATACTGGCACTCCGGATGAGCACGACATCGGCGAAGTGTGGTGCGCCGCTCTGCTGATGATGACTCGCCGCATTCGGCTCGCACTCGGCGACAATCAGGCCGGGTACCGGCTCGCATGGAGTATGGTCGTAGACGGGCTGAAACTGACGCATGCAAATCCGACGTTCCTGGACGCACGCGATGCAATCCTGCACGCGCTCGACGATCTCAAATTGAGCGGACGAATCCCGATCGCAACCCATAAGGCCGCGCGTAAGGCCTCGTGGGAAGCGTTCGCTCACTTCGGCATGGGCGCCAATGCTTTCTCCGACGACGCGGACAGCGTTGACGGCATCACGCCCGACTCCGCGGTTCCGACGGATTTGTGATCGCCAAGGGGCAATTCAAGGCAAACCACAGATGGGCCGGGGACTTCGCGGACTGCTGCGAGTGCTCGGTATCTCAGGATTTCAATGGTCCCCGTTTTGTCCGTCTCGCTGACACCAGGATTTCGACGATCGCAACGGTTTATCGAAAGGTGGTGACGCTATGGGTTCGCAAATACAAGCTGTTTTCTTCGACCTCGGCGAGACTCTCGTCACCTCGCCGCGGAAGTGGCTTCCGGGCGCAAAGGCACTTCTTCCTTCGCTCAAATCCAAGGGCTTTCGCCTCGGGATCATTTCCAACACGACTGGCCTGGCCGATAGAACCGCCATTCTCAATTTTCTTCCGATCGATTTCGATCTTGCCGCATTTGAGGCGGCGCTAATTCTTTTCTCATCGGAGGTCGGTATCGAAAAGCCCGACAAGGAGATTTTCAACAAGGCAGTTGCCGCCGCCGCTCTTGATTCCAAGAACTGCCTGTTTTGCTCGGAGAGCCCAATTGACACCTTGGTCGCCCAGGGTGTTGGAATGCGATCGCTGCGAATCATCACCGGGTCGTCCGATTTGTCTTCACTCGATTCCTATCTCGCGCAATATGCGGCGAATCTATAACTATTTCTGGAGATGGCGATGAACCGTTACGAACGTGTCATTCAGATTCTCGACAGTGCCGTCGGTGGTCCGGCCGCTCCCATCGGTTTTCCGCACCATGCCTTTTGGCGGGGACTGACCCGCGATGACTTCGTCGCCAAAGTGATTATCGGACTGCCATTGATCACGGTTGGCAACGGCGCCGGATCGACCATCGTCAAGGCATTGAGGGGCGAACTTCCGTTCGGAGCTGACACTGGCAATCCCGACGCGGATTTCAACCGAATGCCATCGGGACTCGATCCGGTACCCGACGTCGACATCGCCTTCATCCGGAAATGGATTGACGAGGGATGTCTTGAGGACGAAATCATCGAGGCAGCTCCACTGCGCTGGCGAAAGACGAACGCGCCGACAGCCAGTTCACGCACCGACGACATCTGGTTCATTGATCCAGACACCGGCTGGGCCGTCAACAGCGACGGGAATATCACCAGGACGACTGACGGAGGGCAGTCGTGGGTGGTGCAACAATCGATTCCCGGCGTCTATCTCCGCTGTGTGGGGTTCGCGAACGCCAACGTCGGGTGGGTGGGTACGCTTACGCGGAACCGGCGGCTGTTTGGCACGGTCGACGGCGGAACTCATTGGAACGTCATCTCGCCGTTGCCGGCCGATGCTCCGGTCAAGGTCTGCGGAATGTCCGTCGTCAACGACAAGATCGTGTACTGTTCCGGGACGAACGACCCGCGAGATGTCCCGCGGATGATGAAGACTGTCGATGGTGGCGCGAATTGGACCGCCTGGGACATGTCGGCCCATTCGTCGATCTTGATTGACTGTTATTTCGTCGATGCACTGCATGGCTGGGTGGTTGGCGGGAAATCGAATGAACCGACGCCGACCTCGCGTGACAAGCTCAGGCCAGTCGTGCTCGAGACGACGGATGGAGGGCTGACCTGGTCGAACCGGCTCGCGGGCCAGGAACCTGAATTTCCCTTCGGCGAATGGGGTTGGAAGATTCAGTTCCTGAATCAGCAGATCGGTTTCGTATCACTGGAAAACCTCGGCGCGGCAGCCATCCTCAAGACGATGGACGGAGGACTGACATGGAAGCGGCTGAAGGTTAACGATCCTCAAGGAAATGCCAACCTCGAAGGCATCGGTTTTATTGACGAGCATCAAGGCTGGGCCGGAGGCTGGGGGTCCGCGGATTTCTCGAAGGGATTTACCAGCGCGACCACGGACGGGGGCGAGAACTGGAATGACGCCAACGAAGTCGGCCGCTTCATCAATCGCTTCCGGTTCTTCGGAAATCCCGTGCGCGTCGGCTATGCGTCGGGCGATACAGTCTACAAGTATTCGTCCGATCCGATCCCATCGTCGGCTGCCATGGCCGTCGGGGTTGACCCGTTGCGGGCGATGCTGCCGGAATCGCAGGTCACAGGCCGTCTCGGGCACGTGGCGATCAAGCTCAACGTTCCCACCCGAACAAAACGGTTGACTCTTCAGATCTGGGATCGCTTCGGTGAGGACATCGGTAACGTCGTTGATGAAATCCGTCCCGCGGTCGGCGAACGGGTGGTCTCGTGGGATGGGCTAGACTGCCGTGGAAACTCGGTTATGCCGGGCGACTATGTCGTTCGGTTGACTGCTGACGACGCCGTGGCCAGTTGTTTGCTGCATCTTGAGATGCCTCGGCCTCGCGCAGGCCTGACTGCCGGAAGGACTGTCGGTCGTCGGCTCCCGCGCGCCATGCCTCGCGCGCCCCGTCTCACCACGATTGCGGAACTGGTCAGCGCCCCCCAGCACGACATCGACTGGCTGCGCAACGCGCTGCAAGTAGCAATCCAGCTCGAGCTGGCAACGCTGCCTCCGTACCTGGCAGCACGGTGGACGATAATTGATCTGACCGACAGGGTTTCAAGATCCATCAATGAGATTCGCGGCGAAGAAATGCTGCACTTCGGCATAGCCTGCAATCTCTTATCGGCCGTCGGTGGTGCCCCACTTATTGCCGATGAAACAGTCATTCCAAAGTATCCTGGCCCCCTTCCTGGGGGAGTGCGACCGGGTCTCACTGTCGTCTTGCGCAAGTTGAGCACAGAACAGACGGCGGTGTTCATGGATATCGAATTTCCTCAAGGTGGGCCAGTCGCTTTCGCGGCCGGCCATCCGCCGGTGACAATCGGCGAGTTCTACAATTCAATTCTGGATGCGTTCACAACACTGAATCCGCCACTCGCCACGGCACTTCAGATCGAGACCAGCTTGCCCTTCGGAGAACTCACCAAGGTCGATTCTCTCGCCAAGGTTGAAGCGGCCATCGAACTCATCCGCCACCAGGGCGAGGGGACCAACGCTTCACCTGAAGAACAACCCGGCGATCTGGCCCATTACTATCGCTTTGGAGAGATCTTCCACGGCAAACAATTTGTCCGCGACGCCGGCGGTCATTGGGACTACAACGGGCCCGCCGTTCCGATGCCGGATGTCCACAATATGGCTGACATTCCGGCGGGAGGTTACCAGGTGGGAGATGTTCCCGACATGGCAGTCTGGGATCTTATTCAACGGTTCGACCGACTTTACAGCGACATGCTGCGGCTTTTGCAGAACGCCTGGATGAACGGAGAGGCAACCTCCCTGGCGCTGTCCGTTGCAAAGATGAAAATGATGGCGACGGCCGGCCGGGCTTTGATCGCGACGCCCCGCCCTGACGGTCTGGGCAACTACGGTCCGTGTTTTCGCTTCGTGGCAACAACGTGATCGGCTTATGTTCTCATTCCGTGGTTCAACCACCACGCAACGGCCGGTTCAATCGCCGAAATGAAAGATGCAAGCGATAGGCACGATCGATCGCTGAACAAGGCAATTCTAACTGGTACTGGACTCTTCATGAAACGAGTCAGCTGTTGCCTTGTCGCCATGACAATTGCGTATTCGGGGACGGCGGCGAATGCGTTCGGAAAAAAAAGGCATCAATTCGTTGGCGCCGTCGCAGAAGCTACCGCGGACCAGATGGAGCCGGTGTTTGCTGACAAAGCTGCTAACAGCGGCCAAACGCATCCAGAAACGTCCGCCATGACGAAACCCGAAGCCGTGTGACGCAAATGACTTAGAGAGTATTCCCGAGTGGGCTCGAACCACCAACCTTCGGCTCCGGAGGCCGACGCTCTATCCAATTGAGCTACGGGAACGCATCGAGTGGACAACAGCCACTTTAGGCGGGTTGGTGGGGGCTGTCAACGCGCGGGCTGCGCTCCGCGAGACAGGAGTGGGGAGAGAGTGGAGAGGAGAACCGAATGGAGATACGGCACGTGCCGATCAGCGTCGCGCCGGCGAGCTCACGCGGATTTCGAGGTGGCGCTGGGCTCCAGGACGCGGATTGTCAGTTTGCGGCCGAAGACCTTTTCGAAGGCGCGCTCGTGGTTGCGCACTTCCCACAATTCCAGGTGGCAATCTTTCGTCGGGGTCAATTCGAGGACGACCGACTTCTTGTCGTTCACCCGCAAGCGGGCGTGCTCGACCGCCTGCAGGTGGCTGCGGTCGAGGCTCTCGGCGATCCGCAGAAACGTGCACAGCACCAGCACGATCTGCCGCGAACGCTTGTCGAGCTCGGCGAATTCGGGGTGCTTCAGCCGCGGGAAAGCCTTGTGATGGAACAGCGCCACGGCGGCAATCAGCGAGATTTCGGTCTGGTCGAACCCCAGCAGATCGGCATTGCGGATCACGTAGTACGAATGGGCGCGATGGTTGGTGTACGAGACGAACGCGCCGACGTCGTGCAACAGGCAGGCGTGTTCGAGCAATTCGCGCTCCCACTCGCCGAAAGGGTGCAGCCCCGACTCGCGGGCCGAATCGAACAGCTCCCAGGCGACGCGCACGACGTGCCTGGCATGCGGTTCGTCAAAACCGCAGCGCTGGCCCAGTTCGAGCACGCTGCGTTCGCGGAACGACATCCGGTTGAAGAGGTGAGCGTTCTCCGAGCGTGACAGATAGTCGATGGGCAGCCCTTCGCGCAGGCCGCGCTCGCTGACGCCGACTCCGGCCAGGTCGAGTTCCTGCATCAGGGTTTCGAGGATCGCCGCACCGGCGATAATAATGTCGGCCCGTTCGGGATTGATGCCGGGAACCTCGCGGCGTTTTTCGAGGGGGAGCGAGCACAACAGGGCGACGACTTCCCGCAGTTGCTCGCGGGTGAGCACGTCTCCCTTGATCAGACTGCGCTTGAAATTCTGGCGCATGGCGATTTCGGCCAGATTCATGACCGTGCCCGAACTGCCGATCGCCTGCTCGAGGGTAAATTGCTTCAGCCGTTCGATCGTGCGCACCGAGCGGGTGCGGATGTACCGCTGAATGCGGCCGTACCGCGAGGGAGAAACGGGCGCGTCCCCCCCCGAACGAAAGAACATTCCCGACAGCCGAATCGCCCCCAGCTTGAGCGAATCGAGAAAGCGATACTGCTGCTGATCGCCGACGATCACCTCGGTGCTGCCGCCCCCCACGTCGATGAACAGCGTCTGCCGGCCGCCGATATTGGCGCCGCTGGCGACCCCCAGGTAAATCAGCCGGGCCTCTTCCTTGCCCGAAATCACGCGCAGATCGACCCCGGCGACGCGGCGCAGATGGCGGACGAACGCGGCGCGGTTTTCAGCCTCGCGCGTGGCCGACGTCGCCACCGCCAGGACTTCGGTCGCGCCGCGGGAACGGGCGACTTCGGCAAACCGCGTGCAGACCAGCCCGGCACGGCGCATGGCTTCGGTCTGGAGCGTGTTGCGGCGAAACTCCCCCTCGCCGAGCCGCACAGTTTCTTTTTCTTCGGCCAGGACCGTATACGAATGGTTGGGGTTGATCCGCACGAGCAGCAGCCGGACGGAATTGGTCCCCAGGTCGATGAAGCCGACGACGTGCTCGGCCTGCGGGATCGGGCTGCCGTTCGGCTTGCCTTCGGACTCCATTCGCTGATGCCTTTCGGAAAGGGGACGGGGTGCGGGACCAGTCCGTGTGCAGCCGCCATCCGCCGCGGATTATAGCATTCCCGATTTCGGTTTGGCGATTTCAGAAACGAAAAAATCTGCGGATTCAACCACACATCCGGGCGAGGTCGCGAACGTATTCGAGGGCGTCTTCGACTTCGGGAACCTGGGCACCGGCGACGCGGCCCGCGCGGTCGCAGCGGGAGAGGAGCACCAGTTCGTCGAAATCGGCCGATTCCTCGAGGCGATGCCGGGCCCGTGAGCCGATCGTCCCGTCGTAGAGGGCATGCCCTTCCATGTGATGTTCGATCAGCCAGGCAGTGCGCGGCGTGATGAATTGATCGAGGGCCTCCAGGGCGGCAGCCACGTGATCGTCGGGATCGATCGCCTTGCCGACATCGTGGAGCAGCGCCGCCAGCAGGAATTCTTCGTCGTACGGGAGCTCGTCGCGCGCCAGTTCGAAGACCTGCAGGCTATGGTAGAGGGCGTCTCCTTCGGGGTGATATTCGCGGCTCTGCCTGACCGTTTCCAGGGGGAGGAGCAGCGCGCGGTACACCTGGAACCGGTCGATCCGATCTTCGGCCTCGACGATTTCTTCATCGACGTTGAGATCGGGGTATTCGCTCGCCAGAAACGCCTCGAGTTCGGCGATGCTGGCACGTTCGATCGCTTTGCCGGTGATCGAGCTTTTGAATACAAAATGAGCCAGGTCGGCGGCATACAGCGTGAGCTCGACGTCGAATCGATCGGCAATGTGAATGTGGGTGAAGAGCCGTTCTTCGCCGTGTTTGCGAACGCGCTTGCGCTCGACGTGAAAATCGATCCCCGCGCCTGAGAGGGCGGTTTCGACGGCATCCAGCGTGTCGCAGAAGAGGTGGATGTCGATATCCGAACCGCGGCGGACGTGGCCGGTGAGGGTGCTGCCGATCAGGCGCGGGCGAAAGGCCCGCAAGAGGCGCATCATTCGCAGCGCCTCGACGCGCATCTCGCGCAGGTTCTCGGTGCGGGCGTCTCCCTCGTGGAGGCGGGCGAAATGCTGAATCTGGTCGCGGATCTCGGCGTTGCTGGGGAGATCCTTAGGCTTCACCCAACCGCGGCAGATGCGCTTGGCGGCCCGCAGCTTGGCCCGAAAATATTCTGATTCCTGCCGCTCGTACATCAGTCGCGCTGCTTCGAACGCGATCTGCCGCCGAAACTTTTCGTTGGTCATCAACGGTGGTGCGCCGAAATCATGCCCATCGAGGCGGCGCCGGGCGTGTGCCGGAATTATACGCCCGACCCGGGCCGCGGCCAAGAGACGGGTGTGGGACGATACTTGCAAATCAGATCGGCGGCCGATTCAATCACGATCGTGAGTTCGAACGGCCCGATCTGATCTGAGGGTTTCCATGGCGTCTCTGGTTCCAACGAATCTGTCACGTGGTCTGAAGATTGCCTGGCTGGGTTGGGTGCTCGCAGGCCTGTCGGCATGCAGTGACGCGTCCACCGCCCCGCCCGACAAATCGAGTATCGCGGCCGCCGATCGTGATCCGGTGCCGGTGGAAAAATCAAACGACACACAGGGAGTGAGTGCGGCTGTCGCGGCTAAAAACGGGGGCGCCGCCTCTCTGGTCAGCGAAACTGCGGGAACACCTGATCGCGAGGGGGAAGACTGGGCCGAATTTCTGGGATCCCGGCAGAATGGAATTTCAGGGGAGACTGGCCTGCTCGCAACGTGGCCCGCTGCCGGTCCGCCAGTCGTCTGGAAGCTGAAGATCGGCGAAGGCTACAGCGCTCCCTCGGTGCGGGGGAACCGACTCGTCCTGTTCCATCGCCCCGGGAGGGGAGCCACCTCTGGACCGGAGGAAGTCATCGAATGTTTGACCGCCGACGCGGGCAAACCCCTCTGGCGGCATGCGTACCCAACCGACTACACCGATCCGTACGGCTACAACGGCGGCCCGCGCTGCGCACCGCTCCTGACACAAGACCGCTGCTACACGTTTGGAGCCGAAGGGGTGCTGACCTGCCTCGACTTGAAAAATGGGAATCTGATCTGGCAGCACAAGACGGCCGAAGAGTTTCAGGTGCCGTTCGCCTTTTTCGGCGTGGGGGCCACTCCCATTCTGGAAGGCAATCTGCTGACCGTGATGGTCGGCGGACATCCCAGATCGGGGGTCGTCGCGTTCGACGCGGCAACCGGCAAAAAGAAATGGGAGAATGTCGGCCCGGAAGCCTGGCCGCCGCCACGCGTCCGCATTCAGCGCGACGCGCCCCCCGCCAAGCTCGCCAGCTATGCCACGCCGCTGGCGGCGACGATCCACGGCAAGCGCCACGTGCTGTGCTTCATGCGGCCGGGGCTGGTCTCACTCGACCCGAAAACCGGCGAGACGAATTTCAGCTTCTGGTTTCGCTCGGCGATTCACGACTCGGTGAACGCTGCGCGACCCGTCGTCGTTGACGACTACATCTTTCTGTCAGCCGCATACGAAACCGGAGCGGCGCTGCTGAAGGTCCATGAGGACGGCAAGAACTACGACGTGGTCTGGAGCGACGTTGACGCCATGCAAACGCACTGGTCAACGACCATCCACGACGGCGGCTACCTGTACGGCTTCAGCGGCCGGCATGAGCCGGGATCGACGTTTCGCTGCATCGAGATGAAAACCGGCAAGGTGCAATGGGCAACGCAAGATGACAACGCCGACGACGAGCCGGACCCCAAGGCCGGGCTGGGAAAGACGCCCCCCAGGTTTTACGGACGGGGATCGGCGATTCTGGCCGAGCAGAAGTTCATCGTCCTGGGCGAGCGCGGCACGCTGGCGCTGGTCGAGCTGAACCCGCAGAAG
>Ga0137463_1000034_pt1 | contig 59698 bp, 39 predicted proteins | sample EasRivERMGT800_2_FD_102333 | JGI IMG/M metagenome (GOLD analysis project Ga0137463, IMG submission 102333) | Soil microbial communities from meander-bound floodplain in the East River, Colorado, USA - East River MetaG ERMGT800_2 | ecosystem: Environmental > Terrestrial > Soil > Floodplain ...
GCTCAATCTGGCGTGCATGGGGTTCACCGGGAAGCATATCGCCGGCATGGCCCCGTCCGGTGCGCTGGCCCAGGCGCCCGATCTCGGGTTTCCACCGCTGTCGGCGCTGGCGTGGATCCTGCTGTTGCTGATACCGCTCGCGGCGCTCTTCAGCGCGCTGTGTCTGGCCCTGGCAACCTTTGCCCGCAGCAGCAAGGAAGGACAGTATTACCTGACGCCGCTGCTCATGGTGACGCTGGGGCTGACGATGTTCTGCATGTCGCCGACCGTCGACCTCACGCCGCAGTACAGCGTCCTGCCGGTCGTCGGAGCGGCGCTGTTGCTCAAGGGCCTCTTGCTTTCGCCCCTGCACGCGGGCGCACTCTACATCTACGTCGGCCCGGTGCTGGTCACGTCGCTGGGCTATAGCGCCCTGGCACTGTGGTGGGCGATCGACCAGTTCCAGCGCGAAGAAGTGCTGTTCCGCGAAGGGGAACGTTTCGAGGTCGGGCTGTGGATGCGGCACATCCTGCGCGACAAGGAACCGCTCCCCAGTTTCAGCGAGGCGGCCTTCTGCTTCGTGCTGATCATGATGCTGCAGTTCTTCGCGATGGGATTTTTGAAGGATCGGCTCGGCGCCAGCCAGGCCAGCGACCCCACGTTGATGCTCAAGGTGATCCTCGTGCAGCAACTGGCAATCATCGCCTGCCCGGCTCTGATGATGGGGCTGATGCTGACCACCAGCGTTCGCGAGACGTTTCGTATTCACTGGCCCGGCTGGAAGATGCTGGGAGCGGGAATCGTGCTGGCGGTCGGCATTCATCCGCTGTCGGTCGAAACTCTTTCGCGATTGCGGTGGTTCTTCGGAGAATTACCGGCCGAATTCAGCAAACCGCTGGCCGCCCTCTCGGACCGTGATTTGCCGTTATGGTTCGTCGTTCTGGCCTTTGCTGCAGCTCCGGCATTCTGCGAAGAGGTCGCCTTTCGCGGGTTCATGCTGTCGGGTCTGCGCCGGCAAGGGCGGGTGCTGCTGGCGATCGGCCTGTCGAGCATCGCTTTCGGAATCATGCACATGATTCCGCAACAGGTGTTCAACGCATCACTCCTGGGGCTGGTGCTGGGGTCTCTGGCGATGCGCAGCAACAGTCTCTGGCCTTGCGTGGTGTTTCACTTTGTCAATAACGCGCTGGGCGTTCTGCACGGGCGATACGGCATCGCCTGGCACGACCGGTACTCGCTCGATCGGTTTTGCGCAGTCGAGGAGGGTGGATTGAGGTACCGCTGGCCCACCCTTCTGATCTGCATTATCGTGGTCTCGCCGCTGCTGGTGTGGCTCTTCCGACCGCTCCTGGAGCGCCCGATTCCGGCCGAAGAAAACGGCCCGCCGGGAGAACTGCTCCCAGATCCGGGAGTGACGCGGCACGCCACGACCGGGAAGATCCTGGTCGGCAATCGGGATTAAGCGACGGAGTCGCAGGTGATCGGCAGACTGCTTCAACCCAACGATTCCGCCGGGGGCCAACCGCTGACGCTCCGCGCCCGCTGGGTGTTTCCTGTCGTCGGACCTCCCCTTGAGCAGGGAATGGTTGAGATTTCTGACGGCTGGATCACCGCCGTTCATGATCGTCCCGGACCGTGCACGCACGATCTTGGCAATGTGGCGATCATTCCCGGGCTCGTAAACGCGCACACGCATCTCGAACTCAGTGATGTGACCGTGCCGCTGCAACCGGCGCGGCCGTTCACGGCCTGGCTGCGGGCCGTGATGGGATATCGCCGCAGTCGAGCATCCGGGAGCGGGGATCCGGCTGCCGCCGGCCAGCGCAGCGTCATTCAGGGGCTTACGGAATCGACCCTGAATGGCACAACCTCGCTGGGCGACATTGCCGGGCCCGGCTGGCAGCCGCTCGAAATGCCATCGGCACAGCCGCGCCTGGTCAGCTTTCTCGAATTGCTGGGGCTCGCTCCCGAACAGGCGCCGGTGCAACTGGAGCGGGCAGGCAAGCACCTCGCCGCTCACGGCGGTGCAATTCGCGGGCTGAGCCCGCATGCTCCGTACAGCGTCCATCCCGATTTATTCCGCAGCCTTGTCGATCTGGCAGTTACGCACCGGGCGCCGCTGGCGATGCATCTGGCCGAAACGCAGGAGGAACTGGAACTTCTCGCCAATGGGACCGGCGAATTCTCCCGGTTCCTGGAGGAACTGGGGGTCTGGCGCCCCGACGCCCTGCCGCGAGGAAGTCGGCCACTCGACTACCTGCGGGAGCTCGCCCGAGTCGAAAACGGACTCGTCGTCCACGGCAACTATCTGGCAGAAGACGACATCGATTTTCTGGCGGAGCAACCGAACCTGTCGGTCGTTTACTGCCCGCGGACTCACGCATATTTCGGACACGAACCACATCCGTGGCGACGGCTGATCGCGCGGCGAGTCAATGTCGCCGTCGGGACTGACAGCCGCGCCTCGAACCCCGATCTGAGCATCTGGAACGAACTCCTCTGGCTGCGACGGCTGGCGCCCGATTTCGATCCCGCTGCCTTGCTCGAACTGGGATCGATAAACGGCGCCCGCGCCCTGGGACTCGAGACCAGCACTGGCAGCGTGGCGCCCGGGAAATCAGCCGATCTGGCCATCGTTGAGTTCGAACCCGGGAACTCGGGCGATCCCTATGCGATTTTGTTCCGCCCCGGAAACTGCATCACAACCGCGATGTCCGCCGGTGAGTGGTCTCGCCGTGAGGCCCAGTCACACGCGGACCAGGTCAGGTAATCGGCCGCTGGTATTCGTGGAACCGTGCAGCCCGTTTGAAAATCCCCCACGATTTGCTAATCTGTCTGACCAACCAGAAATGTACGACATTCAATGAGCAACCGGATCACCAGAGAGCGTCTCCCGTCCCTTGCCGATCTGCGATCGGTACTGCGGAACGGCATCGTTCAACGGGTCAATGGCCCGCAGGTCAACGGCACGCGGCGCCCCAGGCGAACCCGTGCAGCCAGCGGCAAACAATTCGCCCTATTGCCGTCGTTTCATTCCGAGCCCACCCGCGAAGCAATCCTGCAAAGCGGACCGGGGCGGCGGGCCGATCGCATGACGATCGCGTACCACGGCCCCAGCGTAGAGTTCGATCTGGTGGCAAACGGCCTCACACTGCTGGCTGGCGACTTCGAAACCGAGGTCGTCGTTGACGGCGTTTCAATCGTCGCGCGCGGCGACTGGACGTCGTCCTGCTGGTACGGTGATGACGACTGCGATTTTCTCGAGCTGCATCTGCAGTGCACCGATTCGCTGCGAATCGAGCGCCAGTTCCTGCTGTCGCGGAGGAACCACTTCGCCCTGCTGGCCGAGGCGGTCATCAGCACGTCGGCCACCCGCATCGAGGCCCGGCTGAAGCTACCGCTTTTCGCCGATGTTCCCGCCACGCCCGACAGAACGACGCGCGAGCTGCAACTCGGAACCGCTCGCCTCTTCCCGCTGGACCTGCCGCAGGAGCGCGTAGTCAGTTCGCCGGGAGAATTCCGCGAGTGCGACGGAAGGCTCGAACTGGCGCAGGTTTCCCGCGGGGCGGCAATGTACCTGCCGCTCGTGTTCGACTGGAACCCGCGCCGCCGCCGGGCTCCTGCCGACTGGCGCACTTTGACGGTGACCGAACCGCGACGGATCGTCAGTCCCGACCGGGCAGCGGGGCACCGCCTGAGGCTGGGCAAGGAGCAGTGGTTGTTCTATCGCAGCCTCGCCCCCACGATTGAAGCACGGGCCGTGCTGGGCCACCACACGCGTTACGAAACGCTGGTGGGTACGTTCGATTCGAACGGTGACGTCGATCCAATCGTGATGGTCGAGGCCGACTGACAGACCTCCCGAACGATTATTTTCGCGGCGATGGCCGGGTTCAGGCCGACGGGCTTCCCAGCCGGGTGCCACTCCTGCATACTACTGATATGAGCCAGACCCTGCTGATCCGATATGGAACCGTCCCCGAGGTGGCCCGCTTCGCCTACGACTTGCCCGAGCCACCAGGGCGGTTGGAGCCCGTCGTCATTAACACGCATCGCGGACTGGAGCTGGGAACGGCGCTCGAAGCCGTTCGGCAGACGGGCCAGGCCGCGAATGATGAGCCGGCATACCACGTCCTGCGACGAGCCACCCCCGAAGATGAGACCCGGCATGCCGAGTTGAAGCGCGAAGCCCAGTCGGCATTTGCCGAATGGCAACAGCGCATTCGTGACTGGAAGCTCGAACTGGAACTGCTCGACCTGGAGTGGACCCTCGACCGGCAGAAGCTCGTGCTGTACGTCCTGGGAGGACGGAGCGCCGATACAACCAAACTGGCACTCCAGGCGGCGGCCGCGGGACTGGCGGTCATTGAAGTCCAGCCAGTCAATGCCGACGGTCTGGTGCCCCTGACGGCCGGCGGCGGCGGCTGCGGTTCGGGTGGCTGCGGCTGCGACCACTGACGCTTCCAGGGAGCTAAGCGAACTCATCGACATGAGCGAAGAAACTTTCGACGAGCTGCAGAAGATCCAGACCACACAGGGACCGGCGGCCGCAATCGACCACCTGATCTCGGTCCTCACGGCCGAAAAGCGCTATCACCAGCTCTTCGACGCGCTGCTCATGAAGAAGCGCTTCGAACTGGGCTTGCCGCTCGTGCGACCCACTTCGCTCAAGGACATTCCCGACGACCGGCGCGACGAATTCGAAAAGGTGTATGTTGAATCGGCACGCAACGTCGGCAAACTGCTGCTCCAGGAGGGCTCGATCCCGCACGCCTGGCATTATTTTCGCGCCATCAACGAGTCGCAGCCGGTGACGGCAGCGATCGAAGCGCTCCCCGATACCGGCTCGACCCCTGAAGAGATCCTCGAAATCGCCCTGTTCCAGGGACTGGCGCCGATTAAAGGATTGAAGATGCATCTGGCCTCACACGGCACGTGCAGCACGATCACCGCCTTCGATCAGATGTCGATGCAACTGGCTCCCGAAATTCGGCGGCAGTGCGCGCAGGTTCTGGTCCAGCGGCTGTACAACGACCTGCGGGAGAACGTTCAGGCCGACGTGCTGCGCCGCCAGCCGATGAATCCGCCGGGCGAAAATCTGCGGCAGTTGATCGCCGGCCGCGAGTGGCTGTTTGCCGACGACAGTTACCATATCGACGTCTCGCATTTGAACGCCGTCGTGCGGTTCGCTCGATTCCTCGACGTCGACTCCCCGGAATTGCCTCTGGCTCTGCAACTGGCGCACTATGGCTCGCGGCTGGCCGAGCAATATCAATACGCCGGAAATCCGCCGTTCGACGATTTCTATCCGGCCCATATCCAGTTCTTCAAAGTGCTGCTGGGGGACGAACGCGAAACTGCGCTCGAATATTTTCGCTCGCGGATCGGGGACGATCCGGCCGAGACCGACACCCAGATGGCGGCTTTCGTGCTGGTCGATCTCCTGCTGCGGATCGGGCAAACCGAGCAGGCGCTGGAACTGGCCTGTCGCTACCTGCCCGATTCAGCCGACGAATTCGGGCTCTCGCTCCCCGAATTGTGTGCCCGATCAGGACGACTCGATCTGCTCAAGCAACTCTCGCGCGGCCGGGGTGACGTCGTCAACTTCACCGCGGCCGTCATCGGAAGCCCGCGGCCGTGACGGTATACGCAACGAACCAGTCGGCCTGGAACCGGATGGCGGCCGGGGGCAGCCGTTTTGCCCGCGTCGCCACCGACGACGAATGCCGTCAGCCGCTGGAGACGCTCGATGGGCGGGGCTGGCTCCCGACCAGCGTCTACGGAATGGACGTGCTGTGCCTGGCGGCCGGCGGAGGCTGGCAGTCGGTCCTGTATGCCGCCGCGGGCGCCAACGTCACCGTCGTCGATCTCAGCACCGAAATGCTGCGGCAGGATGTCGACGAATGCCGTCGGCGAAATTTCACCGTGCGTGTGATCGAAGGGTCGATGCACGACCTGTCGATGCTCCCCGATGCGAGTTTCGACATCGTCCACCAGCCGGTGAGCACCTGCTATGTTCCCGACGTCGAACCCGTATACGGCGAGGTCGCGCGGGTCCTGCGCGATGGGGGCCTGTATCTCAGCCAGCACAAGCAGCCGACGAGCCTGCAGATCGTCGAACGCGATGCCGGCCACCGCTACGTGATCGGCGTGCGGTACTATCACCAGGGGCCGCTCCCGCCGGTGGGCGATACGAGTTACCGCGAGACCGGCACGGTGGAGTTTCTGCATCGCTGGGAAGACCTGGTGGGGGGCATGTGCCGCGCAGGCCTCGTGATCGAGGACCTGCGGGAGCCCTGTCGAGCCGATGATCAGGCCGCACCCGGACAATTCGGACATCGCGGGCAATTCATTCCCCCCTACGTGCGGGTCAAAGCCCGGCGGCGGCCGCGAACGGCGGCTGTTTCCCCGGAAAAAACCCTGTGGACCCCCTGAAAGCGTGAGGCTGGGGCCGGTCTGCGGCATCAGATTCTCAGGACATCGCGGTGGCGGACTGCACCATTTTCCGAGCGATTTCGCCGGAACATCGCGCGGCGCACGCCGTCCCACGCCCGTTTCGCGGGGCCGGTGCGATTCGCCGATTCCCATCTTGACGAGAATCGCCAGGTATGCAAAATTCCGCGACTTCAAAACCGCCTTCCCTTTCCGCAAGTCTCTGCCGGCCATTCCCAAATGTCCGGGAGCGGGGTGACGAACGGAGTCCTCACCTCGGGCGGCGAAAAAAAATCATCGGCCCAGCAAAGGAGTGCACCCGCCGTGCGAAAATTGATTCTCACCGCCATCGGTTTCATCTGTCTGGCAGGCACATCCTACTTTTTCAACGCCGCCTGGGGGCAAGCCGCCCGGAAAGATGCGGCCGCCGACGACGTACCGCACCGGGTCGGGCTGATTGACATGAGTTACGTCATGCAGAACTATGAGAAGGTCAAGTATCTGAATGAAGAACTCAAGTCCGATGCGCAGGAAGAACAGACCAAATGGACTGCCAAGCGGAAACGGGCCCAGGATCTGCTCACCGAAATCAAGGACTATCAGGAAGGAACCCCGGAGTTCACCGCGCGACAGACCAAGCTCGACAAGCTCGGTGCCGAGCTGGAAGGCGATAAGAAAATCGTAGAGAACAAGATGCGCCGTGCCAGCGCCAAGATGTTGCACACGGTCTATCTGGAAGTGCAGGATACCGTCGAGAAGTTTGCCAACAGATACCAATTCACACTGGTGCTCCAGTTCAATCGCGCGGAAGGCAATTCCGATCCGAACAAGATCATGCAGATGATGCAGCAGCCGGTCGTCTATTACCGCAAAGGGAAGGACGACAAGGGCCAGGATGACTTAAGCCAGCGCGTCGTCGACTACCTGAATCGCGAGTATCTCAAGAATTCGGGAATCGAAGGCAAGGCTCCCTCGAGCGCGAGTTCAACCAAGAAGCCGGAAGCCAACTCCTCACCGATCAAGCAGACCAAAGGAACCAAGTCCGAATAGGCGAGGACTGGCGACTGAATCGTCGCGGCGCGGTGCACTCGCGTCGGTTTCTCTGGTGCGGAGCTGGAATGAAGCACAGGTCTCAACGAACAATCGAGCGGGCGGCGGTGGTCTCGGGAGTCGGATTTCTGACCGGAGCCGATGTCACGTTGCGGTTTCTGCCGGCCACGGCCGGGCACGGAATCGCCTTCCTGCGCACCGACAAACTTTGCGCCCCGCCGATTCCGGCCCTGGTTTCATACACCGTCCCGCGAGCGCGTCGCACGGCAATTGCCCGCTGCGGCGTCGTGGTGGAAATGGTCGAGCACGTCCTGGCCGCGCTCGCAGGACTGCAGGTCGACAATTGCCTGGTCGAACTCAACGGTTCGGAACCCCCCGGGTGCGACGGATCCAGCCTCCCTTTTGCCGAGGCCCTGCTCGATGCCGGTTTTGTCGATCAGGGAGTTTCCCGCGAACGACTCGACCTGGCCCAGACTGTCAGCGTCACCGGAGAAACTGCCGACCAGGCGGTACGCGGCCTTCCGTCCGATGACGGTCAGCTCCACATCAGCTACACGCTCGACTACGGTGCTGATTCGCCGATCGGAAGACAGCAGTGCAGCGTCGTCGTAACGCCGGAAACGTTCATCGCCGAGATCGCCTTTGCCAGGACGTTTCTGCTCGAACACGAAGCCCGTGCGCTCCAGGCTCAAGGGTACGGCAAGCGGACAACGGCCCGGGACCTCTTGCTGTTCGGAAGCCAGGGAGTCATCGACAATACGTTGCGGTGTCCCGACGAATGTGCCCGCCACAAGATTCTCGATTGCATCGGCGACCTGGCTCTCGCCGGCTGCGACCTGGCCGGGCGCATTGAGGCCCACCGGTCGGGACACCAGTTGAATGCCGAATTCGTTCGCCGCGCCAGGCTCGCTCATGCCGAAACCGTCTGGCCGGAAGTGGGGCTCAAAGCGGCTTGAAGAGAGAACAGCGGCCTGCAACCGGGATATTTCATTCACTTTGATTCGAGACGCTTAGTAACGGAAACGCGCATGCCCGAATTCATCTCACCTCTGGCGCACGTCGATCCGCAGGCGGAGCTTGGCGAAGATGTGTTCATCGGGCCTTTCTGCCTGATCGGTCCCAACGCGCAGATCGGTCCCCGGACCAGGCTCGACAGCCATGTCGTCGTCACCGGGCACACGACGATCGGCAGCGACAATCGCTTTGGACCCAACTGCGTCATCGGCGGTGAACCTCAGGACTACAGCTACAAGGGCTCGGCGACGCGAACCGAAATCGGCGACTTCAACACCTTTCGCGAGGGAGTCACCGTCAATCGCGGCGCCGAAAAGGAAGATCACGTCACGCGCATCGGCAATCACAACCTGCTGATGGCGAACGCGCACGTGGCGCACAACTGCCGGGTGTACGATCATGTGCTCCTGGTGAACGGTGTTCTGCTCGGCGGGCACGTGCACGTCCACGATTGGGCCAGCGTCTCCGGAAACTCGGTGATCCATCACTTCTGTACGCTCGGGACGGTTTCGTTTGTCGGCGGCGGGTGCCGGGCGACGACGGATGTCCCCCCGTACATGCTGCATTCCGGAAACGACGATCCCACGATTTCCACCATCAACCTGGTCGGTATGCAGCGCCGCGGAATCTCGAAAGAAACGATTGCAGTGATCCGGCAGGCACACCGCCTGGTTTATCGGCAGTGCAAAAAGCTCGATGACGTTCGCGACTACTTCGCCAACGAGCTGGCCGGCTGCCTGCCGATTGAACTGGTGCGGCTGCTCGATTTTCTGGAACGCCAGCAGGCCGGAAAGCACGGGCGCGGCGGTGAAGCCCGTCGCGATGCGCCGCCGGTCGACGCGGCGCAGCAGGCGGCTCGGAGAGCGGCATGATGAAGCTGCCGCTGGCGGTCATCGGCACCGGTGCCCTGGGACGTCACCATGCGCGGATTCTCTCGCAAATGGCCGGCGTCGAACTCGTCGCCGTCGCCGACACGAACGCGACCGCCGCGGCTGCGGTCGCAGCTGCCTGCCACACGCGGGCAACGAGCGACTATCGTGAATTGTTGCACCAGGTGCGCGGAGTGGTTGTGGTGGTCCCCACATTCGCCCACCGCGAGGTAGCCGCTGATTTTCTGGCCGCCGGCGTCGATGTGCTGGTCGAAAAACCGATCGCGACGAATGTGGCCGAGGCGCGCGAGCTCACGGAACTGGCCCGGCGGCACAATTGCCTGCTGCAGGTCGGGCATGTGGAGCGCTTCAATCCGGCCTGGACGGCGGCCCGTCCCCACCTCGGTGATCCCAGATACATTCGCGTCGAGCGCGTGAGCCCGTTCGCCTTCCGGTCCACCGACATCGGCGTCGTCCACGACGTGATGATTCACGACATCGATCTGGTTCTCGATTTGGTGCACGCGCCGGTCGCCGACGTCCACGCCTTCGGGACCAGGATCCTCGGCGCTCACGAAGACTGCGTGCAGGCGCGGTTGACATTTTCCAACGGATCGATTGCCGACCTGACGGCGAATCGGGTGAGTCCCATCACCACTCGCAAGATGCAGGTGTGGAGCACCGCGGGTTGTGCTCACCTGGACTTCGCGGCCCGGGAGGTCGTGCACTATCGTCCGGGCCCGCTGCTGCGCTTTGGCGACGGCCCGCTGGAGCGAGCCTGCGAGCCGAACGCAGATATCGAACAGTTAAAGCAGGACATCTTCGGGAAATACATCGAAATCGACAAACCTGCAATCGCTGGCTGCGATCAGTTGACCGACGAACTGTCGGCGTTCGTGAACTGCATCGAGACCCGCCGTCCGCCACTTGTGACCGGCGAAGTGGCTCTCAATGCCATGGTCGTTGCCGGTCGGATTCTGGAGCAGGTCGCGGCAGCCCCGTGGTCAGCGCCGGCCACCTGCCCGCTGCCCGGCCGCCGCAGGGCGGGATGACGCGCCGCGGAGCCTGCGCACCCGAGGGCCATGTTCGCCGTCAGGATTCTCGCTGCCACCGGTGAAAAGCCGCGCCGCAACCGATTGGTCACCAATCACTTAATGCCGTGCGCTTGACCAACTTCGGGCGGCAGGAAATAATACGGGACGCGCGATTTTGTCCATCGACCCGATTGATCCCTTCCCGCCCGAGCCGTTGAGTAATGAAGAAAACTGAATTGACCGAGTTTCGCGACCTGCTTGAAGATATGCAGTCCCGCCTGCGGGGGGATGTTCGTCAGCTGACCAAGGAAGCCCTCGGGACCGACCGCCAGGACGGGGGGGGCGAATCGAAAAGCCCGACCCACATGGCGGAACTTGGCAGCGATACGTTCGAGCAGGATTTTTCGCTGTCGCTGGCTGCCAACGAACAGGAAACCCTGACTGAAATCTCGGCTGCCTTGCAGCGCATCAAGGACGGAACGTTCGGCCTGTGCGAGATTTGTACAAAAGAAGGCAAATCGCCGTCTCAATCGTCGATTCCCAAACCGCGGTTGCGGGTCATCCCCTATGCCCGAACCTGCGTTGACTGCGCAAGGAAGCGCGAAGGCTTTTAGACAATGGCCGCCGTGCCCGCCAGCCGGTATTGGTGCTTTGGAATCCTCGCCGCCGGTGGCCTGGCGGCCGATCTGATCTCGAAGTCGCTGGTCTTCGGCGAACTGGGTGCGCCGAATCGCAGCAGCGACTGGCTGTTTCGCAGCAGGTTTCTGTGGGGTCGGTTTGACTTTCGCCTGACGACCCTCTTCAACGAGGGGGCTCTGTTCGGGATCGGCCAGGGATTCAGCTGGCTGTTCGCGCTGCTCAGCGTCACGGCCGCCGCGGGAATCATGTATTGGCTGTTCATTCGTGGGCATGCCCGGAGCTGGTGGCTGACCGTGACGCTCGGCCTGATCGTCGCCGGCGCGATGGGGAATCTTTACGACCGCCTGCATCTGCACGGCTGGACGCGCGCCGACGGGCAGCCCCAATATGGCGTCCGGGATTTTCTCGACTGCACAATTCCCGCGTTCGAATTCGACGGCTCCTTCGTCCCCAGGCTGCGTCCCGAATATCACTGGCCCGTGTTCAATCTGGCCGATGTCTGGCTCGTCAGCGGTGCGATCATGCTGACGCTGTACTCGTTCGTGACGCCGCAGCGCGAGGCGGGAAAATCGAATTCCGGTTCCGGGACGACAGGGGATCTCGCGCAGGCGCCAGCTCTCGGCAAACGCTCTCCCGGCGCTGCCGCGTAGTCCCGGTTTCACGCTGCTGTTACCAACGGCGTCCGGGTGCATCAAATCCCGGTGATTTCCGGTTGCGGGCCGAACCGAGCTGCAGGAGCCGTCTCCGGCGCTCAAATCGGGAGCAGAGCAAAAAGCCGCTCTATTCATTCCGCAAGTCAGATTCCGCGAAGATGGACGGATTAGGGAGCCGAGGCAAGCCGCGCAGGGCGATTCTCGTGCGGAGCCAGACCCGTTGGACCGATATATGATTCGCGGCTGTGGAGGCGTTTCGGACCGCCGGTAGAATTTAAGTCAAAATGCGCACAATTGTTGCACGCAGTTACGATGGAGAAATCGGCACGCTGGGACTGATCAGACCCTGGCGCCGGTGTTAGAATTCGGGCGACAAGAGTCTGACAGCGTTTCGCCAACAAAAGATCTAGAGAACGAGGTAGATCATGGCCGGATTTCGCGTGGGTCGCAGGCTGCTGGTGCTGGTGGTATTGTCTCTGTTGGTCAGCATCCATCCCGTCAGCGGCCAGGTGCGCGCTCCGCAGCGGACCACCGGATTTTTCCTGGGCACGTTTAAGGATGAAGCGGGTTCCCACAAGTACGCCTTTTTCCTCCCGCAGAATTATACGCCGTCGAAGAAATGGCCGGTGATTCTGTTCCTGCACGGCGCCGGCGAGCGCGGGAACGACGGCGTGCTCCCGACCACGGTCGGGCTGGGCCCGATCATCCGGCAGCGCGAGGCGAATTTTCCGTTCGTGGCCGTGTTTCCCCAATGCGAAGACATGCAGGGGCGCCTGCTGAAAGGCTGGTCTCCCGAATCGGCCGACGGCCGGCGCGCCCTCAAGATTCTGGAACACGTTGAAAGAGACTACAGCATTGATAAGAAGAAGGAGATCCTGACGGGCTGGTCGATGGGAGGTTACGGCGCGTGGGAGTGGGCCGCTGCCGATCCCCAGCGCTGGCTCTCGGTCGTTCCGATGTCGGGTGGGGGCGACCCCGCCTGGACGGCGAAGCTGAAGGATGTGCCGATCTGGGCCTGGCACGGCGCCAAGGACCGCACTGTGCGCGCCGAGCAATCGCGAAAAATGGTCGAAGCCGTGAAGGCGGCCGGCGGCGAACCGCGCTACACCGAAATGGCCGACGGCGATCACAACGTCTGGATGCAGGCCTACGAAGATGATTCCCTCTACGCCTGGATGTTGACGCCGCGCGGCGACCCGGCGAAGCTGCCGGCCGTCACGTCGCGTCCGCATACCGCCGCGGGCGAGAAGCCCGCCCCCATTCCGGAAGGCGCCTTCGTTCCGGCCCTCGACATTCCCCACGCGGCCTACGCCCGGCTCGGCAACGAGATGCTCGCGGCACTGGCCGACGCGCTCCCCAAAGTCGTGCCCGCCAATATGCTCACCGGCCGGCTCGGCGATATTTCCGATGCGACCGAATCCGATGGCTACTCGTTCAGCGTCTATATGTCGGGTTTGAGCTATCGCGGACAACTGGCCCGCGCCAACGTCAAGGCGTACCGTAAGGATCGGCTCAATATTCAACTGGGCTTAAGCAACGTCGTCGTCACGATCGGCGGCACGTCGCTCTCAGGGCAGCGGCATTCCGCCCAGGCCGGACCGATCAACGTCGTCATCGGTCACCAGCGCCCGGTCTGGCTGAGCTTCGACGTCACCCCGTATGTCGCCGATCGCAAATTGCACTTCCGCCACGTGGGGACTTCGTTCAGTATTCCCAGCGACAATTTTTATGTCACCGCGCCGGCCGGTGTTTCCACGCAGGGTTTCGGGATGACCGAAGGCAAGGTCTCGAACGGACTCGTCAGCGGATTGTACGGCCGGCGGGGAACGATGGAACAGAAAGTTGCATCGGTCGTTCCTGGTCTGATCGCCGAGCTCGAGAAACAATTCGATATTGCCGCGGCCGGCAAATCAGTGACCGGCATCTGGCCGCTCCCGGTGTACCAGCCGCGGCTGAGAATCTGGCCGGCCGAGGTCAGCACCGATGAAAACGGCGTCTCGCTCGTGCTGGGGCTGACGGCGGCCGCCGTTGACCCGGCCAAACCTCCGCGCACCGTGCGCTCTGTCGCACCGGTCGGCCCCGGCATCGCCGCGATTCCGCAGTCCACCAAACTTCAGATCGGCCTGGCTCCGCAAATGCTGGCCCCGCTGTCGGAATTGCTGATCGATGCCGACGTGGCACGAATCAATCTGGCTGATGCTCCAGCCCCCGCACTGGCGAAGCTCGGCGATCCGGCGGTACTTGCCGAGGTGATTCCCGACCTCAAGCGCTTCGGCGAGCAGCTTCAACTCCAGACGGAACTGGTTCTGACTGGTCCGATCACCGTTGCCGATTCGTCCCGCAAAAGCCCGCGGCTCGAAGCCTCACAGCTCAAGATCCTGGTGGCCATCAAGACCGATCCGGCAAGTGCAGGCTGGAAACCTTACGCCGAATTCGACATGGGGCTGCGTCAGTCGTTCACACCGTCGTTGGGTCGACCGACCGAACTGACGCGCGCAGTATTGCTGACGCCTGACGCACCAGCGGAAGTCGACGTCAAGGGGCGCTTTGTCGGTGGGTTCGAAGCCCAGGACTCGCGGATCGACACCGAGCGACTCAAGTCGCTGTTCGCGGCCGGCTGGGACGATTACCTGAACGGCGGCGGCCCCCCCGAAGCGACCCTGCCCGACATCGATCTCGGGTACACCATGTTGCGAGCGCAGGATGCGGGCTGGACGGCTCCGGAGCTGTTCGCTGTCTTCGACGCGCCGCGCGTGAAAATCACGAACACGAGCGACAAGACACTCGTGTACGAAACAAAGGGTCCCTACAGCAACTGGGGTGGGCCCTACACGCTCAAGCCCGGTGCTGTTCACGATTTCCCCATTACCTACCCGCTGATTTTCCGGCGCCGCGTGGCGAACAACTACCAGATGTTCACGCTGCCGGTCGGTACGCATTCCGAGTTCCGGACGAAAGTAGCCGGCACCCCCGAGATGCTCTACAAGGCGCGCGAGCCGGCCGATGTCGAAAAAGCGGTCTCGGAAATTTCGCCCCCAACTGTCGACAAAAAGTAGCAGCCAGACGCACCAGTAATCGGCAACGACGGCGCAATCAGCCGACCTCAGCCTGCGGCGAGGCCGGCTGATGCCGTTTCAGCGATCGGGCTGCGACGGGACCGCGCAGCCCGGCATCCAAATGGCGTGCCGCGAAGACAGCAGCTATAGTGAATTCTCCCCGAATTCACAGGAGCTCGCAGTGTCTGCAGATTCGAGTCGGTCAGGTTCCCAGGAATCGTCTCCCGGCAATTCCGCACGTTCGATTCCGGGTGGCCCGGCACAGCAGCCGAAATCCGACTTGCCCCCTCCTGTCACGGGTGACCGCGAGTGGAACGCCGCCAGCCGCAAACAGCGCGTCAGCGATTTCTGGGCGCTCGTCGGCTGCAACGCGATCGTCTTCGGAGCGAGCGTGTGCATCATGGTGCTCGAACTGACGGCATCGCGCCTGATCGCCAATTACGTCGGCCAGTCGCTGTATACATGGACGTCGGTGATTGGAGTGGTCCTGGCTGGAATCAGTATCGGCAACTACCTCGGCGGCTGGCTGGCCGACAAGTTTCCCCCCCAGCGCGTGCTGCCGTGGTTGTTTGTCGTTTCGGGGCTGCTCACCTTCAGCGTGCTGTTTCTGAACGGCTGGGCCGCCTCGACCTCCCGGCCCGACGGAATGCACTGGCAACTCTGGGTGATGAGCGTGGTGGCCTGGGTCTTCTTTCTTCCGGCGCTCGCACTGGGAACCGTCTCCCCGGTGACGGCGAGTATCGCTCTGCGCCGCAGCGTCAAAACGGGAATCACGGTCGGCAACATCTACGCCTGGGGTGCACTGGGTTCGATCGTCGGCACGTTTCTGACAGGGTTCTGGCTGATCGGCGCGTTTGGTTGCCGCGAAGTCATCTGGGTGACGTCGTGCATCCTGGTCATCATGGGTGTCGTCGTCGCAACGGGGCAGCGCGCCTTCCGGGTTGCCGCCGTCTTCGGCGCGCTGCAACTGATCGTTCAGTGGGGCCTGTTTTCGTCGACGACCGAACAGCAGATGGCAAACATCGCGCGCGTGATTGCGGGTATTCGCTCCGGATGGAGCGCCGGTGACGAACAGATCGCTGCCGATGAAGAAGCTGTCGAGGACGCGACAATCAAGGGAGACAACATCGCGCTGTCAGCGGCCGACCAGCGGCTGGAGTGGCGCCGCGACCGCAGGCAGGCCGAAGATGCGTGGGGTAAGTGGGGAGGCAAGCTGGGAAAGCATCTGCATGCGGTCGGGCTGGCCCTGTCGCTGCGTTCCGATGATCCGGAAGAGTACAACGACGAGAGCGACTATTACTCGATCAACATTTCGAATGCCCGCATTCACGGCGATACGGTCAAGCAACTGCGGCTCGACTACCTGCTCCACAGCTATTACAACGCCGACAATCCCACAAAGCTCTACTACGACTACGAGCAGGTGTATGCGGCCATCACCGAACGGGCCGCGTCGGCGTGGAACCGAACGACTGCCGCGCCGCTCGACAAGCTGCCGCCGGGAGACGAATTCGCTACGGCATTACCGGCTTCGGTAAAATTCGACGCCGACAGGAAACTGCTTTCGGTGCGGGGCATGATGCAGGTTTCCGATCTGCGAAAGCTGCTGTCGATCGGCCCCTACGCCGCTTATTGGCAGGCGATCATCACGACCTGGCAGGAGGCCAGCCTCGACTGGAGCAAAGCCACCCGCCGCACGCACGGTCTGATTCAGACGCCGCTCGACGAGTTGCCGGCCGGCGTTGTCTTTCCGGACGACCTCGCGGTCGCCGTGCACTACGACACCGTTTTCAAGTCGATCATCTGCACGCGACCGTTCGATCTCGGCGAACTGTGGCGGCTGCTCGCGCAAGGACCGGTTGCCGACTATATCGAGGCGGTCCGCACGCTGTTCGTCCAGTCGCGCCGCACCAGTACGCTGTTCATCGGCGGTGGGGGCTATGTCTTCCCGCGGTGGATTGAGTCGAAGTTTCCCGATGAGCCGGTGATCGACGTCGCCGAAATCGATCCGGCCGTCAAGGCCGCCGTCGAATCCGAGCTGGGGCTGGCCACCGAATACGGCAGCCCCCAGGCGGGCAAAACGTGGGTCAAAACGCACCTCGGGGATGCCCGCAAGTTCGTCGACGACCAGGTACGAGCCAACGATCTGCGGCTCGCGGCAGGTAAGGCCCCATTCACGTACGATTTCGTCTACGGCGACGCCTTCAACGACCTGTCGGTCCCCTGGCATCTCACGACCAGGGAATTCAGTACCAAGGTCCGTAAACTGCTCACCCCGGATCAGGGGACGTACCTGGTCAACATCATCGACATCTATCCGCGGGCCAAGTATCCCGATGCGTCCGACGGAAGCACTGCGCTGTTACGCGATCCTCCTCCCGAAAAGCTGACTCCCGCGGAATGGACCACCGGATTCTGGACATCGGCGCCCGAGCCCTTTGCCGCATTGCAGCTTCGCAAGGAACGCAATGGCGACTATCGAATCGGGATTCGCGGCGTGATGACCGACGACCTGCGGCAGAAGCTGCTCGCAGAAGCCGGCAGCGACGAGCGCTGGAAGAGGGCGATCGTGGCTCTGGCGGCCCGTTCCCGAGCCGAACGAGTCGGCCAGTTCCTCGGCCGGTATGTCCGGACGGCCCGGGATGTTTTTCCCTACGTGTACGTCTTTACCAGCAATGAGGGGGGAGACCCCGGTGAATCCCGCGACACCTTTATCGTGGCCTGTTCGCTGCAGCCGCTGTCGTTTGACAACCTGGAGGACAGCGGCGGACACTGGAAGGACGGCCCGTTCGCCTGGAGCGAAACCGAAAGTTCGGATCCGCCGCACAACTTCGGCGATATGACTTACGTTCTCGAACTCTCTCGCGGCAAGCTGCTCACCGACAACTATGCTCCGGTCGACAACCTGCTGGCCCCGGTGTTCGTGAACCGCAACGCCGATGGTGATTGATCGTGGCCATCGCACTCCTCTGCCCGCGCTGTCGGAAGTCGTTCAACGTGGGCGACGATCAGGCGGGAACCAAACAGCGCTGCCCGCATTGCCAGGGGAAAGTCCTGGTTCCCGATCAGGTTCGAGTTCGGCCGGCTAGCGGTCCCGAGATTGAATTCCTGTGTCCAAACTGCCAAACATCGCTCCGCGCCCCAGCCGATCACGCTGGCACCACGCAGCGCTGCACGAGCTGCCACGCGAAAGTGCAGGTTCCCGACGTTGAGCTGCGGGCCATCCCCGGCACGACCATCGAATTCCTCTGTCCGCGCTGCCAGATCCCGATTCAGGCGCGCGGCGAGCACGCCGGGGTCAAACAGTTCTGTCCGCGCTGCGGAGGGAAAGTACGGGTACCCGTTCCGGCTGATTCTCCTGCCGCTGCCGGCCCCGAGCCAGGCGGCGCACCGCCGGGGCCTGTCCCTGCCGCGGCACCCAATCCGCTCGCGGCGATCGCCGTCGAATCGTCCGATGATCTCCCCATCACTTCCGGTAAGGCGGGTGGATTCAATCTGGCAGGCTGGTTGATTCCGCTGGTCTGCCTGGCTTTGATCGTCGGGGTCGGCGTCTGGCTGACGCAGAAGCCCCCGCTGAAGCTGGAAGGATCGCTGGCGGGCGAACGGCTGACAGATTTCGAGTTTGGCCCGGTGCCGATCGACAAAGCCGTTCTCGCCCGGTCCCGGCGCAAGGCACGGGACGCGACCGAGTATCTGGAATTGACGCCGATCCGTGCCGGCAGCCAGTTTCTCAGCCTCGAATTTCGCGGGTCGCCGTCGGGGATCGGCGTGTCGATTCGCACGACCGACGGATCCGAATTCTACCGCGTTGACCCGACGCAGAATCAGCGGCTCGCAAAGTATCTCGAAGCCCAACAGGAAGAATTCAAGGCCGCCCGCCAGACAGACCTCACACGTTCGGTTCCCGAGTTTCTCGACGCCATCGAGAAACGGGGCGAGGGGAAGCGCGAACTGGCCGGCCTGGCTGAGTTTCGCGATTCAGTCGGTCTGACCTCGCTCGTCGGCGGTTTCGGGCACCAGGTTCACGCCGTCATCGGTAAGAACTCATATCCCTGCGTTCACGAGGACCCCACCGGACGATTGTTCTTCGCACTTCCCCGGGGAACAAAAGAGTTCGAAATCGTCGGACGCACAAAATCGGCACGCGCGCCGAAAGATGCACCGGGATTCCCGGGACGGTACCAGGTTCACGTCGCGAAGGAACCGGTAACCGTTAATAAGGAGGCGGAAGACCCGAAGCAGAAGGTCAAGGACCTTATGAAAAAACGTTTGGGAGGGAAACAGGCCGACTGACGCGCTGCGAGCAGATTCGCCGCACGGGGCTGCCGAACGATCTCGCAGATCCACGCCCATAGGTATCTACACAAGTTAAAAGTGGTGCTGCCAAAATTGATTCCTTCCCCCTCGATGGGGGAAGGTTAGGATGGGGGTGGGAGAGTCAATCGATAGTCGCCCCCCCACCCCGGCCCTCCTCCCCCACAAAGGGGGGAGGGAGAACGTTTGAATTCAGCTCAATCTGCGATGTGTAGTTACCGATCGATCCACAACCGCTCACAGTTCCTCACAGGCAGTCGACAATGACTGTATCGGCAAGAAACCTGCCTTCGCGCGTCAGTCGAATGCCACTTCCGGTTCGCTCGAGCAATCCCGACGTGCAGTGTCGGTCAATCGCCGTTCCCGCGACTTCCTCGATATCGAAACCCGACGTCGCGCGATAGGTCGCACGGTCGACACCCCCCGCGCGCCGCAATCCGACCACGAGCGTTTCCCTGGCCCGGTCAGCCGGAGACAACTCGTCTACGTCTCCCACGGGCGACTTCCCTGCCAGAACGCGCCGCATCCAGGTCAACACGCTCCGATGATTCGTCTCGCGACGCCCCGCCAGATACCGCGCCGCTCCGGGGCCGAAGCCGTAGTACTGCTGCCCCGCCCAGTAAGTTTCATTGTGGCGGCACTGAAAGCCGGGCTTTGCGAAATTCGAAAGTTCGTACTGCTCGTAGCCAGAGAGCGGCAGCTCGTCCATCGCCGCCGCGTACATCGCCCGTTCCAGTTCATCGGGAGCCTGTTGCAGCGTGCCGCGCGCCCGCCGCGACCAGAATGCCGTTCCCTTCTCGAACGTCAGCCCATACGTTGAAAGATGCTTCGGTTTCAGACTCACCGCCCGCGCCAGCGTCTCGCGCCACAGCGCCAGTGATTGCCCGGGAACTCCAAAAATCAGATCCAGCGAAAAGTTGGGAATCCGCGAAGCGAGCAGTTCCACTGCGGCCTCGACCTGTCTCGCGTCATGATCGCGCTCCAGGAGCGCGAGTACCTCACGTTCGAAGGACTGGACCCCCAGGCTCACCCGGTTCACGCCATGCGCCGCGAGGCAATCGATTTTGTCGCGGCCCAGACCGGCCGGATTGGCTTCGACGCTGAATTCATAGCCCGGCTCGAGGTGAATCCACGTTTGAATGAGAGTCAGCAGCCGATCGAGTTGATCGGCGTCCAGATGCGTTGGCGTCCCCCCGCCCAGAAACAGCGTACGCACTGTGCGCGGGAACTCGAGACTTCGCAGCTCCAGCTCGAGTGCCCGGATGTAGTCGTCGGCCAGGTGATCTTTTCCGGCGACAACCGTGAAATCGCAATAACCGCAGCGATGGGCGCAGAACGGAACGTGGATGTAGGCGGCAGTCGGGGAGTCAATGTGCTGATTCACAAACCCATTCTAGAGGAAGCATTTCACGCAGACCACAAGGCGCCTGGTTGCCTCTCGCGGGACTGTTCAGCCGACTGCGAAGCGGCCATAATGCGGTCGTTGTTCATCCTCGCGGCCTGTGACCCGACGCACCTGATGCCCGCTGTCTTTCATTTTCCGCACGTGGTGGCCGATGACGAGCTCGACGCCGTCATCAATCATGTGAACAACCTGGCCTATCTGAAGTGGATGCAGTCTGCCGCCGTGGCTCACTCGGCAGCGCAGGGCTGGCCGGCCGATCGATATCGGGAACTCGGCGCCGGCTGGGTCGTGCGGACCCACCAGATCGAATACCTGCAGCCAGCCTTGGCGCATGACGCGATCACGATTCGCACCTGGGTCGCCGACCTGAAGAAAGTCACATCCCTGCGCCGCTACAAAATCGTCCGTCAGGCGGGCGACAAGGAAATCACGCTCGCCGTGGCTTCGACCGACTGGGCCTTCATCCATTTTGCAACGCACCAGCTCAAGCGCATCCCCCCGGAGGTCGCCGAGGCGTTCGAAATCGTTCCCGACGCGAAACCGGGAAATTAACCGATCAGACGACCCTGAGGCACGCCGTCAAAGGCGGAATAGTCGAAAAAACGCGGAGAATCGCTCAAACCCGGACAACCACTCAATCCTTCCCAATTATCCTTGACTGCGCAACCTGCGCAATTGTATCTTGAATAGGCACGTTCCGGAAATCGCAACTTACGAGGAGTTCCATGATGAAACGTCTGTTTGCATTGGCGTCGGTGGCTGTCGCCGCCTGCCTGGCTGCACAAGGTCCGGCTTGGGCTCAAGACGCCCCGCAGCCACAGCGCGGTTATCAATTCTTCCCACCCGGCCCCCGTCCGCAGGCGTTGAATCGTGCCCCGGTCGCGGCGCCGCAGGCAGCGCAGGCAGCCCCGGCTCAAGCCCCGGCTGTCGCACCTGTACCGGCCCCGGCTCATCCAGGACCGTACACAGCGTACTACGTCCCCGCGCGCCCAGCCGCCTGGGGAGTTCGGTATGCTGTCACCAATGGTTATCCCGCGTCGCTGTTCGGCCAGGTTGTCGATGCTGATCCGCAGGATCCGGTACCCATCGCCCCGCCGCAGTCAGGCGCGCCGGCCGCCCCGATGTACACGAATCCTCCGGCAGCCGGCTACGCCGCCCCTGCCCCGTATCCTCCCGCCGGCCTGAGCTCAATCTACGGCTACGCCGGGCGCGGCTACGGCCCGTACTATGGATATGGCCCGATGTATTACGGATACGGCGGTACTGGCAACTGGGGTTCAGCGTACAACTCGGCGTATTACAACGGCGGTTACTACCAGGGGAATGCCTGCTGTCGAGCCGGTCGTCGGTATTTGACACCGTTCGGCGGAATGGGCTACGGCTGCGGATCGGGTTGCTACGTGGCGATCCCGCCCCCCTGCCCGATGGTTTGCGATCCGTGCGCGACGACGGGCGCTCCGCCGGCTTCAGGTACCCCACTGCCACCTCCGAATGCGAATCCCGGACCGCCCACGCCGCAACCTCCGGCCGCAGGAACGCCGCCGGCACCGATTGAGAAACGAGTGGTTCCGGCACCTCAGGCAAATCTGCTTCCGCGGCTTCCCGATTTGCCTCCGGACGCCTGATCTTTTTCCGGAAGGTGCGAGCCACGGAGCATCGCTCACGGAACGGGCGCTCCCGTTCGCAACGGCGGTCGAGAGACTCTCTCGACCGCCGTTGCTATTTCCGTCCCGTGGCATTTTGCGCCCCGTTGCAATTTACAGGGTCACCAGCGATTCTGATGAAGTATGACTGGTGACGCGAAACGAGATCTGTGCCGCGACGCGCTAGAGATCTGGCAAGCCGGCGTTGACGCGGTCTGCTCCGAAAGACTGATCGCTGGCGCCGTGCAGCGCAACGGCGACCGCCTGACGATCTGCAACCGTGAGTTTCACCTTCCCGATCTGGAGCGGATCGCCGTCGTGGGAGCCGGCAAAGCAGGCGCCGGAATGGCGGCGGCGATCGAAGCGGTTCTCGGCGACGATCTCGTCGATCGGAAAGTCGTGGGGTGGGTCAACGTCCCTGCCGACTGCGTGCGGCCCTTAAGAAAAATCACGCTCCACGCGGCCCGGCCGGCCGGAGTCAACGAACCGACCGAAGCCGGCGTCTTCGGGACCGAACAGATTCTCAAGATCGTCTCCAGCCTCACCGAGCGCGATCTGTGCATCGTGCTGATCTCAGGCGGCGGCAGCGCCTTGCTCCCTGCTCCCGTGGCCGGGATCACGCTGGCTGACAAGCAGGTCGTCACACGGTTTCTGATGCACGCCGGCGCCACGATCGGCGAATTGAATACGGTCCGCAAGCAACTCTCGCGCGTGAAGGGGGGCAACCTGGCCCGCGCGTGCCGCGCCGGGAGCATCGTGACTCTCATCATTTCCGACGTGATCGGCGACCCGCTCGATGTGATCGCCTCGGGACCAACCGTCGCCGACACGTCGACCCCGGCCGCGGCACTCGCCGTGCTCGAAAAGTTTTCGGCTCGACCGCCGATGGTTCCCGCACCGGTCTTCGCGGTTCTCAAGCAGGCAGCGACAAATAATTTCCGGCCGGCCGACATACCGTCCGGCGTAGAAAACTGCATCATCGGCAATAACTCCGTCGCCTTGAATGCTGCCGCGCTGTGCGCTGCGCAGCTCGGATACCAGATCGAGTCTCTCGGCTCTTCAAATCAGGGAGATGCCGACGCCGAAGGACGGGCCCTGGCAGAGCGCTGCATCGGTCTGCGCGGCAGCAGGTCTTCCCCACCTGCTCCGACTTGCCTCTTGAGCGGTGGCGAGCCGATCGTGAAACTCGCCACAAGCGATCAGCCGCGACTGGGGGGCCGCAATCAGCAACTGGCGCTCTCGGCGTTGAACCGCCTGTGGGATGACGGCATGGAAAACATCGCCATCCTTTCGGGAGGGACCGACGGAGAAGACGGCCCCACCGACGCGGCCGGAGCGTGCGCCAGTGCCTGCGTCATCAATCAGGCCCGTGAACGCCGGATCGACCCCCACCCCTATCTGGCGATCAACGACGCGTATCATTTTTTCGAGCAGGCCGGCGGCCTCATCAAAACGGGCCCCACCCACACCAACGTGATGGATCTGCGCGTCGCGCTCGTGGCGCCATGAATCTTCGCGCCGCTCACGGAATTTTCACAAATTCCGCAACGACTCGTTGGAGCGGAGTTCGTGAGAATTCCGACTCTCCAAGAATCGACCACAACGATGGAATTCCTTCCCCCTCGATGGGGGAAGGTCAGGATGGGGGTGGGAACGGTCATTCGACACTCGCCCCCCCACCCCGGCCCTCCCCCACAACGGGGGGAGGGAGAAATTTTGGCTTCGGCTCAATCGGCGATGCGAGATGCCTGCGCCGTTTGGGTTGGATTTCTCGCTGGGATTCAATCCCCGGAGTCCTGATGCACTCGCTTCGGAATTTTCACAAATTCCGCTACGGGCGACGGCCCCGCCGCTCAGTCGATTGTGCTCGACCGGGCTGCCCCCGTCCGGATTCCCGCCGACAGAAACTTTGGTCGGGGAATGTGGTTTTGCAGGCTGCGGGTCGGGGTTCGTCCGAGCGATTCGGCAATTCCCGTCACCACCCGCTCCTGCTGCGCTTCGGTGAGCTCCGGAAAGATTGGCAGCGCCAGCGAATCGCGCGCAGCCTGCTCGGCCTGTGGCAGGCTGCCGGGCAGATAGCCGAGCTCGGCAAAGCAGGTTTGCAGGTGCAGCGGCTTCGGGTAATACACGTTGCAGCCGATTTTGCGCTCGCGCAATCCGGCCAGCACCTGATCGCGCTTGCCGCCGGCCACGCGAATGCAGTACTGGTTGTAGACGTGCCGGCGATCGTGCTGCGTCACCGGCAGCGTAATGCAATCGAGCAAGTCGTATTCGTCAAACAGCATTTCGTAGCGGCGGGCGTTTCGCTGCCGCTCGGCCGTCCACACCTCGAGCCGCTTGAGCTTCACGCGCAGCACGGCCGCCTGGAGCGCATCGAGACGGCTGTTGAGTCCGACCTCGACATGATCGTATTGCCCCGCTTCACCGTGAACGCGCAGCCGGCGCAGGCGCGAAGCCAGCGCCGAGTCGTCGGTGGTGATCAGTCCGCCGTCGCCGGCACCCCCCAGGTTCTTGGTCGGGAAGAAGCTGAAGCAACCGATGTTCCCCAGCACGCCGGCCCGACGCTTCTGATACTCGGCGCCGATGGCCTGGCAGGCATCTTCAATGATCGGAAGTCCCGCGCTCCCCGCGATGCGCCACAGCGGCTCCATTTCGGCGCATTGGCCGAACAGATGCACCGGCAGGATCGCCCGGGTTCGTGGCGTAATCGCGGCCCAGACGGCTCCCGGATCGAGATTGAAACTCGCCGGGTCGATGTCGCAAAAAACAGGTGTGGCCCCGAGCCGGTAGATGGTGCTGCCGGTCGCAAAAAAACTGTAGGGACTGGTGATCACCTCGTCCCCCGGGCCGATGTCGAGCGCCATCATCGCCAGGAGCAGAGCATCGGTTCCCGACGCGCAGCCGATCGCCTCGCGCGCATCGCAGTAACTGGCGATTTCAAATTCGAGCTCGGCGACTTCATCGCCGAGGATAAACCGCTGTTCGGCAAAAATGCGGCTGACGGCAGCCGCGACTTCGGATTCGATCTCCTGGTGCTGGGCCACCAGATCAATCAGGGGAACCGGTTCCAGGCTGTTTTCCTGGCCGCCTGCTGAAATTGCCTCGCTCATCGGCGACTCCATTCGCACCAGAGGGACGGGACGTAGATCAAGTTGCGGCGGTAAGTTACGCCGCAGGTCCGAATGTGTCAAGCCGATTGTCGGCAGCACAAAACGGCCCAAAAATGGGTGATTTGCCGGCGATTTACGCGTAATCCGCGCGCCTTCGCCACTCCCGTCGGGCAAAGGTATCTACACATCGCAATTGGCGCTAAAATCGGTCGGGCAGGCCGGTTCGATCGATGTCGCTGTCCGGAAGACGCTGGTCGGGGCAGATCGTTTAACCCGGAGCCGGGCACCGCCGCGGATAGCGGTGGTCCGACGCCCTTTCACACGGGGCCTCGCCGCTGGCTCGGGGTTAAACGATTTACGTTGCCCTGGGACTCACGTAGATCAGCGAGTCTGACTATTCAATGTGTAGATATCTGTGCCCTCTGGGAGAGGGTCAGGGTGAGGGCAAACCAGAGCCGACCGAACAGGTCCGAACGAGTTAGAGCGGTTCCAGGCTGGCTGTAGCAGAACTGGTGAGAGTTCCCAACCGAAGTCTCACGACTTCAGCTACATTTTCCCGCTACACACGAACTGGAAGCGCTCTGGTCATCTGATTGAAGGGGATCCGCCCCGAACCCCGATGCCCCTTTTCCATCGCCAGAGACCGCGCCTGCCGTCACTTGCCCTTTTTCGCAGCCTCTTTTTTCTTGGCTGCCTTCTGTTCGGCCTGGGCGATGATCCCATCGGGGTCATCCAGAAATGCGTCGCGGCAGCCGGTGCAGCAGAACCAGTAGGTCTTCCCCTTGTACACCGTGCTCATCGTCCCTTTGCCGCCGGTGACGATGCACTCAGGTCCTCCGACTCCCTCTTCAGCCAGCTTTGTTCCCTCGCGCGTGTAGCCCACTTCAGCCACGCGGGTGAATTCCTGCTGCCCTTGCGGACGGACCTGAAACAGCACGAGGGTCCGCTTTTCATTGAGTTGGGTCACAACAATCTGGTGGATACTGCCGTCGGCATCGGCAGCCGATTGCAGCGTCAGCCTGTTCTCCGCCATCTTTCCCGTATAAGTCCGTTCGGACTCGTCGGGAAGCTGGGCAGTCAGTCGGAAGAGCTTTTCCTCGGGATCCCAGGTGAGCAGGGCGCTTTTGAGCAGTTTGCCATCCTTGATCGCGTACCGCAGGCCGACGTGCTCCTTTTTGATCTCCCAGATCCATTCGGCCGTTTCAGGCCAGGAACCCTTGTTCGAACCGCGGACCGGCTGCCCGACGCCGCGCCAGCCCCCCACCAGCGGATTGAATTCGCCCAGCGCCTCCTGAATCGCCGCTCGGGCCTCTTTGTCGGTCGCGCTGACTTTGGGTTCCGAGGGCTTCGTCCGCTCGTCGGCCAACGCCAGGAGCGCCATCGAAACCAGGAAGAATCCGGCCAGCACAGATTGGAGAGTTCGTGGCATGGATCAATACCCCGGGAATTCAGTCCCAACCGCAGATAAAGACATTCTGACTGATATTATATCGCCTCTCAAAATCCAGCGAAAGTCTAAACGACCGCAATCGACAAACCTCGGCCCCCCCGAAGTCGGTAGAACTTCTCTGCCGGCGCCATGTCGGTGCGGACCACTCCCCCGCGGTCCGCACCGCCCCCGTCGCCGACAAGCCATGTCATCGCAAATTGTCAAAGAACCACAGTCACGCTGCTCGCCGTGGTGCAGGTCGATGAACCTGGACCATACGCGCGTCAGATTTCAATGAGAGCTTCAAACGCACAAACGACGACGAGGTAACCACAGATTTCGCAGAACACCACAGATTGGCAACCGGATCGTCGATTTGTTTCATCTGCGTCAATCTGAGTCATCTGTGGATCCCATATTCGTCGTCCGTCGCTAGACCCGGCCGACATTCCGAATTCCGAATTTCTCTCCACCTTCCCCATCTCACGCAGCACGCCTGCTCCAGTCCTGCGCGCCGGTTCAAATGCCACAGCGCGCGCCACTGCAAAAACTGCGGAAATCTTCCAGTGGCGCGCGCCGTGCGCCAGTGATGCGCGCTGTGTGTGTGCGCGCAAAAAGCAACTTTTTGAACCTCCGGCACCCACCGCGCGCACTGCCCCCTTGAAAACCCGCGTCCCTCGTCGACCAGGTTCCGCTCCGTTCTACTCTCCACTTTCCCTTCTCTCCTCTCTCGCGCAGCGCCGGGGACCAGAGACGGACCCAGCCGCCATTCCGAATTCCGCATTTCGTCGTTACTTTTCAACTTTTCACAAATTTCAAAATCCCGTTGTGGCCGATCTCCCGACCGCCACCGATTCCAAATTCTCCCTCGCCCCTCGTGGGAGGGGGCTCAGGGTGAGCGAGGTGTCCGGCACATGCCGCATTTCGTCGTTACTTTTCAACTTTTCACGAATTTTAAAACCACAGCTCCGGCATTCATCCTTCATCCTTCATCCTTCCGCCTTCATCCTTTTCGCGCGCAGCGCCCGCGTCTCGAACGCAGAAACGGTCGCTCTGTCATATAGGATACAAATGTACATGTCAAGTGTCAAGTGCGATTCCGCATTCCGAACCCCGGCGCGCCGGGACCTGACGGCTCCGAATTCCGCATTTCCGGGATTGATGGCTGGGCCCTGCTCAAATCCCCCCCTGGGGGAGAACGGGACCGCCGGCTTGTTTTGAAGTGCATAGTCTGGTCGGCCGCTGCCGCCTGCGAGGGAGTTTCACAACTGACCTCATCCACAATCGTCAGCTTCAATTATTTCGCCAACCGGCACCTCGGCCAGTGCAATTTTTTTGCCCGGTCCAGAATTGGGGACGATCGGCTGAGCCCCAACGGGGCGGGATTCCAATTCTGGAAATCTATCGACGCGTCGGGGTCTCGCCCCTACAGGGCTCTGCGGATTCTTTCATTCGACACCCAGGGCGGGCACCGCCGCGAAGAGCGGTGGTCCCCTGGGCTATCGAATCTCCACCGACCCCGCGTCGGTGGGTGCACGACTGGATGCTAAGGCGGCCGGCAAGTCCTATCCAGCTTGTTCCCTCTCCCTCTGGGAGAGCAGCTGCAGTCTGCGTGCTCGCCGGGTAAGATGGTCAGCATGACTGGCGTCACGCAAATCCTCTCCCTGGTGGAACAGGGCGATTCGCGATGCACTGTGGGGGACAGTCTCCAGTGGGGCTTTGGATGCGACTACTATCTGTCAGGAATGCACCTCCGGTAAACCGGATGAATTGCCCCAAGGTCTGGCGACTACCACTTGCGCTTGCGATTTTGAGTGTCGTGCCCGTGTCATTTCTCGAAAACAGCCCGACTTTTTCGGTTTTCGCGTTCTGGGCATGCGTTGCGACCGCTGGAGGTTTTGCGATAAACGTCGCGATCACAACTCGCCGACGATACCGGCTGTCAGGCAGCGCGACTTGTCCGGTTCGATCGATCGCGTCGATTATCGCCTCATTTTGCTGGTGTCTATTGGGCTTCACTGACGTCGTGGTTAGTTGGGGCTATCTGGCGTCCGCAATGTCGTCGGACCATGATCACCCGTTCCAGGATTTCCGGGGCTTTCTGGCGGTGTTTGTACTTTTATGTGCTGGACTTCTCGGGCTCTGCTGTGGTGCCAGCGGACTGTTCTACATCGAACGTCCGTCACTGACACGTTATCGCGCCTCGATGGCTTTTGGTTTCGCGACCTTCACGGCGATTCTTCTCTGGTCGATCGTATCATCCGCGCTCTTCGCGAATCCTGTTTCTCAATCTCACTCTCCTGGAGCCCGTTTAGGAACCTTTCTTTTCGTATTCGCAATTCCCATGATCGTGATCATGTGCCTGGTACTGCAGCTCGCTCTGATCAGAGCACTGCGACGGTTGACCGAATCCGGTATCCCCGAGGGCACATCAGCATAGCCGTCGCATGCACCGGACCGGCAGTGGTCAGTGTTATCAACACGAAACTCAACTCCCGCCGCCCGGTGATGCCACCCACAATCGTACTGAGGAAGCGAGTTCAAGGAAGTTGAAAGCCCCAGCGGGGCGAGATTCCAATTCTGGAAATCTATCGACACGTCGGGGTCTCGCCCCTACAGGGCTCTGCCGATTCATTCATTCGGTACCTAGGGCGGGCACCGCCGCGAAGAGCGGTGGTCCCCTGGGCTATCGAATCTCGCCCCGATGGGGCTGCCGGCTGCCGCCGCCATTCCGAATTCCGCATTCCAAACTCCGAATTCCGCATTCGACGCATTTCCGGGAACCGTCGCGCCCCGGCTGTCGTCTTTAATAAACCTTCACCTGGATCGTCTCTATTCCAGAGACCGCCCGGTCACCCGAATTCCCGCCGCCAGGAGCTTGCGATGTTCCAGAAACCTGTGACCCGTCGGACGTTTGTGACCGGAATGCTCTGCATCGGGACCGGAACGGTTTGCCGGGTCATTGCCGGCGACGACGGCGAAAAAGGTGACGGGGCAAAACCCGGCACTGAAGCGAAACCGAATCCTGCCGATTCGCAGTCGCTGGGAGGCACAGAACGCTATCTGACGTTCGTCGCCACCGATAAACCGATGTACCGGTCGGGCGAAACGTTGTACGTGCGGGGGGTCATTCTCCACCACGCCACGCACAAACCGCTTCCGGATGACGCCGCGGTCCACGCCCTGATCGAGATTGTCGGTCCGAAAGGTGATGCCGTGGCTTCGGGCGCCATTGCGGCACAGGAGGGTGTGCTCGGATTCTCCTGGCAGGTCCCCGACGACCAAGCCGGCGGCGAATACACGGCCAAGATCACCTTTCCAAACCATGGGCACACCCCCGCCGAACGGAAATTCGACATCCGCGCATACCGCGCCCCGCGTCTGAAGACGCAGATCAAATTCCTCCGCGACGGCTACGGCCCCGGAGAGGAAGTCATCGCGACGGTGCATGTCGAGCGAGCTGAAGGAGGCGTTCCGGTCGGCGCGAAACTGACGGTGGTGGCGCGCATCGACGACGGCGAGACATTCCGCGGCCCCGCGACGATCGACGCCGAGGGGAACGGCACGGCCCGATTCCAACTGCCGGCAGCCATCGCGCGCGGCGAAGGGTCGCTGGCGATCATCATCGATGACGGCGGCGCGGTCGAGACGGCTGCCAAGACAATTCCCATCCTGCTCCAGACCGTCGATCTGTCACTGTATCCCGAAGGGGGCGAGCTGGTGGCGGGTCTCGTCAACCGCGTCTACGTCGAAGCCTTCACCCCCGCCCGAAAGCCGGCCGATCTGGCCGGAGTGATCGTCGACGAAACGGGGCGCACTGTCGCTCGTTTCCGCAGCGAGCACGAAGGGCGCGGCCGATTCGAATTCACGCCGCAGAGAGATCAGCAGTATTCGCTCAAAATCACCGAGCCTGCGGGGATCAAAACGCAGTTTCCGCTGCCGGCGGTGAAAGCCACCGGGGCGGTCATTCGCGCCGCGCGGGACGCGTTCCGTAAGAACGAACCGATTCGCGTGGATATTGCATCGACGACCGGCGACCTCATCGCCACCCTCTCGAAGCGGGAAGTGGTCTTGAATCGCCAGGTGCTGAAAGGTGGCGACGCGGCCCAGGAAAGAAAAGGACATAAGGCGACCGTGACGTTCGACACCCCCGACTCGGCCGACGGCGTGCTGACGGTGACCGTGTGGGACGCCGCGGGCCAGCCCCTGGCCGAACGGCTCGTGTTCCGCCAGCCGGCCAAGTCCGTGCGCGTCACCGTTTCCCCCGATGCCAAGACCTATTCGCCCGGCGGCAAAGCCAGTCTGCGACTGAAGACGACCGACGAACGGGGCCTACCCACGATCGCCGTCGTGGGTCTATCGGTCACCGACGACAGTGTGCTGGAACTGATCGAGAAGCGCGAGCAGCCGGCCCGTCTGCCGGTCATGGTCTTTCTGGAAAACGAAGTCCGCGAACTGGCTGACGCCCACGTCTATCTCGACCCCTCGAACGAGAAATCGGAACTGGCGGTCGACCTCCTGCTGGGAACGCAAGGCTGGCGTCGATTCGCACTGGTCAACTGGCAGAAGTTCGTCGAGCAGCACCAGGACGGCGCACGCCGCGCATTGGCCCAGTTGGCGCCCATACCGCCCGTCGAGGAGTTCTCGGACCGCCTGGATGCCGTTCGATTTTTCGCGGCGCCGGTCCGTCTCGCGGCGCCGGGAAGCAGGCCTGAGGATCAGAAAAAAGAGGGCAAGGGGGTCGTGCTGGCACGCAACGGCCGAGGCGACAACAATGGACAAGCGAAGCCGGACGCCGCCAAAGCCGATTCTGACGCACCGGTTGCCGACAGAGCCAAAGGCCTCAAGGACCAACGGCAGGGGGGTGGAATTGGGGGGGGCGGCGGCTTTGCGGCGGGCCGTCCGGTTGCGGCCGGCGGTTCGGTTGCGGCGAATCGAAAGGAAGCGGGATTGCGCCAGATCGTCGCCTCTCGCAATGACTTTGTGTTTGTTCGAATCTACGCACACGAGCTGCGCCACGACCGGCAGCCCGGCGACCGCGTCGACTTCACCGAAACTTTGTTCTGGCATGCCGGGTTGAAAACCAACGACCAGGGTGAAGCGACTGTCGAGTTTGCCTTGAACGACTCGGTCACCACGTTTCGCGTGTTCGCCGATGCGTTCACCGGCGCCGGCGCGATCGGCAGCGGCTCGACGCTGCTCGAATCGGTCAATCCGTTCTATCTCGAACCCAAGCTGCCGCTGGAAGTGACCCAGGGAGACCGGATCCTGCTCCCCGTCGCCTGCGTGAACACCACCACCTCTGCCCTGGGCCGGGTGAACCTGACTGTGGAGACGAAGTTTTCCACGAACTCGCCGTCGCCCGATCAAAAGCTGACGCTCGCTGCCGCGGCCCGTCAACGGACGCTGGTCGAACTCCAGGCCGGCGCGCACAACGGGCCGTTCGATGTGACGATCGCCGCCACCGCCGGCCCGTTCCGCGACCGCGTGACGCGCCGCATCACCGTCCGGCCCGGTGGATTTCCCCTCGAAATTGCCGCCGGCGGATTGCTGGATGCCGGTCTCACCGCGCGGCACGACATCGTCATCCCCGCCGACATGGTCGCCGGGAGTTTCACATCCAAGATCGACGTCTATCCCACGCCGCTCGCCAGCATGACCGAGGCCCTGCAGGCGCTGATCCGCGAACCGTGCGGCTGCTTCGAGCAGACCAGTTCGACTGTCTATCCGCTGATCATGGCGCAACAGTATTTTCTGTCGCATCAGGGAGTGCCGGCGTCGCTGATCGAGCAGAGCACCGAGATCCTGAATCGCGGTTACGATCGGTTGCGCGGGTTCGAGTGCAAGAGCGGCGGATTCGAGTGGTTCGGGGCCGACCCCGGCCACGACGCGCTCACCGCCTACGGACTCATGGAATTCACCGACATGAGCGCCGTCCGGCCGGTCGATCCGGCTCTCCTCGAGCGGACGCGTGCCTGGCTGCTGTCTCAACGGGACGGCCAGGGAACATTTGCCCGCAAGACGCACACGTATCATGTCTGGCTGGCCGAACCGGAAGTCTCCACCGCCTACAACCTCTGGGCGTTGCTGTGCGCCGGTGTGGACGCGAACCTCTCGACCGAGGTGAACTGGATTCGCAAGGCGGCCGAACGGACCGAGAATACGTACGTCATGGCGCTGGCGGCCAACGTCCTGCGGCTGGCCGGCGACAGCACGGCCGCCCTGCTCGATCGTCTCGCCGGCAAGCAGACCGACAACGGTTCGCTCCAGGGGGCGACAGTGTCGGTGATCGGCAGCACGGGCGAAGCGCTGGCCATCGAAACGACCGCCCTGGCGGCCCTGGCCTGGCTCAAGGACCCGAGCTTCACCGCCAACGTCGAAAAGGCCATTCGGTACCTCGCCGAACAATGCAAAGCGGGGCGTTTCGGCTCGACTCAATCGACGATTCTGGCGCTCAAGGCGATCATCGCCTACGATCAATCGCGGGCCCTGCCGAAAGCGCCAGGGCAGCTCGACCTGGTCGTGGACGGTCGCCCCGTCGGTAGCCCCGTCAAGTTCGGCGTAGAGACACAGGGGGCGATTTCGTTGCCGAATCTCCCTGTGCTTGCGGCCGGAAAGCATTCCATCGAGATTCGCATGACAGGGGGCTCGCAGATGCCGTATTCCGTCGCCGCCCGCCTCTCGCGGCTGAAGCCCGATTCGGCCGAAGCGTGCAAGCTGCATCTGGAAGTGAAACTCGCCAGTCAGAAGCTGACCGAAGGTGCGGTGACCGAAGCGCGGGTCGTGGTGGTCAACCGTTCGAACGAAACCGTCCCCACGCCGACGGCGATCATCGGCCTGCCCGGCGGCCTGGAAGTGCGGCACGACCAGCTCAAGGAACTGGTCAAAGCCGGCACGATCGCCGCTTATGAAGTGCTGGGTCGCGAGGTCGTTCTCTACTGGCGGGCGCTGACCCCCGAGATGCGCGTGACGCTCCCCCTCAGCCTGGTCGCGGCGATCCCGGGCACCTACACCGGCCCCGCCAGCCGCGCGTATCTGTACTACACGAACGAGCACAAACAGTGGACCGACGGCTTGCGCGTCGAGATTCAACCGATTGCGTGAGCGTGCTGCGGCGATTGGAATGCCAGCGGGAACGATCGACGAAATCGTCGCGGGCAAGCGCAGGTAATGGGTGGCGTCCCTCTCAATTTCCCCCCTCGCCCCTTGCGGAAGACGGCCGGGGGGTCACTGACTGATGGTGATGCCATCTTTTAATCGCGCATCCCTTGCGCCGCCTGGGCAAAGGCACGTTCCTCGACTCCACCGTTGCGGTTGTTCGAGGAGCGACCAGAATCTACGCACTTCTCCCAGTTTGCCCGCCAACAATAGATGGCACCATCTCGGCACCGATTATTCATTGAATGTCAGCGCGATACGCACGTGAGATTCCATACTGTTGAGTTAGGTGCCGTCCATCTTCTCAAGCCCGGCACCGGTTCCCCAGTAGGGCGTTCGACTCAGTCCTTTTGTATCGCAGAGGGCGAAAGAATACGGTACTCGTGAACGACCGTTTCGAGTGCCGCTGATGCGCCACGGGTATCCGCGACCGACATTTATGCCCTAGGCTGCATTGGTTACGCAATATTGACCGGCCAGCCCCCATTCTCTGGGAAGTCACGAGACGAACTCCGACATCAGCACCTCAACGAGGCCCCATCGTCACTTCCAATGCTGGACTCTCGTCTCAAGTCACTTTTATCAATGATCCTGAGAAAGGCGCCGGAGGCGCGCCCCACCCGCGCGAGGCTGAAAGCCCTGCTTGACGACGTTCGCAGAAACCCAATTACCGCTGCCCCAGGGACTAGTGGTTTAGATGCAATTGCAAAGGTGAGTGCCCAGATTGCCGAAACAGTCGCAATGCAGGAAGCAAAACTCCACGCTGAAAAGGAGGCCGCCGTCCGGCGCGACGAAATTTGTCGCGACGCACTACGTTCATTAACCGACGACCTAATTAAGCCGATGCTTGAGCGAATCGCGCGATCGGCCCCAATGGCGCGACACCTGCCGAAAGAGCTTGCCGTTCAGCTTGGACACGGAATGCTCGCGGTCATATTGAGGGAAAGCCCGATTGGGCCCGACGTGTTTCGCAATTCTACGTGGAACATTTGCGCAGCCGCGCAAATCGTGGTCGCGCAAAAAGCGCCGCGGCAGTACCGCTGGGAGGCATCACTTTGGTTTGGAAATATCGGACCAAGCGATGGAATGCGGTGGTACGAGGTATCGTACTTTGATCACCCGATGCGCAGGGGGCGTCGCGAGCAAGCCCCGTTCGGTCTCGCGGACAACATTCCACTGGCAGATGAAGCGGCCGGTCCCGCAATGGGCGACTGCCAAATAGCCTTTGGTCCCGATGCAATTGACGGCGAGGACCGTGAACGGTTCTGGAGCCGATGGATTACCCTCCTCGCGCGAGCATCCGACGGGAAACTTGAATACCCGCGAATGTTACCACTGCCGGCCGCTGGGTTTTAGGTCGGCGGTCGGGTCGGGAGCCGGTGGGTAACAGTATTCCGTCGCTGCAGATGGTTGCCGATGAGGTCGGCAACCTGGGGCTGTGCTGCAAAACCGCTGACGGGGTAGATCGGGCCGAGCGCAGCTTGTTGGGGAACTGGGGCGGGACTATCGTCGGATTCCACGAGGAAGGCCGATCTGGACGGTGCTCAATCGTGCGGACGGGAAATCTGGCTGGCCGAGCCTCCGGCGCGCGCGACGCCCAGCACCATGTCCATCAGTTCCCTGGCGGCTGGAGAGAGCGTTCGATCGCGCCGGTGAATGATGCCCGCCTGGATGGACATCGCGGGGCCTGCCACGCGCAACTCGGTAATCGCCCGCCGGCTCAGTTCATCGCCCACGACGGATCGGGTGGCGGCGGTGATGCAATTGCTTTCGTTCACGAGCTTCTTAATCAGGGCAAAGTTCTCGCTGATCGTGTGAACGACCGCCGGTCGGCCTGCTTCCCGCTGGGCGTCTTCCAGCCACTGCCGCGACCAGAGCGGAACCGTGGGAACGACGATCGGATAGGCAATCAGGTCAGCCGCACTGATGCGGCGACGCTGTGCCAGCGGATGAGCCGTGCGACAGAACCAGAATGCGCGCCGTGGCGGCAGATTAATCACCTGCACATTGGCCTCTAAATCGCTCTGCTCGACGGCGGCAATGTAGAACTCGATGGCATCCCGGTGCAGCGCCTGGTTCAGTTCCAGCCAGTTGTCGACCCGCACATGCAAGCTGATTCCCGGGTGTTTGACGATGAGTTGTTCAATGGCCTGCGGCAAGAGGACCTCAGAGATCATCGGCCCGGCCCCCACTGCCAGCTTGCCGGCGTGACAGCCCGACAGCAAACCGAGATCAGCCGCAATTGAGTCCACTTGCGAGAAAATTTCCCGCGCCTTGTCGATGACGATTCTGCCGAACGGAGTCGGACAAATCGGCCGCGAACGCCGGTCGAACAGCGGCACGCCGTAGTGCCGTTCGGCCTGTTGCACGCTCCTGGTCAACGCCGGCTGACTCAAATGGACGGCGGCGGCGGCCTTGCGATAGCTCCCGTGCTCGGCAACGGCAACGACGTGCTGCAGCAGGCGGAAGTCGATCATGATAACAACTGGCTATCACAGCGATCACGAAGTTGCAACGTTAAAATGTGATTTTTGTCTGTTACACAATTGCGGCCGGGGCACTTCCCGGGAATGCTGTTGATTGTCCCGGGCGCGAGTTTCCGGGGCTCTGAGACGACTCCGAGCGTCCTGGTTGCTGTTGTCGTTCTCACTTGCTGCAACAGCGGCCGTATCAGGTGTTCAAGACGCGCTGATTCTGCGGCCGACGACACGATTTCGGGCGTTGACATTTTCTCCGGTTCTTTTCCGCGCTACAGGAGATTTATCCATGCAGACGATTTCGAATCGCACTGGCAGAAGGTTCGGGTTTACACTGATTGAGTTGTTAGTGGTGATCGCCATTATCGCTGTGCTGGTGGCCCTGTTGCTGCCCGCCGTGCAACAGGCGCGGGAGGCCGCCCGCCGATCGCAATGTAAAAACAACATGAAACAGTTCGGCCTGGCGATCCACAACTACCACGACGCACAGAAGACCATCCCGATGGGATCGGGTCGCGACGGCGGTGCGGGCGGGCGACGACAAAGTGCCTTTGTCGGGATGCTCCCCTACCTCGATCAAGCGCCGCTGTTCAATCTGTGCGCCAGCGGCGGAACTGCCGCAGCGGTGAATGGGACGACGGTCTACAACGGCTTCGACTGGGTTCCGTGGGACAACAATCACCGCGCGGTCGTCGCGAAAATCCCGCTGTTCCTGTGTCCATCGGACGATGCGGTGTCGGCCGATCGGGCTAAGGGAGGCAGCAACTACCGATTCTCCCGAGGCGACACGACGTGGGATCACTGTTCGCAGTGGAATGGCAACGGCAACCGCAATCGCGGGATGTTCGTCGGCGGCACCGGGAATTCGGGATTTAGAAGTTTCGCGAGCGTCACCGATGGCTTGAGCAACACGATTGCGATGTCGGAACGAATCAAGGTGAAGGGGGGAGCGAACAGCGTCAAGTCGGGTGCCATTGCCAAGCAACCGGCGCAGGGAACGTACGTCTCCAATCCCGGCGCCTGCCTGGCCCAGGTCGATGGCCAGGGGATCTACACTGTGGCCGTCGGGGTTTTCGGCGGCGATCGCTGGGCAGACGGTCAATCGACGTTCACCGGCTTCACGACAGTCGTCGGCCCGAACAAGCCCAGTTGCACCGATCCGGCCGGCTCGGATCAGAACGACGGCGTGATGGACCCCACCAGTTGGCACACCGGGGGCGCTCATGTGCTCATGGGTGACGGTGCGGTCCGGTTCGTCAGCGACAGTATCAATACGGGGAATGTCGCCCTGCCGACCGTCACCGGTGGCCCCAGCCCGTATGGGGTCTGGGGGGCGCTGGGTTCGATCAACGGCGGCGACCTGGTCGCTGATTTTTAGCCTGGTTGAACTGGTCGGCCGTTCGGGACGGGCTCTGCGGCCCGTCCCGAACGCCGCGCAGGCCTTTCTCTTGATGACCTGCGACTCGAAATTGTGGTCGTCGAATCGCCGATTGCGAGCATCTGCAGGTCATGACGGCGGCAGACGGGTCAGGCAGAACGGGGGCGACGTGCTGAAACGGCCAGGGCGCCGGCCTTGGAACTGAAACCATTCCGCCTCGTGGCCTTGATCCCTGCCGCCGTCCAGACGCGGTGAATCATGGAATGGCTGACTCCCAATTCGCGACCCAGTGTCCGAGTTGTCCATTGGCCGACTCCCTCGGGCGGGGCCTCCAGCGTTTTCTTGAGGATCCGCCGGGCGAGGCGCTGCGCCCGCGCACTTCGCAGACCTGGAGTTCGAGCGGGGGTCATGATCCCCGCCAGGCGAAAAACCTGGAACCCGTTGCGCCAGCGTCCCACGGTGTGCACGTCGGCCCGCAGCGCAACGGCAATTTCCCGGTTCGTTCGACCTGACGCCGCCAGCAGAATCATCAGCGCCCGCCGGGACAAAGACATCGTCGCCGACCGGCCCGATGCCCATTTGTTCAGGGTTCGCCGCTCCGCAGGTGTCAGAGCAATATCGCAGGCACTGCGCATGAATTGCAGCAATTCAGGTCAGATGAGGCCCGATTTTCTGGCATAACTAACACGGGTCGGTGTTCGCTTGTTTCGCAAGAAGCCAGGAATTTCCGAAATGGCGGTGGGGGCTGCGATTGACGCAGCGCAACTTGTTGGGGGACTGGGGCGGGAGTATCATCGGATTCCAGCAGGAAAGGGCCGATGAACTCCACACGAATCGCGACGCGCTGTGCCAGGTGTGACGAGGCGCTGCGGATCAAGCTGCCGATGGTGGGGAAGCAGGTGCGCTGCTCGGCCTGCCGCGACGTCTTCGTCGTGAAAGATGTCTTCTTCAGCGGGCAATTGACCGGCCATCTGGCCTGGGAACTCGACGATCCGCGGGCCGGCCCCGAGCAGCCCGGCCCTCAGGCGGCCGAACCGGCGGCCTCTTCTGCCGGGCTGGCGGCGCTCCTCGAGGCCGAACAAGTCGCAGCCGTTCCGGCGGCCCGGTCGACGGGTTCAACCCGACGCGTTCAACGGCGCCGGTGGCCGCGGATGCTGGCGATCAACCTGACGATCTCAGCAATCACGGCCCTCGCGGTTTGGATCGTGAGCGGGACGTTAACGAATTACGCCATCGTCCGCTGGACGGTGGACGATACGCTGCTGGAAGACCGGTTTCAGTTCCTGGTGGATGATCAGCCGGTCGATCTGCACAAGTCGGTTACCGAGCAGCGGCTGAAACCGGGGCAGCATACGCTGGCGGTCGTCGATGACGGGAAGGAACTCCAGCGGAGCGAGTTTACGGTCACGGCGAAGGAGATCCTGACGTATCACGTGCATACGGAGAAGATCACGATTGAGGGAGGACGGTGAGGGGCGAGTTCGGAATTCGGAATGGCGACGGACGACGAAGATTGGATCCACAGATTACGCAGATTGACGCAGATGAAACAAATCGACGATCCGGTTGCCAATCTGTGCTCATCTGCGAAATCTGTGGATGGCTGTTTGTCGTTTGTGACTTTGGGGCTTTGTGGTGAATTTGGACCTGCGCAACTGACCGGTTTCGAAGCCCTGGCTCGCGGCGCCCCCTCACCCCGGCCCTCTCCCGCGAGGGGCGAGGGAGATGATTTGATTTCGGCGTCCCGGCGCGCCGGGAAAGCCTGAACTCCAACGACCTACGGCCGCCCCGCAAACTGGCAGATATGGAAATCTGCCCCACGGCGTCGGCGACTGGCAGGTTAATAAACCTGCCCCACGGCCGGGCGGACTAGCCGCGGGTCAGCTTTTTGAAGCGCTCGAGCAGGTCGCGGGTGATGGGGCCGGGTTTGCCGTCGCCGATCGGGCGGCCGTCGAGGCTCGTCACCGGGATGACTTCGGCAGCCGTCCCGGTCAGGAAGCATTCGTCGGCGATATAGAGATCATGACGCAGGAGCGTCGCTTCGACGACCGGGATCTTCGCGTCGCGGGCCAGCTTGATGACGGCGTTGCGGGTGATCCCTTCGAGGATCCCCGCATCGACCGGCGGGGTCTTCAGGACGCCGCGAGTGACGATGAAGATATTGTCCCCCGTGCACTCGGCGACTTCCCCCTTGTGGTTGAGCATCAGCGCTTCGACACAGCCGGCGTCGATCCCTTCGATCTTCGCCAGGATGTTGTTGAGGTAATTGAGTGACTTGATCCGCGCGCTCAAGGCCTGAGGATGGTTCCGCAGCGTGCTGGCGGTGATCAGCTTGAGCCCGTGCTCGTACATTTCGGCCGGGTAGAGGGTGATCGTATCGGCGATAATCACCACCTGCGGATTGGCCGTCCGCCGCGGATCGAGCCCCAGCGATCCGGCGCCGCGCGAAACGATCAACCGGACGTAGCCTTCACTCAAAGCGTTGGCGGCGACGGTGCTGTTGACGGCCGCCGTGAGGTCGGCCTTGTTCATCGGAATTTCGAGCCGAATCGCCTGGGCGCTTTCGTACAGACGGTCGATGTGTTCCTTGAGGAGAAACACTTTGCCGCCGTACACGCGAATCCCTTCGAAAACGCCGTCGCCGTACAGGAACCCGTGATCGTAAACGCTGACCGTCGCCTGGTCTTTGTCAACCAGTTTGCCGGTGATGTAGACTTTGGTCATCAGAAAATCCGTGGTATGAGGAACAGCGTCTCGTCGTGACACAATCGCGGGGGCGGGGGTTCGCCGGCCGCTTATTTATTAAGGCACATCTGCAAATGAAACGGAACGCAATCTATCTCCCTCCCCCCTTTGTGGGGGAGAGTCGGGGTGGGGGGGGCGAGCGTCAATTGACTCTTGCCACCCCCATCCTAACCTTCCCCCATCGAGGGGGAAGGAATTAATTTTGGCACCGCGAGTTTTGGCTCGTTTCGGGACCACGGCTCCGCCGGTGATCAAAAGCATCTACACATCCCAGATGACACCGAACTCAAATCATCTCCCTCCCCCCTTTTGTGGGGGAGGGCCGGGGTGGGGGAGCGATTGCCGAAATACGCTCCCACCCCCACGTAAACTTTATAAGACTGCTACCGCCGTCGCCCTTCCTCCTCGCTCACTCGGCGGCCTCCGTTGCTTCCCATCGAGGGGGAAGGAATCAATTTCGGCACCGCTAGGTTTGGCTTGTTTCAGGGCAACGGCTCTGCCATTAGACCCGCCGCGCGGTGAATGGTTGGCCGTCGTGAAACCGCCTCTAGGGTGACAGCGAACTTAAGCCGCCTCGCCCCAGGCCTCGAGCCGCCCTTCGGCCAGCCGCACCACGCGATGCGCCTGCTGGGCGATCGATTCGTCGTGCGTCACCATGATGATAGTCAGCTCATTCCGGCCGTTCAAGGAGCGGAGCAGGTCCATGATTTCGGCGCCGGTTTCGGCGTCGAGATTGCCGGTCGGCTCGTCGGCCAGCAGCACCTCGGGGTTCCCCATCAGGGCGCGGGCGATGGCCGCCCGCTGCATTTCTCCCCCCGACAGTTCCGAAGGCTTGTGCGTCAGCCGGTGCCCCAACCCCACGCGCTCGAGCAGTTCGCGGGCCTGGTCCTGAAAGGCCTTGCGGCTCTTCCAGTAGGTCCAGGCTGAATGGCGGATCATCAGCGGCGCGAGAACGTTTTCCAGCACGCTCAACTCGGGGAGCAGGTGATAAAACTGAAAGATGAACCCGAAGACGCGATTGCGCAGTTCGTCGCGCGACCGGGCCGGCAGGTCGTCGATCCGCTGGCCGTACAGTTTGACTTCCCCCACGTCGGGGCAATCGAGCAGCCCGAGCAGGTGCAGGAGCGTGCTCTTGCCCGAACCCGACTGGCCGATGATCGACACGAATTCGCCGCGGCGAACTTCGATATCAACCCCCATCAGCACGGGGATCTTGTGGTCCCCTTTGCGGTAGGCCTTTTCGACGGCGAGCGAAGCGATGTGAGTCTGGGGCAACATGATGGTCGCGACCATGGGACAGGTTTCCCGAAGAGTATATCCGATTGATTGTCAAACCTGCGAGGACTCGGCGGCACGTTGCTGCCCGACGCAGGTGAATGGCTCGTTGTGTGTCTTGTACGTTATGGCGTCAAATCGTTTAACCCGGAGCCGGGCACCGCCGCAAATCGCGGTGGTCCGACGCACTTTGCGCTGGGGCCTCGCCGTTGGCTCGGGGTTAAACAAGGTATCTCTCCATGAAAGTCAGATGAGCTAATGAGCCTGTCTCGCAGTGTGTTTCCCTCTCCCAGAGGGCATAGGTATCTGCACATCGCATTTTGAGCCGACTTCAAACATTCTCCCTCCCCCCGTCGTGGGGGAGGGTTAGGGTGGGGGGGCGAGGGCCGAATGACGCTCCCACCCCCACGTAAGCTTTATAAGTCATCTACCTCCGTCGGCCTTTCTCCTCGCTCGCTCGGCGGCCTCCGTTGCTTCCCATCGAGGGGGAAGGAATCAATTTCAGCGACGCGAGTTTTGACTTGTGTAGATACGTTCTCTCAGAGGGAGGGAATCGCCATTCAACATACTTTCTTATTCGTGCCGCAGGGCCTGGACAGGGTGCAGCAGGGCGGCCCGCCGGGCCGGCAGAATGCTGGCCAGGATGGCGATCGCCACCGCACCGACAGCCACCCAGATCACGGTCAGCGCGTGAACGCGGGTCGGGATGCTGGGAAAGTAATAAATCGTTTCGTCGAAGACCTTGCGGCCGGTAATGTACGTCAGCCCCTTCTCGATCTCGTTGATGTACTTCACAAACAAGAGCCCCACGATCACCCCCACGCCGCTCCCCACGAGACCGAGCGACAGGCCGTACGAGACGAAGATCGACATCACGCCGCGGGAGCTGGCCCCCAGCGATTTCAGGATGCCGATGTCGCGCGTCTTTTCGACGACGATCATGAAGAAGATCGCCAGGATGCCGAACCCGGCCACGGCGATGATCATGAACAACAGAACGTTGAGAATGGTCGCTTCCACGTCGACGGCCGCCAGCAGCGGACCCTGCTTCTGTTCCCACGTCCGCACCTGGTAGAAACCGGGGGGAAACGCCTGCTGGAGCTTTTCGGCGACGATCTTGGCATCGGCAAAGTCCTTGAGCTTGATCTGAATCGCGGTGATCGCCTTCGTCCCGGTCCCGGGGTCGATCATGCCGCGCACCCTCTGGAGTTCGTCGAGATTGACGAAGACGAGGTTCGAGTCGTATTCGCTCATGCCGCTCTTGTAGACGTCAACGACAGTCGCGTTGAAGCTGACGGCCTGCGGCGGGCGGCCGGAGCCGACCGTGCTGATCGTCACGTCGTCGCCCGGCTGAATCATCATCACCGTGCGGGTTTTTCCTGATTCCTTGTCGGGATAGGGGAAACTGATCAATTGAGCGCCGACAAAGGCCCGGGCCCTGAGGGGTGCGGCAGGATCCTCGGCAACCCTGGGGCCCTGCGTATCGTTCAGCATTTCGTCCACCAGTCCCTGCTTCTCCTGGGGATCCCCGGCCCGCTTCTGGCCCCCTGCTGCATCGGTCTTGCTGCGGACGAAACCGTCTTCGTCTTCCGGATCGTCGCCGCGAAGCAGATCGTTCTGTTGAATCCGCATCCGGCGGTACTCGACGTAAATTTCGGGGAGTTCGAAACTGGCGGGCCGATCGCACGAATACTCGGGCGCCCGGATGGCGCGGCCGTTGTCGTCGAGCATCGGCTTGTAGTTTTCGAGATGGTCGACCAGCGTTCCGACTTTGGCCTTGCTGGCCGGATCAATCCCGATGATCGTCACGGGCCGGGGAATGTACTGGCCGCCGTACTTGAAGCTGAGCAATCCATAGACCTCCACGGTGGGGCTCATGGCCTCGATGTACTGGCCGGCGACCTCGTTGATGATCTTCATCTGCCGTTCGGGGTCGGGATTGCCGTCCATGCTCATCGATTCGAGGACCATGTCGGCCAGGATCCCGTGGATGCGTTCGCGCATCTCGGAGCTGAAGCCGGCCATGACGCTGTTGACCACGATCATCGTGGCGACCCCGAGCATCACGCTGATGATGCTGGCCAGGGCGATGTAGCGGGTGCGAAGGTATCGGCTGCAGAGCAGAACTTTGTACATGGACCAATCCCTGGTAAGTAAAAGTGCTCGAAAACTCAGTGTCGACTTTCGCTCCGCGAAAGCACGTTTATGTATGCAGGGTGGACTTCAGTCCACACGTGATATCGTATCGAGAATGTTTGAATCTGCATGCTGCCACGTTTCGGGTGGACTGAAGTCCACCCTACATCACATTACATCACGTTCACGTTCTTTCGCGGAGCGAAAGACGACAATACGGACGAATCCTTCAAGCTGATGTGATTTGTGCGAGTCACGGTGTTCGCTGACCCCTGGTGATTATTGGCGAAAATTAATCGATTCCCAGATCGCGATTAATCTGCCGAGCTTTTGGCGAAAGGATCCACTTGTCGATGCTATCGGAGTCGTCGTCGCCGGACTTGGCTTCTGATGATGAGTCCTGACCGTCCGCGGTCGTTTCGGTATTTTCATCCGCGACACCGCCGGTGAGCTGAATATCCGGCTCGGCGTCGGGCTGGTCTGATCCGTGACCTCGGTTGAGATGTCGTTTGATGTGTTGCTCGAGCTCATGCTCGAGCTCAGCGCGTTCCCACCGCCGAGATTGGCTCGTCAGTTTGATTTTCGGTCGCGGTGGAAACGACTGCAGCCCGTTTTCCCAGCCGTACGGATCAGGCAGCTGTTCAAGCTTGGCCGAACAGACAACCACAGCGGCATACGATGCCAGGGCGAGGAACGGCATGGTCGCCGCGAATATCAATGCGTACTTGCGATTCTGGTTCATGTGTTCGTCCTTGAGCACACTCACGCGCGTCGAATGCCGACGCAGTTAAATCTCTGTGGAATCCTCTGCCCCGTCGGCCGATCCGGCGGGCTTTTCGTGTCGGAGCAGCGGGAAGTAAATCACGTCCCGAATGCTGTGGCTGTTGGTGAGCAGCATCACCAGCCGGTCGATGCCGATCCCCAGGCCCCCTGCCGGCGGCATCCCCACCTTGAGGGCCCGCACGAAATCGTGGTCCATCTTGGCCATGCTGTCTTCAGCCGAGAGCCCGGCCAGTTGCGTCTTGAACAGCTCTTCCTGCAGCCGCGGGTCGTTGAGTTCGGTGTAGGCGTTCGCCAGTTCCATGCCGTCGATGAACAATTCGAACCGTTCGGCGATATCGGGCTGCCCCGTCTTGCGCTTGGTCAGCGGGCACATGGCGGCCGGATAGTCGATGACGAAGACCGGCCCGGCCAGGTGCCGCTCGACCGTTTCTTCGAAGACGTCGTTGACGATCACGTCGGGATGCTTGCCTGCGGTCTCGATATGGTGCTTGTGCGCCACCGCGGCGACGGCGGCGGTGTCGTGCAAATCGCAGCCGGCGTATTCGCGGAACAGGTCGGCGTACTTCTTGCGGGACCAGGGAGGAGTATAGTCAACCGTCTTGTCGCCCCAGGGACGCTGCAAGCCGCCGCCGATCGCCTGGATCGCGCCAGCGAAAATGGCTTCGGTCAGATCCATCATCGATTCGTAGTTGCCGTACGCCTGGTACAGCTCGATCATCGTGAACTCGGGATTGTGCGTGGTGTCCACCCCTTCGTTGCGGAACACGCGCCCGATTTCATAGACGCGCTCGACGCCTCCCACCATCAATCGCTTGAGGTGCAGTTCGAGCGCAATCCGCAGATACAGCTCCATTTCGAGCGTGTTGTGGTGCGTGGTGAAGGGGCGCGCGGCGGCGCCGCCGGCGATCGCATGCAGCACGGGCGTTTCGGCTTCGACGAAGCCCTGGCCTTTCAGCGTGCTGCGGATCGAATCGATGATTTTGCCGCGCTGGAGCATCCGCTCGAGCACGCCTTCGTTGTAAATCAGGTCGATGTACCGCTGGCGGAGCAGCAGCTCGACATCCTTGGCGCCGTGAAATTTTTCGGGGGGCTGGGCCAGCGACTTGGTGAGAAACGTGACGTGCGAAACACCGATTGTCTTTTCGCCGGTGTTCGAAACCTTGAGGGTGCCGTCGACGCCGATCAGGTCCCCCAGGTCGAGCAGTTCAATCAGCTTCCACTGCTCTTCCGGGAAATCGGCCTTCGAGCACATGAGCTGGATTCTTCCAGTCCAGTCCTGGATGTGGAAGAACTTGAGCTTCCCCTTGTTGTTGCGGAGCATAATGCGCCCCGCGACGCGGACCTTCGGGCCGGCCTGCCCCTGTTCGGAAGGACATTGCTCCCGTGCGGCGGAGATCGGCTGGTGATTATCGAAGCGTTGTCCCCAGGGATCGATGCCGAGCGCTTCGATTGCGCTGAGTTTTTCGAGGCGGGCCAGTTCAAAGCGGTCGGGTTCAGACATGAAGCAAGCAGCAATATTCCAGGGTCAAAGTCGCACAACAATTTACAACGGGTCCGGTTCGCGGCGCGTTGCAGAATGGACGCACTGCAACAGGACGCCGAAAGGGCCATTCCGGTTCGCCCGGAAGGACCGCAGACTATCCATTTTATCTGGTTTCAGGTCAAGTCCAACCGGCCGATGGCATCACGGCAAGCAAATCCTGGTGGTAGCTGAATTCGTGAGAATTCGGATTTGCCGGGCGGCCCGAACTCTCACGAGTTCAGCTACGGGGTCGGTTCGTCAGAGCGGCAGGAAGACGATTCGATCGGCCCATTCGTCGGCTGACGATGCAGCCCAAATCATCACGAGCGATTCGGCAATCGGGTGCACGGATGCATCGGTTGGAACGAGAAGCAAACCTGAGATGCCGCTTCCACTCGCAATCCGAGCCTTGGCACTGCCAATCATCGTATTGACATCGTGAGAGACGACAATCAATGATTCGCCCCGCGCATGCTCAAGCACCATCTCGTCAGATGCGCCGAGCAAACCGGCTTCAGAAAGAGTTTGGAAATCAATCGCGGGCTCGAGCCGCAACGTGCCGCTGACGAGCGCCGACTCGATATTTTCATCCGCGAGAAAGCGCGGCGTCGCCATGCCAGCTCAATTATTCGAAGTGTTGCGCCGTGCTGCCCGGACCCGATCCAAGAGCGGCGCGTTGACGTCGTCGCTCTCTTGTTTCAACTCGGCAAATCGCGCTGACAGCTTTGAGAGATAGCCGTCGATCTCCTCCCGATGGTGCAGGTAGGTGGCAATCGCCCCATGGATTACTTCGAGCGACAGGGATGGGTAATTGGCATGAATCGTTTCCGGACTCTGACCATCGAGATAGGCGTAGACCAACGATTCGAGGCCGATCCGCGTCCCGGAAATGCGGTAGGCTCCGCTGGGATCCTGTTCGACGTACTTAATGGATTCTTTGATCATAGGTACCACCCGACACTTGAGTTCGGTCATTCTCAATTATCGGCCATGGTCTCGCCACGTCAATCTCAATATTTCAACGGCCCCCTGGCGCTTACTTACTCAACCGTTTGGCGACCTGGCCGACGATTGCCAACAGCAGGTCCAGCGACTGGCGGGCCTGGTCGATCGTGATGACATGCGGCGGGCTGATGCGGATGACATTGCCGGCCAGCGGGCCGAGCAGGTGAATGCCGTCCCCTCCTGCACTTCCGAGATACGCCGCTTTGACAATTTCGATCGCCACGTCCGGGCTTTTCAATCCGCCGGAATCGGCGCATTCAATTCCGAACACGAGCCCCTCGCCCCGGACCTTCGTGACCAGCCCCGTTTCTTTCAGCTGGCACAGGCCTTCCACAAAAATCGGGGTCAGCCGGCGGGTGTGTTCGAGGATGTCGGTCGATTCAAATTCGTCGAGGGTCGCCAGGACGGCGGCACAGCCCAGAGGATTGGCGCTCCAGGTGTCAGAAGCCTCGCCGAATTTGAGGCTGGCCATCACGTCGCCGCGCCCGACAACTGCCGAGACCGGCACGCCGTTCCCCAACCCTTTTCCCAGGACGATGAAGTCGGGCTCGAGACCGTATTTTTCGAAAGCGAACATGCAGCCGGTCCGTCCGAAATTCGCCTGCACTTCATCGAGAATCAACAGGATGTCGTGCTCGTGGCAGAACTTCTGCAAAAGTTGCAGGTAAGCCGCCGGCGGATGATAGCTGCCGCCGCCACCCAGATACGGCTCGGTGATCAGGCAATTGAGGCGCCGACCGAATTCCTTGTGTAACTGTTCGAGCTCAGCAGCGTACGACGAGAGATCGCAGGGACGGCCGTATTTGGAAACGTCATCCACTTCCTGCCTCGGGAAGCTGATGAACTTCACCCGCGGATCGCGATCGTGATCGGTTTCACAGCCGGTGACGGCGCCGGCCAGTCCCTTCTTGCCGTGGAAGCCGTAGCGCGTCGCGATGATCAGGTCGCGTTTCGGGTCGCGGTGCAGGCAGGCCCAGAGCGCTTTCTGGATCGCTTCGGAACCGGAAGCGGCCCACATCACCGAGCTGAGCCGGCTCCCCCCCGGCCACGACTGCACGTTTTTGACGAGCCGTTCGACGGCCCGGGCCTCGATCGGCGTGATGGCGTTGTAAGCCGTCAGCGCCACGCCCGAGAAGAACTGGTCGGCGGGGACGGATTCGGTGGCACCGGTGGCAATCACTTCGGGCCCCCAGTTCATGTACGCCGTCAGCCGTTTCATCCAGCGGAGCGGATTGTGCCCCAGATTGGCAACCAGGACCCCTGAAGAATAGTCGTACAGCCGCCGTCCTTCGGGAGTCCAGTGGAAGACTCCGGCCGAACGGGCCAGAACGAGTTGGCTGGGGGTGAAGGTCCGCAGCGCCTGCGGTTCCTGCTGCGCAATCGTGCGCCGCACCGCATTCGACTGATCTTCACCGGGAAAGCAAATCGGGGAACTCATGGTGTGGTCAAGGATCCAGTGACGAGAAACTGATTCTGTTAGTCCGTAAACGACAGCCCGTATTTGTCTGTAAAGCCCCAAAGGGGCGAGATTCGATAGCCCAGGGCAAAGCCCTGGGTACCGAATCAAGTAGTCAGCGAAGCCCTGAAGGGGCGAGATTCCGTGGCGTTGACTGAATGCCTCAATTTGGAATCTCGCCCCGTTGGGGCTCTGGTCCGTTCTGGCCGCCTTACCCAGGGCTAAGCGCCCTGGGCTATCGAATCCCGCCCCGTTGGGGCTCTCTTGATCAAACATCGTAACAATATTGGATGCTTCGCGGCATGTCATCCGGCGGGGTCATTCGATGACGTCAGTGCGCCGCGCTCCGAAACCGTGGGGTTAACACCCCACGCTCGCCAGGGTCATATTCTCTGTGCGCCACTTGCGCCATCACCCCGGCTGGTTGGGCACACGAATATTTTATCCGCGCCAATCGGCGTCATCCGCCGTCGGGCGACGAATGAGGACGAACGCATTCGAACCACAGAGACACAGAGGGCACAGAGAGCCGAATCTATTGACAACGCAACGGGGCGGGTGGCCGGCACCAACGTAATGAGCCACAGATCCCGGCGCGCCGAGATCTGTGGCTAGTTTCCTTTCCAAATTGAAAATCTGCGCAGCACGCCACGAAACAGACAGTTTGCATTACACGGTTAGATCCTTCTCAGCCCGTCCTCTGTGTTCTCTGTGTCTCTGTGGTTCCCTACCGTCCGTAACCGGTGGACATACCACCCTACTCCTCGATTTTCTCGAGGGCGTCGGCGACCGACTTGCGAACGCCTTCGTCGGGATCGTCGGCGATTCTTTTCAAGGCCGGAACGGCGGAGGCGGCGGAGGGCCCCAGGAGCCCCAGCGCCTGCGCGGCTTCGCTCCGCACGCGGGGGTCGGGGAGTTCGAGCGCCAGCGTGAGCGGTCCCACGCATTGAGCGGCAAGTCCAGCCCGGCGGCGATCGATGTGGACCAGCGCCCAGGCGCTCGTCATCTGCAAGATTTCATCCCGCTCCTGCAGGTTTTTTTCCAGCAGCGGAATCGCCGCCTGGGCGGCGCGCCCGATCCGGCCGATCGCATAACTGGCCGAGTAGCGCACCGAATAAACCGGGTCGAACAGCGATTTGAGGATGCCGGGGAGCGCTTCGACCGAGTCGGGCCCGATGGCCGCGAGGACCGCCAGGAAGTCACTGCGAATGGCCGGATCAGAGTCTTCGAGTCCCGCCGCCAGATCCGGTACGGCCAGCGCCGCTTTGGGCCCGAGCTGCGCCAGAGTGGCGGCGGCTTCGTGCCGGACAGCGGCGGACTTGTGCCCCAGCAGGACCACGACCCGCGGCATGACGATCCGGATCAGCGCGTCCCGTTCGCGATTGAGCAGCAGCAAGGCCATCGGCGCCACGATCTGCAATTCGGCGTCATCCTGGTTCGGCAAGGCCTTGATCAGCAGTTCGCCCGCCTGCGTCGCTCCGATTTTCGCCAGCGCCCAGGCCGCCCCGGCACGCAAGCGGCTCTCTTCGTCGCCGAGGATCGCCAGCAGGACGGGAATCGCCGCTTTCGCGTCGGGCCCGATCCGGGCGAACGTCAGTGTGATTTCGCGACTGGTCTCGTTCGATGTTTTCTCGTCCGACAGCAATTTGACCAGCGGTTCGACAGCCGCTTTGGCCGGCGGGCCGATATCGCCGAGCACGACAACGACGGCATGCTGGCGGTTCGAGTCACTCAGCGTCTCGATGAGTTTCGGGACGGCGGCCTCGCCGATCCGACCGAGGGCCCAGGCGGCATGCAGCGTCACCGAACTTTTTTCGTCGCTCAAGGCAGTCAGCAGATTCGGAATGGCATCCTGCGCCGCCGGGCCGATCTTCCCGAGCGATTGCGCGGCTTCGCGCCGCACGGCATCATCTGCGTCCTGGAGAGCGCGGATCAGACTTCCCACGGCTCCTTTGGCGGGCGCTCCGATGTCTCCCAGGGCGCTGGCCACGTGCGTCCGAACTGAAGCATTGCCCGCCGCCAGCAGATTATCGAGCGGTTCCACGGCGGGAGCCGCGGCGCTGCCGATTGCCCCGAGGGCGCCGGCGGCATGGATCACGACGTTTTCGTTGCGTGACGCGAGCGCCGCCGTCAGCACGGGGACGGCTTCATCGGCGTGACGGCCCATCCCCTCCAGAGCGGCGGCAGCCTGCCAGGCCGATTCGGCGTCGGTCGCATGCGCCGCGACCAGTTTGACCAGAGCCGGGAGCGCGAGGGGGCCGGCACGTCCCAGCCCCGCGACCGCTGCACTGCGGTTCTGGGCGGAATCACTCTTGAGCGCCCGGACGAGCACGGAAACAGCCTTCTGGCGTTCGGTGCTTTTTGTCGGCAGGACGCGCAACAGGGCGAGCGCCGTCGAGGTCGCCAGCCCCCGATCGTCCCCCTCCAGGAACTCGATCAGTTGCGGAACCGCGTCGCGGGCATCGGGGCCGATCCCTCCGAGCACATCGATGACCCCGCCGTGCAGGCGGGATTTGTCGTCCTTCAGGATCAGGATTAACGCCGGAACGGCCCCCCGCGCCGACGGCCCGATGTGTTCCAGTGCGATCAGCGCCTCGACCTGAACGGCATAACTCGGATCGGAAAGGGCTGATACCAGCCCGCGGACCGCCGGTGCGGCCAGCGGCCCGAGCGACCCGAGCGTGGCAGCCGCCTCCAGCCGCCGCTCGACTTTGATCGCCCGCAGTTCGCGCACCAGTTCGCTGATGTCGGGGAGATCGTCGGCCCGCGTTGCAGCCGGCCAGGCCAGGGACAGGGTCAGCGCCAGCAGGACGACTCGATTCATGGGATTTGATTCCAGGACATGCTGTTTACGCCAATGGTATCTACTCATCTCAGTTCTGGGCGAAACAGCAATAATTCCCTCCCCCCTTCGTGGGGGAGGGCCGGGGTGGGGGGGCGAGCGCCGATTGACGCTCCCACCCCCATCCTAACCTTCCCCCATCAAGGGGGAAGGAATCAATTCCTGCGACGCGCGTTTTGAATTGTGTAGATACCTATGGTTTACGCGGTGGGTCAATCATCGCAGACCCCTTTGGCAGTTGCCAAGGGAACCTTGAAAGGCATTGACGCATTTTTTCCCGCAGCATACACTTTGCGCAGATTGCCAGAAGCGCAGAAATTGCGCCCCACCCCGGCGATTTCAGTGTGGTGATCGTAATAACAACAGGAAAGCCCCGGGTGGTCTTTGGGGATCGGGATGTGCCGGGCGGCACCCCCGCCATCGTTGCGGCACGGAGACGCTGCAGTTCTACCCGGCAAGACAGCCGGAACAGCATTTTTCGCAGGCAGAGAGCATGGATTTTCTAGAACAAATCGGCGATTTCTTCGTCAGCCTGACCGCCATCATCGAGCGGTTCCTGACGCGGCTGTTTGGCGCCTCCAACGAGCGGATGATGCGCCGGCTGGGGTTTCTCCGCAACGGCGAGCAAACGACCATCGCTCCCGGATCGCTCCTCGATCAAATCAATCAGCAGGAGCCTCAGTGGCAGGCCCTGTCGGATGAAGAGCTCAAGCAGACGGCCGCGAAGCTTCGCGAGCGGCTGGCCAAGGGGGAAACGCTCGACGACATCCTTCCCGACGCGTTTGCGGCAGTCCGGGAATCGGGGCGGCGCCATCTGAAGATGCGTCATTACGACGTGCAGATGATCGGCGGCTACGTGCTGCACAAAGGGATGATCGCCGAAATGGTGACCGGCGAAGGAAAAACGCTGGTCGCCACGCTGCCGGCGTTTCTCAATGCACTCTCCGGCCACGTGCATATCGTGACTGTCAACGATTACCTGGCACGCCGCGATATGGAATGGATGGGGCCGCTGCACATGGGCCTCGGGCTCACTGTCGGCTGCATCCAGTCGCACCAGGAGGGGGAAGAGAAGAACGAAGCCTACCGCTGCGACATCACCTACGGCACCAATAACGAATTCGGCTTCGATTACCTGCGCGACAACATGAAGCCTGTGAAGGAACTCCAGGCTCAGGGACCGCTGGTGTACGCGATTGTCGACGAAATCGACAACATCCTGATCGACGAAGCGCGAACCCCGCTGATTATTTCGGGCCCGGCCGAGGACGACGTCGACAAATACCGCAAAGCCGACCGCATCGCGCGGCAGCTCAAGCGCGACGTGCACTTCGAAGTCAAGGAAAAAGAACACACCTGCCACCTGACCGACGAGGGGATTCGCGCGGCGGAGGAAATTGCCGGCGTGGAAAGCTTCTACACCGCGGGGAACATGGAGTGGCCGCACCTGATCGACAATTCGCTCAAGGCGCACTACCTCTACAAGCGCGATGTGAACTACGTGTCGATGGAAGGTGAAATCATCATCGTCGATGAGTTCACCGGGCGCCTGATGAAGGGTCGGCAGTGGAGCGACGGACTGCACCAGGCGGTTGAAGCCAAGGAAGCGGTCACGGTCAAAGCCGAGAACCAGACCTTGGCCACGATCACCCTCCAGAATTACTTCAAGCTGTACAAAAAGCTGAGCGGGATGACCGGCACGGCGATGACCGAGGCCAATGAGTTCCTCAAGATCTACAACCTCGAAGTCGTGGCCATTCCCTCCAATCGGCCGATGAAGCGCATCAATCACGCCGATGTGATCTTTCGCAGCGAAGGGGAAAAATTCAACGCCGTTGTGGAAGAAATCCGCAACATCCACGCGACCGGCCGGCCGATCCTGGTAGGGACCGTCTCGATCGAAAAGTCGGAACTGCTCAGCGACATGCTGGGGCGCTACGGCATCAAGCATGAAGTGCTGAATGCCAAGCACCACGAGCGCGAGGCCGACATCATCGCCCAGGCGGGCCGCTACAGCGGCGTGACAATCGCCACGAACATGGCCGGCCGCGGGACCGACATCATCCTGGGGGGCAACCCCGACCAGGCGGCGTGGGAACAGCTCAAACACACGTACGTCTCGCGGCTCGACATCCCCAAGGCCGAGTGGGACGCGCTCACCAAACAGATTGCCGACAGCGAAGGGATGGTCGCCGAGGGGCGGAAAGTCGCCGATCTCGGCGGCCTGCACGTGATCGGGACCGAACGTCACGAAGCCCGCCGCATCGACTTGCAGTTGCGCGGCCGGTCGGGACGCCAGGGAGATCCCGGTTCGAGCCGGTTTTTCCTGTCGCTCGAAGACGACCTGATGCGGATTTTCGCCGGCGACTGGGTCAAAAGCATCCTCACGCGGCTCGGCATGCAGGAAGGGGAGGCGATCGAAAGCCCGCTCGTCAGCCGGCAGATTCAGAAGGCGCAGCGCCGCGTTGAAGAGCGGCACTTCGAACAGCGGAAAAACCTGCTGGAATATGACGAAGTCATGGATCAGCAGCGGAAGCGCGTGTACACCTTCCGCCAGAACATTCTCGAGGGGGGGGACTGCCGCGAAATTATTTTCGGGATGCTTCGCGAACAGATCGACATGGGGGTTCACGACATCCTGAGCCCGGGATACGGGCGCGACAGTTGCGCCAAATGGGCGGCCCAGTTCGCCGGCATCGAAGTCGAAGCGTCGGACATCACCGAACCCGACCCCGACCTCGTCACCCAATTCCTCAAAGACGAGGCCCGCAATCAGGCCGACGAACTGATTCGCGACAAGATCGAAGAAGACCTTTCGGAAGACGTCGAGGACGAGCGCGAATGGAACTGGCTGGCCCTTTCGAAGTGGGCCAATGCCCGCTGGGCGCTCAACACCAACGACCGCGAGCTCAAGAAGATCGGCCGCGACGGCCTGTCGGACTACCTGCTCGAGCGGGCCCGCGAAGCGATCGACCGGGCTGACTTTTCGCCCGTCAAATCCTTCCTGGGCGAAGAATACGGCCGGCAGTCGCTGTCGAGCTGGCTGGGGCACCAGTACACGCTCGAGATCGCCGCGGACCGCTTCGTCGGGTTGTCGGACGACGACGCGGCAAACCTCGTGTTCGACGAACTGCAGAAGCTGTACGCCAAGAAGGAAGTCGATTTTCCGGTGGCGGTCGGCATGTCGAGGTTTCTGGCGGAACAGGGAGGGGGCGAAAAGTACGATCGCGACGGACTCGTGCGCTGGGCCAACGGCCGTTTCCAGACGCATCTTGACCCCGAATCGTTCCGCGGCAAGGCGCGCGGCGAAATCCAGCAGATTCTGACCCAGTGCAGCGTCAACTTCTCGCAGAACGGGCATTCGCTCGACAAGGTCGATGAGTACCTCGATCGGGCCTACGGCGAGCGCAACGGCGAAGACACGCGGCTGGCTCCTGTCCGCGAGCCGCATCCAATTACCGAACTCGTGACCTGGGCCAACGACGAACTGAAATCAGAACTGGCGGTTGAAGAAATCCTGCCGCTGCCGCGCGACGAGGCGCGGCGCAAGCTGGTGCATGCCGTCGAGACCCGATTTCGCCCCGAGCTGCGCGAAGCCGAGCGCTCGCTCGTATTGCACTTCCTCGACGAAGCCTGGAAGCAGCATCTGTATTACATGGATCACCTGCGGCAGGGGATTGGCCTGGTGGGCTACGCTCAGAAAGACCCCAAAGTTGAATACAAGCGGGAAGGGATGAAGGCGTTCGAAGAGATGTGGAAGGGAATCGGCCGGCAGGTGACCGGCACGATCTTCCGCCTCGAAGAGGATCCGGGCTTCGTCGGTTCGCTGTGGCAGATCACGTCGACGACGCACGAATCGCCCCCCGATGACTTTGCCGGCGGCCCCGGTCCCGACGACGGTAGCCCGAGCGGGAGTGGGCCGCTGGGCCCTCCGCCGGACAAACCGATTGAACCGATCCGCAATCGGGGAGATCGAGTCGGCCGCAACGACCCGTGCCCGTGCGGCAGCGGAAAGAAGTTCAAGAACTGTCACATGAAGAAGCAGTGAGGCGGTCCACAAAAGATTCCTGCACACCGCAAATTGGGAAGAACAAAATAATTCCCTCCCCCCTTTGTGGGGGAGGGCCAGGGTGGGGGGGCGAGCGTCAAGTACCGCGATCACCCCCATCCTAACCTTCCCCCCTCAAGGGGGAAGGAATCGGAAGCGTGCGGTTTGACTTGTTTAGTTCCAGATGGCGCCCAGCTGCCTCTGACGCCGTGGGAAAGGATTCCCTTGTTCGCCTGGCTGCTCAACCTGGCCTATCTGGTCCTGCTGCTGGCGGTCTCGCCGGTCATCCTGTATCGGATGATCGTGCTCGGCAAATACCGCACCGGCTGGAGCCAGAAGCTGTTCGGCCTGGTCCCGCCGCGATCGGGCGGCGGCCGCTGCGTCTGGTTTCACGCCGTGAGCGTCGGCGAAGTCCTGCAACTGCAACCGCTGCTCGATGCGCTGGCAGCCCGCCAGCCCGACTGTGAACTCGTCATCTCCACGACGACCGCCACCGGCTTCGACGTGGCCCGAACTCGGTACCCCGACCGGCAAGTGATCTTCTTTCCGCTCGATTTCAGTTGGGCGGTCAATGCGGCGCTCGCTCGCATCAAGCCGTCGGCAATTGCCCTCGTGGAACTCGAACTCTGGCCGAATTTCGTCGCGGCGGCCGCTGAGCGCGGAATCCCCGTCGCCCTCGTCAACGGGCGCATCAGCGAACGGAGCTACCGCGGCTATCGGCGGATTGGTCCGCTGATGCGTCGCATGCTGAATAAAATAAATGTGCTGGCGGTCCAGTCTGAGACATACGCCCGCCGCCTGATCGATCTGGGGGCCGATCCCGACCGGGTTCACGTGACCGGTTCCATCAAATTCGATCGGGTCGAAACCGACCGGGGCAATCCCGCGACGACCGAGTTGCGGCGGCTGTTTGGATTGAACGATTCCCAGCCGGTCTTCATCGCCGGCAGCACGCAGGATCCGGAAGAGCGGCTGGCGCTCGAGAGTTACCTCGCCCTGCGGACGAAGGTTTCCGATCTGCGGCTGATTCTCGTGCCGCGGCATAAAGAGCGGTTCGACGACGTGGCACGGCTCGTTGCCGACGAATTCAAATTGCCCATCATCCGCCGCAGCCGGCTTCCAATGCCAGGCAGCCTGTCGGGTTCGCCGACCGAAACTGGCGGGATGCCCGCCATCCTGCTGCTCGACACGCTGGGAGAGCTCTCAGCCTGCTGGGGTCTGGCGACGATTGCCTTTGTCGGCGGCAGCCTGACCAGGCGGGGCGGGCAGAACATGATGGAACCGGCGGGATTCGGAGCCGCCGTTCTGTTCGGCCCCAATACGTGGAACTTCAAGGACGTGGTCGAACTCTTGCTCAGCCAGGATGCGGCGCAGGTCGTGCCGACGCCCGGCGAGTTGACGGCTCAATTGGAAGAATTGCTGTTGAAGCCGGCTCGCCGCGACGAACTGGGGAACCGGGCCCGTCGGCTGGTCACCGCCCAGCGCGGGGCCACGGCGCGAACGGTCGACCTGCTCATGAAACTGCTCCCGGAAGCGACTTCTCTCGGATCCCGGGCCGCTTAGACGTCACGCCGCCTCACACGCGGCGAAATATCTGCGATTTGTCGGCCCAAAGCAGGCCCCAAACGTCGGTTTTTCCATTGAGGCAAATCCGAACTCTCCCTAAAATCCATTGCTTCGGCGTCGTGCCGGAAGTCAGAATGAGATAATCGTGTTTTCAAGGCCTTGAACTTAAGACTTACGGAGTTGCGCATGGCGAGCGGATTATTTACTAGCGAATCAGTCAGCATGGGCCACCCCGACAAGGTGTCCGATCAGATTTCTGACGGTATTCTCGATGCGCTGCTGAAAGAAGATCCTCTCTCCCGCGTGGCGTGCGAAACCTTGTGCACGACCGACCTGGTCGTCCTGGCGGGTGAAGTCACGACCAGTGCCGACATCGATCATACGAAGCTCGTGCGGCAGGTTGTCGCCGACATTGGATACACCGGTTCCGACCTGGGATTCAGTGCCGAATCGGTGCGCGTGTTCCTCGCCCTGCACAGCCAGAGCGGCGACATCGCCATGGGGGTCGATCGCGACGGCGCAGGGGACCAGGGATTAATGTTCGGCTATGCGTGCAACCAGACCCCCGAATACATGCCGGTGCCGATTGCGTTTGCGCACCGCATCATCAACCGGCTCACTGATTGCCGGAAGAAGGGTGAAGTCGACTGGCTCCGCCCCGACAGCAAGAGCCAGGTGACGGTCGAATACGAAAACGGCCGCCCGGTCGGCATCTCGGCGGTGGTCGTCTCGACCCAGCATTCCGAAAAAGTCGACCAGAAAAGGATCTCTGACTACGTCATCCCGGAAGTGATCGGCAAGACGATCCCGAAGGAACTGCTGTCGTCGAAAACGAAATACCATATCAACCCCACCGGCCGTTTCGTGATCGGCGGGCCGCACGGCGATACGGGGCTCACCGGCCGCAAGATCATCGTCGATACCTACGGCGGCTGGGGACGCCACGGCGGCGGAGCCTTCAGCGGCAAGGACCCGACCAAGGTCGACCGATCGGCCGCCTACATGGCGCGTCACGTCGCCAAGACAGTGGTAGCGGCGGGGCTCGCTGAGGAATGCGAAGTGCAACTGGCGTACGCGATCGGCGTGGCCGACCCGGTGAGCGTCCGCGTCGATTCGTATGGAACGGGGCTGGTCCCCGATGAACGGATCGCCTCGCTCGTCCGCGAAATGTTCCCGCTGACGCCCAAAGGAATCATCAAGGCGCTCGATCTGCGGCGGCCGATCTACCGCAAGACGGCCGCCGGCGGCCACTTCGGCCGCAACGATCCCGACTTCACGTGGGAATCGACATCCAAAGCCGTCGACCTGCGCAAGGCAGCGGGACTGGGAAGCGACGCCTACCAGCCGCAGTTCGTGGTGACGTGAGAACGAAGCGGCGCCTCCCGTGCGGGCGGGCCGCTTCAGAACGCTGCGGCTGAAATCAATCCGTACCGGTGGTCATCACACCGGCGGCGAAATCGATCAACGCTCGAGACTTGCCAGGGAAGGCATGCCGATGAACGAACTGTGGTGGCTGTATCGTCATCCGCGTCGGATGCTGGCGGTCTGGTGGCGCGGGTTGGATGCCAAGGTGCACTCGGACGTCGCCCTGTGGTTCGACGTGCGGGCGATCTCGCCGCTGGCCGTGCTGGCAGGGCTCAACTGCGTCGCCGGGCTGATGCTCATCCAGGAGCGGACTGCCGGGACGTTTCTCAAACTCAGCGACCTGCGGATGTGCATTGCCGCCGCCGCTGGCACGTTGCTGATCATCGCCAGTCGCTGGTTGCTCAGGCGTCTGGAACGACAGCCCCCCGCCTTCTGGATCCGGTCGCTGCTGGCGGCCGCCAGCATTCTCCCGCCGGCAACCCTGCTGACGACTTCCGCTTCGCACAATTCGCTGTGGGCGGCGGCCGTCGTATTTCTCCTGGCGATCGTCTCGGCGAATTCGAACGCGCTCTGGAACTTCTGTTTCGAATCCGGCGACGAACCGGTTTTGATCAAACCAACACCAGTTCACGAACCGTTGATGCTGCGGATCCAGGAGCCGGTCATTGTGAGACAGAGTTCAAATCTGCCAGCAGCCATTCCGTCAGAACGGCTGGCGGTACCGGCGCCACCGAAAATCGATGGACCAGCGCGACCGGTTGCCGAATCCGTGCCGGCCAGCAGCCGCCGGACGGCAGACGACTGGCAGGAACGGACGATTGGCGAATCCGGGCGAGCGGTTGTGCGAGGGAAACTGACGGCTGCATTTCTGGCCGGTCAGAGCCAGGCGACGCTCCATATTCCATTCGTTCCGCCGTTTGCCGGACTGCCGGAATTTTCGTGCAAGGTCGTCGATGCCCCCGGCGTGCGGGCCCGCACGCCGGCCGTCTATCGGTACGGCGCTCGGATCGAACTGAAGCGCTCGGCGAACGTGGATGCACCGCTGCACGTTGCCGTCGAGTTTTGCGCCCTGGCGATGATCGTCGGCAAGCGCGCTGCGTGAAGTCGCGCGTCCCAGCGAGCGTACCGGCGCATTCGCCTTAGCGAGCCGCAGGGTTTATCCCTGCGGGATCGGGTGACTCGCTATTACGGTCGACCTCACCTGCGGACTTCCAACCTCGCGAAGCGCCCGGGCGACGTATCCAATTGTTGTTCGAGACCGAATCCAACTTTGGACTCGATCCCGGTGGGATGAACCCACCGGCTCGCTGGGGCA
>Ga0137463_1000035_pt1 | contig 59667 bp, 51 predicted proteins | sample EasRivERMGT800_2_FD_102333 | JGI IMG/M metagenome (GOLD analysis project Ga0137463, IMG submission 102333) | Soil microbial communities from meander-bound floodplain in the East River, Colorado, USA - East River MetaG ERMGT800_2 | ecosystem: Environmental > Terrestrial > Soil > Floodplain ...
GCCCGATTGGGGGACGACGACTTCCTCGAGCGCTGTGAACGCGCGCGGCTGGTGTTCGAGGCGGTGCGTTTGGTTTCGGTCCTGCAGGAGGCGGCCGCACAGGGTGGTGAGACTCTGGAAGAGCGTGTCGCCCTTCTCGAATTGCCGCGCCAGCAGAGCCTGATCGGGTTTCTCGGCCAACAATCGCGGACGACGCGGCTGGCCGGCGCCTTGCGCAGCATCGTGGCGGCAAGGCGGGCAGGCAATCTTCCTGCAATTGTCGCGGACCTCGCCCCGGGGTTCACGAGTGCTCTCGAGGACTTGCGGGATCTCTACCGGTGGAGCGACGCACTCCGGGCGCGTGTTCCGTAGAAACGGCGCAAGGGTCGCACGTTATAATCACTCGTGCCCCACAACAGTGATCTCCGCGGCGGGACCAGAGAAAGCACGGCCGGCCCGGTTCCGCAGGTGCCGCAACTTCCCGCAGCAGTACTCGCCCTCCTGCGCTGCCCGGTGTGCCGGGGTCCCGTCGACGCCGGGCGCGAGGTAGCGCAGTGTCGGGCGGCAGCCTGCCATGCCCGTTACCCCGTGGCAGGCGGGGTTCCAGTGCTGATCGACGATGGCCAGAGCGTCTTTCGCGCGGACGATGTCGCAGCCCAGCTCCGTACCGTGGGCGTCGTGCCGGCCGCGGGACCCCTATCGTATACAGACGTGGTGCGCCGGCTGACCCCTTCCATCGATCACAATCGTCGGCGCCAGGCCGCCCTCGAGCGCCTCGTGTCCCTTTGCAGGAGCGGAAAGAACGGCGAGCTGCGGATCCTGTTGATCACCGGGCTGCAGGGGCCCGATCCGCAGCGCCCGCTGCCCCGCTGGGAGAGCGCCCAGCCCGCCGTCGTGGTCAATGCGGCCGTGCTTCCCTGCCAGAATCCGGCGATAAGCTGCGATCCGCAACGATTGCCTTTCGAGGACAAGTCCTTCGATGCGGTGGTGGTCCTCGACGTCCTCCACCAGGCGGTCGATCCGCGCGCCTGCGCCGGGGAAATTCACCGCGTGCTGGTCGACAAGGGTCTGGTGTACGCGGACAGCCCGTTCGTACAGCCTGCCTATCAGGGGCCCCATGATTTCCAGCGGTTTACGCTGCTGGGCCACCGCCGGATATTTCGTCGCTTCGAGGAGATCGAGAGCGGCGAGGGTGCCGGACCCGGGGCAGGGCTCGCCTGGGCCTGGCGGTCTTTCCTGGGAAGCCTGTCGAATTCCCGCGTGATGAGTTTCCTGCTGCGCACGCTGGGCAGCTTCACCGGTTTCTTCCTGCAGTATCTCGACCCGATGCTGAAGAACCGGCCCGCATCGCTGGACGGTGCGGCCTCGGTGTACTTTCTGGGCAGCAGCAGCGAGAAAACGCTGTCCGACCAGGAGCTCGTGGCCGGATACCGGGGCAGGGTCCGGACGTATTGGACGCCCGCCGCGTTGCGCCCGGCGACCGAAGTGTTCTCTGCATGGGCCGCCGCGGGGCTCGACGGCGAGATGGCGCGGGTGCATGCGCCCGCCGTGCGCGAGATGGTCCAGGCAGCGATGTCGGCGCTCGCCGGGACGGGCGACGTCAGAGCGATCGACGTCGGCTGCGGGAACGGCTGGGTCGTCAGGATGCTGCGAAAACATCCGGCGTGTCGCGCGGCAAGCGGCGTGGACGGCTCGGCAGAGATGATCGCCAAAGCCCGTTCACTGGATCCCGAAGGGGACTACGTACTCGCGGACATCGTCAAATGGACACCAGCGGCCCGGGTCAACCTGGTGCACGCAATGGAGGTCATCTACTACCTTGACGACCCGATTGCGTTCTTGCGCCGGGTGCGCTGCGAGTGGCTTGAACCCGGGGGGGTCGTGATCCTGGGTGTCGACCACTACGCCGAGAACGAAGCCAGCCTGGCCTGGCCGGAAAGCTTGGGGGTGCGAATGACGACCTTGTCGGAAGCGGATTGGCATGCCGGACTTTGCGCGGCCGGATTTTCCGATGTGCGGGTCTGGCGCGCGGGTTCGAACGGTGGGGCGGGCACCCTCGCCATGCTTGCACGCGCGCCGCTTTAGGGAGCGCCCATCAGATCCCACACCGGGATCCGGCGTGCCTGCTGGCTCACCAGCTCCATGAGGGGCTGAAGATACCAGGACCAGCGCAAGGCCAGCGCAGGCATCGGTCCGGAAACCGCCAGGGCCAGCCTTCCTTTCAGCGCGAGGAGCTCGCGAACCTCGGCCGTTGCACCGGCTTGCTCAAGTTCCAGCCGTAGCTGCTCGAGGCAACGCAGCCTCCTCCCGAGTTCGCGATCGGGAGAACCGAGCGGCATGTCCGAGGGGATGTCGCGATTCCCGCCGTAACGGAGGAATTCCGGGAAGAATTTGTTCAGGCAAGCGCGCTGCAGTTTGGTGGTGTTTTTGTCCTCGGATGAGAGCGCCAGGACCACGCGCAAGTAGTCGGCATCGAGATAGGGGTACAGCGGTACCACGCCCGGCGGCGGAAGCTGCTGAGACCACAGCGCGATGGCACGCCGCTGCCGCAGGAGCAGGAACGCCAGCTCGCCGAGGTTGGCACGCGGACGCAAGGTCCGAAGGTAGCCGCGAAGGTCGTCCCGCAGGTTCTCCGCCGTCGGCCACCTGGCGGGCGCAAGCACGCCGTCGAAATCCGACTTGATCGCGTAAACGGCAATGCTCTTGATTTCCTCTTCGTCGGTGCGGTCGCCGGTGGCGAGTCCAAGCCCGATAGTAGCGCGCCACCCGACAGGGTCCCCGAGTATATCGCCGCCGATGCCGTCAAAAATGACTTCACAGGCATCGGGAAGAGTGGAGAACACCCTGCACGCCCACGTGTGATATCCGGTTTCCGAGTCGGTGAGCGCGCGGCGGGAAACGTCGTCGCTCTGGTATTGGCGGTCCGTGGCGTCCACAACCCTGTGAGGAAAGCCGAAGTCCTGGGCCATCTGGCGCGCAAAGCGCGCATCGAGGTCGCGGTTGCCCTGCTGCAGGACGCGACACGTCACTGCCGTAAAGCCGGTTTTCCGGCGAACCAGCCCTGCAAGAATGCGCCGGCTGTCGAATCCGCTGCTCAGCGGGAGCATGACGCTTCCGCTTCGCAACCGGAGGCACCGGTCCAGGGATTGCTGAAAAGCGTGTTCCACTTCATCCAGTGTCTGCGAATCGATGCGTTTTCCGCCTTCCGGAAGAAGCCTCCAGGCAGGTGGTGACGTCACCGGTTCGCCGCCCCCGGCAAAGGTCATGGCGCATCCCGCCGGTACACGTCCGATCCCGGCGGTAAGGCTGCGATCAGCACCGATCCAGGAGGTCTGTACCAGGTAGCGCCAGGCCAGCCTGTCCGGCTCGTCGTCCGGGCACGCAAGGTAGCGCGGATTGGTGGCAAACAGGACGATCTCGCCTAGTCGGCGCCAGTACAGCGTGCCCATTCCAAGCAGATCGGTTGCCAGTGTCAGGGAAGCGCCGTCTCGCCCGATCACGGCCGCCGAAAAGACACCATTCCGCGCCGAGGTCGTGTCGAGCCAGCACTTGTGGATCGCTGCGCTCTGCGAATAGGAGTGGACATCGGGCAGCACGTAGCCCCGGAACGCGATGCCCCCTCCGGAGTCCGTCCGGTGGACGAGTCCCGCGCCGTTTCGAGGTGCGGTGGCACTGGCGAGGAACCAGTTGCGTCCACTGAGCCGTGCAATCGACAACTTGTTGTTGGAGGAGTCGGTCCAGTCTATCGCGATCGATCGGGACGGATGCCATGCGCCAACGAAGAAATTGTCGCATTGGCCGTCCGGGACTGGAGCGGGCCAGCGAATCCGCAGCCGCAGCGGAGTATCCAGGGCGCTACGGGTATTCACGGGCGTGGAAATGAGAGATGGCGATCATTCACCTTCACTTGGAGGTTCAGAGGGTCTCGTGTTGCTCCGGAGTCCCGGAAAGGCTGACGAAAATTACGTGTCCAATTTCCTGAGGAAGGAGATCGGAAAACCGGTAAATGGAACACTTGTAGCGATCCGCGTTCGTGCTGGTCAGCAGGATCGGGTGCAGCGTGCCGCCCGCATTGCGGGTCATGACGACCTGCCCGCTCTGGATCCGCGAGTCGCCGCCGGGAAACGGGCGGAAGCACATAGTGGTGCTGGAGGCGCGCTGGGTCATGTGAATCCCGTTGATGAGACGATCCAGCAGGTGTTCCGAAGCGTTCACGATGGCGTGGTAGCGCACTTCGCGCTCCAGGGCCTCTTCCTCCGTGCACCGCCTTCCCAGGAATCGCTCGACATTGCGGTGCCGCTGGGCCGTCATGGGCGCAGGCTCGGCAGGTGGCTCGGCCAGCGCGGCGTGCGCCAGATCCGCGCCGGAGAAGTGCTCCGATTCTACCAACACAGAGACGACTTCCTTCAGTCCCATTTCCTCAATGAGTCGCCGCAACTGCGTGCAGTAATCGAGGGTTCTGGCCAGGGGGATGTCATTGACGAGCAGCGCGCAAAGGTTGTCTATGACGAGGCTGAAGCGTATGCCTTGGGCGTAGATTCCTGTCACGGCTTGGCGCAGGCGCGCGATCTGGGCAATCACGAAGAGCTCGCCCAGACCGACGTCGAAGCTAAAATCCTCCTGTCCCGGATGGATGGTCGCGTGATAGCCGCCCCCGATATCAAAATAAAAAGGAATCGGTGCCTTGCGCTCGGCCGCGCGTACCACGACGTCGCGTATCGCATTTTCATATACGCGGGCGCGGGAGCGGCTGAGGTATGAAAATGGCCGGCTAAAGAGCAGCTCAACAACGCCTGCGGCCACCGTGGCCTGGTCGGTGTCTTCTTCATTTGGACCGATGGAGGCCCGCAGGTCGGACATCACGTCGTGCAAGTAGGAGCAAAGGTCTCGGCTGATAACGTCTTCCTCGCCTTTGAGTTCGTTCGCGCGGCCTTGGTCAGTACTTGACTCCTGGGCTGAATTCTCAGAATTTGAGATAACACTCTCCTTGGCTGGGGCAAAGTAAGGATCTTGGTCAGTCTCGCGTCGAACCCTCTGCCGAACTCCCTTGACTGCGGTCCTGCTGCCTGGCCCGCGCGCGGGTGGCAGCGCGCGGAACTGCGCTTGCTAGGGCCAGTTATTGTAACTGAGCGTAGGCAAGAAGCTCGGGTCGGACAAGCAGAGTCAGACCGGCACGAAAATGTCAGGCCGGTGTCAGGTGGGCACCGAGAGTCACGGCCTCCCGGACGTGGATCATGCTAGGATCTACAATGTTCCAGACTCTGGAACTTCGGACCGCACCAGGAAGGCACGCTTCGGTAAGGGACATGGGTGGGGGCCTTATCAATACATCGCCGGACAAGGTCAGCAAGGCCCTGGATGTTGGCTAGAATCCCTGTAGTGCTGGAGGGTATTCGGTGCCGACGTCAGCCCTGAAATTCTTTCTTTGTCTTTGTCACGTACGCTCTGAGCAATCCACCGCATGACTGTCGAGAAGCAGGCTCTCGTCGGACTGAAGTGGACTGGTATCGCGAAGCTGGTTGGGCAGATCATCAGTTGGGGCGTGACCGTGTTGGTGCTCCGGCTGCTGGTGCCTTCCGACTACGGATTGATGGCGATTGTCGCTGCCATTATCGGGGTGCTCGCTAGCGTCGCCGAGTTCGGGTTTGGCGTCTCTCTCGTGCAGGCTCAGCAATTGAGCCGCAGCGATCTCGGGGCAGTGACTGGCGCCGTGATCATTTCAAACGTGAGCATTGGCGTGCTGGTGACGGTCTTGGCGCCAGTCGCCGCCTGGTTCTATTCTGAGCCGCGCCTTACACTCCTGGTCGAAGTCGCCTCCCTGCACTTCCTGTTCAGCGCGGTTGGCACTGTTCCTCAGGCGCTCGCCTACCGTCGCATGAATTTCGGATGGCTCGCGCGGACAGAGGTCGTGGCAGTGGTGACAAGCGGACTGGCGACCCTAGGGCTTGCCTGGCACGGGTACGGGGTCTGGGCGTTGCTGATGGGCAGCTTGCTGCAGACCTTCATCCGCACCGCCCTGCTGCTGTCGCAAGGGATGCCGCGACCGACCTTCAGGCTGCGGGGCTTGCGACAGCACGCGATTTTTGGCGGGACGTTCACTGTGACCCGGCTGGTTTCGCAAGTCGCATACGAGTCGGATATTTTCATCGCAGGGCGGCTTCTCCCGCACGAGGCGATCGGGCTCTATTCGGTTTCTCTGCATCTGGCGACCTTGCCGATGCAGAAGATCATGGGCGTGATCAACCAGGTGATTCTTCCCGCCGCCGCCAGGCTCCAGCAAGAACGCGAGCGCTTGCGCCTGCGAATGATCGAGGCGACTCGCATATTGATTTTGTTCAGCCTTCCAGTGCTTTGGGGTCTGTCGGCAGTGGCGCCGGAGTTCGTCAGGACGATCATGGGTCCTCAGTGGGGCGACGCCGTGTTCCCCTTGCAGATCATTTGCGTGGCTATTCCATTGCGGATGCTGAACGCGGTCTACACCACGGTGGCGATCGGCGTTGGCAACATGCGAGTCAATGTGTTCAATACGGTAGCGAGCGCCATCGTGCTGCCGTCGACGTTTTATGTCGGCGCGCACTGGGGCGCGGACGGACTGGCATTCGCCTGGGTAATCGCGATTCCATTTGTTTTTTTCTGCTTCTTGCCCAGGGTTCTCCGAATTGTCGACCTTCGCCTCTCCGATCTCTTGAGGTCTCTCCGTGTGCCAGCGGCTGCGGGCGCGTTCATGTATGCGGCGGTGGGTCTGGGTCGTTTGGCTTGCGAGGGGCTGTCGGTGGCGGTGCGCTTGCCGCTGCTCATCGTCCTGGGCGCCGCCGTCTACATTGGTGTGGTGCTGCTATTGGACCGGCGAGTCGTCGTGGACGTCCTGCGCATCTTGCGAGCGATGCGTGCGTAGTGGAGGTGTAGCCGCCGACTCGATCGGAGGCCTGTCTTCGTCTTGAAGGTTCTGCCAGCCGGGTACGCCAGATTTGTCCTGAGCACGACTCAACTTATAATCGAGTCGAACACCCTTTGAACGGACTCAGGATCACAATGCCGTTCCCTGCAAATGCACTCGTAAGATTCAAGGGCTGACTGAAAGACATTGGCTACACATCAAACAAGGTATGCGGATGATTCCGACAGGGAACTGTGGGACGGGTACGTTTGCAAACACCCGGAAGCCAGTCTTTTCCATTTGTTCGGATGGCGAGATGTAATACGCAGTACTTACGGTCACGCGACTTACTATCTCATGCTCACGGCGCGCGACGGAGGAGAGGATGCCGCTCCCCCCACGTACGCAGCGGAAGGCGGACGCCCCGCGGAGCGCATTCTAGGCGTCCTTCCCCTGGTTCACTTCAAACACGCGTTCTTTGGCAATTGTCTGGTATCCCTGCCGTTCCTGGATGGCGGTGGCCTCCTTGCAGATGACAGGGGCGCGGAAGACAGTCTGCTGTCTGAGGCCGTCCGACTCGGCCTGAGCGTTGGTGCGAGCAGAATTGAATTGCGCCAGGAGCGGCTCCTCGCATCCCGCGATGGTATGAGCGCTTTTTGCAGCGAGAGTGCGCGAAAGCCGCTGCAGGTCGCCACGAGATCCGACAAGGTTCGGATGCTTCTGAACCTCCCCGGCTCCTCAGAGATGCTCATGAAGTCCTTCAAGTCGAAGCTGAGAAGTCAACTGACAAAGTCCTTGAAGGGGGGGGTGAGCACCAGGACGGGGGGGGCGGAACTGCTGGAGGACTTCTACAAGGTGTTTTTGGTCAACATGCGCGATTTGGGGTCTCCGGTTCATTCGATGAAGTTGATGCGGCACGTCCTCCGCGAATTCTCCGGTTCCTCCAGAATCGTTGCAGTCTACAAGGCTAAGGAACCTGTCGCCGCCGCGTTGGTGGTCGGGTTTGGGAAAATGCTGCGAAATCCCTGGGCTTCCTCCCTTCGCGAATACGCTTCCCTGAGTCCGAACATGCTCCTGTATCTGCGTGTGCTCGAATATGCCTGCGGCAATGGCTACCAGGTGTTCGATTTCGGGCGCTCTTCCGTAGGTGAGGGGACTTATAAATTCAAGGAGCAGTGGGGCGCCTTGCCCGCGCCGCTCCATTGGCTTTATATCTCTCTCGACGGCGAGTTGCCGAATCCGGAAAGCTCCGAGAAAGGGAGATTCGGGAAAGCCATTCGTTATTGGAAAAAGCTGCCGGTGATCGTCACCAGGGTTGTCGGCCCCAGCATCAGAAAACACATCAGCCTGTGAACGGGCTTGCCATGACATCGTCAATGGGCAAATGCGCATAGGAAGAACTCTGCCGCCCGCAGCGGCCCCAATTAGCATCAGCCAAATTGTGTCGGGAGTTTGGGGCATGTTTCGCGGCAGGAAGGAGCTCGATCGTTTCCACTCAGAACTGAAGGAGCACTTTGGAGTCAAGCACTGCTTTCTCGTCTCTTCGGGAAAAGCGGCATTCACGCTGATCCTTCTGGCCCTTGAGGACTTGTCCCCGGGCAGGGATGAAGTAATCGTCCCGGCGTTCACCTGCTATTCCGTCCCCTCATCCGTCGTTCGCGCAGGGCTCCGGATACGGCTGTGTGACCAGTGCGCGGACAGTCTTGATCTTGATTTTGCGCAACTGTCCGCGATGCATTCCTCGCAGGTGGACGCCCGTTCCTTGGGTGGCGCCGGCAGTTCGCCGATTGATGCCTCTGCCACCCCTGACAGTTCCCGGGAACCGATGAGGAAGGTTCTAGCGATCGTTCCAACCCATCTGTTCGGTTGTACAGCCGATCTGACGGGATTGCGAGCGTTGATTCGAGACCCAGGAGTCGCCGTCGTTGAGGATGCGGCCCAGGCCATGGGAGAAACAATAGATGAAAGGAAAGTCGGGACCTTGGGCGATGTCGGCTTCTTCAGTCTTGCCCGAGGGAAGGCCCTGTCGGTCGTGGAAGGAGGAATTATCCTTACCGATCGGGACGACCTTGCCGAAGCACTATATCGTAGGGTGGGCCGTCTTCCCCGCTACGGAATTCCGGCCCTGCTGAGCCTTATTTTCAAGGCGCTGGCACTGATGTTGCTTGTCCATCCCAGGCTATTCTGGTTGCCTCGCGCCCTGCCGTTCCTGAAACTTGGAGAGACGCTGTTTGAGACGGATTTTCCCATCCTGAAGATGTCTTCGTTTCAGGCAGGGCTGGCAAGAAATTGGCAGACGAAACTCGAGAAACTGCGGCAAGTTCGAAAGAACTGGGTGAATCGGTGGATTGCGATCCTTGAAGCGAACAGAAATCACGGCTCAAGTTACTTCGGAGGTCAGTCGTTGGGGCTCCTGCGTTTTCCCATAAGAGTCAGCGACCGGAAAAAGCGAGAAACCCTGCTGCATGAAAGTGAACGTTTGGGGTTGGGGATCATGCCGGTCTACCCAACGTCGATCGATGCCATTCCCGAGTTGAGAGGGAAGGTTGCCGCCGGGGCGTTTCCCGTTGCCGAGGGCTGTGCCAGGGAACTCGTCACATTACCCACTCATGCGTATCTGACGGAAGGCGACGTAACGGAGATTTCCGGCCTTGTCTCGAGCATATTGGGATGAAGATGCTTCGAAGCAGTGACGAATGTGCCTCACCTATGGAGCAGCGATGAAAAGAGTGTTCAACATCTGCGGGGCCCGGCCGAATTTCATGAAGATCGCGCCGCTGGTGCACGCCATGCAGCGAAGCGCAAGCCTGCGCAGCACGATCGTCCACACCGGGCAGCACTACAGCCCGACGCTGTCGGATGTGTTTTTCGAGGAACTGAGGATCCCGCGCCCAGAAATCTCGCTCGAGGTCGGTTCGCTCCCCCGTCTGGAACAGATCGCCCTTATCGAGGAGCGTTTCACCCCGATCGTGGAGAAGGAGATGCCTGATCTCGTGCTCGTCGTGGGTGACGTGAATTCAACCGTCGCGTGTGCACGGGTTGCACGGCGCCTTGGGGTTCCCGTCGCGCACGTGGAGGCCGGGTTGAGAAGTTTCGATCTCGAAATGCCGGAAGAGCACAACCGGGTCGAGACGGATAGATTATCCGACATCCTCTACGTCACCGAAGAGTCCGGGATGACGAATCTCCGGAACGAACGCGTCCCGGGAAAGGCGGTCCTGGTCGGAAACGTGATGATCGATACGCTCATTGCCAACCTGGACCGGGCCAGTGGCTCCGACGTGCGTGCGCGCAGGGGTCTGCAAAGCGGGAAGTACGCGGTGGCGACCTTCCATAGGCCAAGCAATGTGGACTCGAAGAAGTCGGCCGGAAAAGTGGTTGATGCCCTTCGCCTGGTGGCAGGATTCTTTCCGGTGGTCCTGCCAATTCACCCTCGAACAAAGGAGTCGTTCGACAGGTTCGGCTTTCTGGAGGTGCTCGCCAACACGCCTGGCCTCCAGCTCGTCGAGCCGATGGGTTACTTTGACTTCATAGGACTCGTGAAGGAATCCAGGGTAGTGGTAACGGATTCCGGAGGCGTCCAGGAAGAAACCACCTATCTTGGCGTTCCGTGCTTGACGATGAGGGAGAATAGCGAGCGACCGTCGACGATTTCTGTCGGAACGAATCTTCTCATCGGCTCGGATCTCGAACGGCTGAAATCGGAACTCGAGAACATCTTCGCGGGCAAGTTCAAGAAGGGTAATGTGCCGCCGTTCTGGGATGGCAAGGCGGCAGAGCGGATAGTGGCCGATCTCGAGGCGTTTCTTTCGTGAGGAAGAAAGTCCTCATGATTTGCTACTACTTCCCGCCGATTGGAGCCTCAGGCGTAACCCGCAGCTTTGAATTCGCGAAACTTCTTCCGCATTTCGGTTGGGAACCCCTGGTTCTTACCGTCAGGCATTCCAAGGATCCCTGGGTGGTGGCCAGCCTCGGTGAGGATCCAAAAGGGATTCGGGTCGAGCGCACTGTGGAATGGAACCTGGCGGGCCTTGCCGATTTCCTTCACGGCTGTTGCTGTCGTGTTGCCCGGTTTTTCGGAAAGGACCTCACGCGCAACTTCTTCCGCGAGTACCTCTGCGTTCCGGATTCCCAGATGGCCTGGTTCTCAACGATCCCCGCACGAAGGTTGGCGGGTGAATGTGACCTGATCTACGCAAGCTGTTCGCCCTTCAGCTCATCGGTCAGCGGCGCCATCGTGAAGCGGCTGACCGGGCGGCCCCTGGTCGTCGATTTCCGGGACGCGTGGTCTCTCAATCCGTACGCTCACTTCGGCCGGCTTCACCGCGCAATCATCTCTCGCCTGGAACGCATCGTTCTCAGCACTTGTGACGCTCTGATAGTGAACACGGATGGAGCGGCGCGGCTGTATGCAACTGTTTATCCGGAGTACCGCGAGAAGATCGTCACAATTCCAAACGGATATGACGTGCTTACCCCCGTTGATCGAAGGACGACAGGGGGTGAGTTCCAGATCATGCACGTCGGATCGTTCTACGGGTCGAGAAGTCCTGACGCGCTGCTGGAGTGTCTCGCCGAGATCAAGAAAGATGACATCGTATTCGTGCAGGTCGGAGGCGGCTTCGATTCGTACGAGCGATTCAGGGAAAAGGTAAGAATCAGAATAGTTCCGCCTGTCCCGAGAGAGGCAGCGCTTGAATTGATGCGTGAAGCGTCGCTCCTCTATCTCAAGCAGGGATGGGAACCCGGCGTGTCGGAATACATCGCGGTCGGGGCGAAAACATACGAGTACCTCGCAACCGGCCTGCCAATTCTTGCCGACGTTCCGCCTGGCGACAATGGCGAACTCGTCGGAAAATATGCATCAGCCGGCTACGTTGTGACTTCCAATGAGCGCACCGACCTTCGTCATGCTGTCGAAATGGCCTACGAAGCCCGTTCGGGGACGCGTGCGGCGATCCATCCGGAATTCGCGGAAAGGTTCTCGAGGAGAGAACTCACCAGGCAGCTTGCAGACCTGCTTGACGGGGTGACCGCCCGACCTCGCAGGAATCCTGTACGGACGTAGCCATCGTGGGCAAAACAGCAGCCTTGCTGGCGAGAGTCGGCCGCGCCTGATGATCGCGAACATGGTCCTGGAATGACCGCATGATATTTCTCGAAATAGTCTTGGCGATGTCCGTAGGACTGGTGGTCTACGCCTACCTCGGCTATCCGCTCCTGCTCTGGGGATTGTCATTGATGAGATATCGCAGAGTGAGCAAGGCCGATATCACGCCTTCCGTCACCTTCATCATCACGGCATATAACGAGCAATCGCGAATCGCGGGCAAGCTGGAAAATACCCTTAAACTCGCGTATCCGGCATCCCGGCTGGAGGTGGTAGTTGCATCGGACTGCTCGTCGGATAGAACCGACGAGATCGTCGGATCCTACGGAGACCGGGGGATCCAGCTGGTCCGCGCGTCTGCGAGAAGAGGCAAGGAAGCCGCACAGAAGCTGGCCGTGGACGTTGCGAAGGGGGACATTTTCGTGTTTTCCGACGTGGCGACGATTCTCCCGGAACATGCGGTGTCGAACATCGTGAAGAATTTTCATGATCCAACCGTAGGGTGCGTGAGCAGCGTCGACCGCTTTGTCGATGAGGACGGTCGTGTGAGCGGAGAAGGCGCCTATGTGCGGTACGAAATGCTCCTGAGATCCCTGGAGACGCGCGTGAACTCGCTGGTAGGGCTCAGCGGATCGTTCTTCGCCGCGAGGAGGGAAGTGTGCAGGGGGAAATGGTCGGACGATCTCCAAAGCGATTTCAACACCGTGCTGAACAGCATGCGAATGGGCCTTCGCGGGGTGTCCGACCCGGAAAGCGTCGGGTATTACAAGAACATTGCCGACGAGCGGAAGGAGTATGACCGGAAAGTGCGGACGGTTCTGCGAGGGATTTCGGTGTTCATGAGAAGTCTGGCGCTGACCAATCCCCTGCGGCACTCCGTGTTCGCATGGCAACTGCTCAGCCACAAGCTCTGCCGATGGCTGGTCCCTTTCGGCATGATGACGGCGTTCGTCAGCAATGCTTTGCTCGCGCTTTCATCGCGATGGTATGCCATCCTGTTTCTGGCACAGATCCTGTTCTACTCGGTGGCGCTGGGCGGTATTTTCTGGAAACCGCTCTTGCGCTTCCCCATTGTCAGACTGTCCTCCTTCTTTCTGTTGGTCAACGCGTCGATCTTCCACGCCTGGGTCCGGTATTGGTCGGGTGAGCGACTCCTCGTATGGGAACCTTCAAAGCGATAGTACAGGTGAAGGGATGGGCCCGGCGCTGCGCAGCAGAGCTGTACGCGCTGTCGCCCGGATATCTGAACCGCCTGCGGGGCAAGGTCGTCATCTTGACCTACCACAGGGTCGTATCGATGAAAGAGCTGGATGCGGAATACATACACCCGGGGATGTACGTGACGGCAGAGACATTTGCAATGCAGATGCGGTTTATCAAGCAGCACTTCTCCGTGATTCCGCTTGCCGAACTCCTGCGTCTCTGGTCGGAGCACAAGTGGAACCCCGAGCAGCGATATTGCGTGGTGACCTTCGACGATGGCTGGCTGGACAATTATGTGTACGCCCTGCCGGTACTGAAACGGAATGCGCTGCCTGCCACCGTCTTCCTGCCGACGGACTTTGTCGGGACCGATCGGTGGTTCTGGCCGGAGCAGATCGCCTGGCTGTTACGCCATACTGCCTGCCAGAACGAGGAGAAGCGGCGGCAGGCAGTCAACGTCCTCCAGGGCGAATTTTCATGGCTTGCCGGAACGGGGATGTCGGCAAGCGCGATGGACGCGGACACGTTGATCGAGCGCTGCAAGTTGCTGGCGCAGGATCGGATTGATGCCCTTATCGCTGCCTGGGGACGGCAACTCGACGTGGTGCTCCCGCGTAGCCGGCAAGTAATCAACTGGGAAGAAGCACGGGAAATGTCTGCCTCAGGGGTGTCGTTTGGCTCGCATTCGGCCACCCACAGGATCCTGACGCTTCTGGATTCGGACGAATTGCATCGGGAGATCGATGGGTCATGGGAAACGCTCAAGGACAAACCCGTCGCGACGGTTCCGGTCTTTTGCTACCCGAACGGCGACTGGTCGGCGGAGGTGGGGCGATCGGTTGAGGCTGCTGGCTATGCCGCGGCCACGACAACGGAATTCGGCTACGAAGATGGGATACCGTCGCGGCGGTTTGGGCTGAAACGCATCAATATCCACAATGACGTGACGCACACCCCCAAACTCTTTGCGTTTCATCTGGCCGGCTACAACAATGCACGTTGAGGCTGTCGGGCGGCTGCGATGAGCAAGGGCGCTGTTTCGACGCATCAACCCGGTGTCATTGTCACCGACGGCAACGAACGATCTACCCTGGCGGTCACACGATCGCTGGGGCGGAGGGGCATTCCCGTCTTCGTCGGGGCAGAAACCCCGTCGAGTCTGGCCGGAGTTTCCCGTTACTGCCGCGAATCGTTTGTGCACCCCTCTGCCTCGGCAGATCCGGATGAGTTTCGCGCTTGTCTTCTCGAACGCGCGAAGCGGTGGGGAGCACGGGTGGTGTTTCCGATGACCGACCTCGCCATGGAGATCCTCGGCGAGGTCGGTCAGCAGAACGGTGCACCCATCGTTCTGCCGATTCCCTCCCTGGATCAATACCGGGCGCTCTCCAACAAATATCAGCTGATGGAGTCGGCGAAACGTCTGGGGGTTCCCATTCCGGACACCATCTTTGTCCCGGACGGGGATGTGGAAAAGGCGCTTCCGCAGATCAACCGGTGGCCGGTTGTGGTCAAGCCGGGTCGGTCGCTCATCAAGGTACGGGGGCGTTGGCAGAAGACATCAGTCGTGTATGCCCATGATGCCGGCGAACTCAGGAAATTATACGGGGAGATCTCCAGCCTCAAGGAGCCTTCACTCCTGCAGGCAAGAGTCGTCGGCGAGGGGCAAGGGGTGTTTGGTCTGTTCGATCGGGGGAAGCCGGTGGCGTTATTTGCGCACAGGCGATTGCGCGAACGCCCGCCTTCGGGAGGCGTGAGCGTGCTTCGAGAAAGCATGGCATTGCGCCAGCCAATCACCGAATACGCATTGCGCATCGTGCAATCGGCCGAATGGCATGGTGTGGCGATGGTCGAGTTCAAAGTCGATCTGGCATCGGGCGTTCCGTACCTGATGGAAGTGAATGGGCGGTTCTGGGGCTCGCTGCAGCTCGCGATCGATGCCGGGGTGGACTTTCCCTGGCTCTTGTATCAGCTGGCCACGACGGGAGCAGTCCCGCCCGACAGCCGGTCGTACGAGGTGGGCGTCCGCTCCCGCTGGTGGTGCGGGGATCTCGATCTCCTGCTGCTGAGATTGCGCAAATCGGATCGTGAACTGAGTCTTCCGCCCGGAAGTCCGTCGAAGGGCGAGACCGTCGCGTCGTTTCTCCGGGTGTGGGATCCGAAGACAAAGACCGAAGTCTTCCGCCTGTCCGACCCACGGCCCGGGCTCCATGAACTGGTCAACTATGGCATGGCATTGGTGCCGGGGCTGAAGGCACGCGCGAAGGGTATTCGGGCCGGGCTCCTTCGCATGCGGTGGAATGTTGCGGTTGCAGCAGGTATTCACCGCGCCATCGTCCGGGCAAGACTTCCCCGGCGCGTATCCCGCGTCCTCGTGCTGTGCAAAGGGAATATCTGCCGCAGTCCCTTTGCCGCCGAATTGCTCAAGAAGCGGGCAACGGACCGGAACATTCGCCTCGATATCCGCTCAGCCGGGCTCGACACCACTCCGGGCCACGATGCATATCCGCTGGCAAAGACCGTGTCACGCGAATATGGTGTCGGCCTCGATCATCATCGGACGACGCCCATTACCATGGACATGGTTTCCTGGGCAGACCTCGTTCTCGTCATGGAGACCGCGCACGTGGTGGATCTTTGCAGGATGTCATCGGCGGCCCGGGCAAAGACATTTCTGCTGGGGCACTTTGCCTCACGGGCGACAACGGACATCGGTGATCCCTATGGAGGCACGCCGGAGGACTTCACCAGATGCTACGCGGTCATCGACGACTCCTGTGAAGGGTTTCTTGCTCATGTTGCCGGTCTCGCGTCGTGCCCGGCCACATGAAACCGAAACGTTACGATTTTCTTGCCCGGATGTGATTGGACAGGGAACAAATCATCGTGCAGCGGTTTCCACAGACGGTTTTGCATCTCTCCAGTACCAGCGGCCCGGGCGGGGCGGAAATGATCGTGAAGCGCCTGGCTTCCTCCCTGGATCCCCGCCGATTCCGCTCGATTGTTTGCCTGTACCGCCCTGGCTGGCTCTACGACGCCAGCAGGGATCAGGGAATTCCGACGTCAGTCATCGGGATCAATGGAGCTCTGGACCTCCGGTGGGCGCGTGCGTTCGCCACGCTTGTCAAGAAAGAACGCGTTGCCGTGATCCACGCCCATGAATTTACCGCGAATGTATACGGAAGCATGATGGGGCAGATTATGGGAGTCCCCGTCGTGGCGACGGTCCACGGGAAGAATTACTTTGCCGACCAACTGAAGCGTCGCGCGGCCTATCGATATGTGAGTCGCGTGTCCCGGATGGTGGCAGTTTCGGAGGATCTCAAGCAGTTTATCGTCCGGCGGGCGGGAGTCGCAGAACATCGAGTCGACGTCGTCTACAACGGCGTGGACGTGGCAGGTCTTCCCTCGATTGATGAGCTCAGCGCGATTCGTGCGCACCTGCGTCTGGATGGATATGACCATGTGATTGGAGCAGTCGGGTCCCTCTACCCGGTAAAGGGACACGTGCATCTCATCAAGGCTCTCCCGGAGATTCTGCGGGCTTGCCCCAGGACGCTGCTGTTGTTGGTAGGGCAGGGGCAAATGGAGCAGTCCCTGAAGGCCGAGGTGGTGAATCGGAATCTTGATGCCCATGTGCGCTTCCTCGGGTTTCGAAGTGACGTGCCGGCGCTATTGTCGCTATTGGACGTATTCGTCCTGCCCTCTCTCTCCGAGGGGCTCTCCATGGCGCTGTTGGAGGCCATGGCGGCGGGGAAGCCCGTGGTCGCCTCCAATGTTGGCGGGAATTCGGAGCTTGTCGTCGATGGTGACACGGGATTCCTGGTAGATGCGGAGTCCCCCGAATCCATATCTGATAGAGTTGTGCAGATTCTTCGGGACAAAGTGCAGGCGGTACGCATGGGAGATCGTGGTCGCCGCCGCGTGCATGACAAATTCTCTTTTCGCGCGATGGTCGACCGGTACCAGAGGTACTATGAGCAGGCGCCTGGCGGGTAACTTCTCCTGAGAACTGTGCTGACAGTTGCAGTGTCGTCGAGAAGGATCAGGAGCGAAGAAGCACCCTGGCCATCATGAATTTTCCGCAGGGTAAACGGTTCGCCTTTACGATTCTCGACGATACGGACGACTCCACGTTGGAGAACGTCAGGCCTGTCTACGATGCGCTGAAGGCCCACGGAATCCGGACAACGAAAACCGTCTGGCCGGTTGATTGCCCGGAGGGAAGCCGAATTTTTTTCGCGGCGGACACGTTGCAGCGAAAGCCGTATCTGGAGTTTGTCCAGCAGCTGGCAGCCGGCGGCTTTGAGATCGCTTTTCATGGGGCGACCATGGAATCCAGCCCGCGTGACCGGACCGTTCGAGCGCTGGAGTTTCTCAAGCGCGAGTTCGGCGCGTATCCGACCCTCTTTTGCAATCATGGTCAGAATCGGGACAATCTCTATTGGGGTCACAAGCGGTTTCAGACTTCATGGCTGCGCCGCATGGTTGGATTGTTTCGCAGGGAAGGGGCCTCTTACTACCTGGGGGATGTCGAGGATTCGGACTATTTTTGGGGCGATCTCTGTCGCCGGCACATCCGTTACGTAAGGAACTGGACGTTTCCCCGCCTGAACATGCTCGACGTCAATCCGGAAATGCCGTACCGGCTCCCGGGCGCACCGTATGTCAATTTGTGGTTTTCCACTGCGGATGCATCCGACGCGGGAGAGTTTGTCCGATTGCTCACCAGGGAAAACCTCGATCGCCTTGAACGGGCGGGAGGACTCTGTATTGTCTCCACGCACCTCGGCAAGGGTTTTGTCAAAGATGGGGTGCTGGATTCCCGGGTGCACCGCATATTCCAGGTCCTTAGCCAGAAACCCGGGTGGTACGTGCCGGTTTCCGAAATGCTCGACTACCTTGTCCAGGCGCAGGGCAAAGGCCGGACGCTTGGTTCCCTGCAGACAGCGATGCTCGAAGCGCGATATCTCGCAAATAAAATCTGGTAGGCTTCGTGATCTTGAGTAATTGCGGGGCTTGGGAGCGCGGAGAGCTTTGCCATCATGTGCTGTAACGGCGGACGGGATCCATGAGTGAAGATCGAGAATTGCTTGATACAGGGATAGATAAATTAACGGATGAGATCGAGGCGCGTACAGCGATCAACCGACTGCCGTCTGGTCTTCGTCTGCGACAGGCGATCGAGCGACTGATTTTCATCGATCCGAAGGGGGCCGTTGACCTGCTGGAAACCCGTCCGGATGCGATCGGCGAGTCGGGAACCGATCTGGGCAACTTGCTGGGTCGAAGCCTTCTCGAACGGAAGATGTTCAGGGAAGCGGCCCATCTCCTGCATCTTGCTGGTCAGACAAAACTCATCACCGATACCACGATTTGCATCCGGTTGGCCAAGGCGTTGGCCCAAGAGCAAGATAGCAAGGGAGCAGCACAGGTTTTCAGGACCGCGCTTGCCATCGATCCGGCCTGTGTCCCGGCGATGAGAGGCTTGTACGAAATCGCCGCGAAGGCCGGCCAATCCGAGGAGGCTTCGCAGTGGCTTGCCCGGCTCGCCGATACGGATTTGTCGTATTCGACGGTCTCCTATGTATACAGGGAACGGCAGAAACTTCCCGGCAGCCAGGGGCGCCCGGTCCGCATTGCTCTCTTGAGCTCGTACGTCCTGGACTGGCTGATCCCCTACCTCGATGTGGAATGCAGAAAAGCCGGGCTCAATCCGGAGTTCTACCTGGGGCCGTTCAATCAATACACGCAACAAATATTGAATCCCAGAAGCGATCTCTATCAGTTCAAGCCGGACGTCATTTTCCTTGCGCTTGGACTCGAGGATATTTGCCCGGAAGTTGCGGTGTCCCCGAAGGAAGACGAACTCGCCCGGGCCCGAGGTGCCATTGTCGGGCAGGTCCTTGGACTGGTTCGGGAAATCGAGGCGCATAGTGGAGCGCTCACGGTAGTCCACAGCTTTTCCGCTCTGGGGAGGGACGGGCTGGGGATTCTTCAGAACCGGCTCGCCAACGGCTTGTCGAAATGGCTCGGCAGCCTGAACGATGAGCTCGCGGGAGAGTTGCGGACGCACGAGCGGTCATTCCTGATGCCGCTCGATTCCGTGGTCGGATGGGTCGGGCGGGAGCGCAGTCATCAGGCGAAGATGTGGTACATGGCCAGCATGAGAATGGCCGAAGCGTCGCTTCCGGAACTGGCGCGGTACAGCATGCGCTATGTCAAGGCGCTGAAGGGGCTCACCAGAAAATGCGTGGTTCTCGATCTCGACGGGACATTGTGGGGAGGGGTTGTCGGGGAAGCAGGGACTGAAGGGGTTGCATTGGGGCCGACGGCTCCAGGTATTGAATACGTGGATTTTCAGCGGGCCCTGCTGGGGCTTACCCGTCGCGGCATCCTGCTCGCAGTATGTTCCAAGAATAATCCCGAGGACGCGCTGCCGGTCATCCGTACGCATCCGCACATGGTGCTCAGGGAAGAGCAGTTCGCCGCTATGCGGATCAATTGGAGCAACAAGGCGGACAATATTCTGGAAATCGCCCAGGAGCTCAACATTGGTCTGGACTCGCTGGTCTTCATCGACGATAACCCGAACGAGCGGGAACTGATCAAGCAGGTGCTGCCGGAGGTGCTGACCGTCGACCTTCCCAAAGACCCCTCGCTCTACCGGCGAATGCTGGAGGACATGACGGACTTCGACCTGCTGGCTTTGACCAAAGAGGACGAGACGCGAGGGGCGCAGTATCAAGCCAACGCCAAGCGTCAGGCCGCGAAGAACACGGCTGCCTCGCTCGATGAATATCTGCATTCGCTCGGAATTAGAGTTGCGATCGATCTCGCGTCTCGTGAGGCGCTCAATCGTGTGGTGCAGTTGTTCAACAAGACAAATCAATTCAACCTGACGACGAAGCGCTATCAGGCTGAGGATGTCATTCGCTTCATGGAGTCGGAGGAATATCGTTTGTACGATTTGCATGTAACCGACCGATTTAGCGACCACGGGCTGGTCGGGACTGCCGTCATTCGCAAGCAGCGCGAGGAGTGGCACATCGATAGTCTCTTGATGAGCTGCCGCGTCATGGGACTGGGCGTTGAGACCGCGTTTCTCGAGCGGATCTGTTCCGACGCCGTCAGGGAACGAGCCGTCAGACTGATAGGAGAGTATGTCCAGACCAAGAAGAACCAACCCGTGAAGGAGTTCTATGCCCAGCACGGGTTTTCATTGTTGAAGGAGGAGGATGGTCGGCAAGAATGGACGCTGACTGTGGCGGCCACGCCCATTCAGAAACCTTCATGGATTGCAGGCGGAACGGGCGCGGAGACGTCATGAGCGTCGAAGATGTGGTCGCCAGGGTATTCAACCTGGATGCTTCGGAAGTGACGGATCAATCCTCCAGGGAAACCATTGCGGGATGGGATTCCATGGGACATCTGTCGCTGGTCACCGGTCTGGAAGAAGAGTTCAAGGTGTCGATTGCCATTGCGGACGCCATGGAAATGGCCAGCGTGCAGCACATCAAGAGGATATTGAAGGACTACGGAGTCGCCCCCTGATGCCCGGTCGTGAACCCGCAAGTGAGCGCCCATGAGTCGAGAACTTGCCAGGGTCGCTCTGTACGATCAGAGCATGAGTGGGGCATTTGACCGGTTCTGCCGCGCGATCTGGCCGAACTCGCGCAACCGGGCATCCCCCGGGGCGGTACGGTTGGAGGGAGGCCAGGCAGGTCCCGCGCAGACTCGCCCGACCTTCGTGTTCCTGAAGGGAGAGGAGATCGTCGGCCACGTCACGACGATTCCCGTGCAACTCGCTTCTTTCGCGAACACCGTTGCGGCCCACTGGATTGTGGGGTTCATGGTGCTCCCCGAGCACCGGAATGGCCTCGTGGGTCCGTTGCTAATCAAGGAAGTCAACCGGTCTCTGGACTGCGCGCTGTCGCTATTCGTGGAACCACCCGTCTTGCGTATCCTGACGGGGCTGAAGTGGGTGCATAAGGGAATCCTGCCCCAATACCTTCGGGTCCTGAATGCTCGAGGCGTGAGCCGGAATGTTCAACGGTCGGGAATCAAGGCCCTTGCATTGCCCGCGGATGATTCGAACCCCATGGCGCAGAGTCAGTTTGCCGAATCGTTGATGCGGGTGCTGGGGAGTTGGGTCCTGGCAGTCGGACAGGCGTTATGGGTGAGCCTGACCGTTGTTGCCAGGCCCAAGGCTGTGCCGGTGGCAGTCCGGGAGGAGCGAGGATTTGACGACAGCTACGACAAGCTCTGGCAAGCGGTAAGCGGACAGTTTGGGGCGTGTCTTGTGAGAGATCAGAAGTATCTCAGGCAGCGATTCGGGGGGAATCCGGATCGCTACCGTGTGCTCGGGTGCCGGCAGGAGAAGCGCTTGCTGGGCTATTGCATCGTCAAGACGAAGCAGTTTTCAAATGACTCTCGGATGGGAAATATGAAGGTGGGAACGATTGTCGATTGCCTCTTCGATCCGACGGCTCCTGCGGTATTCCAGGCTCTGTTGAACGGTGTGCTGAAGATATGCGTAGCAGAAGGCGTGCACGCGGTGCTGTGCACGGCATCCCATGCCGCAGTGGGGCGGCTGCTTCGAGCCAATGGCTTTTTTGCAATCCCCGGCAACTTGAACTTTGCTTATCACAATCGGACGAGTGTGCCGGTTCAAGACATACCGCTCGAGTCCTGGCACCTGATGCGAGGAGACTCCGACGCGGACCAGAATTTCTGATTCGCCAGTTTTCCTCTGCTGACCTCAAACCATTGCCTATGAGAAGCAGCGGCCGGGCAGGACAACGCTCTCCGGTGCGCGTGTGCCATTTCGCCTCGGGCGATCTCTGGGCTGGAGCAGAGGTTCAAGTCGTCACGTTGCTGGGGGCCCTCAAGCAGTTTCCCGATCTTGAGCTGTCGGCGCTATTGCTCAACAGCGGGCGGATGGCGGATGAACTCACCCTGCGGGGAATTCCAGTGACGGTCTGTGACGAATCGCGTCTGGGGATCGTTCGGCTTTCTCGGGCGGTGATCAATCAGCTGAAAAGGATCCGGCCTCACATCCTCCATACGCATGGTTACAAGGGGCATATCCTGGGCGTTATCGCGGGAAAATTGTCGCATCATCCACTGATGGTTCAGACCTATCACGGCCTGGAAGAGAATCTCCCGGGCTGGGCTGGTCTCAAGATGAGCCTCTACAACGGGATCAATGCGGCCGTGGGCAAGGCGACGGCTGATGGAATTGTCGGGGTCTCGTCGGAAATCACCAGGATCTTGGAGCGGCAGTATCCTTCAGCCGACGTCCGCTGCATCAGGAACGGCATCGATCTGGCTCGCGTCGTTCCCAGTTTGGAGCGCCCGGCGATGCGGGCGCAACTGGGGATGGCGCCAGATACGTTTCTGGTGGGAACAGTGGGCCGCCTCATGCCGATCAAGGGTCTTGAGTATTTGATCGAGGCCTTCGCACAATTCCACCGGCGGCGTGGCGCACAAGAAAGCAAGCTCGTGATAGTTGGAGACGGTCCGTTGAGGGCCGCGCTCGAGCAATGCGCAGAGAGTCATGGTGTATCTCGTCAAGTCGAGTTCTTGGGGATACGGACAGACGTGTACAATCTGATGAGAGCGTTTGATGCGTTTGTGCTGTCGTCGCTTCACGAAGGTGTACCGATGGTGCTACTTGAGGCCATGGCACTCGGGGTGCCTATCGTGGCCAGCCGTGTCGGGGGGGTCCCGGAGATTCTTGAGGATAGGAGGGAAGCCTTGTTGGTTCCCGCCAGGGACGCAGGCGCTCTCGCAAGGGAAATTGAGGTGCTTGCTGGGTCTTCTGAAATTCGTGCCCTATTGATTCGAGCGGCTCGAGCACGAGTTGAGGCTCAGTTCTCGATCCAGTCGTCGGCCGCGAAGATGCATGAGATGTATCGCTCGCTTTGTGCGGGAAAGTGTTGACGGGCGATGCCACGCGAAAACACACGGCTGCGCCGCGAGACAGCATTCGTCTGATGCTAACCTGTTGTCGTAATTCACTTCGGCTTGCCGGGCATGGTCCGTTCAAGCCGTCATTGATGATGTAGCAGCGGGCGGCACCCATTATGCGAGGCACTTCACGCGTGATCAAAACGGCATTTGTGTTCGGAACAAGGCCCGAATGCATAAAGCTGGCACCCGTCATCCGTGCCGTTGACGAACACCCGGGGATGAAGTCGATTGTCATCAGCTCCTCGCAGCATACGGATCTCCTGGCGCCGTTCCTCAAGAGCTTTGACGTGCGCGTAGACCACGACCTTCGGGTAATGCGGCCGGGACAAACGCCGAACGAGGTGCTGTCGAAAGTGCTGTCGGCGCTCGAAGCGTTGCTGAGCGAGGAGCGACCGGACCTGGTTCTCGTTCAAGGGGATACGACTACCGCCTTGGCGGGTGCACTCACGGCGTTTCATGCGGACATACCGGTTGGTCACGTCGAGGCCGGTCTTCGCACGCATGACGTAAGAGCGCCTTTTCCGGAAGAGATGAACAGAAGACTCATTTCGCGTTTGGCGAGCTACCATTTTGCTGCTACCAAAGACAATATCGAGAACTTACTACGCGAAGAGGTTTCACCTTCTGCAATTTGGCATACAGGAAATCCCATTGTCGACGCACTGCAGTGGATCCTCAAGAACCGGCGCCCGTCCGAATTTGTGACTGAGTTGATCAAGGCACACGCGGGGAAAAAGTTGATTGTATTGACGACACACCGGCGCGAAAGTTTCGGCAAGACAATGGTCGAAAACCTGCGCGCGCTCGCGAGGTTTGTCGAAGCGACGAGCAATTGTGTCGTTATCTTTCCGGTACATCCAAACCCGAGCGTTCGAAAAGCAACGAAGGAAGCCCTCTCGGGGGCGGCCGGATTCGAGATGATAGACTCGCTGAACTATCCCGATTTCATACATCTCCTGTCGGCTTCATGGCTCATAATTTCCGATTCCGGAGGGGTCCAGGAGGAAGCGCCGAGTCTGGGCAAACGGCTGATCGTGCTGAGACGAAACACGGAGCGTCCTGAAGTAGTGCGGGCCGGGATTGCGAAATTGATTGGCGACAATCCGGAGCTCCTTGTGGAAACGTTGAAGTCGGCCGATTCGGATGTCGATTGGATCTCCGCAGCCAGCACCAAACAGGACCTCTTTGGGACAGGTGACGCAGCGCAGAAGATTGTCGATGTCATTCAGAGAGTTTGTCGACGAGAGAGTTAAGACCGCAGATGAGCTTCGACGACAGGGTTAGTGGTTCGGAAGGATGTAGTGGGGGAATTGTGAATGAAGAAAGCGTCTGATTCTCCCTTGCGGTCTGATGCAGATCCGCAGGGAGTGATAACTATGGGTCAGCCTGAAGACGGGCGTCGACCGCTGTCTTGGCCAAAAGCCTTCGTATTTTCGATTCTTCCGGTTCTGTTCCTCCTGTTGATTGGGGAAGGCGGGCTCCGCCTGTACTCTTGGTATTTTCGGACTGCGTATGAACAATACAATACGACGACGGGTCGCCTTGAGTTGGTTCCCAATCTTCAGGCAAACATGCCCGGTGGGCGCAGAATTCGCATCAATTCCAAGGGATTCGTCGGTGTTGAATTCGCAGATGTGAAGCCCGCAGGAATCCATCGGGTGTTTGCCGTGGGAGATTCCTGTACCTTTGCCGGAGATTGGGACGTGAGCTATTCGGCGTTTCTCGACAAAATGCTGAACGCCGATGGGCGGCGATATGAAATGATCAACGCCGGCATCGAAGGCTATAACTCTGAGTATGCATTGGGTCGGATCAGGGACGACATCCTCAAGTACGATCCGGATCTCGTTACGATCTATATTGGATGGAACGACCTGATGAAAGTGAGTCCGGGCAACATGTCCTCCAGTGGTCGGGTAACGTGGCTGGGGACCGCGCTGAATCAGAGTTACCTGTACAAGGGATTGAGCAAGGTCGTGTTCTTCTACATCCGTCCCTTGCTGATACCACCGGGGTTGTCCGGGGAGGAGTCCGAATTCCATGTCTTCGATCAATTCGTGCCGGCCACATACGAAGAGAATGTCGCTGCCATGGTGGCGTTGCTTCGGGAGCGCAACGTCCGTGTCTTGCTTCTAACGAGACCAACGGTACTCACGCGCAACATGAGTGCGGAAGATCTCAAGACCCAACATGTATTCTTTCCCTATTTCCCTGAAGCCTATAGCGTGCCCCGGTTACGCAGCCTCCATGATGCGTACAACAAGTCGATTCGACGTCTCGCCACGCGACTGCAGGTTCCGATCGTCGACCTGGACGAGGTGTTCGATCGACAGGACAAGCGGAACCTCTTTTGGGATACGATGCATCCCAGCAAGGATGGGCATGAATTGATCGCAGCGACCCTTGCTCCCCGGGTTCGGGAGCTTCTGGCAAAGTAAGGTTCTTTCGGAAGTCGTCGGTGCTCAGGGACTGGTCTTACCGTAAGTCATCCCGGACAGCCCGGCTTGGGGCAGCCTATGTCTCGTGAGAAGACTGCCGATGTGTCCCCCCGGCACAAGGGCCTTGGCCTGCCTTTCCTCCTCCTCCTTCTTTATCCCGTCTTCGACTATGGAAGACCGCCGAACCCGTTGGGGATCCCGCTGATCATGTCTCTGCTGCTGGTTGCGGCATGGATCGTGACCCCGGTCAAGAAAATGAATCTGCAAACCGTGTGTTTCCTGCTTTTGCTCGGGGCAATGTCGATTGGCAGCGTCACTGCCGAAAATAATTATGCGGCCGTTCAGGTATTGAAGACGATGGCGATCATTCTGCTGTGTATCTGTATTCCGTTGATGCACTTCGTCGATTCGCTGCGAAAGATCAGAATTTTCGTGAACGTGTTTGTCGCAGTGCTCGTGTATGTGGGGGTGTGGGCCATCCTTCACGAAGGTTTCGGCCCGGGCGGTGCAGCAGGTGCGCAGGATGAAAACTATACTTCCGCAATGATGTGCATCGGCTTCCCTCTGGCCTATTTTTCCATTCCGTTGACCGATCGCCGTGTAGAAAAACTGCTCTATGGAGTGGCGCTTGCAATCTTTGCGACGACCGTGGTTGTAAGTCACTCCAGAGGCGGTTTCCTTGGCTTGGTCGGCGTGGTGTTGTTTTGCATCTTCAATATACGCAGGAAAAAGCAAGCTCTTGCTGTTCTGGTGATTGGAGCTCTTTTTATGTATATGGTTACCACAGCCATCGCCCCCACCGAAAGAACCGCAATCCGAAAGGGGACTTATTGGGAGGAAATGTCAACAATTACCAACACCAAGGAGAGTACTGCGGATATGCGGCTCGAACTCTGGGCGATCGCATGGCGAATGTTTGAGGCCAACCCGGTGATGGGGGTGGGCCCGGATAATTTTCGATGGAACGTAGGGGATTACCAATCAGTTGAACAATTGGAGAAGTTCCATCGCTCGCTGACGATGAGCGCGGTTGTTCACTCGACCTACTTTGAAATCCTGTCTGAAATGGGCCTTGTAGGGAGCGTGCTGTTCGGAGCGATCCTGATTCGGACATTCAAGAACCTGCGTCGGATCAGATCGGAGGAAAGGCTCAGGTCGGGCACGGGAAATACCGGTCAGCGCGGGCCGATGCCCGGAAACGAAAAGCTTGCTCCAACCGAATCGCAGCAGCTCCAATATTACAGTCTGGCGATAATGGGCAGCCTGGTAGGCTTTCTGATTCCTGCCGCATTCCTCTCGTTCACGTACTTCTCGCATTTTTGGCTCCTGGCTGCGTTGGCTGCCGCTTTGTATGAAGTTGCGAAAGAAACGACCAAGAAGTTGGGGGATTCATAAAGTCTGGTCATGAGTATGACCAAAGGTGCCATCAAATAGGGCGTGTCTCGCAGGCTGAGCGAGAGTTGTTCGTGGGAGCAAGTTTCTAATCTATGCAGGGGGAGTCCGGCATTTTGGCTAACAACTGTGTAAACGCCTGCTGCGGTTCAACTGCGGGCCAAAGACGACTGCAATGTCTGTAACCGACGCGCCCGCCATCGGGCAGCGCGAACGCCTGCCGATGCTCGATGTGCTGCGCTTTTTTGCCGCGTTGTCCGTCGTTTTCTATCACATGACCTATCGGCCCGACGAGAGCGCACTATTCACGTGGCTGCAGCCGTTCACGAAGTTCGGCTACCTCGGCGTCGATGTGTTTTTCATCATCAGCGGCTTCGTCATTCTGTGGAGCGCCGCCGGCCGCAGCGTGCCGGACTACCTAATCTCCCGCGTGGCGCGGCTCTACCCATCGTTCTGGGTGGCGATACTCGTCACCAGCGTTACCATGCTGGCCTTACGGCCTGAGCGGCTGCGGTCGCTGTGGGCGATCGTTGCAAACTTCACGATGCTGCCAGGATACATAGTCGGCGATCAATTCGTCGACGGCGTTTACTGGACGCTGGCCATCGAATTGAAGTTCTATTTTCTCATTTTTCTGGCACTGCTGTTTCGCCAGATCGAGCACATCCAGCGCTGGCTCTGGGGGTGGCTGGTGATTACGGCGGCCTGCTACCTGCCGCAGATGCCGCATGCCGTGCAATCACTGATCATCTTTCCGTTCGGCCCATATTTCGTTGCCGGCGGCATTTTCTATCTCACTTGGCGACATGGGCCGTCGCCTTCGCGGTGGGTTGCGCTGGCGATCTGTCTTCTGCTCACCTGCACCGCGTCCGTGCGGAATCGAACGGGCTTCATGTCAGCCGCAACGCCGGAATCCGCGTGGGTCGTGGTTGGCTTGCTGATCTGGGCTTTTGGTATGTTCACTGCAATTGCGCTGCGCGCGTTTGCCGAAATGAAGTCGCATTTCTGGGTGTCGCTAGGCGGTTTCACCTATCCGCTGTACCTCGTCCACAACGAAGTGGGCAAAGCAGTGTTCTGGACCGCGGGACCGGCGGCAAACGAATGGCTTCGCTTGGCGGCCGCGCTAGCGGTAATCGCTGCCATCACGTGGTTGATTACGAGGTATGTTGAGAAGCAGGCGTCTCCCGGTTTGCGGCGATGGCTAACGAGCTTGTTGCGCATAGCGGCGAACGCACTGAAAGGGTAGGCCGGGTCTTTGGGCGGTCGCTGTGGTATTGGTCGCCGAGTTGGTCTTGGACTTATCGCTTGGGCAGGACGTAGGAAGAAGTTGAAGGAAAGTGCTGCCGCTTGAGCTAATGACTGCTTAGAGTCGGTTAGAGTCGGTGACAAAATGGGCGATGTCCCGGAAGGCAATGATGCGCTGGCGAGTGTGATTGGATGGCGCCCTTCCTTCAGGAGTAGTATCCACGATGAACACATTTTTCATGCTGCGTCAAATCGCGAGGACTACGCGAGATGCCAAAGCTTGGCGGCCGACAAATCTCGCCCTCCTGTCCGACGGGTTCCTCCACCGCAGGCGGAATGCGCTTCTCGGCGTCAACGAATGGAGTACTGGAATACACTTGGAGACTACCGGGCTACCGCGCGCGGGCAAGACGTTGCATCGATTTCCTCTTGAAGGCGCAGCTTCAGTCGGTGGCCTTTCCCGGCATGGAGATAGGACTTCCAACCGTCGGAAAACTACCTTGTTGAGTCGCCCTGCCCTACGGCTTGCCGACGACGTGTGAAACTGCCGCCTCGCGCGAAACGCTGTCCGCGGTGAGCAGGGTTCTGGAGCCGCAATTTCGCGTTAAAATGTGCCTTTTTCCACGCGGCGTATGCAGCAAAGCATGACACCTGCATGACATGTGCTTCAATTGCAAGTCGTTGAAGTCGTTGGGAACCCGAAGTCCGACATCAGGCTTCAGCGGTTTTTCCTATTGAAACGGAATCGAAGGGACTGAACCCATGGGAAACGACTTGGAACATTCAAAGCTCCACGCGGGGCGGATCGCTGGAGTTCCGCTCGAGGTTATGCATGCGCCTTGCTGATCCGGGCAGCTGCTACGTGTTTGATTGCCGTGGCAGCGACAGACTCGAGCCCCATGAATTCGATGACATCCGGCACCACCACTGTGGATATTTCCTAAGCTTAGACTGTGATACATTTTAAATACGGGGGTTCCCGATGTTAGAACGACCTATTGCCACCCAGACCACCCAGCGATTGACCCGAGGTATCGTAGTCACCGGCAAAGAGGTGAGCATAGTGAGACGTACCGTACTGGGGCGATACCTAACCCCTTTCATTGTAGGGATCGGAATTTTCTGGATCACCAACGCTGAGGCCGCAAACGAACTCCGTTGTATTGAACTGGGTAGCAACTGTATTGCCAGTGAACCTCTGAATACCGATACCTTCGTCCAGGATGTCAATGCCTACTGGAATCCAGCGGACACGACCACAAAAGAGATGTCCCTGGTGGGTGGGTTTCCTGGGGCGTGCATCGAGGAGAACGGGTTTGCTACAGGCCACATAGCGGAAACGTCCGGCGAGATGTTTACCGCGCTGCCGAAGATTTCCCCGAGCATCAAGTTTCTGCTGAGGACAGCCAACGGTGGCGGCAACTTTCTGGGACACAGCTTTCCTGCCAGCGCACCAACCGCGCGTGCTTCGATGCGTTGGTATATGTATTTCTCGCCAACGTTTCAATTTTCCGGCGGTTCATGCCTGAACAGCGGAAAAATGTTTGAATTGGGAGAAACAGCAACGGTTCTGGTCTGGTCAACCGGCGGTGGCGGGCATCTAATGTATTCTTGGGGCGCTTGGAACCCAACACCCCAACCCTTTGATTGCTGCGTAACGGGTCCTGGTGGAGACGTACCCTTTAACGCGGCCGCGATGAACGGCAAGTGGTGGCGTTTCGAGATCGTGGTGAGAAATCGTCTGCCAACCGGCAGCGTGACCGTCATCCAGACATACCGAAAGAATGTCACGGATGATCTCCCCGAACAATTGATTCTTGATACATCGATACCAACCAGTCAGGCGGTCGGCAATCAGTGGGACGTCACCCAAGCGACCACGCTCAAGCCTCTCGCGAGAGTGGACCGGTTTGCGGTCACGGACTGGCGCGACGGGGCGTGCTCGGGGTATCACGGAATCACGCACATCCTCGCGGCAGCCTGGGACACGGACGCCGGACAGCGGATCGGCGCGGCGACGGAGATTGAGGCGAGCACCGGCACCGCCACCATTTTTCCAACGCCAGGCAATCTGAGAGTCAAATGACCGCCGGGAATGCAATGTTCGCGGACTGACCCTGTTCCCGTCTTCCGTATCCCATTAGCCGAGTCCATCATGGGACCTGCCTTTCCTGCTTCGCACCGGTCGATATGTGTTTTGATGCTCTGCTGTCTGCCGATACCTGTGTTAGCGCAAGTCGGACTTGCTGCGAAATATGTGCGGGATAGCGGCATCGGCTCCGATCCTGCCGTGGTGTTCAGCGAGAACTTTGAATCGAGTTTGGCTACCTGGAGCGCCCGGTTCAACGGGGGCGGACCCTCCGGCGTCGGTACCTCCACCGATCACGCTACCGCGAGCGGTGGGGTCCAGTCGGCCCGTCTCATTCCAAGCGGGATCAGCGGGACGCTCTATAGACAACTTTCGACCGACTATGACCAGGTGTGGATGCGGTACTACGTGAAATACCTCGGCAATGTCTCCCACCACTCCGGGGGCTATATCGGCGGCTATTTCCCCCCATCGAGTTTTCCGCAAGGGGATGCGGGTATCAAGGGAATTCGACCACCCGGTCCACCCAACGGGGACCGCGTGTTCATTTCGGCCTTTGAGCAACGAGGCACGCCCGACGGGATTGCGCCGCAGACGCACCTGGGCACCTACAACAACTGGGTGGATATGCCGGGGCTGGGATTTGGTGGGCTGTACTTTGGGCGCGACCTCTTGATTACCGAGAACCAGTCGCTCAATCTCAATGCGTGGCAATGTGTGGAGATCCGGGTGAAGATGAATTCCGTCGCAGCCAGCAACGATGGGGAATTGCAAATCTGGGTCGACGATGTCTCGATCCAGAACTTCGTGCCGGGTTCGCCCGTCGGAGCCTACAACGTCAACGGGGATTGGGTGACGGGAAGCGGATCGGGATTCCCCGGTCTGCTCTGGCGCGATGTCCTGACGTATGGGGTCAACTGGATCAAGCTGCAGAACTATAACGACGTCGGCACGCCCTACGACGTGCTGTTCGACGATCTGGTCGTCGCGACGTCTCGGGTCGGCTGTATCAACACCGGGGCCGTGGTGACGCCGCTTCCAGCGCCAACGAACCTTCGGGTTCTTCCCTAGACCAGGGGATCTCCGGGCGTCTCCTCTCTTTGCCTGTCTGAAGTGCAGCGCTGCCCAAAAGACAAGAAACAGGGCGTCGCGCTCCATCTGCAGCCGCCGGTTCTCCCGACGCGAGCGCGCGTCAGCTCCTCGCGCTTGGCACTGCCGAAACGCCTTACGAGGCGCGAGAAAACTCAGCCAATACGGAATCGGTAAACTCAACTAAACGCCTGGCATCGGCCTCCCAATTCAAAGAGGCGTCTATTGCCTTCGCGCCGGCGCTTCCAAGCTGCTTTCGATGGCTTGCGTCGGAGAGGCTGCACACGGCCCGCACCAAAGATTCCCTGCTGCCAGACGTAAAGTAGACACCACAGTGATGCTCATCAATGATCCGTACAAGCGGCGCTGCATTGCTCGCAATTACCGGCGTTGACCGCGCCATATAGTCGTAGATCTTGTTTGGTATCGTCGTATTGACATGATTGGTCAGCTTGTGCGGGATCAGCCCAATATCTGCCGCGCCAATGATTTCCGGGACGCGGCCTTGGTCGACAAACCCCTCAAAGTGAACGCTCGCCGTCAGCCCAAGTTCCTGGACGCGATGCTCAAGCGCCGAACGGCTCGTACCATCACCGACAATAGTCAGCTCAACCGCTCCCAGCTTGGCCTGGCATTCGGGAAGGGCATCAATCACTTCGTCCAGTCCGCGACTTTCCTCCATCCCACCTACATACAGCAACGATAGCGCCGTGCTCTCGCGGAGCCGGCGTGCGATCTCGCAGGGAGGATTCCCCGCCTGATCGTGATTCCGGGGAGTGTTTTGGATGACGCAGGTCTTGGCCGAACCCAGCTTGCGCACACGATCCTGGCTTTCTTCCGAAACCGTCAGCACAGCCGTAAGCCTGGGCAACACCCAACGCTCCAACATCCGCAATAGCGCTGGATTCCGAATCACATAGTCTACGGGCTTCGGTCCCCTGAACGTCCACGTATCCTGGATCATTTCCGGATAGTCTTCTGCCATATCCATGATCACCGGAATGCATGTCTTTTTGCCCACATAGATGGCTGCCGGTGCGAGTGGCAGATCACGAACGAAGAGCACGCGGATATCGTTCTCCCCGACAGCCGCAGAAATGGTCGATATCCAAACTGGGGAAAAAAAGGCGGGCAACCCTAGAAGAGAATTTGCGAGCGCTGAACGATGCGGGCGCAACCGGTGCAGACGTACGCCATTTTCGAGGGTTTCGTGATTTCTTTCCCTCTTGGAATTCTTGCAGATTATGGTTGTTGGATGGCCAGCCGACACGAGAGACGACGTAATCTTGTCGATTCTGATGTCCCATGGGTAATCATCCTGATAAACATATCCAATATTTTCCTTCAAGACATTTACCCCTGGGTGACCGTGCCCCTGTTTTCCGTATCCCATAGCCGAGTCTGACATGCGTCCTGCTTTACTCTGGCCGTTTCACGTCAGTCGAACCGCCTCGATCTTGAGTTTCGGCGTGTACCGCGCCCTTTTGATCTTGACGTTTCCGCTCTCCTTGCCCAAAGTGTAGTTGCTCATTCCTGACAGGTTCCCTTGAATTGGAAGAAACTTGATATCGTCAACGCCCAACATTCTATACTTGCGAAACTTTATGTAGGTATTGTCTTGGGGCTTGTGGATCCACCGGCTTGGGTCCATTGCGAGCCCCAAGGCACGGCGGAACCCTAGACGCAACAAGGATCCGGATACGTCTCTTGAACAATGGTTTTTAACACTTGGCTATTCTTCTTCTTCTTCACGATCGTGCTGGCGTTATACGTCAACATGCACCGGTCGGCTCAAAATACGATGCTGCTCTGCGCCAGCTGTTTGTTCTATGGCTGGTGGGATTACCGGTTCCTATTCTTGGTTGGATTCTCGACCGTAGTCGACTACTGGATGGCGTTGAAGATGGAGGGCACGGCCGAGCCGAATCGACGGAAACAATTCCTCCTAATCAGTGTCGTTTCCAACCTGGCGATCCTCGGGTTCTTCAAGTACTTCAACTTCTTCACGGACAGCCTCAACACGCTGTTCGCCAACCTTGGATTCGACGCCCACAGCTGGCGTCTGGATATAATTTTGCCGGTCGGAATCTCTTTCTACACATTCCACGCGCTTTCTTACACTAACGATGTGTACCACGGCAGCCTGCGCGCGACACGAAGCTTCAAAGACTTTGCCCTGTTCGTCATGTTCTTCCCTCAACTGGTCGCTGGCCCTATTGGTCGCGCTACACACCAGTTGCCGCAGTATCTTAATGAGCGAGTCATAAAACTTGAGGGCGTGCGCGAGGGATTGTGGCTCATTTTGTGGGGGCTTTTCAAGAAGGTCTGCGTGGCGGACAACCTGGCTCGCCTCGTCGACCAGAATTTTTCACGCAGTAGCGAACTGAATGCGCCCGTTGCCTATTTGACGGTCGTGGCCTTTGCGTATCAGATTTACTGCGATTTTTCGGGCTACACTGATATCGCACGTGGATCCGCGAAGTTAATGGGGTTCGACATCCTGCAAAACTTCCGGCGGCCGTACGCCGCGATCAACCCCCAGGATTTTTGGCGGCGCTGGCACATTAGTCTGTCAAGTTGGTTGCGCGACTACCTTTACATCCCTCTCGGCGGGAGTCGACTTGGCAAGTGGCTTACCTATCGAAATCTGATGATCACCATGGTTCTTGGCGGGCTATGGCATGGCGCCGCATGGAATTTCGCGTGGTGGGGTATCTACCATGGCCTTCTGCTAGTCGGATTTCAGCTGTGGTCACAGTGGCCGAATCGATGGCATGCCCCGAGGAGTATCGCGATCGTGGTGATGTTCCATCTGACGCTCCTTGGGTGGCTGTTATTTCGCTGCACGCGTCGCGAACTTGTGGACGGGGTCTGGGTTGATCGAAGCTTCCAGCAGATCCTTGAGTTTCTGGCTGCACCCATTCGAGGTTTCTCGTGGAGCGGCGACGCGACAGAAATTGCCACTGTATTGGCGTTGTTCATCGTGCCTCTCGTCGCGATCGAGTGGTTCATCGACCCTAAACGAGAAGACCGAGGTCTGTATGACAGGCCCATTTGGGTGCTGGTTCTCGTGCAAGCGATAGTGGCGTTCTTCATAGTGCGATATGGAGTGCAGAACGCCAGTGCTTTCATTTACTTTCAGTTTTGAGTTGCAAATGGACTGGCTAGCTGCGTTGAAGCGGTTCACTTGGCATCTGCTGCTGGTGGGTTTTGTTTTCCTGCTGGTTGGTGAGCTGTGGTTCCGGCTTCCGTGGACGACCAAGCTCCTTGCGTGGGAGTTCGACGAGGAGTTGGTCTCGAAGCTCTCGGCGCCGCAGTCAAGAGGGCTTGGCTTGGGTAATTTCTCTACTCTCTCCCCGCCGATCGGCATAAACAGAGACGGCTTTCGCAATACCGAGATCGACTGGACTCGACCCACGATTCTGGCCATAGGCAGTTCTGAGCTTCTCGGACCGGGTGTCGGAGACGCCGAAGTTTGGACCGCGATTGCCAGTGAACGCCTGTCAATCGCCACGGGCGAAAGGGTCACCGTCATCAATGCCGGATCCCCCGGGAGCGGACCCTATCATCACTCCGTCCAGGTCCGCAGATTCCTCGAGAAGTATCCGCACCCCCTCCTGGTCCTTGTCAGGGCGTCCTTGGGAGATCGTTTCTTTGTGAGACCGTCTGGGGCGGAGTTGGACGCGGCCCGCAGTCGAAGCGCGCTAACTAGCGTAGTCAAACGCTACTCGGAATTTCTACCGTTCCTTGTGAACAAGATCCAGGCGCAGATTGTTGCGATTCAAGACACCTTCGCACAGATCCGCAAGGTCAAGGGATCCACTGGAGCCCATGAGGCACCGGCCGTAGCCGATGCGATGTGGCAGGCCAATGCCGGTTTCTGGAAGGATATCGCGTCGCGCGCCACGCTGTCCGGCGTGCCGGTCCTCTTCTTCGTGGACGGCGCGGACGGAGCGGCGAGCGCGGATCGGCTCAGGGAACTCCTCTCGATGGAATTTCGAGCCCGCAGCGACGTTTCTGTAGTCCTGTTCGGGGCCACGGACATCGGTCTCTCGACACGCGACGATATAGAAAGACGCAGACAGTATCGAGACCAATTTACGCTTGGATACGACCTGCACGCGAATGCGAGACAACATCGCCTCGAAGCTGAGTTCCTGGCTCCACTGTTGATAGATCGGCTCTCGTTGACAGGGACCTCTCCCCGTGTCACGTCCATAGGTCTGAACCGCGCTCGCGCCAGAACGCCGCCTTGACCCTATGCGGTCGTTTCCCCAAGGGGACGTTCTTCGGCGGCAAGGTCAGATCTATTTTTTATTGCGACAACATAAAAACCCTCAGCAATAATACCCAGCCAGGTGCGACTTAGAAACTCCAACCTTGTACCAATCGCCGAGCTCGCTTTCGGGAACACTCGATCGAAGGGATGGGGCCATGGCAACACATAAAAATAGCCCTTCTTGGTGACACGGTAACCATGCTTTTCGACAGAATCTACGAAAGCTTGCGGGCGATGTTTCCTGACAATGAAATTACGCGGCCTAACTGGCAACCGGCCCATCTTCCGCAATATCCAATTGCTGATGTTCAGGGTTAGCTCATTGCGCTTGATGGCCTCTACAAACATATCTAGATAGCCTGCCGGGGAGAACTTGTTAGTCACAGAAAGGATCAAGGCAGCATTGTCCTTCGAGACACGGCTAATTTCCCTTAATGCGTTGAAATCGTTATCTAAATACTCGATTACGCCTGCGCTGAGAACAATGTCGTACGTACCATCTTCAAATGGCAAATCCTCGATGTTACCCTCCTGAAATGTGGGCATTGTTTGCAGGGATGCGTTTTTGAACAATGAGCGAGTTAATCGCAACATCTCTGGTGAGGTATCCAGAGCCGTAACCTTATAATTGTATTCATGCAATGCTTTGGTCAAAAAGCCTGGACCACAACCGGCATCGAGCGCGACACTGCCTGCAGGTAAGGACAAGTTTGCCAACTCGCCCAAATAGCGCTCGTGGCGCACTGTCATGAATGTGCGATAGCCCGATTCATAGTGCTCCTTCTTGTAGTTGTCGACGCTCGACTTAAAAAAGTCTTCAGACTGCCTAGGTTTACTCATATTCATTCCTTCCCGACGCAGAGTTGATCAACCCGCGTACATCAGATTTGACGATAGCTCTATTATTCAGACATTCCTAGGTCGATAGGGCGCTGAGCGCAAGCTTCAGACTACTATTGTCCATTTTGCAGAAGGCGCGGCTCGGCGATCGCCGCAACCGTGAGTCTCCAGAAGCCGCCCAGAGCAAGTGCACTCAGGAAAATCCATGGGAGAAATCGTGGCTCACGTTGACGAATCTGGTAGCCGAGCATCAGGTCAAGCGCGGCTCAGGAAATATCTGACGAACGGACTCCTGTTGCTGGGTTCGATTCTCTTTGCGCTCTTGGTCGGGGAAGGAATCGTCAGAATGGTACAGCCCCAGGACCTGGGCAACTGGGCTTATACGCGCGACGGGTTGACGGTTCATCTTCCAAAAATGACCCAGTTTTCGTCCAAGTTCGGACACGAGATTACGACAAATTCTGCGGGTATGCGCGATCGTGAACACGATCTGACCAAAGCCCCAGGGGTATACCGGATCCTCGTCCTCGGGGATTCGTTCATGGAAGCGAATCAGGTCAAGTTCGAAGATGGCTTCGTAAGGGTGCTGGAGCAGCGTTTGAAAGAAGGGGCTCGCCGGCCGGTAGAGGTCATCAATGCCAGTGTGAGCGGGTGGGGGACCGATGATGAATTGACCTATTTCATGCGCGAAGGCGTCAAGTATCGCCCCGATCTCATCCTTGTCGCCATGACGCTGCACAACGACGTGAGCGACAATCTCCGCGAGGATTATCACGAATTCAGAAACGGGCGGATTGAACAACGGCCGGTGACGTTGGTGCCCTGGGGATCCTTCGCTATCCTGCAAGTCAAAGAATGGATGGCCTCTCACTCACACCTCTACTACATGGCATATAGGGCGAGCAGGGCAAGTTGGGTATCGAACGAAGCGCAGATCCTCAACTCGCATGTCGGGGGTTTGCTGCGGCGGGTTCCGGATGATCGCATCCGGGCGGGATGGGAGATGACGAGGCAACTGCTGCAGAAGATGAGGCAGGAAGCCGATGCGATCAACGCCCCTGTGGCGGTCATGCTGTTGCCACTTTCCGTGCAGGTATATCCGGAAACCGCCAAAGAGTTCCTGGCAACCAACAGCCTCAAGCAGACCGACATCGACCTGTTCAAACCACAAGAAATGATGCAGGGTATTGGAAAGAACATCGGGGTTTCGATTATTGATCTATTTCCCGTGTTTAGAGATACGAAAGCAAAATGTAATTGCGCATTGTTTGTCCAGGGTGATGGGCACTGGAACAAACTGGGCCATCAGACTGCGGCAGAGGAGGCCGCAAGGGATCTCATGCGTACCGGCTTGATTGGACCTGCCTTGGGCATGGGCGAGCCTGGCCGATAGTTGGAGGGTTGCTGATTAGAACGAGTTTCCAAATCCACACACGCACGTCCTTCTGCCAGTGCCGCCGGCCCGGAAACACGGGGTTGAGGATGTCCCGTCCGTAGTTGTTGGCTGATGGCAGAAATGCTTTAGAATATCGATACGTTATCCAAAAATTGAAGCGGGTCCGGCTGGCTCAGTACAAGACGCAGGACTGATGCACACAATGGCACACGAAGACTTGTCTCGCGAGCAGCAGGTAGAAGGATCGTCCGATCGCTCTTTTGGCCTGGTTTTTTCCGCCGTCTTCCTGATCGTCGCTTGTTGGCCGCTGTTCCACCGGGAATCTCCGCGGTGGTGGGCTCTAGGCGTGGCAGGGGTCTTCGCTCTTATCGCAATCGGGAGGCCGGCGCTCCTTGCCGTGCCGAACCGGCTGTGGACCAAGCTTGGACTTCTGCTGGGGAAAATCGTGAGTCCGGTGGCGTTGGGTATCCTGTTCTATTGCGTGCTGACCCCAATAGGCGCGTTGATGCGGCTCATCGGCACAGACCCGTTGCGCCTGAAGCTCGATTCCAGCGCGGATTCATACTGGATCGGGCGCGAGCCGCCCGGCCCCCCGCCCAATTCCATGACCAACCAGTTTTAGGGAAATCGCGATGGAAATGCTGAAGGAACTATGGACGTTCATGCGCACCCGAAAGAAATATTGGCTGTGGCCGATCTTCGTGATGATGGCCCTTCTGGGTGTGCTCATCGTGCTGGCGCAGGGTTCGGCTGTTGCGCCGTTCATATATACCTTGTTCTGAGCGGGCCGGCGCTTGCGCATTCTCGGGGTTTCCGCGTTCTATCACGACAGCGCTGCGGCGCTGATCGAGGACGGGCTGATCGTCGCCGCCGCGCAGGAAGAGCGCTTCTCGCGCAAGAAGCACGATGCTCGGTTTCCCACGAACGCGATCCGCTATTGCCTGACTGAGGGCGGAATCAGGTTAGGCGGTGTCGATCGCGTCGTCTTCTACGACAAGCCGTTCCTGAAGTTCGAGCGGCTGGTCGAGACTTATCTGACGTTCGCGCCGCGTGGGTTCAAGTCGTTTCGCATGGCAATCCCCCTATGGTTGAGGGAAAAGCTCTTCCTGAAGGATCTGCTCAAGAGCGAACTGGGGAAGCTCGATGGGCACGACGGCTGGAACGAGCAGCTGCTCTTTAGCGAGCACCATCTCAGCCACGCGGCGAGCGCATTCTTTCCGTCGCCGTTTGAAGAGGCCGTGGTGCTCACGATGGACGGGGTGGGCGAGTGGGCGACGACCTCGGTGGCGATCGGAAAGGGGCACAACCTTGAAGTCCGCAAGGAGATTCACTTCCCGCATTCTCTGGGATTTCTGTACTCGGCCTTCACTTACTTCACCGGGTTCAAGGTCAACTCCGGCGAATACAAGCTCATGGGGCTGGCGCCGTACGGCGTGCCCAGGTACAAGGACAGGATCCTCGAGCACCTGATCGACGTCAAGGCAGACGGCTCGTTTCGCCTCGATCTGAGCTATTTCAACTATTGCACCGGGCTCACCATGACCTCGGAGCGATTCCACGAATTGTTCGGCGGACACCCGCGCAGGCAGGACGAGCTCCTCACGGATTACCACATGGACCTGGCAGCCTCGATTCAGGCCGTGACCGACGAGGTGGTGCTGCGTCTCACGCGCTCGCTACGCAAGGAAACCGGAATCAGAAATCTGTGTCTGGCGGGCGGGGTGGCACTCAATTGCGTAGCGAACGGAAAAGTCCTGCGCGACGGGGCATTCGAACAGATTTACATCCAGCCCGCCGCGGGTGACGCGGGCGGTGCCTTGGGCGCCGCCCTCGTGGGCTATCACATGCAACTGGGTCAGCAGCGGCGGGTCAACGGCGATGCCATGCAAGGGTCCTACCTGGGACCGGAGTTCTCTCAGTCTGAGATCGAGGAGCGTTTGAAGAAGTGCGGTGCCCGTTTCGAGGCAATGGACGATACGGCGTTGATCGCGGCGTGCGCGGAGGACCTGTCACAGGGAAAGGCGCTCGCCTGGTTCCAAGGACGAATGGAATTTGGCCCGCGGTCGCTTGGCAATCGCTCGATCCTGGGCGACCCGCGCTCTCCGACGATGCAGAAGACGCTCAACCTGAAGGTCAAATACCGCGAGTCGTTCCGGCCCTTTGCGCCGTCGGTATTGCGCGAGCGCGTCAGTGACTGGTTCGAGATGGATTGCGACAGCCCCTACATGCTCCTGGTCGCCGACGTAGTTCCATCCAAACGCCGCGAAATGACGGCGGACGAAAAGCAGCTCTTCGGGATCGACAAACTCAATGTTCCGCGCTCGGAGATTCCCGCGGTAACGCACGTGGATTACTCGGCGCGGATCCAGACCGTGCATGAAGACACCAATCCCCGCTACCACGCATTGGTCTCTGCATTCGAGCGCAAGACAGGTTGTCCAGTAGTCGTGAACACCAGCTTCAACGTGCGCGGTGAACCCATCGTGTGCACGCCGGAGGATGCGTTCCGCTGCTTCATGGGAAATGAGCTGGACATCCTTGCAGTCGGCAACTGCTACCTTCGCAAGGAAGACCAGGATCCTTCGCTCAAACAGAACTACGAGTCCGCTTTCGAGCTGGACTGACCCTGTCCGCACCTACAAAGGCAAGGGATGGATCTTATTAGGAAATCGTCTTGCAAACTACGTTTGAGAAAGTGCTCTCATTAACGGGAGCCGACAAATCATAGGCGGTGACCGCGAAATAGTAGGTCGTTCCGCTGCTTAGGTTCGTAACCGTATAGGTTGTGGCAGCCCCCGCATCTAGCTGAAGATTCGCGCCAGGGGTAGTACCGTAATAAACACGGTAACCAGCATTTGAGCTGCTTACCGGATCCCAGGCGAGTACGGCGGGACTCGGGCCGCTAGCGCAACTCTGTGGCCACCCGCCGACGACGTTTTCACAAGCAACCAACAAGCTGGCAATCGCCGACAACAGCAGCAGGGCGCTTGAGCGGCGCCCTGCCGGACCCTTGAAATCCGCCCAGCGGCGGGTACACACACGTAGCATGTCGTGTCCTCCGTGCGTCGGTGTCACATCGGCTCCGCTAAAACGCTGGGGCCCGATCTAGGGCGCGTTCCCCGAAACAAAAACTGGAGCACGCTCTATGCACGCGTCATAACTCCGCTGCATTCGTTATGCAGCAGACACATTTTACGCCAAATCGTCGACCGGGATACTGGGCAGGATACAGGGTCCGAGAGACCGCACCCATCGATCGGAGCTCGCAGGACCACGCGTGTCAGCCGGTACTTTTCCGACGGCTGAAGGCCGGTCCGGACCGCGGCTCCCCAGTCTGGTTTTGGACCATGTCCCGCAGGGCCGTCTCGATCGCCGCCAGGCTGACTCTGATGGATGCGAGCATGGGCGCCAGGTCCTCGAGCTTGCCGACCTGCGCTGCAATCGTCGCCAGCGACCGCGACTGCTCGCTCAGGACTTCGTGCAGCCTGCTATCAGCGGGACTTTGGGTCGACTTGTTACGGCGGTTCTCGACGCGCTCGGCGTAGGATGGCCATTGAAGCTCGCTTGCAGCGACTTCGACTATCTTGGCCGTTATCTTCGGGAGATTGTCGGCGTAGCCGCAGGTCAGGGCGGCGTCGCACAGGGTGTTGATCAGGCGAGGCGTGCCACCGGCATATTTGAAAATGACGGGCAGCGTTTCCGGGAGGAACAGCGTGCGATCCGTCGCCCCGGCGGTACTCAGTCTGAAGTGCAGGTATTGACCGAGCTCCTGTTCGCTCAGGGTGCGAATGTGGTAACGCAGCTTCACGCGCTGAATCAACTGCTCCATGTTCGGATGGTCGAGGAGTTCGTTCAGCTGCGGTTGTCCGACGAGGATGATGTGCAGGATCTTTTCCTTGTGCGTTTCCAGTCCCGCGAGCATGCGTATCTCCTCGAGCACCTTCATGCTGAGGTTGTGCGCGTCGTCGACGATGAGAATGATCTGCTTGCCTTGCACGAACTGCTCGATAAGGAAGCTGTTGAGCATGTCGAGCAGTTCGACTTTTCTGGCATTGAAGGGATTCAATCCGAATTCCACCAATACCGACTGCAGGAACTCGACCTCGTCGAGTTGCGTCTGAAAGATCTTTGCGACAACGACATTCTCGTTCAGCTCCGACAGCAGCTTCTGGATCAAAGTCGTCTTTCCGCAGCCGATTTCCCCGGTGATGACCACGAACCCTTCGTGATTCCAGACGGTGTAATCCATGTAGGCCTTGGCGCGCGTGTGCGCCTCGCTCATGTACAGGAACCCGATGTCAGGCGTGAGCTGGAAGGGTTGTGCGGTCAGGCCAAAATGCTTCAGGTACATATCCGTTTACCTTCTCGGAAGGGTACTGTAGAGCGGTCCGGTACTATAGCCCAAAAACAGCATGGCACGCGTGTCCACGAATCCCAACGACGTGGCAGTGCTGTTGCCGGTGCTGTTGCGCGCGAGGCGTCCGATCTCGCTCGTGAAGGAAACTCGGGGCGTAAGCAGATAGCTTGCCCCCAGGGCGCTGTTGCGGTCGATATCCCGTTCGTCAAGTCCCGGAAATGTGCGCTTCATGAAATCCGTATACGCGTAGACGCGCATCGCGCCTGATTGCGTCCAGGTCAAGGTAAATCTCCCACCGGCTTCGCGGCGGTCCTGGCTCGTAATCTGAGTCGGATTCAGGTAATGGACGTGGCGCAAGAATCCCAGGAGCGTGTACGCGATGCCTTGGTTCTGATAAAGGTAGGTCAATTCTCTGCCTTGGCTGCGGTAGGTATCACCCGTGGTCACGGCGGGTCCCCCGGGCTGTACCGGGGCGGTCGGCACGCCTGTCGCAGTCGCGCTGACCGCGTTGCGAATAAGATCTGTTGCGGAATCCGAGATCTGGTCCGAGAGCAATAGCTTGATTGCGGACTCCGAATTGAGGGTATGCGACGCCGTGACGCGCACGAGCCGCCCGGTCGTTGACTCCCCGCCATACAGCCGGGTGCGTGCGACGCCGCCGTCGACACTTATGCCGTCGAGCGCCGAAATCCTTTCGTAGCGCAGGTACTCGTCCTGCCGCAGAAAATTCGGGTAGGACGTCGGAGGAGCGAAGTCCACGCGCATCGTCTCGTAATTGAAAGACAGTTTTTCCAGCTCCGACAACTTATGCACCCAGCGTGCATAGCCCGAGTAGCGCTGATTGTCTCCCGGACCTTCGATATCGTATCGACCGTACCTTGCACCGAGTACGGGCATGTCTGCGGGATTGACTCGAAAGGTGAATTCTGGTCCAGTGCTCAGGAAATTGGTCTTGGTGCGATTCGTGGGCGTATCCTGGGCGGTCGGGTTGAGGAGGGCGTCGGCCGCGACATCCTCCACCGCCCAGGAAAGCTGCTGCGGTGATATCGTCCACAGGGCTGCTCCGTTCGCGAAATAGCGTGTGTCATCCTGAAAAGTGCCCCGCAGGTAGTGGCGCCGTTCCACTTGTGCAAGGAGTCGTGCATTGAGGTCGGTAGTGCGTTCTACGTAGCCGACGCCACCAGTCAGGGATTCGGTCCAATCGGCGACCGGGTCTTCGGTTCGGGTGACATTACTGTCATGGGCCAGCATGAGCCCCAAGCCATAGTCGACTTGTCCGGCCAGCGCGGGAACAAAGCCGGCGCTATTCCAGGACAATGCGACAACGCAGACTTTCAGCCAGCGGACGCTCGCGCGGACAGGCTCGCTTGCTCGAAATTGCCGACCCGCCGCAGGCGTGCGCACCGGAACGGCTGGCCGCGAATACGGTTCCTGGTCGACAGAGACCCTGGCGTCAGCGAGTCCAGGGAATTCGCGGTTCGTCGTTGAATACAATGCCAAGAAGTTTCGTGTTGCTGATTGCGCTCAGACCGCTTTCGATCTGTGCGTTAGTGGTGCGACCGTGACGTGCCACCACGAGCACGTAGTCGGCCAGTTCCGACAGGATCCGCACGTCCGCGATATTGGCCATCGAAGGCCCGTCAAGGACGATGAAGCGCTCACGGTAGCGCTCGCGCAATGTGTCCATCAGTCCCCGCATCTTGAGGGATGCAAGATGCTCCATCGGGACGTCGCGCAATCCTCCGGTCGGAATTGCCCGGAAGCGGGGGATTCCGACCGGGTGGATGATTCGGGATACGTCAATCTCCGGATTTTCGAAGTAATCCACCAATCCTGGCGCCGACGCGTCGGAAAGGAGTTGGTGAACGCTCGGATTTCCGAGGTTGCAGTCGACCAGCAGGGATGTCTTGGCGGAATCGAAGGCAAATGCGGCTCCTAGGTTCCGGGCGATGAAGCTGCCGCCGTTACCCTTGTTCACCGCAGTTATGAGGATTACGACGTTTTGTCCCAGGCTCTGCTGAACGATTTTGGTTCGCAGTTCGCGGAATACCTGGACCGCGGGTTCCTCAGTTCGCTGGGGGTGGATGATGCCCCGGTCCCAGAGTTCGTCCGCGCTCAGCAGCGTGGGCTCGTTCCCGTCCATGCGCGAGATGGTTTCGGGATCATCGCTTCGCTGCCCCAGGAGGGCGGTCCATGGCGCGACCCTTCCCCCGGCTACCGCGCCGGGCACGAGTTGCAGGCTTCCGCGCTCTTCCCCGGCTTTTTCCAGCGCCTTCTCGATCTTGCTCATGTCACAGCGCTCCCAGCAATCGAACCACGGAGAGCGTTGCCGAAAGAGCAAGGGTTGCAGCAACCACGGCCGCCAACATGACCAACTCCTTGCGTAGACCCATCAGGTCTCCCGGTTTCCAGAGATGCGGCACGATCGCTGCCACCGGGACGCCGTGTCTCTGCGAAATCGCGTTTGCCAGGCGAACGCGAGGATCGAACATCATTCGGGAGTAAAACAGCCCAAGAGGGAGCAGGATGCCCAGCGCAACACCGCCTACAACGAAATGCCAGAAACGCGGCCCGCTTACAGGCGGCGAGGGGGCCGCAGGTTCCAGAATCTTGAGACTCAGTCCCAGGCTGTCGCTGTCCAGATTCATCGAAACTCGCGCCCGTTCGCGCCGACGCAGCAGGTCCTGATAGATATCGCGGTTGATCTGGTAATCGCGTGTGAGTTCGGCGAGGCGCGCATCTCCCCCGTGCAGGTCCTTGCTTCGGTTGGCCTCTTCCCGCAGCAATCGCTGCGCCTCGGCGATTCGCGATTTCAGCGCGTCGATCGTGAGTTGACTTTGCGATAATTCGCGGCGCAGCTGCTGGTAGACCGGATTATTCACGACCGTTTCGTCCGACTCCAGGCGATCGGACGGCTTGGCCTTCTCGCGTCGCTCGCGCTGGGCACCGGCCTCGGCCCTGAGATCCTGGATCTGGTTCTTGAGTTGCACGATGTCCGGATGCGTGTCGTGGAAGCTCAGCCGCAGCGTATCGAGCCTCGCCTGCAATTCGGCGATGCGCGCCCGGAACTGTCCTTCGCGCGTTGCGAGTACTGTAACCTCGGCTTCGCCGTTCACCTGCCGATCGAGGGACGCGTGCTTCATCTCGGCCTCGCGCAGCTCCAAGGTCGTGTTTTCGATGCGGGTATTCAGGGAAATGAGGCGCGCGCTCAATTCGACTTCGCCACCGGGGCGCGCACCCAGGTTCGACGCCCGCAATTGTCTGAGTTCGTCTTCGGTGATGGTGAGCTTGTGCTCGTATCCCTGCGCCTGCTTGTCGATGAATTCGAATGCCGCGAGGATCTCGGATTTTTTCTCGGCGACAACCTCGGCGATGAACAGGTCGGCAAAAGCTTCCGTCACCAGATACGCGCGTACCTGCTCGTTGTCACGGTAGTCGATGTTGATGATTGCCTTGCCTCCGCCAGGTGCGTTGAAAACCGTCGTGCGTCTCTTGATCTGCTCGATGAGTTGGTCCTGCTGCGCGGCGGAAGGGTTGTTCTTCATCCATCCGCCCCGTTCGAGAACGCCGCTCATGATTTTGCGGCTGAAAATGACCTCGCGCGCGTTCTTGCCGCGATCGGCGATGTCGGTCGCTACCGCAGCGCCCAGCATCAGCGGCTGGATGATGTTCTTGTCGTCGACAAGTATGCTCGTAGACGACATATAGCTCTTCGGCCAGCCGAAGCCCACCGCAAGCGCCACCAGGTTCACAACCACGAACAAGGCCACGAACAGCCGGCGCGAGTGGAAGGACTCGTTGATGAGCGCTTTGGCGATCTGTTCCGGATACATTTCCATGATGTGCTCGATTCCTGCGAGGCTCGACGGCTCTAGAACAGCCGTTCCGGCACTGTGAGAACGTCGCCGGGCCTCAGCATGTAGTTCGACTCGAGCTTGCCTTTCCTGAGTATGTCGCCGAGTTCGATCTCGAACACGTCGGTTTTGTCCTTGACCTTGCGATACAGCTTTGTCCGATTCGGCGAGGCGAAGTCGTTCACGCCTCCGGCTTCGAGTATCGCGTCGAGCACGGTCATTCCCTGGCGATGGGGCATCGAGCGTGGCGTGCGCACCGCGCCCGTCACGCGCACGCGGGACAGGAACTCGTTCGAGCGCAATTCGGTGAGGATGACGGCGACATTGGGGTCGCGAATGTACTCGGCAAGCCGCTTCTTGATGATTTCAGCGACTTCGCTCGGGGTGCGGCCTCCGGCCTCGACATCACCGATGATCGGCACGGAGATTTTTCCGTCGGGCCGCACTGGTGCAGTCACCGACAATTCCGGATTGCGCCACACGGAAATCTGTACGCGATCGTCCGCGCCGATACGGTAGTCGCCCTCGATGCTGGAGAATCGTTGAGACGTGTTATCCGCGGATTCCGGCACGCGGGGCAGGTCCTCGCAACCGGCAACGAAGATTGCCGCCAGAACAACAAGCGCGCCAGCCCAGCAGCACTGTTTCATTTTTTTCACGTCGCCGGATCCTGTTCTCTTCTTCCAATACCCAGTCGGGCCAGCGTCGAAAACCGCGAGCCAACAGCAAAAACCTCGTGCTCCGGGTCGGCGCACAATTGGTTGCGGGCCGCATTGAGTCGCGGACGGGCACGGAACCGAGACTTTAACACCCTAGCGCGCACCCTGGCCAAACAGCACCACGTGCGCCGTCTGAAAGAGTATGACCAGATCCAGAAACAGGGAATGGTTCTTCACGTAGTACAAGTCGAACTGAAGCTTGTGTACCGCGTCGTCCACGGAGGCCCCATAGGGGTAGCGCACCTGCGCCCACCCGGTGATCCCCGGTTTTACCGAGTGACGGCTCGTGTAGTAGGGCACCTTGCCGCTCAATTCGTTCACAAACGGGGGGCGCTCCGGGCGCGGACCGACGAAGCTCATCTCGCCGCGCAAGACGTTGATGAGCTGCGGCAGTTCGTCGATTCGCGTTTGCCTGAGGAATTTCCCCAGTTTTGTCACGCGGTCGTCATTCTTCTGGGCCCAGCGCGCGATGCCATCCCGCTCCGCGTCGACGCACATGCTGCGGAATTTCAGAATCTCGAATGCACGCCCTGACTCGCCGATGCGCTTCTGGCGATACAGGATCGGCCACCCGGACTCCAACCAGATCGCCAGTGCCGCAATCAACATCACCGGCAGGGCAGCCACCAGCATGGTTCCGCTCACGCCGATGTCGAACAGGCGCTTCAGGACCTTCTGCGCGCCGGTTCTGGAGAAGCCCTGGGAATAGACCATCCAGCTGGTGCTGAGCGAATTGAGCTGGACGTAGCCCGTCTCGCGTTCGAAGAAGGTCGGCAGGTCCACCACGCTGACCCCCGCCAGCCTGCACTCCAGAAGTTTCTCCATCGACAGGTATCCGTTGCGCCGGTCGCGCACGCCCACCACGATTTCGTCGACGCGGTATTGGTCGATGAGGGCGCGCAGGGAACTGCAGTCCCCGCGCAGCAGCTTGGAGGCGTCCACGCCAGACTGCTCATCCCCGCAACGGACAAAGCCCACAAGGTGAAACCCCGCGCCGTGGCCGAGCCGGGTGAAGAGAGCGTCGATCTCGGCCGCCCGGGACCCGCTGCCGAGCACGATGACGCGTCGCTTCAGCGCCTCGTGGCCGACTACCCTGAAAAACATGGCCCGCGCGACCATCATCAGGACCAGGGAGAATGCCAGGCTCATGGCCAGAATGCTTCGACCCAGGATGCTTTCCGGTACGACGTAGAAAATGATCATCATCAGCAGCGCCCCGGTCGGGAAGCTCGCGAAGAAACGCACCTTGTATTCGCGCGTCTCTCTGTACAAAGCCGACCCGTACAGGCCGAAGGCGACCATGACGCCGAGCATCACGGTTGCGTAGACGATCGCCCGCGGCAGCATCCAGATCGGCTCGTTGGTCGCCGAGGACAGCTGGAAGTTGATATCGAGGAAGCGCAGGGTACCCGCGAGGTACACCGCCCCCAGGTGAATCGCCGCTTCCGCCAGCATCAGCAATACCAGCGGCAGCGATACATAGTGACCGAAAATCCTTACGCTCATACACCCTCCCTGCCTACCACCACTGCTCCTCTTGCGGTCCCTGTTACTGCCTTTTTTCTTGTTCTTATTCTTGCCTGCCTTGAATCAAACCCGAAACGCCGGCCTGTCTTGCCGCACATGCCATCGCCATCCTTTCTTGTTGCCGTTACCCCTTGATGAAACCCAAATCATCAAGCCTGCCGCCAATCGCTATGCCACCAGCATGGATCGTGCCAGCCAGGTCAGGAACTCGCCCGGGCACGGCCTGCGCATAGACCTCCTTGGCCCGGGACCCTTTCCGTGGTGAGATTGCTGTCGTGCTGTCGCGCTCTCGCCAACAAGTCGGAAAGCCGACAACGGACCTGCAGCCGATGCCGCCGGCGCTCGACATGGGAGGGGACTGCCGCGGCGAGCGACAGCCGGACTTACTTGCGGGGAAGCGCGCGAAGCCAGACGACCCGGACACCCGGTGTCGTCGCGACGAAAGTGACAGGGTCTGCCCCATCCGCAACGCCTGCCACGAGCAATGGCAACCGCAGAACGGGCCCCAGGTCCGAAATAGAAAAACCACCACGCTTCCCTCCAAGCGCTTGAAGCACCCTATTACCCCTACCCTTCACCCATCTTTTTTATGTTTTACCGGCCCTTGCTACTCTTGATACGGCGACAGCGCGTTACCGCCGTCCCCACCGTCGAAGTGCCCATGCCTCGACAGGGAGCCATGATGCATCCTCGCGCCCCGGACCGCAAGAGTCGTGCGCACCGCTGCAGAACTCGCGGTCACGAATTCAATTCAATCCGAAGCTTACGAACACAAATCAATAAATCTGCCGGTCCGCGGTGCTGCAGCCTGCGCCATGGGCCGCCGAGGCAGGTTCACCCCCGCTGCGCCCTGAGCAGATCGCGGATCTCGGCGAGCAGCACCTCCTGCTTCGACGGCGCCGGCGGCGCAGCCGGGGCCGCCTGTTTCGCCTTCATCAAATAGCCGAGAAATTTGACGATGAACAGGTACAGCGCGAAGGCGACGATGATGAAGTTCACCAGCTCGCCGAGGAACAGTCCGTAGGGGACTTCCTTCGCGCCCACGGCGACCTTCCAGCCGAGATAACCCTGCTCGCCCGGCAGCAGCAGGCCGACGAGCGGCATGAGGATTTGCTTGACGAGGGAATCGACGATCTTGCCGAAGGCGGCACCGATGATGACGCCGACGGCGAGGTCGATCACGTTGCCCTTGAGGGCGAAGTTCCTGAATTCCTCGATCAGCGACAGCGCCCTGCGCGCGGGATCGATCGAGCCAAGCGATTTCAGCGGGTCCATGCATTTCTCCTGGGGCGGGTTTTGGCAGATGGCGCGTGAGGCGATACGAGACACCAGCGCCGACGCTCGCTTATACCGCAGATCGGCTTCCCGCGGCGCGCACCGGATGGTAGCCTGACCGTCCTTCGCACCGGGGAGCGCGCATGGCCGCGAAAGCTTCAGCAAGAACCGCAGCGCGTTCCGCAGCGCGAACCGCGATGAACGCCGCAACGAGCCCCAGGGCGAACACGGCAGCGAACAGCGGAGCGAGCACCGCAGCGAATGCCGCGGTACCTCACGCTTACGGCGCCGACCTGAAGATCGTCGACGTTCGAGCCTACCCGACCTCGTTCCCGGTGCCGCCCGAGCAGCGCGTCACCCTCGGCATCGGCACTTCGGTGAAGCGCGACGCCGTGGTGGTGAAGGTGACGACCGCCGGCGGCCTCATCGGCTGGGGCGAGTCGCATCACGGCCGAGCTCACACGGCCGTCGCCAAGCTCATCGAGACGACGCTGAAGCAGCTCGTTCTGGGCATGGACGCGGCCGACGTCGTCGGGGTGTGGAACCGGATCTACGTGAAGCAGCTCGGCAGCCACGGCATGGGCGCGGGCACCTGTCTCGCCATGAGCGGCATCGATTGCGCCCTCTGGGACATCCGCGCGCAGGCCGCGGGCATGCCGCTCTACCGGCTGCTCGGCGGGTCGCGCAAAGGCATCCCGGCGTACGCCGGCGGTGTGTCGCTCGGCTACCAGGATCCGGCGCAACTCGTCGACGAAATCAAGCCGCACCTCGAGCAGGGCTACAAGGCGGTGAAGCTGCGCGTCGGTGACACACCCAGGCGCGACCTCGAGCGCATCCGCGCGGTGCGCAAGGCGTTCAGCGACCGCGTCGTCATCCTCACCGACGCCAACACCGGCTACAGCGTCGCCGATGCGCGCGCCGTGATGCCGGGCATGGACGAGCTTGATGTCGGCTGGCTGGAGGAGCCGTTCCCGGCGCACGACTATCGCAGCTACCGCATGGCCGCGGGCTTCGGGCGCACGCCGCTCGCCGCCGGCGAGAATCACTACACGCGCTTCGAGTTCAACCGCGTCATCGAGGACGGCGCGATCAGCATCCTGCAGCCCGACCTCTCCAAGACCGGCGGCATCACCGAGGCCCTGCGCATCGCCGCGCTTGCCTCGGCGTGGAAGCTTCCGATCCATCCGCACAGCTCGATGACGGGACTCAACCACGCCGCCTCGATCCATTTCCTCGCCGCCATCGACAACGGCGGTTACTTCGAGGGCGACATCTCCAGGGACAACAAATTCCGCGACGAGTTGGTGTCGCGGCCGTACAGCATCGACCGGCACGGCCTGGTGTGGCCGCTCGATCGCCCCGGCCTGGGGCTGGAGGTGAATGAGGAATTTCTCGAGAAGCACCCGGCCATCGACGGGCCGGGTTACGTGTGAAAGGGAACCGATGTGTGAAAGGGAAGCGATGTGTGAAAGAGAACCGATGAGATCCGTATCCGCCGCCTTTGCCTTCGTCGTCGTATTCGCCTGGGCCGGACTCGCGCAGGCGCAGTCCTGGCCCGCGAAGCCCTTGCGCTACATCGTGCCGTTCCCGCCGGGCGCATTCAACGACACGCTCGCGCGCACCATCGCCGCCGAGCTGCCCAAGTCGATCGGCCAGCCGGTGCTGGTCGAGAACCGCCCCGGCGGCAACACCATCATTGGCACCGAGGCGGCGGCGAAGTCGCCCGCCGACGGCTATACGCTGTTCGGCGCGGCGCTGCCCTTCGCGGTGATCCAGAGCCTGTACAAGACTTCGTTCGACGTCACCCGCGATTTCGCGCCGATCACGCTCGCCGGCACCACGCCCAACCTGCTGGTCGCGCATCCGGCGGTCGCCGCCAACAGCGTCGCCGAGCTGCTCGCGCTGGCGCGCTCGCGCCCGGGGAAGCTCAACTACGCCTCCACCGGCAACGGCACCTCGAATCATCTTTCGTTCGAGCTGTTCAAGTCGATGACGCAGACCTCGATCACCCACATTCCCTACAAGGGCAGCGCGCCGGCGGTGACCGACCTCCTCGCCGGGCAGGTGGACCTGATGTTCGATAACACCCCCAACGTTCTTCCGCAGGTGCGCGCCGGCAAGCTCAAGGCGCTCGCCGTGTCGTCGAGGAAGCGCAGCGCGCTCGCGCCCGAGGTGCCCACCGTCGACGAGGCCGGCGTGCCCGGCTACGACGTCACTGTCTGGTTCGGCGTGCTCACCGTCGCCGGCACGCCGCGCGAGGTCGTGCAGCGACTGAACGCCGAGATCGTGAAGGTCCTCACCTCGGCCGAAGTGCGCGAGCGCTTCGGCAAGTCCGGCATCGACGTGGTGGCGGGAACGTCCGAGCAGTTCGGCACATTCCTCAACGCCGAGGTGGCGCGCTGGGCGAAAGTCATTCGCGAGGCCGACATCAAGGCGGATTGAAGGCTATCGCAGGATTGTTTCCCTCGTTTCAAAGGAGGGCTGGTCGCGTAGCGGGCGGTTGCGTCCCGTTTGTCAGGTTTTGCCCGGCTTAATCAGCGCGAGAGTAGGATGAACCTCCCATGAGCGCGCGGCGCGGGCTCCCCCGCACGCCAGGCTCGTTCGCGAGCCCGAAGGAGGGTGCGGCGTCTATTGCTCTCTGCCGACAAGCCGATGAGACTCCTGCCCAAGACAATACGCGGCGAATTCGCGCTCTTCGCAGTCAGCCTCGCGCTGCCGCTGGTCGGGCTGATCGGCTACGGCTTGTACGATCGCGCCCGCGACGAGTTTGCCGCTGCGGAGGCTCTCGCCCGGCGCCTGGCCGAATCCAGCGCTGACCGCGCGGCGCAGTACGTGGCCGACCTTCGCAACACGCTCGAGGCGGTCGCCCGGCGCCCGCTGGTGCGCGCCATGGATCGTACACGCTGCGACCCGAGCCTCGCCAATCTGGTCGACCTCTATCCGCGGGCCGGCGGCCTGATCGTCGTCAACAACGAGGGCATGATCCTGTGCAGCTCTAGGCCGCTGCCGCGCGACCGCGTGCTGCGCATCGTGGACGAGGAGCTGCTGCGCGAAATGCTCGCCGACCCCCGCTTCCGAATCTCGAAGCCGGTATTGGGCCGCCTCGGCGGGCGCTGGGTCGTGAGCGCCGTCCAGCCCGTCTTCAGCGAGGGCGGCGCGGCGGTGGGCTCGGTTGCCATGGGGACCGAGCTTCTGCAATGGCGTCCGTTCCCGACGGCAGGGGGTCTTCCCAAGGGGGCCGTGATCACGGTCGTCACAGCGGACGGAACCATCATCGCGCGCTCGGCGGATGCGGAGGCATGGGTCAACCGAAAAGTGTGGGACGAGCGCCTCATGCAGCGGGTGCGCGAGCTGAAGGAGGGCGTCGTGCACGCCAAGGGCTCGGACGGCGTGGACTGGATCTTCGGCTTCAAGCCGGTGGCTGAACTGCCCTGGTTCGTGCTGGCCGGGTTGCCCGAGGAAAGCGTATTCGCGCCGGCCCGCGAGCGGCTCGCGCAAACGGGAGCGCTGCTCGCGCTTGTCGTGGGCCTCGTGCTTGCGCTCTCCTGGGGCTTCGTCGCGAGACTCTCGAAGCCTATCCGGGCGATTGCCGAAGCGGTGCGCGCGCGCACCGGGGGAAACGAAGACGCGAAAGTGCCCGTCTCCGGCCCGGTCGAAGTCGCCGGGGTCGCGCGCGAACTCAATCGCCTGATCGAGGCGAGTGCACGCGCCGAACGCGAGCTCGAGGACCGCGTGCGCGAGCGCACGGTCCAGCTCGAGGCGGCGAACAAGGAGCTGGAAAGCTTCAGCTATTCGGTGTCGCACGACCTGCGCGCTCCGTTGCGCGCGATCGACGGTTTCTCGCGGATGCTCACCGACGACTACGGCGAACGGCTGGACAAGGAGGGCAAGCGCCTGCTCGGCGTGATCCGCGAGAACAGCCAGAGAATGGCGCAGCTCATCGACGATCTCCTCAATTTCGCGCGGCTCGGGAAAAAGCCGCTCGCCTGCTCGGAGATCGACATGACGGCGCTTGCGGGCGAGGTCTATCGGGAGTTGCGCGCAGCCGATCCGCGGGGCGAGGCGGAATTCGGGCTTGCGCCGCTGCCGCAAGGCTGGGGCGATTCAGCGATGCTGCGGCAAGTCCTCGTCAACCTGCTCTCCAATGCGCTCAAATACGCGAGCAGGGAGCGCGCTCTGCGCATCGAGGCGAGGGGCTGGACCGAGGGCGACCAGAACGTCTATTGCGTAAAGGACAACGGGGTCGGCTTCGACATGAAGTACTACGACAAGCTGTTCGGCGTGTTCCAGCGCCTGCATTCGGCGAGCGAATTTCCCGGCACCGGCGTCGGGCTCGCCATCGTGCAGCGGGTGGTGCACCGCCACGGCGGCCGGGTCTGGGCCGAGAGCAAGCCGGACGAAGGATCGTCGTTTTATTTTTCGTTGCCCAAGGCAGCCGGGGACGGTTTCGCCTTTCGGCCTGCCGCAACAGGAGACCTCAAGTGAATCGCAGCCGCCACATCCTGCCCCGACTTACCTTGTCAGGAAGGCAGGAGTACGATGCCCCGCACAAGCGCCCGCGATGCCGTCACCCCGAGCGAAGCGAGGGGTTCTGAGCGCGTCGCAGCGCCACACAAAAGGAGGGGACCATGCCATCGTTCGACCCGCAATTCGAAAACCGCCGCCGGCTTCTCAAGTGGCTTTCGGCAAGCCCGCTCGCCGCTTCGCCCGCCCTCGCGCTCGCCGGGGTCGACCGGCCTTCCAAGCTCGAGGCGCTCGAGGCGGTGGCCGCGCTCATCGGGAAACCCGAAGACGCGATCAACGTGTTCGACTTCGAGCCGGTGTTCTTCAAGAACGTGCCGCCGGCGCACGTCGGCTACATGGCCTCGGGGATCGACGCCGAGGCCACGCTGAAGGCGAACCGCGAGGCCTTTTCCAAATACTATCTGCGGCCGCGGCGCCTGAACGACGTGTCCAAGGTGGACACGAGCGTCGAAATCCTCGGCGTGAAGTATCCCAACCCCATCATCATCGCCCCGACCGGCGGCAACAAGGCCTTCCACCCGGAAGGCGAGGTCGCGGTGGCGCGCGCAGCAAAGGCCGGCGGGCATCTGGAGATGCTTTCCACCTCCGCGACCACCTCGATAGAGGCGGCGATGGAAGCGCGCGGCGCGCCAGTCTGGTTCCAGCTCTACGCCTCGCCCAAGTGGGAAGTCGCCGAAACCATCGTGAAGCGCGTCGAGCGCGCCGGATGCCCGGTGGTCGCGGTGACGGTGGATCGCGTCGCCGGCCGCAACCAGGAGACCTTCTTTCGGATGCGCGCCGGGGATACGCGCGACTGCAAGACCTGCCACACGCCGGGCGTGCAGGGTGCCACGAAGCGCAAGCCCGCCTACGACGGCGTCGACCTCAGCGGCCTGACGAACACCCAGTCGGCGAACATGACCTGGGAATTCATCGACCGGCTGCGCGGCATCACCAAGATGAAAATCGTCATCAAGGGCATCCTCACCGCCGAGGATGCGGCGCTGTGCGTGAAGTACGGCGTCGACGGCCTCATCGTCTCCAACCACGGCGGGCGCGGCGAGGACAGCGGCCGCGCCACCATCGACGTCCTCCCGGAAGTCGTCGACGCGGTGAAAGGCAGGACCACGGTGCTCATCGACGGCGGCTTTCGCCGCGGCACCGACATCGCCAAGGCGATGGCGATGGGCGCGAACGGCGTGTGCGTGGGCCGGCCGTATCTGTGGGGACTCGGCGCCTTTGGCGAACCCGGCGTGGCGAAGGTCCTCGAAATCCTGCGCACCGAATTCCGCGTCGCGATGATGCAGTGCGGAGTGCGCGCTGTGAAGGAATTCACGCCGGCGTTCGTGCGCAGGGTCTGATTCGACCGGCAGCGACACGGCGACGGGCGCCTCGCCCGCGGAAGCGCGCTTAGGGAAGCTCTGATCAACGTCGTGCCCGCGAAAGCGGGCATCCAGCAAACGGCTGAAATTTCTGGATTCCTGCTACGTGGGGATGACGAAATCAGGGGTTGTTCACAGCGTTCTTGGCGGGTTGACTTAGTGCACATGTGTGCATACACTGACACATGGAGTATGAGTGGGATGCAGCCAAGGCGTTCGTCAATTTCCGCAAGCATGGCGTCGATTTTGCGGATGCGGCAGGCGTGTTCGATGACCCTCACGCACTCTCGATGCCCGACCCATCGCTGCACGAGCAACGTTTCGTGGCCACCGGCGCTGATTTCCCTGGGCGAGTACTCGTCGTGGTCTACACATTTCGCGGCGAGCGGATTCGAATCATTTCCGCCCGTCGCGCGACTGCCTCAGAGCGCAGGATTTATGGACAGGACATCACATGAAGCAGGAATATGATTTTTCCCGCGCAAAGCGCGGTGCGATCGTCCCGGCTGCAAAGGGCAAGACGCGAATCACCATTCGGGTCGACGACGATATTCTCGATTGGTTTCGCCGCCAGGTTCACGGGCAGGGCGGCGGCAGCTACCAGACGTCGATCAACCTTGCCTTGAGAGAGCATATCGTCCGGGAAGACGATGTTCTGGCCGATACCCTGCGGCGTGTGCTGCGGGAGGAAATGGCGACGTATAGAGTGTCCCGGGGCTCGCGCCCGGCGAGAGCGCCGCGCAAACGCGCGGCTTGAATGAGCAAGCCATGGCGATTTTTATCGATGAAGCTCAAGTGACCGAACTCCTGGACATGGAGTCCTGCATCCGTGTCCTGGAAGAGGCGTTCGCCGACAAGGCCGAAGGCGAGGCGTCGGTTCTGCCGCGGCGGCGTCTGCCGTTCCGCGGCGCGCGCTTCATGATCATGGCCTCGACGATGTCGCGAAAGGGCTGGTACGGCTTCAAGGTCTATGGCGTTGGCCACGGGCATGAAATGGTCTTGTACAAGGCCGGTGAGGGCATCGTTGCCGTTCTCTCGGCAAGGCGCATCGGGCAGGTGCGCACGGGTGCTGCATCCGGGCTCGCAACGAAATACATGGCCAGGGCCGATTCTCGCCACCTCGGCTGTATCGGCACCGGCCGCCAGGCCGAGACGCAGATCCTCGCCGTCGCGCAGGTGCGAAAGCTCGAATCGATCCACGTCTACGGACGCGACGCGTCGAAGCGCAAGGCCTTTGCCGAGAGGATGAGCGTGTTGCTCAAACGTGAGGTGCGGCCGGTCGAGGCCAGCGCCGATGCGGTGAAGGGCCGCGACATCCTCATCACCATGACCAACGCCTCGCAGCCCGTATTCGACGGGAAGCTGCTCGAGCCCGGCACGCACATCAACGCGGCGGGCAGCAACACGCGTCTCAACCGCGAGCTCGACGAGATCGCCGTGACGCGCGCCGGAACCATCGCCACCGACGATCTCGAAGGCGCGAAGCTAGAGTGCGGCGACCTCGTCTGGCCGGTTGAGCGCGGGCTGATGGCCTGGGAGAAGGTCTGCGAACTCGCGCCCATCGTCGCGGGCCGCATGGCCGGGCGCCGTTCCGATGAAGAGATTACGCTGTTCGAATCGCAGGGAATCGCCCTGGAGGATGTCGCTGCCGCGAGTCTGATCTACGAGCGCGCGCTCGAGCGGGGCATGGGAATCAAGTTGCCGTTCTGAACGCTCGGAAACACCCCTGAATGAGGAGTCTCTTGATGAAAATGATTTTCACCGCCGTATTCTTCGCAGCGACGATCGCGGCCATGCAAGCCGCTGCGCAAACCGTTGTCTATCCGAACAAGCCCGTGCACGTGATCCTTCCCTTCCCGCCGGGCGGCAGCGTGGATACCGTCGCGCGCCTGGTCATGCCCCGCGTGTCGGAGAGCCTCGGCCAGCAGTTCGTCATCGAGAACCGCAGCGGCGCCTCGGGCAACATCGGCACCGAATATGTTGCGCGCGCGGCGCCCGACGGCTACACGCTGATGGTGAATACCATTCCGTTCGTGGCCAATTCCCATATGTACGCCAAGCTCCCGTTCGATCCGCTGACCGATTTCGTGCCGATTTCGCTGTTGGCCTCTTCGCCGTCGGTGCTGGTCGTTCACCCGTCGCTGCCGGTGCGCTCGGTGCGCGAGCTGCTCGATCTGGCGCGCTCCAAGCCCGGGGTGCTGAACTTCGCCACCGCCGGACCCGGCACCAATCCGCACATCGCCGGGGAGCTGTTCAACTACCTGGGCAAGGTCAAGATAGTCGCGATCCATTACAAGGGCGGCGGTCCGGCGCTGCTGTCGACCGTCGCCGGCGACACCGAGATCATCGTGTCGGGCGTCTCCGAGGCCACGCCGTTCGCGGCGGCCGGAAAGTTGCGCGCGCTCGGCATCACCAGCCTGGCGCGCTCGCCGGCGTTTCCCGACATTCCGACCATCGCGGAATCCGGCCTGCCCGGCTACGAATTCGTCACCTGGCACGGCCTGCTCGCGCCCAAGGGAACGTCCGGGACGATCGTGGCCCTGCTCAACGACAGTGTGAAAAAGACGATGGCGATGCCCGGGCAGGTAAAGCTGTTCCGGCAAATCGGCCAGGACATCATCGCCAGCACGCCCGAGGAATTTGCCGCCCACCTGAAGAAAGAATCCGCCAAGTGGGGCAGGGTGATCAGGGAGCAGGGCATGCGCGCCGAATAGGCGAACGTCGCCCGATTGGAGGCATGCACGATCGCGCAATCGGCATGAACGCTCCCGGCAGTTTTCCCGGCACCCCGGGTGCCGGCGCTTGACCCGGCTCGCCTGGCGGGCGCATGATTTACGGCAAGCTCTGCAACGCTTGGGGACCGAAGAACCGCGCATGCAGCTTCTGGATCGCATCGAGCAGCAGATCAGCGCGACGCGCCTGCCGCTCTTCGCCATCACCGTCGCCGCCGTTCCCTGTCCGGACACGCCCGTCATTCTCACCCTGCACTGGCACGCTTTCCTGTGCGAGAAGCTCGCCGAGGTCGAAGGGGCTCAAGCCGTGTCCTTTCGATCGGTGCCGAGCTCGGCGCTGCAGTTGAACGATCCCTGGGACGATCTCCTCGCGATCGACCTCGCCGCGCTGGAGGCGGCGTGGGAGCTTGGAGCGTGGGACGTGGCGAGGGCCGAGCGCCCGTCGTGCGCGCGCCCGGGCGCGGATTCCTCGGAGACGCTCGCCTGCCTGCAGGCTTTCGGCACGTTTCCCTACGGTTCGGTTGCCGACCAGCTCGTCGTCGCCGACACGCCCGATGCCCACGAGCTGATCGGCGTCGCCGCGCGCCGCGGCTATCTCATGTGGATGTTCCGCCCGGTGCACGGCGGCATCTGGCACGAAGTCGCCGACGACGCGACGCTCAAGGCCGACGGCACGCGCGAGCCGCCTTGCCCGGTCGAGCCGGTGCGTCCGCGCAACGACAAGGCGCGGCGCACGGTGTATCGGTTCGGGGTGCCGGGGTCGCTGGTGCAGTGATGCGTCTCGGTCCCCGCGCATGCTGGTCGGCGCTGCTGACTCAGGTCTGAGCGTCGCTCGCCAGCGCCTCGACCGCAAGTCCCGGAGGAGAAATCGCCATGAATGACCGCTCGATCGCCATCGCCTCGCTCCTGGCCGCGGTCGCGCTGCTGCCCGGCCCGTGCGCAGCGCAGGCCTACCCGGTAAAGCCCGTGAAGATCATCGTCCCCGCCCAGCCTGGCGGCGGCCTGGATCTGATCGGCCGCACCGTCGCCGACCAGCTCGGCCGCTCGATGGCGCAATCGTTCATCGTCGAGAATGTCGCGGGGGCTGGCGGCAGCATCGCCTCGCTGGCCGCGGCGCGCGCCGCGCCCGACGGCTACACGCTGATGGTGGGCTACGTGGGTACGCACGGCACCAATCCCGCCGTTCGCAAGCTCCCGTATGACGCCGTCAGGGACTTCACCGCGATCGCGATGGTCGGCGGCACACCGAATATCCTCGTCGTCACTCCTTCGGTCCCGGTCGCGGACCTGAACGGCTTCGTCGATTACGCCAAGAAGAATGCGGCAAAGCTGAACTACGGCACCGGCGGGATCGGCTTGCTCAACCACCTCGCGCTGGAGCAGTTCAGGGCCGCCGCGGGCTTCGACGC